>ENA-UZWV01000219-UZWV01000219.1-metagenome-genome-assembly--contig:-Day-3-1m-contig-219_pt1 | contig 95868 bp, 89 predicted proteins | sample MGYA00260342_ERZ794902 | MGnify/ENA metagenome assembly ERZ794902
AAAAAAGAAAAAAACAACTTTTTTATTCAATTAAAACCGCTATCTTTGCACCTTTAAAATTGAGGTAAAACTCACATACAAACAGAACTAACAAATAATAGTTACAACAATGTCTAAATTAACAGGGAAAGTTGCTCAAATTATTGGACCAGTAATTGATGTCGCATTTACAACAGGAGAAGGTCTTCCTAAAATTTTCGATTCTTTGGAGATTACAAGAGAAAACGGAACTACTTTGGTACTGGAAGTTGAACAACACATTGGCGAGGATACAGTAAGATGTATTGCTATGGATTCAACGGATGGTTTGAGTAGAGGAGCAGCAGCAGTTGCTACAGGAAACCCAATTAAAGTACCCGTAGGTGATAATATTTACGGTCGTTTGTTCAATGTAAACGGAGATCCAATCGACGGTTTGAAATCGTTGCCGAAAGACGGAGCGAATGGAATGTCTATTCACCGTGAGGCACCAAAATTTGAAGACTTGTCTGTTTCTACAGAAGTTTTGTTTACAGGTATCAAAGTAATTGATTTGATCGAGCCTTACTCAAAAGGAGGGAAAATTGGATTGTTCGGTGGTGCCGGTGTAGGTAAAACCGTATTGATTCAAGAATTGATCAACAACATAGCAAAGGGACATGGTGGACTTTCTGTATTTGCAGGAGTAGGTGAAAGAACCCGTGAAGGAAATGACTTGATGCGTGAAATGATTGAAGCTGGAATTATCCAATACGGAGAGGAATTTGAGCATTCCATGGAAGCAGGTGGATGGAACTTGGAAAAAATCGATCATGAGAAAATGAAAGATTCCAAGGTAACCTTTGTATTTGGACAAATGAACGAACCTCCTGGAGCACGTGCACGTGTGGCCTTGTCTGGTTTGACAATTGCAGAGTACTTCCGTGACGGAGCAGGAGATTCTCAAGGAAAAGATGTTTTGTTTTTTGTGGACAATATCTTCCGATTCACACAAGCAGGTTCTGAGGTATCTGCCTTGTTAGGTCGTATGCCATCAGCCGTAGGATACCAACCGACCTTGGCAACCGAGATGGGAGCGATGCAAGAACGTATTACTTCCACCAAAACAGGGTCTATTACTTCTGTACAAGCCGTATATGTACCCGCAGATGATTTAACAGATCCAGCACCGGCAACAACTTTTGCTCACTTGGATGCAACCACTGTATTGTCTCGTAAAATTGCAGAATTGGGAATTTATCCAGCAGTAGATCCTTTGGATTCTACGTCTCGTATTTTGACCGAAGACATCTTAGGAAAAGAGCATTATGCATGTGCGCAAAACGTAAAAGAATTGTTGCAACGTTACAAAGAATTGCAAGATATCATCGCTATTTTAGGGATGGAAGAATTGAGTGAAGAAGATAAATTAGTAGTACACCGAGCTCGTCGAGCACAACGTTTCTTATCACAGCCTTTCCATGTTGCGGAACAATTTACAGGAATTCCTGGAGTGTTGGTAGACATCAAAGATACGATCAAAGGATTTAACATGATTATGAATGGTGAATTGGATCAATATCCAGAAGCAGCCTTCAACTTAAGAGGATCTATCCAAGAAGCGATTGATGCTGGAGAAAAAATGTTAGCAGAAGCCTAAACTAAAGAATAAAAACTACAAGAATATGTTTTTAGAAATTGTATCCCCAGAAGCAACATTATTTAGTCAAGAAGTTGCCGCTGTTTCAGTACCAGGAATCAATGGCGAGTTTCAATTATTGAACAATCACGCAGCCATTGTTTCTGTATTAGGGAAAGGAAACATTCGTATTCAAGGAAAAACAATTGAAATTCAAGAAGCATTTCAATCAAATTTTTCCAATGAAAACGGCCAATATGTTTTAGAAATCGCTAGTGGTACGATAGAAATGAAAGACAATAAGGTAATCGTTCTTGTGGATTGATTATTTTGAAACTTTATATCAAAAAACTCCAAGTATGTTTGCTTGGAGTTTTTTGTTTTTTCAAACTTTTATTTTTTTTGAGTAAAACCTGTTACATTTGTCACAGAAAAGAGGCTTGCATTCAAGATGAATAGATTTCCAGAAGAATTAAAAAGAAAAATCAACCAACGAAAAGAAGACAATTCCTTTCGAAATCTGATGCAATTATCTTCAGGCGTAGATTTTGTTTCCAATGATTATCTGGGTTTTTCTAAAAAAGAAGTCATTCAGGAAAAAGCATTGGAATTGCTCGGTAAAAACCATTTTAAAAATGGAAGTACAGGTGCACGTTTGCTCTCAGGAAATCACCCGCTTCACGAACTTGTGGAGACACAGTTGGCGAATTTTCACAAGACAGAGGCTGCATTGCTTTTCAATTCGGGCTACGATGCGAACATCGGTTTGTTTTCTGCCATCCTTCAAAAAGGAGCAACTATTTTTTATGATGAATTGATTCATGCCTCCATACGAGATGGTATTCGTTTGTCCCATGCAAAAGCGTTCAAATTCAAGCACAATTCTTTGGAAGACTTGCGCAAGAAAAGAAACAAAGCATCTGGGACTGTGTTCATTGCTGTAGAGTCTGTTTATTCGATGGATGGAGACAGTGCACCTCTGAAAGAATTGGTGGACTTTTCGATAGAAAACAACTGTTTTTTAATTGTTGACGAGGCACATTCGAATGGGGTTTTTGGAGAAAATGGAAGCGGAATGTTGCAAGACTTGCATCAAGAAGACAAAGTGTTTGCAAGAGTACACACCTTTGGAAAAGCCTTGGGATGTCATGGAGCAGTAGTGCTGGGCTCGAAGGAACTAAAGGAATATTTGGTTAATTTTTCGCGTTCTTTCATGTATACTACCGCTGCTTCCTTGCATTCGGTGGCATTGATTTCCGCTGCATATCAAGAGTTGTATATCTCGGAAGAAAGCGCAGCCTTGAAGAAAAATATTCTCTTTTTCAAAGAAAAAATCGTAGAGAATAAGCTACAGCATTTGTTCGTTGAAAGTGACAGTGCCATTCAATGTTGCCTGATTTCAGGAAATAAAAAAGTGAAAGACATTGCAGGAGCTTTACAAAAAAAGGGGTACCAGTTAAAACCCATTTTGTCACCAACAGTTCCGAAAGGAAAAGAGCGCTTGCGATTTTGTTTGCATAGCTATAATATAAAAGAAGAAATAGCGGAAGTTTTGCGCCTATTGGCTACTTTTGTATAGCAAATAGAAACACCATCAACCAAGCTGGATTTGGCGAGGAAATAGTTGTCCAGTGGAGCAAAGACAATAAAAAGAAACCGATGAAAATTTTTATTACAGGGATTTCGACAGAAGTTGGAAAAACATTGATTTCAGCCATTGCAACGGAGGCTTTGGAGGCCGATTATTGGAAGCCGATTCAGGCTGGAGAGTTGGATCATTCAGACACACATAAAGTAAAGGCATTGATTTCAAATAAGAAATCAAAATTTCATGCCAATGCTTATGCTTTGCATACCCCCATGAGCCCGCATGCCGCAGCCGAGATAGACAATGTTGTCATTGAGATGGATGCTATTAAGATCCCAAAATCAAAGAATCATTTAGTGATCGAGGGAGCTGGAGGCTTGTTGGTACCTCTCAATAATAAAAATACAATTCTGGATATCATTGAAAAAGATTTCAAGGTAATTGTTGTCTCAAGACATTATTTAGGAAGCATCAACCATACCTTAATGACCATAAAAATTTTACAAGAAAAAGGTTTCGAAGTAGCGGTAATATTTAGTGGAGAGCAACATCCTACGACAGAATCCATCATTCAAAAAATGACGGGGGTATCCGTTATTGGTCGGGTAGCAGAGGAAGCAGAAATAAACAAAGAAGTCATCAAACGATATGCGCACTTGTTTCGCGAAAAACTTCTAGATTTATAAAAATAGATACAAAGAACTGTTCATGAGATTGAAGAAGTTGGAAAAAAGAAATTTGGATACGACAAATCGAAAAGGAAGCATGACATTATCAGAAAGAGATCAAAAACATTTATGGCATCCCTTGACTCAGCATAAGTTGCATTCCAGGCATTTGGCGGTTACTGCGGCCAAAGGGGTGTGGCTATACGATGAAGAAGGCAATTCTTATATCGACGGAATTGCATCTTGGTATACATGTATGTACGGACATTGCAACGAATACATCACTCAGAAAATAACCGCGCAATTGTTCAAGTTAGATCAGGTAGTTTTTAGCGGATTTACACATGAACCCGCCGTAAAAATGTCTGAAAAATTGATGGCGATTCTTCCAGGAAATCAGCAAAAAATATTTTTTTCTGACAATGGATCTACCTCGGTAGATATTGCTGTGAAAATGGCTTTGCAATACCATTTCAATCAAGGAGAAAAAAGATTGAAAATCATTGCATTGGAGCATGCATTTCACGGAGATACTTTTGGTGCGATGTCCGTTTCAGGCCTGTCTGTATACAACGGTCCTTTTGAAGATTTTTTATTGAATATCGACAGGATTGCAGTTCCGAATCAAGACAACTTTGAGGCGGTAAAAACAAAGTTTACCTCCTTGGTTTCTTCAGGTGAGGTGGCCGCATTTATTTTTGAACCCCTGGTGCAAGGAGCGGCAGCCATGAAAATGTACGATGCAAAATTATTGGATGAATTGATAGGCATAGCAAAACAACATCATGTACTTGCGATTGCCGATGAGGTAATGACAGGATTTGGGAAAACTGGAAAATATTTTGCCTCTGATTATTTGCAAAATCTTCCTGACATCATGTGTTTGTCCAAGTCATTGACAGGAGGGGTCGTGCCGATGGCCTTGACGACCTGTACGCAGAAGATATACGATGCATTTTTAGCCGATGACATTGGAAAAGGATTTTTTCATGGACACACTTATTCTGCAAATCCGTTGGGTTGTACGGCTGTTTCAGCAGGAATTGACTTATTGGTTTCAGATGAGATACAGCAAAACATCCAAAGAATTTCGAAACAGCATCAGCTTTTTGAAGCAAAAATAAAGCAGCATCCCAAAGTAAAAGCGACGCGACAACTAGGCGTTATTGTGGCGTTGGATTTGGCCATTGAAATGGATCGTTATGGAGCCTTGCGAGATCAGTTGTTTTCCTTTTTTATGGAAAATGGCGTCTGTCTTAGGCCTTTGGGGAATACAATCTATATTCTTCCACCCTTTGTTATTTCTGATGTGGAACTGCAAAAAATTTATTTGACTATTGAAAAAGCCTTGTCTTTGGTGTAGAAAGACGATGGCTTTCTGAAAGCGTAAAAAAAGAGCAGTTCTTTCGAAACCGCCCTTTTGATAAGATAGGATTGTTTACAGGTTTTCTTCGAGTAAACTTCGAACAAACGGATTTTTATCTTCCGTTTTTAAGGTTTGTAAAGCGTCGTTGAATTTGGTTTTGAGCCAATTATTGTCCAACAAATATTTGATAATTTCTACTTTTAGAGTGCTATTGTTTGAACCGAGAGTGGTTTTTGCAAATTTTTCTAATACTTTATTTTCTTGACTTTCAACGCCTGCTACTAGTGTCAAAAGACATGATAAAATTTCTTTATTCGATTTTGCGATTTCCATCGGAACAAGCAAAGCTTCGAAAGGAATGTTTTTAGCCAGTTCAGCAACGACTTCTTTCAAGGCATTTCTTTCCTCGTCACTTCTAGCTTTCAGATATTTCCCGGCAAGAGGACCCACTTTTTCGAAAGATTCATTTCTAGCCGGACTTTTGGCTTTCTTTTCAATTTTAGCGAAAGTATCAGTTAAACCAACAGTTTTGTTGAAAATTAATTTACCCTCAGAAGCCTCTGTATCAACACAGAAATACCCTTTTCTTTGGAATTGGAATTTGTCGCCTGCTTTGGCTGTCTTCAAGCTAGGTTCTATATAAGCACTGCCAATTGACAAAGAGTTTGGATTGATAAAATCTTTGAAATCTTTTTCTTTATGTCCGTCAGGAGCTTCTTCAGTAAACAGCCTATCGTACAAACGGACTTCAGCTTTATGAGCGTGTTGGATCGATACCCAGTGCAAGGTTCCTTTTACACGTCGTGTACTCGCTTCAGTACCGCTCCCACTTTTAGAATCTTTGTCATAAGTACAATGTACTTCTGTAATAGTTCCTTCTGGATCTTTTACCACATGGTTGGCTTTGATGATGTAGGTGTTTTTCAAACGAACTTCACCACCTAATTTCAAACGAAAGAATTTTTTGTTTGCCTGTTCTCTAAAATCTTCTCGTTCAATATAAACCTCTCTTGAAAAAGGAACTTCTCTCGTTCCTGCCTTTTCATCTTCTGGATTGTTTTCGGCAGTCATCCATTCCTCTTTTCCTTCAGGGTAATTGGTGATGATTAGTTTTAAAGGATCTAACACAGCCATGACACGCGGAGCTGTTTTGTTCAAATCATCTTTGATACAATATTCTAACAAAGCAACATCGGTTACATTGTCTCTTTTCGAAATACCTGCAGTTTCACTAAACTTACGGATGGAAGCCGGTGTATACCCTCGTCTTCTCAAACCAGAGATGGTAGGCATACGCGGGTCGTCCCAGCCATTGACAACGCCTTCTTCAACGAGTTGCAATAACTTCCGTTTGCTCATGACCGTATAACTTAAATTTCTACGGGCAAATTCTCGTTGTTTGGGTCTCAATTTGTGGATGTCCACAATTTGATCGACATACCAATCGTATAGGTCGCGGTGACTTTTGAATTCTAATGTACAAATAGAATGAGAAATCTGTTCTAAATAATCCGATTCGCCATGCGTCCAATCGTACATGGGGTATATACACCAATCATTTCCCGTTCTATGGTGTTCTTTTTTCAGAATACGGTACATAATAGGATCACGCATGTGCATGTTTACGTGTTGCATGTCTATTTTAGCGCGCAATACGTGTGAACCTTCCTCAAAATCGCCATTTTTCATTTTTTGGAAAAGTGCCAAGTTTTCTTCAATAGATCGGTTTCTATTGGGACTGTCGACTCCAGGTTCTGTTGGGGTTCCCTTTTGCAAAGCCATTTCCTCGGAAGAAAGATTGTCTACATACGCCTTCCCTTCTTGGATAAGTTGAAGGGTCCAATCGTACAATTGTTGAAAATAATCCGAGGAGAAAAATTCTTTGTCCCATTGAAAACCCAGCCATTTTACATCTCTGCGAATGGCATCTACATATTCTTGTTCCTCTTTGGCAGGGTTGGTGTCGTCAAAACGCAGGTTCACAGGAGCTTTGTATTTCAAACCCAAACCAAAATTAAGACAAATAGAAGCTGCATGTCCGATATGCAAATATCCATTGGGTTCAGGGGGAAAACGAAAACGCAATTTGTCAGGAGACAAACCGTTTTTAAGATCTTCCTCAATGATTTGTTCAATAAAGTTCAAAGACTTTTTTTCATCTGTCATCTTCAACGAGTTGAAAGGGTTTGTAAAGCTGCAAATTTAAAGAAAATAGAATAAAAAATAGCGGAATTGAACAAGCCTTTGTTTGAAATGGAATTGGTGATTTGAAGATGTGATTTTTTTGTCAAATTTAGAAAAAAAGCGACCCTGTGAGGATTGGATATATTTTTCCAGTGTGGCGGAGGCTTCTCGTTTGAGTTTCCGTAAATTTGCAATCAAACAAAATAAAAATGGGAACCATCAAAGTTGAAAATATACGTACCTATTCCTATCACGGGTGTCTGGAGGAAGAGGCAAAAATAGGGTCTGATTATCGCGTGGACATTGCTGTCAAAGCAGATTTGGAAAAATCTTCTTCCAGTGATCGGCTTTCAGATACTGTAGATTACGTTCATTTGAACTTGATCGCAAAACAAGAAATGGCAATTCGATCAGAATTGTTGGAACATGTTGCCAAAAGAATTATTGACCGAGTGTTGGTTGAAATACCGATGGTGCAAAAAGTAAAAGTTGCTGTTTCTAAGATAAATCCACCTATTGGAGGAGATGTTGAACAAGTGACTGTAGTGCTTTCTGAAAAGAGAAAATAATCCTTGAAAGTTCTTGTGCAGATAGTAAAAATGTCTAAATTTGCATCCGCAATGGCGTTGTGGCCGAGTGGCTAGGCAGTGGTCTGCAAAACCATCTACAGCGGTTCGAATCCGCTCGACGCCTCTAAAAAACCATCTTGATTCAAGATGGTTTTTTTATTTATTTAACATACTTCTTCCGAAAAAAGTAGCACTTTTGTAAGCATTGCCATATTTGGCAAAAGCAGCCGCATTCATGAATGTAGAATTTCTTACATTCGTAGAGAACGCGCACTCGTAAATTTTAAAAAAGGAGCCTTTGAAAATTTATCCTATCGAAACCGGACGTATCAAACTCGATGGCGGAGCCATGTTTGGAGTCGTACCCAAAACTATTTGGCAAAGAACAAATCCAGCAGACGCGCATAATAGGATTGAGGTTTCTATGCGAAGTTTGTTGATTGAAGATGGAGAACGATTGCTATTGATTGACACGGGGATAGGTAACAAACAATCCGAATCTTTTTTTGGTCATTTTGATGTGTCGAGAGATTTTTCTTTAGAACGTTCACTGGCCAACTACGGTTTCCATAAAGACGATATCACAGATGTTTTTTTAACGCATTTGCACTTCGATCACTGTGGAGGATGTATCGAGTGGAATGCCACCAAAACATTTTTTCAACCCGCTTTTAAAAATGCGCGGTTTTGGTCCAACAAAGAACATTGGAAATGGGCAACGGAGCCAAATTCAAGAGAAAAAGCCTCTTTTTTATCAGAGAATATTTTACCCATACAAGAAAGTGGACAATTGAATTTCGTTGAAGTCAACGATGAAAATTATTTGAAAAATACTGCTTTGGGCTTTGAGATATTAACGGTGGATGGACATACAGAAAAACAAATGTTACCGCACATTCGTTACAAAGGGAAAACCATTGTTTTTGTCGCTGATTTGTTGCCGACAATTGGTCATATTCCATTGCCATATGTGATGAGTTATGACACCCGACCACTTTTAACGATGCAAGAAAAAGAGCTTTTTTTAAGGGAAGCAGTAGCTCAAGAATACTTGTTGTTTTTGGAACACGATGCTTCGAACGAATTATGCACCATCAAACAAACGGACAAAGGGTTTCGTTTGAAAGAAACATTTTCTTTTAAAGATCAATTCACTATTTAAAAAATAAAAAACATGAAACGATTTAATTACACCTGCTTCGCTGTGATCTTACTAATTTCTTTAGGAAGTTGTAAATCTATTCGCAACATACCGGTGCCCAAAGCAAGTTTGAACGCTGTGGAATTGCCTGCAAAAGAGCAGATGCTTACTGAATTCCAAAAACAAACTTGGGGACATGCAGATCTTGCGACAGACACCATTCCAGGAATGAGTGTTGCAAAAGCCTATGATTTTTTAAAAGGGAAAAAAGCGACAGAAATTATTGTCGCAGTAAATGATTCAGGAATCGAATTGAAACACGATGCTTTGAAAAATGTACTGTGGGTCAATGAAGACGAAATACCAGGAAACGGAGTCGATGATGATAAAAATGGTTATGTCGATGATGTTCATGGCTGGAATTTTTTGGGTGAAATCTACGATGAGAACCTTGAAATAACTCGATTGATCAAACAGCAATCTCCAAATTTTGAAGGAAAGACAGCAGCTCAAATTTCAGAGGCTGATAAAAAAGAATACCAAGAATACATGGAACTCAAAGAGGAGTTCGATACGAAATTGGACAAGGCTTCCGAAAGTAAAAACAAGTATACTTCTTATTATAAGATGTACGAATCTGCCCACAATGCCATGGTACAAAGCACGGGTAAAGAGGTTTATACGTTGGCAGACGTGACGGCTATTGTAACAACGGATGAAGCGTTGAGCAAACAAAAAGAAATGACTATCCGAGTATTGACAGGAGGAACGAGCTACCAAGAAGAAATGGCTCATTTGAAAGGAGGTGTTGCTTATTACACATCGCAAGTAAACGCTTTTTACAATTTGGATTTCAATCCCAGAAGTACATTGCTGGGAGATGATGAGTTTGATATGTCAGTCACAGGTTATGGAGATGGAGATCCGAGCAATCGGGAAAAAGATGAAATTCATGGAACACATGTGGCAGGAATTATTTTGGCAGAAAAAAATGACAAAAATGAGATGAGCGGAATCGCAAAGAATGTAAAATTGATGTCGGTGCGCTGTGTCCCCAACGGAGATGAGTATGACAAAGATGTGGCTTTGGCATTCAAATATGCGGTGGACAATGGCGCTAAAGTAATCAATACAAGTTTTGGAAAAGGGTATTCTCCCAATGTGGAATGGGTTTACGAAGCCATTCGGTATGCGGAAAAACACGACGTATTGATTGTAAATGCCGCAGGGAACAATTCTCAAAACATCGATGAGATGGGAGTATTTCCAAACGATGCACCAGATTTGTCAAATGAAATTTCTGACAATATGATTACAGTTGGCGCAATGAGCGAAAGTTATGACGAACACCTCTTGGCTACATTTTCAAATTATGGAAAAAAAAATGTAGACATTTTTGCTCCCGGAGTAAAAATTTATGCGCCTGTCACTGAGAACTCATATCAGTTTTTAAGTGGAACTTCCATGGCTTCTCCCTCAACGGCAGGGGTAGCAGCGCTACTACGTTCTTATTACCCAGCGCTCACAGCAAAACAAGTAAAGCACATTTTGATGAATTCTGGAACGCTTATTCCTTTTAAGGTTGTCCAACCAGGAACAACGGATACCTTGGTTCCCTTGTCTGAATTGTGTGTGACGGGAAGAATTGTAAATGCATACAATGCCGTACGGATGGCAGAAAGTATGGTATCCAAAAAATAGATTTTATTTATAGAGATGGACAAATGAGGAGTTTATTTTTGAGTTTTGTTATTGCTGTTTTTTTTACGCAAACTACACCAGCACAAAAAGCCTGTTATTGGCAACAACAGGTGGACTATATGATGGAGATTGACATGAATGTGGATACCTATCAATACAAAGGGAAACAAAAATTAACTTATGTCAACCATTCTCCTGATGTATTGAAAAAAGTGTATTATCATTTGTATTTCAATGCATTTCAACCCAATTCTGAAATGGATATCCGTATGCAACATATCAAGGACCCAGATCCACGTATGATGACCAATACAGGGACTTCGGAAAACCCTGTTTTGAAAAGTAGGATTTCCCTTTTGAAACCAAATGAAAGAGGTTTTTTAAAAATAAATTCTTTGACTCAAAACAAAAAATCACTCCGATATACCATTGACGGAACTATTTTGGAGGTGCTTTTAAACAAACCTATTCAACCCGGGAAGAAAGCTGTTTTTGAGATGGAATTTTTGGGACAAGTACCGCAACAGATAAGGCGATCTGGAAGAAACAACAGGGAAGGTGTCGCTTTGTCAATGACGCAATGGTATCCTAAAATGGCAGTGTATGATTTTGAAGGATGGCATACGCAATCTTATATTAGTAGAGAATTTTATGGTGAGTGGGGGAATTTTGATGTGACCTTGTATATCGATAAAAAATATGTAGTCGGTGGAACGGGGGTCTTACAAAACCCCAAAGAAGTCGGGCATGGTTATCAGCCAAAAGGTTCGCCATTGAAAAATAGAAAAGGAAACAAATTGAAATGGCATTTCAAAGCGCCCAATGTGCATGATTTTACATGGGCAGCAGATCCAGAATTTTTGCATGATATTCTTTCGACTGATAATGGAACGGAGCTTCACTTTTTGTACAAAAGTACTTTGAAGGATTCTTTTCTAAAGAATTGGAAAGAATTGCAACCCAAAACAGCCGCCCTTTTGGAGTACTACAACAAGCATATTGGGAACTATCCCTATCCACAATATTCTGTCATACAAGGTGGAGATGGAGGGATGGAATATGGGATGTGTACTTTGATTACTGGAGAAAGGAGTTTTGGTAGTTTGGTCGGGGTCGTAGCGCATGAATTGGCACATTCTTGGTTTCAGTTTGTTTTGGCAAGCAATGAAAGCAAACACCCATGGATGGACGAAGGGTTTACTACCTATATTTCGAACAAGGCAGAAGATGCAGTGCTTGAAAAATTCTCCAAAAACCCGAACAAAGGAAGTTATGAGAGTTATTACCAATTTGTAAAGTACAATATTAGTGAGCCTATGACAACCTATGCCGATTACTATCATTACAATTACGTTTATGGGGTTTCTAGTTATGACAAAGGCGCTTTGTTTTTAAATCAACTAGCGTATATTATGGGAAAAGAACGTTTGGAAAAAACGTTGAATAAGTATTACGAAGATTTTAAATTCAAGCACCCGACACCTCTTGATTTCATAAGAACCGCGGAGAAAGTTTCAGGCTTGTCGTTGGATTGGTATCTGAACAATTGGATAGAAACAACGCATACGATTGATTACAGTGTGTCGGTAAAAAAAGGGAATGAAATTATTCTCGAAAGAATAGGTTCTATGCATATGCCCATAGATCTTTTGGTTTCTTATGAAGACGGAACAGATGCCTATTTTTACATTCCTATTGTTGCTATGCGAGGAGTGAAAGAATCCAAATCAATACTTTTGAAAGATTGGTCATGGGTGGCTCCGAAATATCGTTTTTCAGTTCAAAAAAAAATCCAGTCGGTTTCCATCGATCCACTAGAATTCATGGCAGATATAGATAAAAGCAACAATAGTTTCTCTAGGAAATAGAGCCGTATTTTCTAAAAAAATCAAACATCGTCAAAATCGATGGTGATTTTTTCAGTAGTTGGGTGTGCAAGACACGATAAAACCAAGCCCTCTTCAAGGTCACTTTCGCTGAGAATAGAATTAGAGGTCATGCGTGCTTTTCCCTCCGTTACTTTGCACATACAGCTGCTACAAACCCCTCCTTGACAGGAATATGGAACATCCAAATTGTTGCGCAATGAAGCGGCCAAAAGAGTGTCGTTTTTGTCCATAGAAAAGGTCGTTTCTTCGTCGTCTACCAAAACCGTGATTTCTGAAACTCCTTCTTGGTTGGTAACTTCTTTTGTGTTGGAGGAAGAGACAAACAATTCAAAATGTATATTTTCTTTCAAGAAACCGTCTTCTGATAGCGTCTTTGAAACGGTCTGGATCATTTCTTCAGGACCGCAAAGAAAGGCTTCGTCAAAACGAAGGTGGTTGAATTTTTCCCTTACAATAGTATGCACAGTTGTTTTGTCGATTCTTCCATATTCGGCGCCTTTTGTTTCTTCTTGGCTAAAAACATATTTTATGTTTAAACGGGCTATAAACTTTTGCGCCAAAGCATCGAGTTCTTCTTTAAAAATGGTTTCTTGATTGCTTTTGTTCCCATAAACTAGAGTAAAAGTGGATTTGGGTTCGTTTTCCAGGACAGTTTTGATCATGGAAAGAATGGGTGTAATCCCACTTCCTGCAGCGAAACCTACATAATTTTTCAGCGCCTTATTGTCGGTGTTTAGTTTGAAACTTCCCTCGGGAGGGGTCACATCCAAAGAATCTCCCAAATTCAAATATTGAAAGGCGTGGTTGGAAAACACCCCGTTTTTAATTGCCTTGATGGCAATTCGTAAATCGCCACTTTTTTCAGAGGAACAAATAGAATAAGCTCTGCGGATGGTTTCGTTGTTTATTTCAGTACGAACAGTTACATATTGTCCTGCTGTAAAGGCATATGTTTTTTGCAAATCGGAAGGAACGTCGAAAAGAATAGAAACCGCATTGAATGTTTCTTTGACGATTTCTTTGATTTTTAAGTTGTGAAATTGTGGCATTGATCTATGGTATGTAATTCCATACAAAAGTAAGAAACTTCTAAAAGATGCAGCTCAAATTGTTTGAATTTAAGAGAAGTTTAATTATAAACATATCTTAAGGATTCCTGACTTTAAATAAAGTATCTTTAAACAGATAAAAAAAAATGAAAGAATCTGGTTTTACTTTGCAAGAGATGTTGGGGATTGAACACCCCATCATTGTAGCTCCTATGTTTTTGGTTTCCAATGTCGAAATGGTAAAAGCAGTGATGGAAAAAAATGTGGCGGGATGTATTCCAGCGTTGAATTACCGCACGATTCCAGAGCTCAAAAATGCGATACGAGCACTTCAGAAAGCCAAGACCCCGAGAGGTGCTTATGGAATCAACATCATTGTAAACAAATCCAATTTAAAGTACAAAGAGCAATTGGATGCTTGTTGTGAGGTTGGAGTCGATTTTATCATTACTTCTCTTGGCAATCCAGAAGAAATTATTCGCAAGGCACATCAAAAAAACATCAAAGTATTTTGCGATGTGGTCAGTGTAGTGCATGCCAAAAAAGTAGCTGCTTTGGGTTGTGATGCTTTGATTGCTGTCAATAACAGGGCAGGAGGGCATCGCGGAGATTTGAAACCGGAAGAATTGATTCCAGAGCTCGTCAAACAATGCAATATCCCAGTAATTTCCGCAGGAGGAGTTGGGAATAAAAAAGAACTGAAGGAGATGTTGGATTTAGGTGCAGTTGGAGCTTCTATTGGAAGTCCTTTTATTGCCTCTGAAGAAGCGAGCATTTCAAATGAATACAAACAAGCATGCGTGGATTATGGTTCGGAAGATATTGTAGTCACTCAAAAAATTTCTGGAACGCCTTGTACAGTGATCAATACGCCCTATGTGCAAAAAGTGGGTACCCAAGAAACGTGGCTTGAAAATTTGCTGAAGCGGAATAAAAGATTGAAAAAATGGGTAAAATTACTCCGTTATCTCAAGGGATCTGCCGATGTTGCACAAGCAGCTAAAAAAGTAACCTACAAAACTGTCTGGGTTGCGGGGCCGAGTATTGGTCATACCAAAAAAATAGAGTCAGCAAAGACTATTGTGGAGCGTTTTCTTTGAAATAGGAGAGACTTTATCTCACCTAACTAAAATTGCGTTTGACCTCCATTAAATCCATAATATAATTTGTAATTTTACGTTTCATTTTTGACCTTTTGATACAAGGCAACAATAAAATATAAAATACTTGGACAAGAAATTTTTCCATATTCTTTTTTTGATTGTCACAGTGCTTGGATGTAGCACAAAAAAAAATCGTTTCCTCAATCGGAAATACCATGCGATTACAACGGAGTACAACATCTTATACAACGGTGAAATTGCATTTGAAAAAGGGTTGAAAGAAATTCAAGACACTTATGAAGACAACTATTGGGAGGTACTTCCAATAGAACCTCTTGAAATGAAGGAAGATTATGTTGAAGAGTCTGTTTCCGGAAAGAAGGGAGTTTCAGAAAACGAGTCAGATGAAAAACAAACCCTGTTTGAGATTGCTGAGGCAAAAGCAGTAAAGGCAGTGCAGAAACATTCCATGCTTATCGATGGTTCAGAACGTAACAGTAAAATAGACGATGCTTATTTGCTTTTAGGGAAGTCGCGGTATTATTCACAGCGTTTTATTCCCGCGTTGGAGGCATTTGATTACATCCTCAAAAACTATCCAGAAGCAAGTTTGATCAAAGAAGCAATTGTATGGAAGGCAAAAACCAACGTTCGTTTGGAAAATGAAGAAGTTGCTTTGGAATCTTTGCAAGAAAGATTGCAAAAAGAAAAAGCAGATGGTAAAATCAATACTTCAATTGTTGAAGAAGCGCATATGATTTCCGCAATGGCTTGGAATCAGTTGGACAGTGTAGTGATGGTGATTCATCATTTGAACGAAGCCGTAAAGTTTAGCAAAGACAAATCCAAAAAAGCAAGAAACCTTCTGATTCTCGGGCAGCTATACCGTCAGGAAGGCGAGCGTGAGCTTTCTCAGAAATCCTTTCAAGAGTTGATTTCGTTGAAGAAAATTCCTTACAAATATAAAATTCATGCAGAAATAGAGAAAGCGAAAAACTATACAAATGGCACCTCTCCAAATCAAACCGTTGGTAGGTTGCAAGAGCTTATTGAGATGAGAGAAAACCGTCCTTATCTAGCTGCATTGTATCATCAATTGGGTGTTGTTTACAAAGAAAGTGGTTCGAGAGATTTGGCCATTCAGAATTTTGTAAAATCCATTCATGCCAAAAATGCTCAAAATTTCCAAAAAGGGCTTTCTTATGAAGTTTTGGGGGATTTATTTTTCAAGGAATCTAATTATAAAAATGCAGGAGCCTATTACGATAGTGTACTCCAAGTTTCAGGAGAAATAAAAACCCAACGGATCCGTAGAATTTCAAAAAAGCGAGAAAATTTAGAAATAGTGCTTGTTTTTGAAGAAACGATTGAAAGAAATGATAGTATTTTTCATTTGGCGGTTATGGAACCTTCAGCACAGGTTCGTTTTTTTGAAAAACACATCAGACAGTTAAAAATCAAAGAGGCTGAGGCATCGAAAGAAGCAGCACTGAAACAAAAGTTGGCAGCCTATCAAGAGAGAGCGGCGAACATTGTGGGCCCTGCGCAAAAATACAACTCTAAATCAGGAGGGAAATGGTATTTTTACAATCAAGAAACTTTGGCTTATGGGGCTCAGGAGTTCCTAAGAGCTTGGGGGAAAAGAGAATTACAAGACAATTGGAGGTGGTCTTCAAAATCGAGGTTTGCTGAAAATAGAACTGAGGACGCTTCGCTTAAAAATAAAAAAAATGCAGTTTCAGACGAGCTATTGGAAAAATACAATCCAATGTTCTATGTCGAGAAATTGCCAAAAACAGCAAAAGAAATAGACAGTATTTTTGTACTGCGAAATACAACGTATTACCAATTAGGGTTGATTTATAAAGAACAATTCAAAGAAACAGAATTGGCATTGGAAAAGTTAGAAAAGTTACTTTCATTTGATCCAAGTCAAAGATTGGTGCTCGGAGCAAATTATCATTTGTACAAAATGTACAAAGCACAAAATTCTCCTTTGGCAGCAATTTACAAAAAAGTTGTTGTCCATCAATTTCCCAACTCTATTTTCGCTAGAATGATCTCGCAACCGGAAGATTATAGCATACGAGAACAAGGCGAAGCATTGCTGGAAGATAAGTACAAAGAAATCTATTATCTTTACAGTTCTGAAAATTACAAAGAGGCTTTGAAAGAAATTGAAAAGGCAATATTTTCATTTGAAGGAAATAAATTACAACCAAAGTTGGCATTGCTTCGTGCCCACGTATTGGCAAAACTAGCGGGAAAGGCAGCATATAAAAAAGCATTGGAATTTATAGTTTTGAATCACATCAATACCCAAGAAGAAAAAAGAGCCAAAGAGCTTTTGAAAAAAATAAAATAAACCTCAATATTAATAATTTGATTATGAAGGATACGACAATTTACGAACGAAATGTGATAGGAAAAAAAACAACGATCAACGGAGAAATCAATTCAGATGGAGACTTTAGAATTGACGGTATTGTTGAGGGGAGTATACAAGCCAAAGGAAAGGTGATTGTCGGAAAGGAAGGCCGCGTACAAGGAGAAATCAATTGTTCCAATGCAGAGATAGAAGGACATGTTTCAGGCAGTCTTGTGGTGGACAATATGCTCAGTTTGAAAGCGTCTTCATCTGTTGCAGGAGAGGTGATAATTGGAAAGTTAACCGTAGAACCAGGGGCTATTTTCAATGCGGTTTGCAGTATGAAAGGAATGGTGAAAGAATTGGTAAAAAATGAGCAAGAAAGATCAGAAGAAAAAACAGCTTAGTACGTTTGTCCAATTTACAGGCATGGCTTTTCAAATGGGAGGAACCATTTATTTAGGAAGTCTTCTAGGGTCTTGGTTGGATGTCAAATTTGAAAATGAAAATCAATTGTACTTCAAAGTCCTGACATTGGTGGCTGTTTTTTTAGCCATGTATGCTGTGATAAAAAAGGTGCACAAAATAGGGGGTAATTAGAAATGGTAAAAAGAATAATTTCGTATGTTTTTATAGCGACACTGCTGTTTTTAGCGGTGTTTTTTGTGCATCAAAATTTTACAAGCGGGGAAGATTTACAGTATTCCTTGTTTTCTGTGTATATGTTTCATTTCATTTCAACGCTTGTTATTTATATTTTGATTGAGGGCGTTTCTTGGAAAATCCCTAATCAAGCAGGCTATGCCTATTTGGCATCAATTTTTTTAAAAATTGGCTTTTTTGTATTGCTTTTTAAAGCAACTATTTTTTCAGATGTTGTCTTGGAAAAAGAGGAAAGAATTTCTCTTATCATCCCTTTATTTTTGTTTCTAATAGCCGAGGCGATCGCGGTTTCAAGATTGTTGAATTCCAAATTGTAATTGGATTTTCTCTTTATTTTTTTATTGCCTAGATAATGTCCGATGATTGTATTTAAGTGATTTACAATGTTATGTTTATGACAAAAAATATAAAAACGTAAGATCAAAAAAAAACTACGTAGAAACTTGTGAAAAAAGAGGATGAATATTTAATATATTGTTACCTTTGCACGGAAATTTAGAAAATGTAAATTTTATACAGAATTTAAAAGTATGAACACAGTACAGAAGTCGATCAAAGGAATGATGCTATTTGCAGTTATGTTAGTGACTGCTTTTACACATGCGAGTGGAGGTCATGGTGAAGATAATCACGATAGTGAGGCTCACGGAAATCAGATTGATACTGCAGAAGAAATTAGAGGTTACATCAAGCATCACTTGCAAGATTCCCATGATTTCGTGCTTTATACAGATGGTGAAACAGGAAAGCATTACGGATTCTCATTGCCGGTCATTGTTTCTACAAGCAGAGGAATGAAATTTTTCATGTCTTCCGAATTTCATCACAACGACGATGGGCATGTAGTTGTCGAAAAAGATGGGGTGAAATTGGCAAAGATTCACAGTAAAATATACGAGTTGGATGAGGGAGCAGCATCTGTACAATTTGATGCGGACCATCATGCCACCAATGCACACAAAACAATCGATTTTTCGATAACAAAAAGTGTTGTCGGAATGTTGTTGACAGCTTTGTTGATGTTTTTGGGTTTCTCTTCATTGGCAAGAGGCTATAAGAAAGGAGCCATTCCAACGGGATTTGCTCGAGTTTTGGAGCCGCTTGTTATTTATGTAAGAGATGAAATAGCAAGACCGAACATCGGAGAGAAAAAATACCGCAAATTCATGAGTTTTTTGTTGACTGTATTTTTCTTCATTTGGATTTTGAACTTGTTAGGTTTGACACCACTAGGTTTCAACGTAACGGGTCAAATAGCAGTGACTGTTTGTTTGGGACTGTTTACCATGTTTATTTATATGTTTAGTGGAAGTAAAGACTTTTGGCAACACACTTTGTGGATGCCAGGAGTACCTGTGGTATTGAGACCTATATTGGCAGTGATTGAGCTGGTTGGATTTGTTTTGATCAAGCCATTTTCGTTATTAGTTCGTTTGTATGCCAACATTACAGCGGGGCACTTTGTTGTGATGAGTCTGATCGCGTTGATGATTACGATGAAAGCAGCATTTGGGCCTGTAGCATCGACGGGAATGTCGTTGGTATTGTCATTGTTTATTTCCTTAATTGAAATATTGGTAGCGTTTTTACAAGCGTTTATCTTTACAATGCTGTCATCTTTATTTATCGGAATGGCAGTAGAGGAGCACGAACATCATTAAAAAAGAGAGTTAGAATTTGTTTAATTAATATAAAAATCAATTAGTATGTACAATTTAATTGGAGCAGGATTAATCGTAATCGGTGGAGGAATTGGATTAGGTCAAATCGGAGGAAAAGCAATGGAAGGAATTGCTCGTCAACCTGAGGCAGCTGGAAAAATTCAAACAGCGATGATTATTATCGGAGCGTTATTAGAAGGTTTGGCATTTGGTGCTTTGATCTTAGGAAAATAATCCGAAAAGATTTGAAACACATTTCTGTAACGGTTGGTTGCAGAATGTGTTTTTAAATTAAACAAAAAGAAGTTAAAAAATTAATTAGAGATACAATGGATCAGTTATTAAATGATTTTTCACCAGGATTGTTTTTTATGCAAGCAATCATCTTGCTAATCTTAATCGGGTTGATGCGAAAGTTCGCTTGGAAGCCTATCTTAGATGCACTACAAAGTAGAGAAGATGGAATTCAAGAGGCATTAGATGCGGCGGAAGAAGCCAAAAAAGAAATGGCATCTTTGAATGCAGACAATGAGCGTATTTTAAAAGAGGCAAGAGCGGAAAGAGATGTTTTGTTGAAGGATGCGCGTGAGATCAAAGAGCAAATCATTGCAGAGGCTAAAGAAGAAGCTCAAGAGCAGGCAAGTTCTATTATGGAAAGTGCCACAGCTGCTATTGAAGTAGAAAAGAAAGCTGCCATTGCTGAATTGAAAACACAAGTAGCACATTTGTCTATCGAAATTGCAGAGAAAGTAGTAAAAAATGAATTGTCCTCCAAAGACGATCAATTGAGATTGGTGGATCAAATGTTAGGAGACGTTACTTTAAACTAGATAGAAAATGAAAGGTACGAGAGCAGCACTACGTTATGCAAAAGCAGTTTTGAGCCTTGCAAAAGATTCAAACAAAGAAGCTGACGTAAACAAATCGATGTTATTGATAGCAGAAACTATTGATGAAAATAAAGAACTTGAAGCGGTCTTAAATAGCCCGGTGATCAAAGTCGATCATAAAATAAAAGTATTGCAAGCAATATTTTCGGAGGCTATAGATCAAATTTCATTGGGAGTCATCGGTTTGTTGGGTGAAAATAAACGTTTGCCTTTGTTGTCTATGGTTGCCAAACAATATACGATTTCGTTTGACCATGATAAGTTGATAGATGTTGCAAAAGTGACAACAGCTGTTCCTTTGACAACGGAATTAAAAGAAAAAGTACTTGCAAAAATTGAAGAGTTAACAGGGCATGCAGCTTCCATTGAAAATGTAGTAAATCCTGACATTATTGGAGGTTTCGTTTTGAGAGTAGGAGACATCCAGTACGACGCAAGTATTTCAAATAATTTAAACCAATTGAAAAGACAATTTGACAACAGTCATTTTGTTGCAAAAATTTAATTTTACATCAAAATAAGATAAGATGGCATCAATTAAAGCAGCTGAAGTATCAGCAATTTTAAAAGAACAATTGACAAATTTTGAAGCTTCTGCTTCATTAAGTGAGGTTGGAACAGTTTTACAAGTAGGAGATGGTATTGCTCGTGTATACGGCTTGGAAAATGTACAATACGGAGAATTGGTTCAGTTTGAATCAGGTCTAGAAGGAATTGTATTGAACTTGGAAGAAGACAATGTTGGGGTAGTACTTTTGGGAGCTTCCACATCTGTTATCGAAGGGTCTACAGTAAAACGTACAGAACGTATTGCTTCTTTGAACGTAGGAGAGGGAATTGTAGGTCGTGTTGTTGATACTTTAGGAAATCCAATTGATGGTAAAGGTCCAATCGAAGGAGAAACTTTTGAAATGCCTTTGGAGCGCAAAGCACCGGGTGTAATTTTTAGAGAACCTGTAACGGAACCATTGCAAACAGGAATCAAATCAGTAGATGCCATGATTCCAGTAGGTCGTGGACAACGTGAATTGATTATTGGTGACCGTCAAACAGGAAAATCTACGGTAGCTTTAGACACGATTTTGAATCAAAAAGAATTTTACGATGCTGGTGAGCCAGTGTACTGTATTTATGTAGCGATTGGGCAAAAAGCTTCTACGGTTGCAGGAATCGTGAATTTGTTAGAGGAAAAAGGAGCATTGGCGTATACAACTGTAGTTGCAGCAAACGCTTCTGATCCTGCGCCCATGCAGGTATATGCTCCATTCGCAGGTGCAGCTATTGGAGAATATTTCAGAGATACAGGTAGACCCGCTTTGATTGTTTATGATGATTTGTCCAAGCAAGCTGTGGCTTATCGCGAGGTGTCTTTGTTGTTAAGAAGACCACCGGGACGTGAGGCATACCCAGGAGATGTATTTTATTTGCACTCAAGATTGTTAGAACGTGCTGCAAAAGTAATCAACGACGATACAATTGCTTCGCAGATGAACGATGTTCCTGTGTCCTTGCAAGGAAAAATCAAAGGAGGAGGTTCTTTAACTGCATTGCCAATTATTGAAACACAAGCAGGTGATGTATCTGCCTATATTCCAACAAACGTAATTTCAATTACAGACGGGCAAATCTTCTTGGAGTCTGATTTGTTTAACTCGGGTGTTCGTCCAGCAATTAACGTTGGTATCTCAGTGTCACGTGTAGGAGGTTCAGCTCAGATCAAATCGATGAAAAAAGTATCAGGTACTTTGAAACTAGATCAAGCACAATACCGTGAATTGGAGGCATTTGCGAAGTTTGGTTCTGATTTGGATGCAGCAACAATGAATGTAATTTCGAAAGGACAACGAAATGTTGAAATTTTGAAACAAGCACAGAATGATCCTTACACAGTAGAAGATCAAGTGGCGATTATCTATGCAGGTTCAAAAAACCTGTTAAAGGATGTACCGGTTAACAAGGTAAAAGAATTTGAAGCAGATTATATTGCTTACTTGAATGCAAAGCATAGAGATGTTTTGGATTCATTAAAATCAGGAAAATTAGAGCAATCTTCATTAGATGTTTTGGAAGCTGCGGCCGCTGAAATTTCTGCGAAATTTGCTTAATATCATAAAGAATTCTAGAAAGTGAGGCGAATATCAAATCGCTTTCTAGGAGTTTTAGTCATCGTAAATTTAGGTAGTCCAACTACAAGAAACAAATACTAAAAGGTATGCCAAACTTAAAAGAAATTAGAAACAGAATTACCTCGATAGGTTCTACGATGAAAATCACGAAAGCTATGAAGATGGTATCTGCTGCTAAATTGAAAAAAGCACAAGATGCAATTACGGCAATGCGCCCGTATTCTAATAAGTTGACAGAATTGTTACAAAGTTTAAGTGCAACTTTGGATGCAGATGCAGGGGGTGCTTTTTCCGAACAAAGAAATGTCTCTAAAGTTTTGCTAGTGGTTGTTACCTCAAACAGAGGATTGTGTGGCGGGTTCAATTCTGCGATTGTCAAAGAAACGCAAAAAGTAATCGCGGAACATTACCAAGGAAAAGAGGTGAGTTTATTGACTATTGGTAAAAAAGGAAACGATCTTTTGAGTCGTGATTTCAATGTCATAGACAATCAGTCATCCGTTTTTGATGAGTTGACTTTTGAGAATGTTGCTGAGATTGCTGAAAATCTCATGCAATTATTTGTGGACGGTTCCTATGACAAAATTGAGGTGGTGTACAACAGCTTTAAAAATGCAGCTACTCAGCTAGTAAAGGTAGAGCAGTTTTTACCTATCAAACCCGTAGAGAATGAAAATACCGTAGTGTCGGATTACATTTTTGAACCGCAGAAAGAAGAAATCGTTGCGGCCTTGATTCCGAAATCATTGAAAACACAGCTTTACAAAGCCTTGCGTGATTCTTTTGCATCTGAACACGGTGCGCGAATGACGGCAATGCACAAAGCAACAGACAACGCAAATGATTTGAGAAATGACTTGTTGTTGACTTACAATAAGGCGCGTCAAGCAGCAATTACCAACGAAATTTTAGAAATCGTGGGAGGAGCAGAAGCTTTGAATGCGTAATTTTTAAAGAGCAAAATAATAGTGAAGGGCTTCTCAACGTTGAGAAGCCCTTTTTTTGTTTCGAAAGGGAAGTATATTCTCTGGATGTAGTTCTTTTTGGACGAAGCTAATTTTAGAAACTTTTTTCCGAATAAATCAATTTTGGCACGAGTCTTGCACTATAAATATCAGATTTAATTGAATTCTAGACATTATTAAATTAGAGATGGAAGGTCTTTACAGGCTACCTGAAAAATAATAAATAGATTGATTTTCATATTAAGTTTGGTTAGTTAATTTTTGATTGGTTGTGGTTATCCAGTCAAACAAAAGCCGCTCTTTTCCGGAGCGGCTTTCTTGTATAGAAATCACACTTTTATCATAGTTCTTTTTTTAAAATAGTACTAGTTTGCTTCGCAATAGTGAATGCAGTGCGTCACGCGTAAAGTTGTGATTGTTTTTTAGCGCATCTCAAATTTCAGGAATGATCGTGTGGTATTTTGAAAACTTTCCGTTAGCTTTGAAAAGAAAAAAATGACCTCAACCCGAACCCTTGTAATTGGAGATATTCACGGCGCATTGAAAGCATTGATACAAGTATTGGATCGTGCGAAAGTGACACCAGATGATACGCTTGTCTTTTTAGGTGATTACGTCGATGGTTGGAGTCAAACCCCAGAGTTGATCAATTATTTGATAGAATTGAAATCAATTCATACCTGTATATTCTTACGAGGAAATCACGATGAACTTTTTTACCGTTGGCTGAAGTATGGGGAGAGCAATGAGACATGGTTGTTTCACGGAGGGCAAACAACGATAGATTCGTATGCCAAGGTATCTATGAATATTAGAAACATACATCTGTATTTTTTTGAAAATTTGGCAAACTATTATATTGACGAACAAAACCGTTTGTTTGTGCATGCTGGGTTTACGAACCAAAATGGCGTCAAAGACGAATATTTTGAGAAGATGTTGTATTGGGATCGCTCTTTGTGGGAAATGGTATTGGCAATGGACAAAAATTTAGAAAAAGCAAATATTTTTTACCCGAAGCGTTTGACGCAGTATCATGAAATATTTATTGGACATACAGCGCTCTCGAGAATTGGCGAAGCCATTCCTAAAAATGTGGCCAACGTATGGAATGTCGATACAGGAGCTGCGCATAAAAACCCGTTGACGCTCATGAATGTAGAAACCAAGCAATTTTGGCAGAGTGACCCCGTTTGTCAATTGTATCCCAATGAAAAGGGAAGAAATTAGTGAAGAGATGGTTCTCTATAGATGCAACGAAGCACGATTTACCAACTCTTGTCAGGGAGTTACTTGAGCAAAAAAGGAGGAGAATTTTCGAATAAGATTTTCTCTCGAAGAGAAACAATTTATATTTGTAGTATAGTCAACTTTCATGAAAGAACCCATTTCAATTACAAGTTTTTCATCGATTTCAAGTTTAGGAAATTCCTCTAAATCTGTCTGGAGCAATTACTTGAATACGAACCATTTTTTAACCAAGAAAGATTTCGGGAAATTCAGTGCCTTAGTAGGTGCTATATCCGATTCTACAAACACAGAAGTGGAGGCTTTAAGAAGTTCGGACAGTAAATATAAAAACCTCGATAGATCCGTTTTGTTGGCAATATATGTGTCAAGAAAGGCGTTGGAAAAAGTTAGTTGGGATCGCTCTTTTGGAGTAAATATGGGTTCCTCTAGAGGAGCTACTGAACTTTTCGAGAAATATTACGATGCTTTTCAGTCCGATCCTTTTGGGAGGACAGAAACGCTGACTTCTCCTACAACAACTTTGGGGAATATTGCTTCATGGGTAGCACATGATTTGCAAACAGAAGGACCTACAATCAGTCATTCAATCACCTGTTCCACGGCTTTGCATTCTCTACTAAATGGCGTGGCATGGTTGCGTTCAGGAATGGCTGAAACTTTTCTTGTGGGAGGTAGCGAAGCCCCTCTGACAGCATTTACCGTGGCGCAAATGAGAGCGTTGAAAATTTACTCAAATCAAATAGAAAGTAAATACCCTTGTCGAGCCTTGGATTTTTCCAAAGAAAAAAATACGATGGTCTTAGGAGAAGGAGCTGTAGCGATTTGTTTGGAAAAAGGAATTTCTAAAAATTCATTGGCCTATATTTCGGGAATAGGATATGCTACGGAAAAATTAAAACACAATATATCAATTTCATCAGATGCGCTTTGTTTTCAAAAATCAATGCGTATGGCATTGCAAGACGCAAATCTAGAAAGTGTAGATGCTATTGTGATGCATGCGCCTGGCACTATCAAAGGAGATCTTTCAGAGTACAAAGCGATACAAACCGTCTTTGGCGAGAAACAACCAGCACTTACAACGAATAAATGGAAAATAGGTCATACCCTCGGCGCTTCCGGGGTGTTGAGCATGGAGTTGGGCTTGTTGATGCTCCAATATCAAAAATTTATCGATGTACCATTTATCGAAAAGAATAAAGAGCCTGAAAAGATAAATTCGGTACTCATCAATGCCGTGGGATTTGGTGGAAATGCGGTCAGCATACTACTGACGAAATGAAAATATATTTAATTGAATAGGACAAAAATCATTTAATTACGTACTTTTGAAAACGTAAAATTTAGAGCAATCATGAGTGAAATCAGACATAATTGGACAAAGGAAGAGATTCTAGAAATTTATAACAAACCCTTGATGGAACTGTTGTTTGAGGCTGCTCAGATTCATCGATTACATCATGATCCGAACGCAGTTCAAGTGTCAACGTTACTGTCAATAAAAACGGGTGGATGTTCTGAAGATTGTGGTTATTGTCCACAAGCTGCAAGATACCATACCGACATTGAAGGAAATGATTTAATGCCAGTACAGCAAGTAAAAGCACAGGCTCTAAGAGCGAAGGCAAGTGGTTCCTCACGAGTTTGTATGGGAGCATCTTGGCGTAATGTGAAAGATGGGCCAGAATTTGATGAAGTATTGGAAATGGTCCGTACCATTAACAAATTAGATATGGAGGTTTGCTGTACATTAGGAATGGTGACAGAAAATCAAGCAAAAAGATTGGCAGAAGCTGGTTTGTACGCATACAATCATAATTTAGATTCTTCTGAAGAATATTACAAGGAGGTTATTTCAACAAGAGGGTACCAAGATCGTTTGGATACGATTGACAATGTCCGTAAAACAAATGTGACTGTCTGCTCAGGAGGTATTATTGGAATGGGTGAAACGATTGAGGATAGAGCAGGAATGTTGGTTGCCTTGTCCACGTTAAATCCGCAACCTGAATCGACACCGATCAATGCATTGGTAGCTGTGGAAGGAACGCCATTGGAAGATCAAAGGCCTGTAGAAATTTGGGAAATGATTCGAATGGTAGCTACAACTCGTATTGTGATGCCAGAAACACAAGTTCGTTTGTCGGCAGGAAGAACCCAGATGAGTCAAGAAGGGCAAGCCATGTGTTTCTTTTCTGGAGCAAATTCCATTTTTGCAGGAGATAAACTGTTAACGACGCCAAATCCTGACGTAAATGAAGATATGAAATTGTTCAAAAAGCTGGGCTTAAATCCGATGAAGCCTTTTACGAAAAAGGTACAACCAAAAACCGTAGAATCTGAGCATTCTGAATTCAAAGCGCAAGGAGAGAATCCGAAATGGACACGTCCGGAGCATAAAATTGAACGAAACGAAGAATCGAAAATAAAAGCGAAAGAAATAAGAGCTCAGTTGAGAGACTAATGTTTCGTTTCAATAAAAAAATCCCGTTACCCATGTGTAACGGGATTTTTTTGTGAAGTTCTTTTATTTTTTAATCAAATAGCTTGATAACGTCATTTGCATTGGCAAACAATAACAAGGCCATTAGAAGAACGAAACCAGTGATTTGAGCATATTCTAAAAACTTGTCACTCGGTTTTTTACCTGTGATCATTTCGTACAATGTAAAGACGACATGCCCACCGTCCAAAGCAGGAATAGGCAACAAATTCATGACTGCAAGCATGATGGATAAGAATGCGGTAATGCTCCAAAATACTTGCCAGCTCCAAGTAGATGGGAAAATACTTCCGATAGATATAAAGCCGCCCAGACCCTTGTAAGCCCCTGTTTCTGGGTTGAATACTTTTTTCAATTGTTTGAGGTAGCCTGTTAAAGTGCTGTACCCCTTTTCAATTCCCGCCGGAATAGCTGCGCCGAAACTGTAGGTCTTTGTTTCTAAGGTATAATAACCCAATCGCTCCATGTCTTTATTGGATAATGTGCCGAGACCAACCCCTATTTTTCCGTTTTCGTCGAGTTTGACAGGAATTTCTAATTCCTCCTTTCCTCTTTTTACGCTCAAAGAAACCTCTTGGTTTTTCAATGCGCTCAAAAGAATTTCAGCTTGGTCAAAATATTTGACAGGCGTATTGTTGATGGCAACAATCATGTCTTTGGATTGCAAACCGCTTTTTATATTGAGAGAGGATTCAGGAATTTGGGCGACAACAAAAGGATAGCGAGGAGAAATAAAAGCCCCTTTTCCTTCTTCAATCAACTTTGCAATGAAATCAACAGGAATTTGTTTTGCAATCTTTTGCCCGTCTCTTTCAAGGGTAAATTCATTTCCGTTGATCAATTCTGTGGCAATACTTGAAAAAGCTTTGATCGGTTTGCCGTCAATTGTCTTAATCTGATCTCCCGTTTGCAGACCTAATTCAGTACCCAAAGAGTTTGTAACCCAAATACCTCCCTTTAAATTTTCATTGGAGATATAACTTTCTCCCCAGGTGAATAGAATTAAAATATAAAGTGCAAAACCTAAGACAAAGTTGACAAAAATACCTCCTAGCATAATGATCAAACGTTGCCAGGCTGGTTTCGAACGAAATTCCCAAGGTTTTGCAGGTTCTTGTAGTTGCTCTGTATCCATGCTCTCGTCAATCATTCCCGAGATCTTTACATATCCTCCTAGCGGAATCCAGCCAATGCCATACTCGGTGCCCCCTATTTTTTTCTTGAGAAGAGAAAATTTGTAATCAAAGAACAAATAAAATTTTTCTACTCTTGTTTTGAATAGTTTGGCAGGGATAAAATGCCCCAATTCATGAAGTACAATCAGCAAAGACAGACTTAGCAGGAACTGCGAAGCTTTTATAAGAATTTCCATAAGGTGTTTTTTGTAAAATAACGAAAGCAAATGTACATAATTAAAGTGGAATTATGGAGAGGTGTGCTGTCGTAATTGGTGTTAATAAAATGGTAATTTGTAGGAAAATACTTCTTAAATTTGTAATTAAATAATAAAGATGAGTACACATTTTTTTAAGAAATCAATTCCAACCCTCCTGGCAATGTTGGCCTTTAGTATTGTAGGGATTTGTGTTTTTTATCAGCTCTTGACTCCGCAAAAAAGATTGCCTATTTACAGTCCTGTCGATGTCAACCCCCGTTTGGTAGATGCTTCGATGCAACACATTCGTAAAAATCATACCATCGCCAATTTTGACCTGATCAACCAAAATGGAGAGGAGGTTACAGAGCAAACATTTGAAGATAAAATTTATGTAACCGATTTTTTCTTTACCCGGTGTGGAACTATCTGCCCAGTAATGACAACAAATATGGAAGTTGTACAAAATGAATTTTTGAACGATTCCGAAATTCTACTGCTTTCTCATTCTGTTACTCCTGTCATGGACAGTGTCCCAATACTCAAAACTTATGCGGATGCAAAAGGAGTCCTTTCAAACAAGTGGCATTTGGTGACGGGAACCAAAAAAGAGATTTACAAACTTGCGCGTAAAAGTTATTTTGCCGTATTGGATGAAGGAGACGGAGGCGATCAAGATTTTATTCATACAGAACAGTTTGTTTTGATTGATAAAAAGAAAAGAATCCGTGGTTATTATGATGGCACCGACTTGAAAGATGTGCAACGATTGATTTCGGACATTCGCTTACTGCAGCAAGAAAGATAATTCTGTGCTTTTTATTGCAAACCTCTCTTTAGAATCATTCTAAATCCGTACCTTTGTTTCTCTTTAAATAAGAGGTCAAAGACATATGCGGACAGTTGCAGATTTACAAAAAGGAGAAAAAGCCACCATTGAGGAATTGGCTTTTGATGAAATTCCATTGGCTTTGATGGAAATGGGCTGCATTCCAGGGAAGCAGGTCGTTTTGATTCAATCAGCTCCTATGAAAGACCCTTTGTACATTAGTGTGAATGGGAGTCATTTTGCAATTCGAAGAGAAACAGCAGAACGTATTATTTTAGCCAAACTCTTGTGCGATGAGATCTAAAAAATCGGTTAACGTCGCCTTGGTAGGGAATCCGAATACGGGAAAAACCTCTTTATTCAATCAACTTACAGGGCTTACCCAGAAAGTAGGAAACTATCCAGGAATTACGGTAGATAAAAAACAAGGGACCTGTAAAATAGGAGCCAAGGAAACAGCGATCATTACCGACTTGCCAGGAACCTATAGCATCAACCCGACTTCCTTAGACGAAAGCATCGTTTTGGAAACCTTGCTAGACAATGACCATGAAAATTATCCAGACATTGTCGTGGTCGTTGCAGAGGTAGAAAACATCAAGCGAAACTTGTTGCTCTTTACGCAAGTGAAAGATTTAAAAATTCCCACGCTATTGGTTGTCAATATGGCTGATCAAATGGACAGAAAAGGAATTTCTATAGACATAGAGGCATTGAAGACGATTTTAAATACAGAGATTGTTTTGATCAGTGCACGCAAAAGAGAAGGGATAGAGGCTTTGAAAGAAGCGCTGCTTCGTTATGAAACTTTTGACACCACACCGCTTCAATCGATTTCAGATAAAATTGACAAAGCTTATTTTGAAAAAATAAAATCGCGACTAAAAGGTTTTTCAACCTACAAATCATGGTTGTTAATTACCCAAAAAAATCCTGTTAGTTTTATTTCAGAAGCCTCGCGAACGATTATAGAATCTTTTAAGAAAGAGGAACAACAAGTAAAAAAATACCAGCACAAAGAAACAATTTACCGCTATCAGTACATCAATGAAATTTTGAAAAAAACTTATTTTGTTGATAGAAGTAAAGCAAAAGATTTGCGGAGTAACTTGGATCGAATATTGACGCACAAAGTTTTTGGTTACGTGATTTTTACGGCCATATTATTGGTGATGTTTCAGTCTGTTTTTAATTGGGCAAGTGTGCCAATGGACTTTATCGACCTTTCGTTTTCCAACCTCAGTGAATGGGTTAAAAGTGTGCTTCCCCAAGGAGTCTTATCCAATCTGATTACCGATGGAATTATCCCTGGAATCGGAGGGATTGTCATTTTCATACCCCAAATAGCAATTTTATTTTTATTTGTATCCATTCTTGAGGAAACAGGCTATATGAGTCGGGTTGTTTTTTTAATGGACAAAATCATGAGGCGTTATGGAATGAGTGGAAAAAGTGTCATTCCTTTGATTTCAGGAACGGCATGCGCCATACCAGCCATCATGGCCACTCGAAATATTGTAGGTTGGAAAGACCGCTTGATTACTATTTTGGTCACGCCGTTCACCACCTGTTCTGCACGATTGCCTGTCTATGCCATTATCATTGCCTTGATCATTCCTGACAACAGAATTTTAGGGCTGTTTAGTTTGCAAGGTTTGGTTTTGATGGCTTTGTATATCTTGGGTTTTGCATCTGCATTGATTTCTGCTTTTTTACTGAACAAGTTTCTAAAAGTAGATGGGAAAACGTTTTTTATAGTAGAAATGCCAAATTACAAATTGCCCTCTCTTAAAAACATCGCTTTTGATGTGTTCGAAAAAACGAAGGCTTTTGTATTGGGTGCAGGTAAAATCATTTTAGCCATCTCTATCGTGCTTTGGTTTTTGGCATCTAATGGCGGTGAAGATTTTAAAAATGCCTCGCAGATTGTTGTGGAAAAATCAACTTCAGAAAATTTGACTCCACAAGAATTAGAGAGTGAAATAGCCGCATTTAAATTAGAGAAATCCTACATTGGTAGGATGGGAAAAATAATAGAACCCGTGATTGCTCCCTTGGGATATGACTGGAAAATAGGAGTCGCATTGATCAGTTCTTTTGCTGCGAGAGAAGTTTTTGTAGGTGCCCTTTCGACTATTTACAGTGTGGGTAGTGACGATGAAGGAACGATAAAACAGCGTATGGCAGCAGAAATAAATCCAATGACCAAAGAAAAGCGATTCAATTTTCCAGCAGGAATGTCGTTGTTGGTCTTTTATGCTTTCGCAATGCAGTGCATGGGTACTTTGGCTATTGTGAAAAGAGAGACAAAATCTTGGAAATGGCCGATCTTGCAATTGGTTGGAATGGGTGCTTTGGCTTATCTTACAGCTTTTATCACCTTTGTCATTCTAAAATAATGTCTTATGTTACAGCGAGCTCTTGTGTACGTCTTATTGCTAGTAGCCCTTTTGTTTTTATTTCGAAAATATATTTTTAAAGGAAAGAAAAAAAACAATTGTGACTCGGATTGTGATTGTCATTGATTTTTTTGCATAAAAAAACCCGACAGATTTTTAAAATCTGTCGGGTTTTTAAAAAGGCTTACTTTTTTAAAAACTCAAAGTCAATCCAACTAAGAAGTTTCTTGTCGCTTGCGGGTAGTACCCTTGTTCTTCAAAAGAAGGCTGCCCAGACCAGTTGTTGAGATAAGTATAACCTCTGTCTACATATTCTTTGTTAAAAAGATTATTTACAACACCTGAAAACACAATAGATTTAAAAATCGAATTTGTTTTTAGTTCATAGATAAAATTCAAATCACTTGTAAAGTAGTTGTCAAGTTTAGAGGATTCAGTATCTGTGTTGCTTAAGTATTGCGCTCCCACAAATTTCGACAATAAAGAAACTTGAAAGCGCTCTGCGAGATTATAAGATAGCGTATTTCCAGCAATGATATTCGGCGAGAAAGCAATATTGGTAGTTCCAATATTTTTTTGAGTCCCGTCTCTGTCTAAAATAAAATTCTCAATTTTGTTACTGCTAATCGTTATGTTTTGATTGATATTGAACTTTTTAGAAACTTTTACGTTTGCATCAATTTCTAACCCCAAACGATAACTATCTTTGACATTTTTCCTTAAATATTCACCAACATCATTCAAACCACCAGTCTGAATCAATTGATTGTCATAAATCATACAATACAAATTTGTACTTAGTTGAAGTGTTGTGTTCTTCAAACGCCAACCCAGCTCAAAATCATTCAAAGTTTCAGGTTTTACAGTTTCACCATTTTCAAAGTCACTTCGGTTGGGTTCTCTGTTTGCGCGTGCATAGGAAGCGTAAATACTGTTTTCTTCATCGATTACATAAGTCAAGCCGACCTTTGGATTAAAGAAACTAAATTTCTTATTTACATTCAGAGGGATTCTGTCTGATGTCAATCCATCAGTTTTGTAATTGATAAATCTACCCTGAACATCAATCAAGGCGACTAAATTGTCAGCAAAATTAAAAGTTGCTTTCGAAAATACACTGAAATCATTTTTAGTAGCATCACTGAAATAATAACGGTCTCTAATATTTGCTGTTGGCGCAAACTGCTTTGCCCAAATGACTTCTCCAAAATGATCCCCTGTATAGTTACTATAAGAACCTCCAGAAATAATTTCTAGACTTCCCTTTCTATATGTAATATTCCCATTAACAACATAGAAATGATTGTCTAACCAGCGTCTTACTATCAAATCTGTGGCAGGTTTTCCATCCCACGATGTTGTCGTAGCTTCTACGACATCATTGTATTTGCTAGTGGCACTCTCTTCTTTAAATTGTTCGAAGTAACCTTTTCCACGAGTGTAATTCAATCCAATATTCGTCGACCAATTATCGCTTAGCTTTTCATTCCAATGCAATTGATAATGATCTTGCCAATAGTTGTCAGTTTCATTGTCATAAGTATAAGGATTTTGACGGCGATTTTCTTTTAATTGAGTTGCATCAATGCCATACCAAGCTTGGTAGGTTTTTTCGTGTCCTCCGAAAACCAATGCCTTGATCAGGGTGTTTTCATCAACATAACTTCCTTGTAAAAAGTAAGTTTTTAAATCAGAAGAAGCTCTTTCGATGTATCCGTCTGACTTGATTTTAGAAACTCTACCTGCCAATTCAAAATGATCATTTAATTTCCCAGTTGTAAATTTTACCGTATGTTTCCTTGTTCCGTAGGACCCAAAAGAATTCGAAATTTCTCCACCAGCCTCCTCAGAAACGGCATCTGTTAAAATATTTAAACTTGCACCAAAAGCACCCGATCCATTTGTTGACGTACCAACACCACGTTGCAATTGTAGATTTTCAACAGAAGATGCAAAATCTCCCATGTTTACCCAAAACGTCCCTTGACTTTCTGCATCGTTGTATGGGATTCCGTTGATCGTAACGTTGACACGAGAAGCATCAGAACCACGCACACGAATATAGGTGTAGCCGACGCCTGCACCCGCATCAGAGGAAGAGACCACTGAGGGGAGGTAATTCATCAAAATAGGAATGTCTTGTCCCAAATTCCGTTTTGCCAATTCTTTCTTGTCCAAGTTGGAATGCGTTACGGGTGCGTTTGCTTTTACACGTACCGCGGATACCAATACTTCGTCCAAGACATTTTCATTCGAAACAAGTGTAAAAACAAGTTCTTCGTTACCGTTAAAAGCGATGCTTTTCGACAAGGTGTGAAAACCTACATAGGAAATGACAAGAGTGTGATCGCCGTTTTCCAATTCAATAGCAAATTCTCCATCGTAGTTGGTCGAAGTTCCTTTGGATTGTTCTTTGACCAATACAGTAGCTCCAATAAGAGGCTGGTTGTTTTCGTTAACTACTTTTCCGGTGAGTTTGCTAGTTTGTGTACTTCCTGTCCATGAGACAAGTAAAAGCAATAAAAAAACTACTGTCGCCTTCGCTTTTTTAAGAGTATGATTTTTTTTCATTTTTTACAAATGAATAAAAAGAGGTAATTATTCTTAATCTTTAAATTAATAATAATTGTGTACTGTAACGTACGGTTAAATAATAAATCACGCTATGCGTGTCCCTTGGCAGCATTACCTGCCCAGGTTCTTTGGGTATGATCTCAGCCTTGCGGCACCCCTTTATTGAGAACGCAGCAAAATTAGAACAGAAAGTTGACATAAAAAAAACAAAGTGTATTTTTTTTAACAAACTTGAAATTCAAGGACCTAAATTTCTGGCTTTTTTCGATTTTCTTTTTTGAGTGCTGCGATTTTTTTATTCTTGAGGCGATTTAATATGGCCGATTTTTTAGGAGTCGTTTTTTTTCTTTTTTTGGGAACATACAAGCCGGATTCTATCAGTTTAAAAAAACGTTTTATGGCAATTCCTTTGTTTTTATGCTGACTTCTTAGTGCGTCGCATTGAAGTAGTAAGACACCCTCTTTTGTAAGCTTTGAAACCCATGATTTTTCCAATAATTCTTTTTCAAAAGAGGACAGTCCCAGCGAATTTTTTAGATCAAAGGTCAACTCAATTTTTGAAGAAACTTTGTTGACATGCTGACCCCCAGCACCACTGCTTCGGATGGCTTTGAAAGACAACTCAGAAAGAAGTTTTGAGCGATTCATTTTAAGGAGGAATATTTGTTGGTAGACACAAAGGTAAGGAATCAGTCGCGCTTTTGTTTTGAAGAGAGAAGTCTTACAAAAGAACGATACCAAATTAATAAAACGTACTTTTGCTGCTTATACAAAAAAATTATGTCATTTAAATCTTTAGGACTGCTTTCAGAATTGCTAAAAGCAGTTGATAAACAAGGATATACAAGTCCTTCCCCCATCCAAGAAAAAACAATTCCAACCATATTGAAAGGAGCAGATGTGTTGGCGTCTGCCCAAACAGGAACCGGAAAAACAGCAGGTTTTACCTTGCCGATGTTGCAAAATTTAGCAGCAACGAAAAAAGAAAAATTCAGACCTATTCGAGCATTGGTACTCACACCCACCAGAGAATTAGCAGCACAGGTATATGACAATGTACGTAGTTACAGCGAATACTTGGACATCAGATCTACGGTAATTTTTGGAGGTGTAAAACCCAAGCCACAAATAAGTGCCCTTCGTTCAGGAGTGGATATTGTGGTAGCGACACCAGGACGATTGTTGGATTTAGAGAGTCAAAATGCCTTGTCTTTGAAACGCATAGAGATATTGGTTTTGGATGAAGCAGACCAAATGTTGAACATGGGTTTTTTGAGAGATATCAAAAAAATTATTGCATTGATGCCTAAAAAGCGTCAAAACTTATTGTTTTCAGCTACCTTTTCGAAAGAAATCAAAAAGTTGGCTTCTGAAATTTTGAACAAGCCATTGGAAATCAGTGCAACACCTGAAAATACCACTGCAGAAAAAGTAAACCAAAAAACCTATCGCGTTGACAAAGAGAAAAAAGTAGCCCTGACAATCAAATTGATTGCAGATGGAAATTGGAAACAGGTATTGATTTTTACGCGGACCAAACACAGAGCAAATCGTTTGAGTGAAAAGTTGGTAAAAGCTGGGATTACAGCAGCGCCCATACATGGAAATAAAAGTCAGGCAGCAAGGACGAAGGCCTTGGCAGGATTTAAAACTCAAAAAATTCGAGTGCTTGTAGCGACCGATATTGCAGCGCGAGGCATCGACATTCCGTTATTGCCCCATGTGATCAATTTTGAACTCCCCAATGTTCCTGAAGATTACGTTCACAGAATCGGAAGAACCGGTAGAGCAGGAGCCAGTGGACAAGCTTTGTCTTTGGTAGATGTTGATGAAATCGCCTATGTGAAAGAAATTGAGAAGTTGTTGGGAGAAACGTTAGAAAGTGAAATCGTAGAAGGTTTTGAACCGACCAATAACCCGACGCCGAATGCCAATAAAAAACAAGGAAATTCGAGGGGTCAAAACAGAAATTCCAATCAAAATAGAAATAGATCACGAAACAATAGAAATAATTCCAAGCGCAATTAATTTCCAATTATTTATGAAATCTCACGGGCAAACTAAAATATCTTCTCTTTGGTAGGGTCGAATTTTGGGAGTGCATACACCAGCGAAAAACCGTCTATCTGGTGAAAATAAATCGAGTAACATTCTTTCAAAGGATTTTTTAAAATCCAACCTGTTGTTTTGTTGTCCTTGAGATCAAAAGAATCAATGGGCAGGTGTTCTTTGAACAAGAGGCCACCGTCTGGATGAATTTTGTACAAGGACTCTTTGGCTCCCCAAATGACGGTCAGTTGTTCAATTAAGTTGTTTTCCTTTAAAAAATAATTTTCGGAATCAATAAATTTTGAAGCAATACGTTTGACCGTTTCCCTGTTTTTTTCAATGTCAATACCGACACAACTGTTGCTAATGATAAGAGCGGAATAGTCAAAAGAATGCGTAATAGAAATGTGTTTTCCATCTTTTAGATGCGGTTTTCCATCCTTGGTGTAGTACAAATGGCTATCTGAATAACCCGCTTTTTTCATCAGATGTCTTATACTGATAAACCCTTTTTGATGTATTTCAGATCGCATGTTTTGAAGGCGTTGCAAACTTTCCCGTTTCAGCGAAATGGTTTTCAATTCTTCCAAGGTCTCTGTGATTTTCCAGACAAAGACTTCGGTGTTTTGGTCAACACGAATTGTTTTTACGAGTGGCATTCTTCTATGAAAATTTAGAGTGAATTTTTAGGTTGTTGGGATGGAAGATTGAACAAACAAAACATTCTGCTTTTAAACATTTTAGGGATTGTAGAAATCAAAAAGTATTTCGTAATTTTGCATCCTAATTCACAAATATAAGAACTATGAGTTCACAAACATCAACATACGTAAAATTTAAGGTAAAAGACATCAATTTAGCAGATTGGGGTCGTAAAGAAATTCATTTGGCAGAAGCAGAAATGCCTGGTTTGATGAGTTTGAGAGAAGAATACAAAGGGCAAAAACCTTTGGCAGGTGCGCGTATCGCAGGATGTTTGCACATGACCATTCAAACCGCTGTTTTGATAGAAACATTGGTGGATTTAGGGGCAGAGGTAACCTGGAGTTCTTGTAATATTTTTTCTACCCAAGATCAAGCTGCTGCTGCGATTGCTGCTGCAGGAGTTTCGGTGTACGCTTGGAAAGGACTTTCCGAAGAAGAGTTTGACTGGTGTATTGAGCAAACCTTATTTTTTGGTGAAGATAAAAAACCGTTGAACATGATTCTAGACGATGGAGGTGATTTGACAAATATGGTATTGGATCGATATCCAGAATTGGTTCCAGGTATCAAAGGACTTTCTGAAGAAACCACTACAGGAGTTCATCGTTTGTACGATAGAGTAAAAGAAGGAACATTGCCAATGCCGGCAATCAATGTGAATGATTCAGTTACAAAATCAAAATTTGACAACAAATACGGATGTAAAGAGTCGGCTGTAGATGCGATTCGTAGAGCAACCGACATCATGATGGCTGGAAAAGTAGCCTTGGTCGCTGGATATGGAGACGTAGGAAAAGGGACTGCCGCATCTTTGGCAGGAGCAGGAGCAAGAGTCATTGTTACTGAGATAGACCCAATCTGTGCCTTGCAAGCAGCAATGGACGGATTTGAAGTACGTAAAATGGACAATGCGATTTCGAGAGCCGATATTGTGATTACCACTACAGGAAACAAAGACATCATTGTGGACCGTCATTTCAAAGCCATCAAAGACAAAGCGATTGTTTGTAATATCGGGCACTTTGATAACGAAATTGACATGGCTTGGTTGAATGAGAATTATGGAGACACAAAAGTAGAAATCAAACCTCAAGTAGATCAATACACCATTGATGGAAAAGAATTTTTAGTATTGGCGGAAGGACGTTTGGTAAATCTTGGATGTGCCACTGGGCACCCTAGTTTTGTGATGTCAAATTCTTTCACAAATCAAACTTTGGCACAATTGGAATTGTGGCAGCATGCAGATGCTTATAAAAATGAGGTGTATATGTTGCCAAAACATCTAGACGAAAAAGTAGCACGTTTGCATTTGGCAAAAATAGGTGTGGAATTGGATGAATTGAATAACGAACAAGCAGCCTATATCGATGTAAAAGTGGAAGGCCCATACAAGCCAGAATATTACAGATATTAATTGTTGCTGAGGGAAGCAAACCACTGTAGATATCCTCACGCTGTTGCTCGTATAAAACACAAAAGACCCTCTTTGAATGATTTCTGAGAGGGTTTGTTTTTTCTTGATTCTAGACGTCTACCTGATCAAAAAAACTATTTAAAAATGAATCAATTTTGTCCTTTAAATCATTGATGGAGACCGTGTCATCCCGATAAATTGTCAAATTTTCAGGAACTCTGTTTCTACTCAAACTTGTCTGTACTTCTGCCATCCGGACACCTTCCATTTCTTCAAGCAAACCCTGAAGTTCGATGTCTAAAGAGATATCACTCAAATAAATTTTCAAAGTTTGTTCTTTGGGAGAGTTTCGTATTTCTGTTCGAAAAGGGAGCATAAGTAAGATTTTTTTTGAGTTTTGGACTTTTGTTGCCAAGCAATTCTCTAAGTTAAAATTTTTAGATTTAAAAAGCAAATTGTTTTTAAAATTCAAGTCATCCGAGCCATCCTTCTCTATCCAAACTTCGGTATTGAATGGCCTCTCCAATGTGGTTTGGTTGGATGTTTTGTTGCTGATCCAAATCAGCAATGGTTCGGCTCACTTTTAAAATTCGATCATAAGCTCGCGCAGACAAATTCAACCGTTCCATGGCCGATTTTAAAAGATCTTTAGAAGCTTTGTTCAAGGAGCAAAATTCTCGAATTTGTTTGACAGACATTTGAGCGTTGTAATGTGTGTTTTCATATTCCGAAAAGCGAAGCGTTTGTTGTTCTCTTGCAGCAGAAACACGTGCTCTGATAATCTTGCTTGCTTCTCCGTTGTGCTCTTCTGCTAGTTTTTCAAAGGGAACAGGAGTCACTTCAATATGAATGTCTATACGGTCTAACAAAGGCCCCGATATTCTGTTCAGATAACGTTGCATTTCTTGCGGGCTAGAAGTCATTGGGCTGTCAGGGTCGTTGAAAAAACCACTAGGACTGGGGTTCATGCTTGCCACCAACATAAAACTACTCGGATAGGTGACGGTAAAACGAGCTCTAGAAATCGTTACTTCTCGATCTTCGAGCGGTTGTCGCATCACTTCCAAAACAGTGCGTTTGAATTCGGGGAGTTCGTCAAGAAATAAAACCCCGTTGTGCGACATGGAAATTTCTCCAGGTTGGGGGTATTGTCCTCCACCTACCAAGGCGACATCTGAAATGGTGTGGTGTGGTGATCGAAAAGGACGTTCACTCATCAAGCCAAAATTTTCTTTGACACGCCCGACAACAGAGTGAATCTTTGTCGTTTCCAAAGCTTCTTCCAATGTCATGGGAGGTAAGATTGTAGGCAATCTTTTGGCCAACATGGTTTTTCCAGAACCAGGAGGGCCGATGAGAATGATATTGTGTCCCCCTGCGGCGGCAATTTCCATACAGCGTTTGATGGACTCTTGTCCTTTGACATCTGAAAAGTCAAATTCAGGATTTTCTAAGGTTTGTCGAAACTGTTTGTGTACATCAATTACAGTGGTTTCCAAGGAATTTTTTCCGTCAAAAAAAGAGATGGCTTCTCTGATGTTTTCAATACCGTATACTTCCAGTCCTTCTACAATAGCGGCTTCTTTGGCATTTTGTTTGGGAAGGATAAAACCCTTGAAACCCTCTGACTTTGCTTTGATGGCAATGGGAAGGGCACCTTTGATAGGCTGTAGGTTCCCGTCCAAAGAGAGTTCACCCATAATAATATACTTCCCAATTCGCGTTCCGTTCATTTGGTTGGAAGCCGCTAAAATCCCCATAGCCAAAGTCAAATCATAAGCAGAACCTTCTTTTCGCAAATCGGCAGGAGCCATGTTGAGCGTGATTTTTTTGCCAGGTAGTTTGTAACCGATATTGTGCAAGGCTGCCGAGATGCGATAACTGCTTTCCCGAACGGCATTGTCAGGTAGGCCCACAAGGTGGTAACCGATGCCTTGGTCAATATTTACTTCAACAATAATGGTGGTGGCTTCAATGCCGAACACGGCAGAACCATAAACTTTGATCAACATAGCAATTCTTTTTCAAGGAGTTCTGCTAAGAACAGCACAAACTCACAATTTTCTTTTAAAGATAAAAAAAATTGACAAGCCAAGAAAACAGCACACTGCTTAGAAGTTTTATCAAAGCGAGGAAATCGCTCCTTACATCAGAATTTTTTCAAAGAGTTTTTTCTCTCCCTCACATACTGGGCAGCAATAGTCTTCTGGTAAATTTTCAAAAGAGGTGTTTGGGGGGATTCCAAATTTGTCGTCACCATAGCTGCTGTCGTAGATGGTCATACAGTTGCTACATTGATAAACTTCTGAAAGTTCGGGAGCTTCTTTTGACGCTGATTTCGAACTGTCAGACGGAGAACTAGCTCCTAGTTGATCAAAGTACATTCTACTCAGTTCCATCAACAAGCCAGGCAATTCAATTTTGTCCACATCTTGGGCATACACAATGTATTCTTGCATGTTGGGATCAAAGTTTTTTGAGTAGAGAACATTAAATGTCGGCCGTACTTGAAAGTTTTTGACAATATCGGGGGTTTTGTTTTTTTCAATTGCAACCGTAGTAAAGTAGGCTTTTTCCGTTGCATGGTAGCTGATCCCAAAGGTCATACCATAGGTACTGATGTCATTTTGATCGAATGTTTTGACAACAAATTCTTTCAGGTTCAAGGCATCTTTGTCATTCACAGGAATATTCCAGTTCAATTCTAGGGAGGAATGTCTTACATTGATTCCTTTTTTCCCCAAAAACTTTTCTAAAGTCAATTTGTCTTCTTGGCCAATTCCTTTTACGATGAAGGATTTCCAGGGGGTAATACAAATTTTACCTACTTTGTGGTTCAAACAGAATTCGGAAAAATCTTTTAAGAAATTGAGATCGTATCGGTTGTTTCTCCAGTACAAACCAAGCCAATACCTGTTGATGCCCATTTTATTCATTCCTTCGTAGTAAGGAAAAGGCTCATAGGGAATGGTTAGTTTCTTTTCAATGGAACGGTTGTTTGTCTCGATGCGGTCGTTGATCAAGTCAAAAAGTTCTTGTGCGTCGTCGGCATCGGAACCGATTTCTTCAATGGTTCTCGAAATCTTAGCAATGTCATAGCTAAAAATCAATACGGGATAATATTCTGGGGTTTCCCAGTGGGGAAGGTTCAAATGCAAGTACCAATAATCTTCGTGCTCGGAGGCAATAAAATTCAAGTTTCCACTGAAAACAGGGACCAACTGCTGTTGTGGATCCGTAATGTTGATTTTAATTTTTGGCGTGTGTTTGAAATCTTCCAAAATGTACAAATACTTTACCCCATTCAGCCAAGGTGTATTTTTGAAGATGTCGGCAGAAACATAAGAACAAACAATGTTTTGGTAGTTTCTTTCAGAAATAATTTCCATTTTTAAATCGGGAAACTGCTCCAGAATTTCGTTGTCAGCCTCTTGAAAAGGCAAAATAATATCTTGTCTTGAGCCAAAGAAAATATCGGTAAGGCCCAAGGTTTCAGCCAGTCGAATGATTTGTTTCAATTCTCCAGGTGACAACACTCCTCCTTTGATAAAAATACGTTTTAGATCTTTGTTTCTCATGTTTACCCGTTTACTGTTTCGCTTTTCGCATGTACTAAAATATCTCTGACTTCTGGTTTGCAGCTCCCACAACCCAATCCTGCTCCTGTGGTTTTGCACAAATCTATAAACTCAGAACAACCTCCTTTTATGGCCTCTTTTAGGTTTCCTTCTCCTACTTGACTGCAAGAGCAAATGAGCTTTCCAATGACTGGTTTTGCGTCGCTTTTGCCTCGTAACAATTCTACTCTTTTTTCAGACAATTCTGTTTTGTCCTCAATCAAGCTTTTGAATTCTGCGAATTCACTTTTGTCTCCCATCATCAATGCACCAATAAGCTTGTCGTCTTTTACGATGCATTTTTTGTAAAAACGTTTGCTTACGTCCATAAGTAGTATTTCCTCGTAGCTTGGGTCGTTTTCAGGAAATTCAATATTCCCGATACTACACAAATCCAAATCTTCAAATTTTAGAATATTCATCAGCACAGACCCTTTGTAGTGGTTGTTGAGGTTTCCTAAAATGAATTTTGCAGCAATATCTGCTTGTTGCTCTGCCGCAGAAGTAATTCCGAATAAGAAATTGTTGAATTCTGCAATTTCTCCCATCGCAAAAATTTCAGGAGTACTTGTTTGCAGGTATTCATTGACAACGACACCTCTTTGAACAGTTAGTTTTGCTTCTCTGGCAAGTTCTACGTTTGGAATGGTTCCAATGGCATATACAATGGCATTGGCGTTGATTGTTTTTCCTGTTTTCAAGTTGATCGACAGGTTGTTTATCTGTGTGTCATCAAACACAGTATTGACCTCGTTGTCAAAATATATTTGAATGCCTCTTTCTTGTACGTCTTGAGCGAGAAGACGACTGGCAACCAAATCCAATTGTCGTTCCATCAATCGGGACGCTCTTTGAATGATAGTGATGTTTACTTTTCGTTTGTTCAATGCGGCCGCAAGCTCTAGCCCTAGCAAGCCACCTCCTACAATCACAACATGTTGCTCATTGTTTGGCAATCCTGTTTGCTCTAAATAATTTTTTAGGGCATCGGCATCCCCTTTGTTCCGCATAGTAAATCTTCCAGGCAAATCGAGTTGTGCGTCAGCAGGCACAAAGGCACGACTTCCAGTGGCCATGATCAAAATATCGTATGTGTGTTCGACCTCATTGCTATCGACAATCGATTTTGCTACTTTGTCTATGGAAGTAATGGAAGTGTTTGCGTGTAGTTTGATTTTTAATTTGGCGAGTTCTCCTTTTTTGATTTTTTGAAGTTGCTCCCATGTCAATTCATCGTTTACATATTCTGGCAGAAGAACGCGATTGTAAAAAGGCGTTTCTTCCAAAGAAAATACTTCAATATCGTCTATTTCGTTATTTTCTCGATAGGTTTGTACAAAACGATAGGCGGCTGCACCGCCGCCAATCACGCATATTTTTTGTTTTTTCTTTTTGTATTTGCTGACTTCTACTGCCGCAAATTTAAAGTCGGGTTCTTTCGAAATCGGGTCAATCAAGGAATGGGTAAGGTTGTTTGCTCTTCCCAGTGTGCTGTTAGAAACTTTTCCAAAGTGCATCGGCATGAAGACAACGCCTGATCGGATATCATGGTTGGTTACTACGGGAACTCTGGTTTCTCCGCGGTTGTTTTTTACGACGGCAATGTCTCCGTCTTTTAAATTTCTCTGAAAGGCATCTGCGGCATTCATTTCCACATAAGGACCTTCTATATGTGTCAGTAATCGCTGTACTTTTCCCGTTTTGGTGCGCGTGTGCCATTGGTCTCGAATTCTTCCCGTATTTAAAACCAAAGGAAATTTCGAAGAAGTTTTTTCGGATAGGTTTTCGGTACTTGAAGGAATGTTAAAAGCCGCTTTCCCATTCAGTGTGTCAAATTGGTAATCTGTATAAAGTCTTGTAGTGCCTTTGTGTTTTTTATGAGGAACAGGCCATTGCATACTCCCTTCAGATTTCAATCGCTCATAAGAGAGGCCTGAAACGTCTATTTTGGTACCTTTGGTCAGCGCACAGTGTTCGTCGTACACTTCACTCACATGTTTGTAATTAAAGCCTAAAAAGTCCATTTTTTGAGCGAACTTCCACAAAATTTCAGCATCTGGCAAAGCTTCCCCAGGAGGTTCAATTCCTTTTGGGAGGTAGCTCACCCTGCGTTCGGAGTTGGTCATCGTTCCTTCTTTTTCTAACCATCCTGCAGCAGGCAATACGAGATCTGCAAATGCAACGGTTTCTGAATTTTCGGAAATGTCTTGTACGACTACAAAATTCGCTTTTTTAAGGGCTTTTTCAACCTTATTTGCATCCGGTAGGCTGACCACAGGATTCGTGCAAATGATCCAAATTGCTTTTAATTTTCCGCTGTCCAAGGCATCAAACATTTCTGTTGCGGTCAATCCAGGGTTTGGGGAAATGGGTTTGCTTCCCCAGAAGTCAGCGACTTCTTTTCTGTGTTGTGGGTCTGCTAAGTTTTTGTGAGCGGCCAATAAATTTGCCATTCCACCAACTTCACGGCCTCCCATGGCATTGGGTTGTCCGGTCAATGAAAAAGGTCCTGATCCGGGCTTTCCAATATGTCCTGTTAGTAAGGATATGTTCAGCAAAGAAGTGTTTTTGTCTACTCCAATGACGCTCTGATTGATGCCCATGGTCCACATGCTGATAAACCCTTTGGCATCTCCTATGTAGTGCGCTGCTAATTTGATGTCTGCTGCTGAAATTCCACAAATTTTAGCGGCTTTGTTCAGGGAGGTTTCAGAAACCAGTTTTTTCAAAGCTTCAAAATTGTTGGTGTGCTTTTTGATAAAATCCGCGTCCACCTTCTTTTTGTCGATGAGTCTTTTTGCAATGGCATTGTGCAACACCACATCTGTTCCTGGGATGATTTGTAAATGCAAATCAGCGATGGCACAAGTTTGTGTTTTTCGCGGATCCACAACGATAATTTTGGTATTTGGATTGTCCTCTTTGTGTTTTTCCAAACGTCTGAAGAGTATGGGATGACACCAAGCTGGGTTGGCACCCGTTATCAAGAAGGTGTCTGCGAGTTCAATGTCCTCATAAGCGATGGGAACGTTGTCGTCTCCTAGGGCTTTCTTATATCCTACAACTGCGGAACTCATACAAAGCCTTGAATTGGTGTCAACATTGTTGGTTCCAATAAATCCTTTGGTCAATTTATTTACCAAATAATATTCTTCCGTCAAACATTGTCCGGATACGTAAAACCCAACACTGTCTGGTCCGTGTTTTTCGATAATACTTTTGAAAACAGCTGCGGCTCTATCCAAGGCAGTATCCCAAGATACTTTTTTTAGGGGGTGGTTTTTACTCCACTTCATCTGTGGGTGTAAAATCCTGTCAGAAGTATCCTGTGCCACATAATGCAGATTCATTCCTTTAGAACAAAGCATTCCTTTATTGGTAGGATGATCTGGGTCACCTTTTACTTTTAGCGTACCGTTGTGGTTTTTATCTACAATGATTCCACAGCCTACACCGCAATAAGAACATGTTGTTTTATAGGATTTCAAGATGGACATATCTCTTTTAATTTTGTCAGTTCAAGAATTCAATTTCTTTTGTTTCGTATTCGCGGTTGGTCCCAAGGGCATACCATGCGTCAAACGGAAAGCAAATTTACTAATTTACGTATAAATACGTAGTCAAATACGTAATTTTTACAGTTATTTTTTTTAAGTAGTCTGCGTCTTGCTGTTTTCTAGAAAAAAGGAAGGCATAACTATTAAAATCCTAATTCTTTCGCTTTGGAAGACAATTCGATGAGGTTTTTAACGTTCATTTTTTTCATCAAATTGAAACGATGTGTTTCTATGGTGCGTTTGCTTTTACCCAGTTTGTCTGATATTTCAGTGTTGGTCATCCCAGATAAAATCAACGATAAGATTTCGATTTCCTTTTTGGTGAGTCCAAGCGTATTTTTGGGTGTCTTGACAGTGGGGTTTGTCGTTGAAGTGGTTTGTAGGTAATTGGAAACAATCACATTTGAGATGTCTCCGCTGAAGTATTTTCCTCCATTAAAGACTGTTTTTATGGCTTTTAGGAATTCTTCTTTTCCTGTGTCTTTTAATAAATACCCACTTGCTCCAGCTTTGATAGACTTTAAGATGTATTCTTCAGAGTCGTGCATCGACAGTACGATGGATTTGGTGTTTGGCGCATAATCCTTCAAATGACCAGCGGCTTCAATGCCGTCCATAACGGGCATGCGCACGTCAATAATTAAAAGGTCGGGTTGCGTTTCTTTTGCCAATTCTAGGGCTTCTTTTCCATTGGAAGCTTCTCCAATGACATCCAATGTAGCATCTTCGAGCAATAAAGATTTGATACCATTTCTTACTAGCAAATGATCATCAGCCAATATGATTTTGATTACTTTTTCCAATTTTTTATTTTTTTATACTACAAATATAGCAGAACTTCGCTTTACTTTAAAGGAAATTACGTATTTATTTAGGTAGTTTAAAGGCAAAAGACTCTTTTAATTGGACTGTGTTTGTCTTTTTTCGAAAGGTTAATTTTGTTCCTATTCCAAAATTGTTTTAAAAAATAGGTGCATTAAGGGTGGTCAAATACCGTTTATTTTAGGAATTTTTCGATCCACTCTTTTTCTGAAAGTGCAGTAAATTTTTTCTTTGTGCTGTAAGGATCTTTTCCACCATTAAAGTAAATGTCCAGTGCTTCATAAGAAAGGGTGTCTTTCATTACGGAGGGTGTTTTGTATTCGTGATTTCCGTGAAAATCATGGCACTGAAGACAAGTGTCCCACTGTTCTGTTGCAATCAAGGTTTCGTGTGAAATGTCTATCGGATCATTTTTAACTGTTAAATCCTCATGACAATGCATGCAATAGTCGACTTTCGAAAGGGTAAGTCTTTTTGCATTGTGTTCTGAGTGACATGTGATGCAACTGGCGGTATTTATTTTTTCAACAGCTTCTTTGTATTTGGGTTCTAAAAATCGATGTGTAGGATGTCTGTCGTTGTCTCTTTCATGACAGGCAAGGCATTTCTTAGTTTCTACATCTAGGGTTCCGTATGCAACAGAATTCGCTCTCAATCCGATACTGTACTGTAGGTTGGATTGTGTTTGTGCCCATAAACTTCCTTCCGCATCTGAATGACAGCTGCTGCAAGAAAAATCTTCATGACCGGTGTTCATCGGACCCAGGCTTTTGTATTCTTCATTAGCCTCACTCGAGAGGAATAGGAATAAAAAGACGCCTAAGATGGTTCCTATGAGCATTCCGAGAACTTGTCTTTTTCGCAATGGATTTATTTCAAACTTCATACCTTATTTCGGAATTTCTATGGTTACTTCTTCGCTACTTGGGTAGCTGACACAGGTTAATATGGCTCCGTTTTCAACTTCGTTGTCAGGGAGTAGGTGACCTTTTGTCAATTGGACTTCGCCAGATACGCACTGTGCTTTGCACGTACTGCACATGCCAGATCTACATGAGTAGGGCAGGGCAATGTTATCTTTCATCGCTTGTTCGAGAATGGTTCTATTACCAGGAACTTCCAGGTTGTGAGTGGTGCCTTTGTGTTTGATAGTCACCTTGCTAAGCAAGTTTTTTGAATCAATCTTAATTTTAGCCGCTTTGAAAACTTCCGTTTGAACTTTTGAGGGCGCTATGGATTTGGCTTTCAAAATTTCTTTGACCGTTCTCATAAATCCCGAGGGGCCGCACATCATGTATTTGTGATCTGTAAATTCCAAATCGTATTTGTCAAATATTTTTTCGATGATTTCTTTTGTGACAAAACCAGAATGAAAAAGTGGATTTGTATTTTCACTGAGAATGTATTCTACAGACAATCGATCTGAATAGGTTTTACTCAGTTCCTGCAATTCTTCAAGGAAAATGATATTTTCAATATTCAGATTGGCATAGATCAATACTACTTTGGAATGTGGTTCTTTGGCCAAAACCGTTTTTAGGATAGAGAAAACTGGGGTTATTCCGCTTCCTCCGGCAAATAAAACATATTGTTGTTTTTGCTCGGCATCAGGTTCAATGTAGAAACTTCCCATTGGTTTGTCAATGGTCATTTTTTGACCAGCTTTTACCTCAGTATTTAGATAGTTTGAAATCAACCCATTCGCTACTTTTTTCACCGTTATTTTCAGCGATTTTTCAGTGTAAGGATCGCTGCTGAAAGAGTAGGCTCGACTTTCTACGCGTCCATTGATTGGAATTTTTAGAGTTAAAAATTGTCCAGGCTTGTAGTGTATTTTGTTAAAAATACGATTGTTTTTAAAAGAGATTGTGACCGCTTGATCAGTTTCTTTTTTGACGTTGACTACGGTTAATTTCATAGGGGTTATTTGTAGTAAAAAACGATGTTGATATGAAAAAAAAGTAAAAAAGTAATACACATAGAAAGTGATACATGAGCGATCATCCACCCTTTGAAAATCCATGACTTGGTTGATTTCAACACATCCAAATTAACGGTTCCCAGCAACATATTTGCGAGAAATAAATAAGAGAACAATGCCAAATATCCAAAACCAAATTGTGTGCTGTGAGCATACAACAACAGGGGACTAAAAATACCGATCCATTTGTGCAATTTGTTGATGGTCAGTGCTTTTTTTCTAAAAGCAGGAATAATCCTGCTAAAGGTAAGCAACCATTGAAACAAAATAAAGAGACCTAGTGCCAATCCCGACCATCTTTTGTAGGGCTCCAATCTTTGTAGATCTTCTAAAAAAGACCACTTTAATTGCAGGACTTCTTGCAAAAGATAGGCGAAGAAAAGCAGTAGGCCTATGAGGGGTATGTAACTATTATTTTTCAATTCCGTATTTTCTTAGTTGAGCAATACCTTCATGGTGTCATAAGAAGCCAGTTCTCTGACACTGTCTAAAAAGACCTCTGGGCTTGGTAGGTACAATCCTCCAGCAGAAGGCCATTTATCGCCAATTTCAGGTTTTTCACTCTTTTCAAACTTTGATATTTCTGCAAGATAGTCTTCATAAACGGCCTTGGTTCCGTTTCTGTAAGCTTTTAAAACTCCCAAAGTAGCTTCGTAACTCAAAGAGTCTGCTGGGTATTGCCAAGTAGTAGCACCCATCACATCTCCAAGTTTCCAATCCGTTTTTGAAGTTTGTTCATGGTCATTGTGACATGAAACACAGGCTCCAGCACCAGCAACATCGGCAAACATAGCCGTATGTACTTCCTGGTTTTCATCGTAAAAGAATTGAGGTTTTCTGTCTTCTTTTATCTTTTTAAATAGATCTGCTTGTTTTCCTTCCAATTTATTGGCTTTGTTGATCGGGAAATCAGACCCTAAATATAGCCCGAGAGGCGTTTCGCTTTTGCGAATGTCATTGGCAATTCCTCTTAAAAATAAAGCCGGAAGTGGTCCTGCTTCTACTTCTTCTTTTTGCCAGTCTTCGTCAAATTTCATTCCTTGTTTTTTTCCTCCCCCTACGATAGCTTTGGTATAAAGCGTTCGTGTGATGTCGTTTTCTTTTGCGACCATTTCAAGGACTTCAGCAACGGCAAATTCCATTTTTTCAACAGCAGCTGTTTCTTTTTTTTCAGGAACTCCACCACAGGCAAACAAAAGTAAGGTAAGAAATGGAGTTGTTAGGGTTGTTAGATTTTTCATGAGAAGTGTTTTTTAGGGTTATTTATTTACAAGATTCTTAACTTGTTTAAAAATAGTGCTAAAGCTTACTATGAAACAAAGACTGCATTTCGATACTTTAAATTTGTTGTTTTCAAGGACAAAGATAAATGTTCTCTCATTTTTTTTTGCAAAATTCTTTTGTTTTTTTTATAGTTTTTTTTACGCGCGACTTGTTTTAAACATTTTTTAATTAAAATTTATTTTTTGCAATTTGTTGTTTCTTTTCTGTTGATTTTCAATTGTTTCGTGAAAAATTACATGGTTTAGGCATCTGCAGATTTTGCATAAGAGGCTTCGATCATCACGCCTGACATTACGGTGTATACATCAGTCCAGGCTTGTTTTATACTTGGTGTAAAACCTTCTCCTAGACCCGCTTGAAGTGTGTCAAGTAGTGCTGCACCTACGGTGTCGTAATGCGATTTTTCTACCCCGTACTGCACGTGTCTTTTTCCTAAATCTTGGAGTATTGGTATCAACTTGTCTAGAGCGGTTAGTCCAGCAACGGCACTTGAAAGCATGGTCATCAATTTGTTGCCTTGTTCGGCCATGGCACCCTCTTTTTCTGTAGGAAACATAGGCTTTAATTTTGGGTCCAATTCAAATAGTTTGGCGTAAAAAATTTCTGCAGCGGTGGCAGCAATGGGCTTAACTTTTTCAAAAGACCCTTGCACAAGCACAATGGTTTGTTCGTCAATGGGGCTTTTTTCTTCTTTGGGTTTTTTGATGAGTTTTTTTAAAAATGTCAACATAAGATTTTGTTTTAAAGGGTTTACAATATTTTTTTCTCGCATGGTAAAAGTAGGTTGTAATCCAGATTCATTTCATGAGAATGAGCATGCGAAGTCCACTTTTTTACCCATTTAAAAAGGGCTGTATCTCAATAAAAAAACTGTAGAATGACAGAAAGAATTCTGGTAAAACAAAAAAAACTGCCCGAAGGCAGTTTTTAAATTATCAGTTTATGAGGGGGTACTCTTACAAAAATTTAGGAGAGATGATCAACATCAACCAAGCCCAGTTTTGTGTGTCTTTTCCAACCACTTCTGAAGGTTCGAAGAATTGTGAATAACCTCCTACCAATTTGAAGTCTTTGAATTTTTTGGCAACAACCAAATCCAATTCAGATCCTAGGTCGCTTCCCAATCCGTCAAGATCTTCAACTTCTGTAAAGTAGTGTCCTGTCAAGCTCACTGCCAAACCAGAAATCTTAGTAGAAACACCCAATTGAACATCGTTCAATCCTCCAGCATTTCCATGGTTTCCTACGTAGAATCTATCCATCAAACCGTTGAAAGCATGGTTGGTTCCGTACAAAGGGAAGAACGCTGCAGAGTCGTCTGTTTTTCCAGAAATGGTTTCGAAACCTGCTTTGAAGGTTGTTTTTCCTGTCGCTTTGTATTTTGCCAAAAGGCTTGCCAAGTAAGCACCGTCTACAGCTACATCGTTCAAACGATCTCCTTCTTGTAAGAAAGCGTTCGCAGAAAGCGTCAATTTGTCCAATTTAAGATCGGCGTGAAGACCCGCTGTCAAAAGGCTTGATTTGTCTTCAGTGTCCTTTTGGAACGTGTTTGACAAGATCAAAGCAGTCAAATTCAAGTTTTTGAACTTTTTGTTGGCTCTAACAAAAGCCATTTCTCTGTACGAGAACGCAGCGGATTGGTTGTAAACTGCCGAAGTAGGTGTGTTCAAAGCAAAACCAAGATCCAAGTTGTATCCTTCTTTTTTGTATTTGAAGACTCCTGCATCGTGGGTTCTTGCTTGTTGCGCCCATCCAAGACCTCCTAGAATTCGTTGGTCATCGTAAGAAAGCGGTTGGCGACCAAATTTCAAACTAAGTGCGTCGTTTAATTTGATGTCTGCCCAAGCTTCTTGAACACGGAAGTTGCCGTTTCCAGCAGGCGAAATCTGTGCGCGATCTCCAAATTTAAAAACTTCTTGGAAACTTGTAAATAAGGTGTACCCTTCGGATACGTATTTTCCTTTCAAAGCCGCTCTTACACTTGTAGAAACGTATCCTTTCGTTCCCTCCAAGGCTGTTGCTTTTTGTCCGTGACCGAACCATTCTGTTCGAGGTCTGAATTCACCACTTAATGAGAATTGGGCAAAGATACTTGTAGAAGCAAGCACTGCCACTGTAAAGATTAAATTTTTGAGTTTCATTTTTTTTTTATTTTTAAGGTTGCTATTATAGTTATTTTGTTGTGACAAATGTACTGTGCGTACTACATACAGAATATGATAAAAAACAGGTTTTAAGGTCTTTTTATAGCGCAGTACCCCTGTTTTTAAATAGTTTTAATGTTCTAAGAAATCGATCAAATGCTTTCTGTACTTGTAGTAATCGTCATGTGTGAGTACGGCTTTTCTCGAACGAGGTCGTTCAAATCCAATGGGAAGAATATCACCAATTTTTGCTTTTGGACCACTGGTCATCATCACCACTCGATCAGAAAGAAATATCGCTTCGTCTACATCATGGGTAATCATAACTGCGGTAATTTTTTCTTTGTTCCAGATTTCTATTAGCACATCTTGCAGTTCTCCGCGTGTCAACGAATCTAACATTCCAAAAGGTTCGTCTAAAAGAAGCACTTTGGGTTTGATGGCAAACGCTCTGGCAATTCCGACACGTTGTTGCATTCCTTGGGAAAGTTCAGAAGCTCTTTTGTAAAAAGAACCCTCCAATCCTACTTTACTCAAGTAGTATTTACAGATGTCTTCTCTTTCTTTTTTGGTTCCGTGTGGAAATACTTTTTTCACACCGAGCATGACATTTTCAAAAGCGGTCATCCAGGGCATCAAACTGGGTGCTTGGAAAATAACACCTCTGTCGGGTCCAGGGCCTTTGATCGAAGATCCGAGTACCGAGATTTTCCCTCCAGAAATTTCATTCAATCCAGCAATCATCGAAAGCATGGTTGTTTTTCCACAGCCAGAGTGTCCGATAATCGTGATGAATTCTTCTTTTTTCACCTGGAGGTTCAAGTCTTCCAATACGACGTAATCCCCTTTTGGAGTAGGGTATACTTTTTTTAATTTTTGTAAGTCCAACATCGTTTCGGCTGGCGCAAATTTTTCTTGAAGTATGCTTGTTTTCATGATCGTATTATTTAGAAGCTTTGAATTCCCATCGCAAATCTTTCGGTTGGATGTCAGGTAGTTCGTACTGTATTTCTGAATTTGAAGAGCGTTCGTTTCCGATCTCCATCAAATACTCGATGATTTCATTTCTCGTTTTCTTAAAAGAGGCGTTGTCGTTCAAGGCTGTTTTGTCACGAGGTCGTTCAATGTCAATTTTAAATTCAGGTCCCAAAGTTGCTTTTGGTCCCGGGCGTAATGGAATGATTCGATCAGCCATGTAAATCCCTTCGTCCACATCATTTGTAATGAGGAGTGCGGTGCGTTTGTTTTTGTTCCAAATATTTAAAATTTCGTCTTGAAGATTTCCGCGTGTCAGTGCATCTAAAGCCCCCAAAGGTTCGTCCATGATGATCATCTCAGGATCCATAGACAAGGCTCTGGCAACAGATACGCGTTGTCGCATACCTCCCGAAAGTTCCTTGGGTCTTTTGTGGATGGCATGTGAAAGACTTACCATTTCCACGTATTCTTTGATGCGTTCGTCAATGAATTTTTTTGTTTCTTTTGGAAAGGCTTCTTTGACCGCCATTTCCACATTTTGATAAACCGTCAACCAAGGGAGCAGGGAATAATTTTGAAAGATGACACCTCGTTCATGGCTGGTGTCTTCTACTGGTTTTCCTTTGAATAAAACCTCTCCGCTGGTGGGTTTTTCAAGTCCATTGATCAAATTTACCAAGGTTGTTTTTCCACTACCTGTAAATCCTACGATGGCAACAAACTCTCCTTCTTCAATGTGAAGGTTTATATTGTCCAAAACCTTGGTGGCGTTTTCACCAGTACCATAGGTTTTTGTTACGTTGTTCAATTCTAAATATGCCATTTTACTTTTTCTTTAAGAGCCTTCCTGTTTCAGGCGATTTAATCGTTCGTTCTTATGCTTTCTTGTGAGGTGGGAAAAACCTGTGCCGAATTTTCCAATCACAATTCAGGATTTTAGATGCCTTCGTTTTTATCAAATGAGATAAATTTTTGGATGGTCAGCATAATTCTGTCCAATAAGAATCCAATAAAACCAATTACAAACATGGCAACAATTATTTTAGAGTTGGAATCGTTGGCACCGTTTTGGAATTCTTCCCACACAAAGGAGCCCAATCCTGGACTTTGTGCCAAGAGTTCAATGGCAATCAATACCATCCATGCTACCGATAGGGTAATTCTCAATCCCGTAAAAATTAGAGGCAAAGAGGCAGGAAGGATTACTTTGAATATTTTTTGAAGCGAACCGAGTTTCAATACTTTTGCTACATTGATATAGTCTTTGTCTACGGAAGAAACACCCATGGCTGTATTCACCAAAGTTGCCCACATAGAACAGAGTCCTACACTGATAAACGAGATGATAAAAGAGGTATCTCCGTTCGAATCTTTTGTCAGTGTTTTGACGATCATAAAAACCAACAACAACCAAACTACGGGTGACACAGGTTTTAAAATTTGAATCAACCAGTTGAAAGAAGTTCTCAAGGTTTCACTCAGCCCAATAATAATACCGATTGGAGTGGCAATAAGTAGCGCCAATAAAAATCCTGCGAATACCGTTTTGATACTTGTTTTTATCTGGTCTACAAAAGAAGGTCTTCCGGTATATACAATCGGATTTTTTCCTTGCGCGACTCTCTTCTCATTCATGGCAGCTGTTTTTTGCTTGAAAGCATCTTTGTCCGCACTAATGATTTTGTGATCTTTCAAAAGCAGCTTGTAAGACGCCCAAACTTGAGAAGGGGAAGGCAGTGTATTGGGTTGACAGCTCACATCTCCAGATTCAATACAGGCTTTCATTTTAGCGGCTTCTTCATCACCTTGTTCTTTGCGTACTTTTTCTATTTTGTAGTTGGCCTCTGTATTGAAAAGCGATTTAGATCCGCTGTACCATATTCCAATAAACAATAGAATAGAAGCGATTGGGGCGACTATTTTCTTTAAAACTTCTGTACTGTTTTTTTTCGAGTCCTCTCCGGCGATCAGTCTTACGAGTGGTTCAAAAAAACCAAGTCCGATAAATCGGAATCCTTTGATGATAGAATCTTTCATTTTGTTTGTTTTGCTGAGTTCTTTTATGAATCTGTCTTATCGAGAAATTTTCTCCTTCAAGCTAAATTGAAGGAGAAAAGAATATCGAGAAACAGCATTTTAAGATGGAAATTTGTTTCTCGATATCTCTCAAGCTTTTGTTGAGAAGCTCGATGTATTATTTTCGTTGTGCGTATTTAGTCTTTGTTTCCGATTTTGAAACTGTTGATGTATCCAACAGGATCTTTTGCATCGTAGCTTTTTCCGTCGATAAAATCAGTTGTCGCTGGCTTGTATCCATCTGTCTCTGGAATGTCTGTAGCAGGAATTTTTCCTTCTGCTGCTAAGATTTTCGCTGCTTTTTCCCAGATATCAGGACGGTAAATTTCTTTCGCTTTATCTGCATACCATTCGGCGGGTTTTTCAGTAGTAATTTGTCCCCATCTTCTCATTTGAGTCAAGAACCATACTGCATCTGAATAGAAAGGGTAGGTTGCGTTGTAACGGTAAAATACGTTGAAGTCAGGCATCGATCTTTTGTCTCCTTTTTCGAACTCAAAAGTTCCTGTCATTGAGTTGGCCAATACTACTTCATCCGCTCCTACATATTGTGACATGGATAAAATTTTCACGGCTTCTTCTCTGTTTCCTGGAGTGTCCAACCACTTTCCGGCTCTGATCAAAGCTTTGGTTACGGCAACTGCTGTATTTGGGTATTGCTCGACAAACTTTTTGGTCATTACAAATACTTTCTCTGGGTTGTTTTTCCAGATGTCGTAGTTGGTTGTTACTGGAACTCCAATTCCTTTGAAGACTGCTTGTTGGTTCCACGGCTCTCCTACACAGTATCCATAAATAGTTCCTGCTTCTAACGTCGCTGGCATTTGTGGCGGTGGTGTTACAGATAACAATACTTCTGCGTCAATTTGTCCTTGAATGTTTTCTGCAGAATACATTCCTGGGTGAATTCCTGCCGCTGCCAACCAATAACGAATTTCATAGTTGTGTGTAGATACTGGAAATACCATTCCCATTTTGAAAGCTTTTCCGTTGTTTTTGTAGTCTGAAATAACCGGTTTCAAAGATTCTGCACTAATAGGGTGTATTGGTTTTCCATTTTCATCTTTTGGAATGTTTGGTTTCATTTTAGACCAAACATCGTTGGATACGGTAATTCCATTTCCGTTCAAGTCCATAGAAAAAGGAGTAACGAGTTCTGCTTGACGACCAAATCCAGCTCCTGCCGCAATAGGCTGTCCCGCTAGCATGTGAGAACCGTCCAATTGACCGTCAATAACTCTGTCTAAAATGTTTTTCCAGTTTGACTGGGCTTCCACTGAGACAAACAAACCCTCTTCTTCAAAAAATCCTTTTTCTTTGGCAATGGCCAAAGGTGCCATATCGGTCAATTTGATAAAACCAAAAGTCAACTGTGGTTTTTCAATCTCCAAAGACGTATTCACTTCTGGCGTTGTTGTTGCTTCTTTTTTCTTGCTGTCTTTCCCTCCACAAGATATGGTGAGGAGTAAAGTAGCCAATGCTGTTACTTTTACAAATGTTGATTTCATACTCTTATTTTAAATTAATGATTTTTTGTTTCAATGTGATAGGGCAAAGATAGATTCAAGGTCTGTTTTTAGTTATGAGGTTTTACAGTGTTAAACAATCTTTTACACCGGTTTTAAGAGGTGATTAATCATTTAAAAAACTGACAGTTCGCAGGTTTTATCAATTCAAACCTTTTCGATTCTTGTCACTGGAGGCTTATTAGTGCTTTGAATTTGTTATTATTAGGTTGTAAAAGCCTACATACTAAGAGTTCAGCGAGAAAGTGTGTTTGGAAATTTCTGCTTTCAATGCGCCGGCATTGAGAATTCCCAAGCGTCTTCCTTCGGCAAGTAGGAGTTTTTCTTTTTTCAATGCGGAGAGTGTCCGAATCACTTGTTCCTCGGTAGTGCCCGAATAATCGGCATAATCTTTTCGGCTGAGGGTAATGGAAAGAAGTCCATCCGAAGAACCGAATTTGTTTTCCATGTGTAATAGGGAGTCTATGACACGTTCTCGAACCGACATTTGTGTCAATTTCCGGACGCGTGTTTCACTTTCACTCAATTCGTCTGCATAGAAAAGCATGAATTCAAATGTGAGTCTAGGAATGGCGAGTAGGATGTTTTTTAAGTCTTCTTTGGCAAAGTAACACAGGGTGGTGTTTTCAAGGGCTTGCGCAGAAATAGAATAGTATTTGGAGGATCCAAAGCCACCACGGTGTCCAATGATTTCACCATCTTTGGCAAAGCGAACAATTTGTTCTCTGTCGTCAACGCCTGTTTTGAGAACTTTTACTTTTCCTTTAAATGCAAAAAAGAGGCCATGGGCGGGGGTTCCTTCCATGATAAATTGTTGTGACTTTTTACATTTGATGGTGTGCTTTTTGTTTAAGAAAGAAAGAATATTGGGGTCTTTGCTATTTTTTTTGATCAAGCAGTTGGTGTTTTCACAAGTGATGCAGTTGGCCATAAGTATAAATTTTCTATACACGTTTGAGATGTAGCTCTCAATGCTTTACAGAGGTTTTTGTTATCGAAACCAAATAATTGGTTTCTACTGCGTACAAAGATATTCGGAACAACCTCATTAAAATATGGACTTGCGTAGCTGAAAAAGGCTTTTTTGCCATGTGTAAAACTGCGTTTTCACAGGAATAAGAGAAGTAGGGATAATTGTTTTATGTCGCCAATATAGTAGGAACTACACAAAAAGATTCGTGCTGGTTGGGGGCTTTTTCATCGCAATAATACAGGTTCGTGGTTCAATACTTTCATGACCTAGTTTACGACACTACCTTCATAGACTTTTAAAAAATACGCCCATACAACATGTATGGGCGTTACTTCAGGGGTATGGTTCTCGAAAGAACTGTATTGTTGTTTTGAATGTTTTAGTTCGAAAAATGCAGATTGTCAATAAGTACTTCTGCTTTCACAAGGTTCCCCTCGCTGTCTTTTGGATTCCAAATAGAGAATGGAATGCTCAGATTTTCCAAATCCAAACCTGTAAAGTCGGACAAAGGAATGTTGTATTCTACAAACCCATTGCTTACTTCTGTGGGTGCGTAATCTATTAAAAATACGGCAGCACCAGTATTGTCAGGGTTTTCTAATTTTATTTCGCCATCTACCAATGTTGTCGGTTTGTTCAAAGAAAACACAAGAGCATTGTAGTTGAGGACATTCTGTGGGGTTTCGAGTGTCATATAACCACCGCCCCATTCTCCTCCAGGATACGAAAAAGACAAACTCAAGTCGCCATCGATGGCGGTTTCAGAATTCGCAATAAAAGGAGCCCCAGGCCCCCAGGCATCAACGTTTAAATTTCCAAGGCTTGTAAAATCACTTTGGAGGGCATGGTTCGCCATATTTTCATCAATTACTTGTCCTACCGTTTCTTCTTCAATATTTAATGGTGGAGCGTCTGGAATTTCGAGGTCGTCTTGGGAGTAGATACGGACATAATCCACCAACATAGCTTGCGGAAAAGAAGTCGTTTCATCTACCTCTCCTGATAAATTTCCGCCAACGGCCACATTTAGAATAAGGTAAAAATCACGCAGGTATTCCTTCATATCGCTTTCAATAGGAACCTCGTATAAAAAGTCGTTATCCAAAGAAAAACTTATTTTTTCTGGTGTCCAATCCAAGGTGTATTCATGGTAGCTTTCGCTAAAATCTCCTGTACTTAAAACATGCATGTTTTCAATGGTTTCGTATTTGTTGTCTTCTCCTGTATAGTGCAGCGTAGAGAGCAATTTGTCCGTTTCGTGTCCCAGCACTTCCATCAAATCGATCTCACCACAGCCAGGCCAAGCAATTTCATCCTTGTTTTCTCCGAGCATCCAGATAGCAGGCCACATACCTTGTCCTTTTGGAAGTTTGGCGCGCACGCTCACACGACCAAATCGGGTGGTAAAGGTGTTTTGAGTGGTTACTCTTGCAGAAGTAAATCCTTCTCCGTCTTTCAGAGCAGTGATTGACAAGGCAGATGTTGTAGCATCTTGTGTGATAAACGAATTTTCAGGAGCGTTTGTATACAACTGTTTTTCGTTGTTCCCCCAGCCAGGTTTCAAGCCATAGTCCGTTCCATCTCCCAATTCGTAATTCCATTTGTCGGAATCAATTTCAGTTTCGTTGAACTCGTCAGACCAAACCAAGGTGTATCCTTCTGGAGTTGGAATGGAGTTGTTATCGGAAATTTTCGTGCCGTCATCAGAACAGGCTAAAATCAATGTGAGGTTGGCAATTATTGCCAAAGAGGTTTTCAAACGCATTAGGTTAAAGTTTTGTTTCAACTAAAATAACTATAAAATATAAAACTTGAAACCAACTTCGGGCATTGTTAAGGATTTGTATAGTTTTTTTATTACAAGGATGCATCTCTTTAGCTGTCTAAGAAATAATTGTGTTCCGAAATCTCTTTCTTCAGTAGAGGGATGTCGGCAATCCCGATTTTTTTTCCTTTGGTCATCAAGAGATTTTCCTTTTTCAAGCTAGAAATGATGCGGATGACTTGTTCTTCGGTGGTACCGGCAAAATCTGCAAAATCTTTCCTTGGCAATTGAATATTGAAAAAACCTTCCTCTGTTTGTCCAAATTTTCGATGAATGTATAAAAAGGAGTCGATGACTTTTTCTCGAACGGTCATTTGGGCAAATTTTCGAACCTTTGTTTCCGAACGATTCAATTCCTCTGCGTAAAAGAGCATGAGGTCAAACGTAAGATCTGGAATTTCATGAAGCATTTTTGACAAGGTTTCATTGGTGAAATTGCAAAGCAATGTTTCCTTAATAGCCAAGGCTCCAATTGGATATTGTTTGCCTTGTCCAAACCCACGATGCCCGATGATCTCACCATCGTGTGCAAAACGTACAATCTGTTCGCGACCATAAATACCTGTCTTTACCACTTTTACTTGTCCTTTTTTTACAAAGAAGAGCCCGTGTGCTGGCGCACCTTCCATGATGAACTGCTGTGATTTTTTACATTTAATCGTGTGTTTTTCATCAAGAAACTTGGCAATCGAAGGATTTTTAAGATTCTTTTTGATCAGGCAATTCGTGTTTTCACAAGAAATACAGTCAGACATAATTTTCTATTTATTGATAAATAATAAAGTGCCACAAAAATAAGAAATAATATTCAAAACTACGTATATATACTTAAATTTTATAAAAGAAATGACAAAAGATCAGAAAGTAAAAGCGTCTTATGCATGTTTTTAAACCCCTTGTAAACGGTATAAATACCTGTTGTAAGCTCATGTTTGTATATGATTATAGTAATATTATCGATACTTTTTTAGCAAGTGTATCGAATTTTTTTACAATTCTTGACAAGAATGAAATAATGCGATTTTTTACATAAAATACTACGTATTATTACGTATTTTTACGTAATTTTGTTCCGTAATTCAGAAATAAAGAAATATGAAAACGATAGTAGTCATCGGAAATGGTATGGTAGGTTACAAATTTTGCGAAAAGTTTGTGGGTAAGGAAAATACTTCAGCCTTTAAATTGGTTGTTTTTGGAGAAGAGCCAAGACCGGCCTACGATCGTGTGCATTTGAGTGAGTATTTTGCAAATCAAGATGCCGAACGTTTGAGCATGGCACCGAGATCTTGGTATGAAGAAAACAATATAGAACTGATCACCAACCAAAGAGTTACGGGTATTCATAGGGAAAACAAAACCATCACGACCCTTAGTGAGACCGTGTATTCTTACGATTATTTAGTACTGGCAACAGGTTCTTCCGCCTTTGTGCCACCTATCCCTAAAATTGAAAAAGAGGGAGTTTTTGTGTACCGAACCATCGAAGATTTGGATGCAACGATGGCCTATGCCGAAAAATTAAAACAAGATGGAGGTAAAAAGAAAGCTGCCATTCTTGGAGGAGGGCTTTTAGGATTGGAGGCAGGAAAGGCCATTTTAGATATGGACTTAGAAGCGGCTGTTGTCGAGTTTGCTCCGCGTTTGATGCCCAGACAATTGGACACAGATGCCAGTAAGGTGCTGCAAGGCAAGTTAGAGGAATTAGGAATTGAGATTTTACTAAACAAAGGAACCCAACAAATTTTGGGAGATACCGCAATTACCGGAATGGATTTCGGAAACGGCGATGTGTTGGATGTAGATATGTTGTTGGTTTCTGCCGGAATTCGTCCGAGAGATGAATTGGCAAAAACCTGTGGATTGGAGGTAGGAACCAGAGGAGGGATTGTCGTATCCAACGATATGAAAACTTCGGACGAAGCTATTTTTGCCATTGGGGAATGCGCCTTGTTGAATCAAATGATTTATGGTTTGGTAGCGCCAGGTTACGATATGGCTGGAGTGGCGGTTGATCAAATAATGGGTCAAGAAGCTGCGATGCCAACGGCAATAGACATGTCTACCAAGTTGAAATTAAGTGGAATCGATGTGGCTAGTTTTGGGGATGCCTTGAACGAACAAAAAGAAGGTGAAGGAATTGTTTATGAAAACAAGTTCCAAGGAATTTATAAAAAAATCATCGTTTCCAAAGACGGAAAATCTTTGTTAGGAGGTATTTTGGTTGGAGATGCAAGTGATTACAATATGTTGCATCAGATTTATTTGAACGGATTGGCCATTCCGGAGAATCCAGAAGATTTGATTTTAGGAGCCAGAGGAGGTGAAGAAGCCAGTTTCGGTTCGGTCTTGGATTTACCAGATGCCGCCGTGGTTTGTTCTTGTGAATCGGTAACGAAAGGTGCCATTTGCTGTAAGGTAGAAGAAGGAGTGGATACACTCAAAGGACTGGCTGCAGAAACCAAAGTAACGACTGGGTGTGGAGGATGCAAACCCATGGTAACCGACCTATTGAACGAAACACTCAAAGCGGCAGGAAAAGTGGTGAAAGAAACCATTTGTGAGCATTTTGACTATTCGCGTCAAGAATTGTTTGATATCATTACCATGAAAAACATCCGTTCTTTTGACGAGATATTAGACAGTCATGGAAAAGGGCATGGTTGCGAAATTTGTAAACCAGCATTGGCGTCTTTGTTTGCGAGTATTTATAATGAAACAGCCAACAAACAAGAGGCAATTCAAGATTCCAACGATCGCTTTTTAGCAAACATCCAGAGAAACGGAACGTATTCGGTAGTACCCCGTGTTGCTGGAGGAGAAATTACCCCAAAGCAATTGATTGTAATTGGAGAGATTGCTTCAAAATACGACCTGTATACAAAAATAACAGGAGGACAGCGCATCGATTTGTTTGGAGCAAGATTGGATCAATTGCCGGCTATATGGAAAGAATTGATTGACGAAGGTTTCGAAAGCGGCCATGCGTATGGAAAATCTTTGCGAACCGTAAAAAGTTGTGTCGGTTCTACATGGTGCCGTTACGGAATGGACGAAAGTGTGAGTTTTGCGATAGAAGTTGAAAATCGTTACAAAGGAATTCGCTCTCCACACAAAATAAAAGGCGGCGTTTCTGGATGTATTCGTGAATGTGCAGAAGCACGTTGCAAAGATTTCGGAATGATCGCGGTAGAAGGTGGTTGGAATTTATACGTCGCTGGAAACGGTGGTGCCAACCCAAGGCATGCGGAATTGTTGGCAGAAAAAATTGACAACGAAACGGTGGTGAAGTATGTCGATCGCTTTTTGATGTATTACATAAAAACAGCGTTGCCGTTGCAAAGAACAGCCGCATGGTTGGACAAATTAGAAGGAGGTATTGAATATCTCAAGGATCTCGTTGTGAACGATTCCCTAGGAATTTGTGAAGATTTGGACAAAGAAATGCAAAGTTTGGTAAATACTTACAAGTGTGAGTGGAAAGAGGCCATTGAAAATATAGAGATTCAAAACAGGTACAGTCATTTTGTGAATTCTGAAGAAATTGATGCCAATTTGAATTTTGTTCCCCTCAGAGATCAGAAAATGCCTGAGTTGTGGGAATCGTAGAAATAATGAAAAAGAAATAATTATAGTTTGATTTCTATGAAGGAGGGACGGTCATCAAAGGCGGGTTCTTTGATAATTTAGGACTCGTTTTTGAGCGTTCCTCTGAATAGAACAAAAAAATAAAAAACATGTCAGCAGTATTAGAAAAGTATTTTACAACAAATGAGGAAGAAGTAAAAGTTTGGTTCAAAGCCGCTCCTTTAGAGAATTTTCCAGAAAACGGAGGAGCTTGTGTAAAATACAAAGACAAACAAATTGCCGTTTTCAACTTCACAAGAGAAAAGAAATGGTATGCCTGTCAAAATTTATGTCCACATAAAATGGAAATGGTTTTGTCCAGGGGAATGATAGGAGATGATTGCGGTACACCGAAAGTAGCTTGTCCACTCCATAAAAAAACATTTTCTTTGGAAAATGGAGAAAACCTGAATGGAGAGCTCGAGGCCATCGCTGTTTACCCGGTGCAAATCAAAGATGGATATGTGTATATAGGTTTTTCGGAATAGGGGAATTGTTTTAAAAAATGAAATTTTTACAAAGTGTTGGAGTCTGGCTCCAACACTTTTTTTATTTTTGTTGCAGCACAAATGATAGAACAATATGGATTTAGATAAATTTCAATACGCGGTACAATTATTTGATGAGGTCAATAGCAAAGATCCTAACCAGGAAATTTTTGAAGGCAAAAGCTATCCGAAAGAGCTTTTGTATGCCGAAAGAATGACCCAGGTTTTGAGGGGTTTTGAACCAAATGCCTCGGAGGCAGTGCAATTGGCAGCGCGTTGTCAACACATTTGTCGATGGGAGAGTGCGAGAGATTCTTATGAGATGAACCGTACAGGTTATTTGTTGTGGAGACAAGATTTGAAGAAATTTCACGCCCAAAAAGCGACCGAAATATTGGAGAAAGTTGGCTATGAGAAAGAAACGATAAAAAGAGTCGCTTTTTTAGTACAAAAAAAACAATTGAAGCGCGACCCAGAAACACAACTTTTAGAAGATGTAATTTGCTTGGTTTTTTTAGCGTTTTATTTTGACCCCTTTGCGGAAAAATATTCGGAAGAAAAATTGATAGATATCGTTCAAAAAACATGGCGTAAAATGTCAGAACGTGCGCACAGTGAGGCGTTGAAACTACCGTTTTCAAAACCTGCACTTGCCTTGGTGTCCAAAGCGTTGAATTTGTAAACTTCGATTTTTGCTTTTGAGCATGTTCAAAATCGAACGGAAATAATCGTCCATCAATTTGTTCGTCGACGGCATGCCATTCTTTTTTTATACTTTTGCCACATGACCCATCAAAAAGAATTTGCAATTGTACCTTTGCTATTGAAAAAGCTTCTGATCAGAGCTTTTCTTTTACTTTTTGGTGTTCCGGTGTTGTTTTATCTTGTATTGTCCTACTTTCAGGTAGCCTTTCCTATTTCCATACTATTGGTGTTGGTCTTTGTGTTTGTTGTATTGGTTTTTGTTAAAAAATACTTTCAAAAAATCATGCATATTTTAACGAAGTCCAATCTTTACAACAAAGCGCAAATAGCAGAACTTCGTGAACAGTACAAGCTCAAAGAAGCTGCGTATCAGGAATTGGAGAGCTTGAACTTTGTCATTGACAATGCGGCTTTGTTTGCAAGTACGAAGTTGGATGGTACAGTGATTTATATGAGTAAAAAATTTGGAGATCTCTTAGGGTTGGATAAAAAAGAAGTCAGGGGAGCCATCGAAAGATTATTGTCCGTAAAAGAAGGAGAACAACAAAATATCAATGATTTAATCGGCGCAACAAGACATAAGATATGGAAAGGTGAGGTGGCTTTGACCTCGAGAAAAAGAGAAGAACTGTGGTTGGAGTTGACGATCATTCCGATGAATCAATCCTTTGGAAAACAAAGTCTTTTTATTTTAGGAAACAATATCACTGAAAGTAAAATTGCTCGCGAAATCATTTATAAAATCAAGGAGAGTGAATATGAAAAAGAAGTGCAATACCAAAAAAACCAAGCCAGCCAAATTGTAGAAGCACAAGAAGAAGAACGAAAAAGAATTGCAAAAGATATTCATGATGGCATTGGGCAAATGTTAACGGCTTTGAAATTTAGTGTAGAATCGATCAATGTTGAAAATGCAGAAGATGCGGAGAATAAATTTTCCAATCTGAAAAAGGTTTTTGGACAATTGATCAAAGATGTACGTGCCGTCACTTTTAGTTTGACCCCTCCGGAGTTGAGTGATCACGGCATCGCGCCAGCGTTTAAAAAAATGACGGAGGAAATTTCCAAATTATCAGGGAAACAAATTCTTTTTGAAAACAAAACCGATTTTGAGGGTCGTTTTGATTCTTTGATAGAAACAAACTTGTACAGAGTAGGTCAAGAAGCAGTAAACAATGCACTAAAATATGCGGACTCTAGCTTTGTATTGGTTACCATAAGCCATACCAAAGACCTGTTGAGTATCATGATTGACGACAACGGAAACGGATTTGACGTACAGGAGGTTGAAGCATCAGAAAAAGGTTTGGGAATGGGACTCTTTTTTATGAAAGAACGGATAAAATATGTGAATGGACGACTCTTTATTCAGTCGAATAAAGGAGAAGGAACCCGAATTACGGTAAACATTCCTATTTGATTTTTTGAAGCTCTTCAATAGCGTTGTTTCCCAATGTTGTTTTGCGATCGATGTGATTTAAAATCTCGACGACCGTTGGGTTGCTGTCAAAATCTCCACGCACACTGCTAAAATCTTGTTTTCGTTCCGCCAAGTCGCCGTCTACACCAAAACCAACTTGTGTAGAAAGTGAAAATTCTTTTTTAGCATCTGCATACAACATATGGTCTAGCTCGACCACCGCGTTTTGCCATTTTTTTATAATAGCAATGATTTCCTTGGGCGTGATAGTTTTCAAATTTATCTTGTAGAATTTTTCAATCCAAGAGCTCGCCCAGTTCCATTCGTACTCGTAATAATGATCGTGAATATTTCTCAAGGCTTGTTGCACTTGCTTCAAGTCATTGATGTTCTCTGATTCGATGTCGGACAAAAAGATGTTGATGGATTCTATGGGACAGATCATACCGCTCACATCCAACCATTTTCCTGTTCCAATCGAAGAACTAGGTTGTAAAATCTCTTGCAAATTGGCGGTTGTTTGAAGGTCTTTTTTATGGATTCTACTAATGATGGAATTTCCTAGGAATTTGTGAACGACCATCTTGTAAATATGCATTCCTTTGAGCAGCGAACTCGCTTTGATTTTCATGCCTTCGAAAGTATATTCTTTGGAGTTGTTTCCAGAAAGCTTTTGAATATTTTCTAAATTGGAAAGTCCTTCCATTACCTTGTGAATCGTAAACGGACTTAACAAGTTGAAATTGATGATGTCTGTTTGATGGTTTTTGTGTCTTTTGTCTCGTTTTGCCCATTTCTGAGCATCTCTTACAGTGCCGACACTTCGCAAATTGATTCCTGGAAACAACACACTTTCATCGTTGGATTCTATCAAATAAGAAAAAGGAAATTTGGAGGAATCGATATTTTTATAATGACGTCCAGAAACCAAGGTAAAGGCACCTACTTTCGAGGGCCACAGGATATAAGAATTGCTCGTGGTTTTTGCACCACGCTCCATGATTCCTTGATGAATAGGTCCTAGTTTGTACATATGATTGCTTTGGTTGGAACCAGAGCCCGCATTCATAAATGAAAACATCCCTGCAATGAGTAAGGTTGATTTGTGATGCGTTACGGTATAGGGTCCTGCAAAAATAGAACAGGCCTCTCCATTAAAACCTTGGCTGTTGGCAAAAAACACAGAGTGTTCTGCCGAATAATGCTTGTCCAAAACACAACCCTGTCCGACAAAACAATTGGTCAAAATGGTTGCGTTGTCAATTTTAGTGTCACTCGAAATGATAAAATTTTCAGCCATCACACCCGATCCAATATAAACAGGAGCTTCTTGAAAAGAGTTGATACTCCCGTTTTGTAGACTGACAACTCCTTCGAGTTTTGCATGAGCACCGATATGGATGTTTTTGATAGAACGACAATTCAAAATTTTCACAGCATTCCCAATACTCCCTCGGTTCGAAGTGATCTTTTTTGTATAGGCAGCAATCATTTTTTTTAGATTTGAAATCATGCCATTGCGATGTCTGTACAAAGAAAGAACATACGCCTCTTGAGCGGAAAGCTTGTCGTAAATAGGGATTTCACGTCCTCCTCCCTCATTGATTGCTTCTACATGAATTCCGTTTCCAAAAGAAGTGTTGCCGTTCACAGCAATGTGTCCAACACAATCAATCACAACATTGTCTCCGATCGAATAATTGGCAATAAAATTACTCACATTTGTGATGAAAGGATTTTTTCCGATGTCTGAATTATGAATGCGAGCGTTGTAAATCCCATTGGGTCTTATAATATCCCCAAACGATTTGTTTTCTCCAGATATTTCTTGCAGCTTGACAGTTCCAGAAAATTGCGCGTTTTTTATTTTTGTGAGATCTGTCTTCTCGGTAATCCAAAAAGAATTCCAGTCTGTTGCAGAACAGTTTTCAGAAATGAGAGTTGCGATTTCTTCTGGGCTGGGATTTCTATATTGGGTCATGAAGGTGCCTTTTTGGTTAGGTAAAAATAAGAAATAATGGAGAAGGCCAAAGTTTTTTTAAAAAAACTAAACAGAACAGCTAATTTTTGTCGCGATTTTATGCATGATTCCACGGTTTTTCTTCTAGATAAAGGGTTTTTCTTTTGAAAATCAAATATTAATCGTAATATTGCAATGAAACAATAGTTATGGGTTTAGTTAAAACTGAAATTTTCTCCGACGATCAGAATGAAATCGCTCTTTTTGCAAAGGTTTTTGGCCATCCTGCGCGGGTAGCTATTTTACAACATTTGTTTAAAATAAACACCTGTGTTTGTGGAGATTTGGTTCATCAAATTGGACTGGCACAGCCTACAATATCGCAACATTTAAAGGAGTTAAAGCAGTTAGGACTCATCAAAGGAAGTGTCGAAGGGACGCGTGTTTGCTACTGCATTCATGCTGAAAATTGGACAAAAATGAAGCGTGTTTTTTGGCAGTTTTTGGATCAAGACATTTCCGATACCAATTGTTGTTAACCTTTGACAAAACAGACAATAAAAAATAATGACAACTCAATTCCAACTCTTTGAAGAGATTAGAAACACGATTGAAAAACTACAGAGTGTTTCCATTTCAAAAAACAGAAAAGAAATTTTGCAACCTTTGCGAGCTTATGTACAATCTAAAGCTTTGAAAGAAGAACAAATTCGTATCAATTTTATTTGTACTCACAATTCTAGGCGAAGCCATTTGTCACAAATTTGGGCCCAAACCATAGCTGCTTACTTCGGAGTAAAAAATGTGTCTTGTTATTCGGGAGGAACAGAAGCAACTGCGCTGTTTCCCAAAGTAGTAGAAACATTGCGAGGTTCTGGATTCCAAATCGAATGCATTTCCGATGCTAAAAATCCAATTTACAGTATCAAATTTGCAGCAAATACACACCCTATCATTGGTTTTTCCAAAAAATTAGACGATGATTTCAATCCGAAATCAAGGTTTGCAGCTGTCCTGACTTGTGATTCCGCAAACGAAGCTTGCCCACTCGTTGTAGGAGCTGAAATACGCATTCCGATAACCTTTGAAGATCCAAAAGCATTTGACAATACTCCGCAACAATCGATGAAGTATCAAGAAAGAAGTTTGCAAATAGCAGCGGAATTGTATCATGTATTTTCTCAAATAAACTCTTAAACTTATGACGGCGTCAAAAAAATTAAACTTTTTAGATAAAAACTTGACTTTATGGATTTTTGTAGCCATGTTGTTCGGGGTAGGAATTGGGTATTTTTTTCCGGATTTCCCTAATAAAATGGATTCATTTCGCAGTGGAACGACAAACATTCCCATCGCTATTGGGTTGATCCTAATGATGTATCCTCCTCTGGCAAAAGTGAATTACGCCTTGTTGCCAAAAGTGTTTAGAGATACAAAAATTGTGGCTGTTTCCTTGTTGTTGAATTGGATCATCGGCCCTGTTTTGATGTTTGTTTTGGCCATTATTTTCTTAAGAGATACTCCTGAATATATGGTTGGGCTTATTTTGATTGGTCTTGCACGTTGCATTGCCATGGTGTTGGTATGGAACGATCTTGCCGAAGGAAGCAGTGAATACGGAGCCGGTTTGGTGGCTTTGAATAGCATCTTTCAAGTTTTTGCCTACAGTTTTTATGCATGGCTCTTTATCACGGTACTGCCTCCGTATTTTGGTTTTGAAGGAGCGATTGTAGATATTTCGATAGGAACCATAGCGGAGAGTGTAGCTATTTATCTAGGAATCCCATTTTTGTTGGGGATTGCAAGTCGTTTGGTTTTGGTAAAGCGCAAGGGAGCAGAATGGTATGCTCACAAATTCATTCCCACCATTGCACCGATGACGTTGGTAGCGCTCTTGTTTACCATTGTCGTCATGTTTTCGTTGAAAGGAGCATTGATTGTCACCATTCCTATGGATGTGTTGCTGATTGCCATTCCCTTGTTGCTTTATTTTACGGTGATGTTTGTCGTTGGGTTTTTCTTTAGCAAATTCATGGGGGCTTCCTATGACAAAACGGCGTCGGTTGCTTTTACAGCCTCTGGAAATAATTTTGAACTGGCCATTGCAGTGGCTATTGCGGTGTTCGGATTGAATTCTGGCCAGGCATTTGCGGGGGTGATTGGTCCGTTGGTAGAGGTACCTGCTTTGATATTGTTGGTACGAGTTTCCTTTTGGTTGCGAAAAAAATATTTCTAAAAAAACAGGACATATTGCAAATCAATTGCTGTGATATGTTAGACTCTTGAAAAGATTGAAAAGCGAAGAAATGACTCAATTGCGCATCAAGCGAGTCACGTATTTTCCAATCACATCAAATTCTAGATTTACAATCGTGCCTTTTTCGAAACTATGAAAAACAGTGTGCTCATAGGTATAAGGAATGATCGCCACGCTGAAACTGTTTTTTTCTGAATTTACAACCGTCAAACTTGTTCCATTTACGGTAATAGAACCTTTTTCAATTGTGATGTTGTTTTCTTTGGAATTGTATTCAAAAGTAAAAATCCAACTGCCATTTTCATTGGTGATGGATTGGCAAACAGCGGTTTGGTCTACATGCCCCTGTACAATATGTCCATCGAGACGATCTCCCAATTTCATGCCTCTCTCTAAATTGACACGATCGCCGATGGCAAGCGAGTTTAAATTGGTTTTCTCAAGTGTTTCGTTGATGGCAGTTACCGTATAAACACTGCCTTCAATTTTAACAACTGTCAAACAAACGCCATTGTGAGCAACACTTTGATCGATCTTTAACTCCGAAGTAAATGGGCTCTCAATTTGCAAGTGCAAGTTGTTGTTTTCTTTCTGAATATTTTTGACAATTCCGAGAACTTCTATAATACCTGTAAACATATTATCTCAATTTATTTGATTACTTTTGAGTTCTCAAAAATAAGAATAATATAAAGACTTGAATGGATAAAGAAAAGAAAATAGTTGTTGGGATTTCAGTCGGAGATTTGAATGGGATTGGTTTGGAAGTTGTCTTAAAAACTTTTGAAGACAAGCGCATGTTAGATTTTTGTACACCTGTTATTTTTGGGAGTTTGAAAGTAGTTTCGGACCACAACAAATTTGTGCAATCTCAATTGCAGCCATTTGGAATCAATCATTTGGATAAAATAAACCCGAACAGGATGAATGTTGTGAATGTTTGGAAAGAAGAAGTTGTGTTGAGTCTAGGAACACCTACAGAGCTGTCAGGTTCTTGCGCTTTGCAATCTTTAGAGGCAGCTACTGATGCCTTGAGAGATGGCAACATAGACCTGCTGATTACTGCACCTATAAGCAAGGACAACATTCAGTCCGAGACATTCAATTTTGCGGGACATACCGAATTTTTGGAGTCAAAATTAGCAGGAGAAAGTTTGATGATTTTGATGACAGAAGGACTTCGTTTAGGTTTGGTAACTGGACACGTTCCGGTTTCAAAAGTAGCAGAGACTATTACCAAAGAGTTGATTCTTAAGAAAGTGGAAATCATGCACCAGACTTTGGTTCAGGATTTTGGAATATCAAGACCAAAAATTGCTGTTTTAGGACTCAATCCTCATTGTGGAGACAACGGAGTGATTGGGAACGAAGATGAAGAATTGATTCGACCAACCTTGCTTGAAATTCAAGAAAAAGGCAAATTGGTCTACGGTCCATATGCAGCAGATGGATTTTTTGGTTCGCACAATTACCAAAAGTTTGATGGCGTACTAGCGATGTATCACGACCAAGGATTGGTGGCTTTCAAAACCATCGCTTTTGGAAGTGGCGTCAATTTCACGGCAGGTTTGTCCGGAATAAGAACGTCGCCAGATCACGGAACCGCTTTTGAAATCGCAGGAAAAGGAGCTGCAAATCCTTCCTCATTTAAAGAGGCACTTTTTACAGGTTTGGAGATTTTCAAAACACGAAGTCGCTACAAAAGACTTTCGGAAAATAAGTTAAACATCAAAAAAACGCGTTGATGGTATAAAAATCACATTCTTTCCTTTTTTTAGAATGAATTTTTATATCTTTGCACGCTCAAATTAATGTTCAAAATGAAAGAATTCAAAGAATTTGTTATTTCTTTTATAGGTTTGAAAGAAGGAGAACATCGGTTTGAGTATCAGATTGATAGTACGTTCTTTGACGCTTTCAACTACGACGAGTATGAGAAAGCATCGATAGTTGTAGATTTGGTCTTTGTCAAGAAGACTACCATGTTAGAGTTGGATTTCTCTTACCAGGGCACAGTGGAAGTACCTTGTGACTTGACGGGAGAGCTGTTTGACTTGAAAACAAAAGGGCATCTTTCTTTGATTGTAAAATTTGGAGAAGAATTCAATGATGAAAATGAAGAAATTTTAGTCATCCCTTATTCAGAACACCGAATAAACGTGGCACAATACATTTATGAAATGGTTGCCTTGGGGGTTCCTGCAAAAAGAACAAGTCCTTTTGCGCAAGACAAAGAGAGAAATGCTGCACTACTCGATACGTTAGAAGAGTTAAAAATAAAAGAAACACCAAACGAAATAGGAGACCCGAGATGGGGAAAGTTAAAAGAATTATTAATAGATAAAAATCAGCACAATGGCACATCCAAAGAGAAAGATATCTAAACAAAGAAGAGATAAAAGAAGAACGCATTACAAAGCGGTTGCTCCTCAAGTAGCTGTAGACCCAACAACGGGAGAGGCACACTTGTACCACAGAGCACACTGGCATGAAGGGAAGTTGTATTACAAAGGACAAATTGTAATCGATTCTGTAGAAGCAGAAGCGTAAACTTCAGAAAACTTCAAAATTTTAAAACCCTCGTTTTCAGAGGGTTTTTTCTTGTTTGACGGTCAAAAACAGTAATTATTGCTTCTTTTTAGTCGCAAAGTGGAATAATTTTCATTTCTTTGGACATTCTTTTTTACGAAAGCAGACAAAATTGAAGCGAGTAAATTTTTAGGATATGAGTAAAATAACTGCAGCCATTACAGCGGTAGGAAAATATGTTCCTGACTATGCTCTCACGAACAAAGAGCTAGAAACTTTGGTTGATACCAATGACGAGTGGATTTATACACGAACAGGAATCAAGGAAAGGAGAATCTTAAAAGATGCAGACAAAGCCACTTCTTATTTGGCAATTCAAGCTGCAAAAGATCTTATCAAAAAAAGAGATCTTGACCCGACAGAAATAGACATGGTGATTATTGGAACTGCTACACCAGATATGAATGTAGCCTCCACGGCAGTGTACGTTGCAAGTGAAATAGGCGCTGTAAATGCCTTTGGGTATGATTTGCAAGCTGCTTGTTCAAGTTTCTTGTACGCAATGTCAACCGCTTCCGCTTATATAGAGTCTGGGAAGTACAAAAAGGTATTGGTTATTGGAGCAGATAAAATGTCTTCGATTGTCGATTATACGGATCGTGCAACTTGTATTATTTTTGGAGACGGTGCAGGAGCAGCTCTTTTTGAGCCGAATGAAGAAGGCTTGGGGTTACAAGACGAATACCTAAGAAGTGATGGTATTGGCCGTGAATTTTTAAGAATTGAGGCAGGAGGGTCACTGATGCCGACTTCTGAAGAAACCTTGAAAAACAGAAAGCATTACATCAAACAAGAAGGGAAAACGGTTTTTAAATACGCGGTTTCCAATATGGCAGATGCGAGTGAGAAAATTCTTAAAAGAAATGACTTGACCAACGACGATATTGATTGGTTAGCACCACACCAAGCCAACAGTCGAATCATCGAGGCTACAGCAAGAAGGGTAAACTTGGACATGGAAAAAGTGATGGTGAATATAGAACATTACGGAAACACAACTTCTGCTACATTGCCGTTGCTTTTGGCAGATTATGAAGATCAATTAAAAAAAGGAGATAACATAGTATTTGCTGCCTTTGGCGGTGGATTTACTTGGGGAGCAGCCTATCTCAAATGGGCATACAATTCTTAACAACATAACTTAACAATAAAAACAACCTCTTTAGTATGGATTTAAAGGACATTCAAAATTTGATAAAATTTGTAGCCAAATCGGGTGCAAGTGAAGTGAAATTAGAGATGGAAGACATCAAGATTACTGTCAAAACAGGTTCTGAAAAAACAGAAACAACGATTGTACAACAAGCGATTCCTGCCTCACAAATTCCAGTTACAGCTCAGGCAATTGCTCCAGTTGAGGCACCTGCGGCTCCTGCACCGGCGAAAGAAGAGTCCGCGCCTGCAGACGACGAATCAAAATACTTAACCATTACTTCTCCAATCATTGGAACATTTTACAGAAAACCATCTCCAGACAAACCAATGTTTGTGGAGGTAGGAGATGTTGTAAATGATGATTCTATTGTTTGTGTCATTGAAGCAATGAAACTGTTCAACGAAATTGAGTCGGAAGTATCTGGTAAAATCGTGAAAATTTTAGTAGAAGATTCTTCGCCTGTAGAATTCGGACAACCACTATTTTTAGTAGATCCTTCTTAAAAGAAACATAATGGTGACCTTGTTTTTGAGAGGAGTGAATAGTCGCTTTTTTCAAAGGCATTTGAGCTAAAAAAACAGAGATATTATGTTTAAAAAAATATTGATAGCCAATCGAGGCGAAATTGCATTACGTGTTATCAGGACCTGTAAAGAAATGGGTATCAAAACAGTAGCGGTCTACTCGACTGCCGATGCAGAAAGTTTGCATGTGAAGTTTGCGGATGAAGCGGTATGTATTGGACCTGCAGCAAGTGCAGATTCTTATTTGAAAATGTCCAACATCTTGGCGGCAGCAGAAATTACAAATGCGGATGCCATACACCCAGGTTATGGATTTTTGTCAGAAAATTCTAAGTTTTCAAAATTGTGTGAAGAACACGCGATCAAATTTATTGGAGCAAGCGCCGAAATGATTGACAGAATGGGAGACAAGGCAAATGCGAAATCTACTATGATTTCTGCAGGTGTGCCATGTGTTCCTGGAAGTGAAGGTGTGATTGAAGATTTTGAAGAATGTGAAAAATTAGCAACGGAGGCCGGATATCCCGTGATGTTGAAAGCTTCTGCTGGAGGTGGAGGTAAAGGAATGCGTGCTGTTTGGTCTCAGGAAGAATTAAAGGATGCTTGGGATTCTGCCCGTCAAGAATCACTCGCTGCTTTTGGTAACAATGACATGTACTTGGAAAAACTGATTCAAGAGCCACGTCATATAGAAATCCAAATTGTAGGAGATTCTTTTGGAAAAGCATGTCACCTTTCAGAAAGAGATTGTTCTGTACAAAGAAGACACCAGAAATTAACAGAAGAAACGCCTTCTCCATTTATGACAGACGAATTGCGTCGTGATATGGGGGTAGCCGCTGTAAAAGCTGCGGAGTTTATCAAATATGAAGGAGCCGGTACGGTTGAATTTTTAGTAGATAAAGACCGTAATTTTTATTTCATGGAGATGAACACGCGTATTCAAGTAGAGCATCCAATTACGGAAGAAGTAGTCAATTTTGATTTGATTCGTGAGCAAATTTTAGTAGCTGCTGGAGTGCCAATTTCAGGGAAACATTATTTGCCTAAAATGCATTCGATTGAATGTCGTATCAATGCAGAAGATCCTCACAAAGGTTTTCGACCAGCTCCAGGAAAAATCACCATATTTCACGCACCTGGTGGACATGGAGTTCGTTTAGATACGCATGTGTATGCTGGATATACAATTCCACCTAATTATGATTCAATGGTAGCGAAGTTGATTACAACGGCTCAAACACGTGAAGAAGCCATCAATAAAATGAAACGTGCTTTGGATGAATTTGTCATCGAAGGGGTAAAAACAACGATTCCATTTCACAGACAATTGATGGACCATCCAGATTATGTTTCTGGAAATTACACCACGAAATTCATGGAAGATTTTGAGATGCAATCTTAGAGAGAGACCGCGAAAATAGAAAGAGAAGAAAGAGCAACAAGTGAGTTGCTCTTTTTTTTTGCAAGAATTCATTGGGACTCAAAAAAAGAGAGATTCAAAGTGGAAATGGGACCCTTGTTTGACGAAAAAACAAGAATAGTTTGTTAAAAAAAAAGACTGTCTGTCAGTTTCTATTGGTTAAAGTTCAACAAATAATCCTTTTTCATTCATTATTGACAAAATTCATTGTTTGTGCAGAATTTTCCTATAAATAACTGTCCAAATTTTTTAAAAAACGAACATTTTTTTGTTACTTGTGAACCCTTAATAACGAATACTTCAAGGAGAGGTGGCCGAGTGGCTTAAGGCGCACGCTTGGAAAGCGTGTTTACAAGAAATTGTAACGGGGGTTCGAATCCCTTTCTCTCCGCATGTTTTCGTATTTAATGAATGTACAACCTTTAATATTTATAATAAATTAATTTTATCACAATGAAAAAAGTATTTACAGCCCTTGCAACAACAGGTTTAATGTTTTTTGGAGCAACTCAAAATTCATATGCATTTCAAGGAGCAGCAGCAGCAGAATCAGAAACTTTCCACCAAATATTAAAACAACGTTTTATTGAAGGAGGACCCTTTTTTATGGGGATTGTATTGGTAGCACTGATCTTAGGATTGGCGATTGCTATCGAAAGAATTATTTATTTGAATATGGCTACAACGAACACAAAGAAATTAGTTTCTAGTGTCGATGAAGCTTTGACTTCTGGAGGAGTAGAGGCTGCGAAAGAAGTATGTAGAAACACAAAAGGACCTGTGGCATCTATCTTTTACCAAGGATTAGACAGAGCAGAAGAAGGAATTGAATCGGCTGAAAAAGCTGTTGTCGGTTACGGAGGAGTTCAAATGGGATTGTTAGAAAAAAATATTTCATGGTTGTCTTTGTTCATTGCTTTGGCGCCAATGCTTGGGTTTATGGGAACTGTAATCGGTATGATTGGGGCATTTGACTCGATTCAAGCTGCAGGAGATATCTCTCCAACGGTAGTAGCAGGAGGTATTAAAGTAGCCTTGTTGACGACTGTATTTGGTTTGGTAGTAGCCATCATTCTGCAAGTATTTTACAACTATATCATTTCAAAAGTAGATGGAATTGTAAATGACATGGAAGATGCTTCAATTTCATTAATTGACCTTTTGGTTAGCGCTAAAAAATAAGAATTCTTATGAATACGAAATTTTCAAAAATATTAAAAGGGCTTGTTGCCTTGATTGCGATTATTGCCGCTTACTTCTTTATCATGATTGTAAGTACGGGTGATGATGCTATCGTGGAAGGACAAGGGACCTTAGGGATTGTAGGACCGTTGGTGTCTTTTGCTATTGCATTGTTGATTGTAGTGGCAAGTGTTGCTGTCGTTTTCTCCATATTAAGTTTACTGAAAAAACCAGAAGCATTGAAAAAATCCTTGATAGGGATTGCTGCTCTTTTAGTCTTGTTGCTCATCTCTTACGGCGTGTCTTCGGATACGGCTGTAACCGATGTTACGGGGCAAGTATTAGAAGGAGGAGAAGCAGGTTCGCCCTCTAGATGGGTGAGTACAGGTATTTGGTACACGGTATTGTTAGGAGCTGGTGCGATTGTTGCTATTGTTTTAGGCGGTGTAAAATCAATCGTAAAATAATTCATCTATGGCTAGAAGAGAAAACTCCGAAATTAACGCGGGATCAATGGCGGATATCGCCTTTTTGTTACTGATATTTTTCTTGGTAACAACAACGATGGATGTTGATTCAGGAATTTCGCGTAAATTGTCTGAAAAACCGCCCGAGAACTATGAACCACCTATCATCAAGATGAAAAACATTTTGGAAATCAACTTGAACAGAAATGATGAAATGTTAATTGAAGATGAAATCAAACAAATTGCAGATGTAAAGCAAATTGCAATTGATTTTCTTGACAATGGAGGAGGTGTAGGAAAAGAAGTAGACGGGGTACCTGGTACTGCTTGTACTTATTGTAATGGAAACAAGTCTGAAAAATCGTCAGACCACCCAAACAAAGCCATTATATCTGTGCAAAGTGATCGTGGAACTTCTTACGGAATGTACATTACTGTGCAAAACCAATTGTTGTCTGCTTACACAGAATTGAGAAATCGATATGCTAAAAACCATCTCAAAGGCATATATGCTGGGAAAAGTTATGATGATTTGTTGTTGTTGTCAGCAAATGACAAAGAGAATAAAGATTTGAAAGCTGTGGTGAAAGAGGTCAAAGAGGCGTACCCTCAGATCATATCAGACGCTGAACCTACTAAATAAAATACGAAATGTCGAAATTTGCAAAAAAGAAAAAAGGATTGCCTGCTGTAAATACTGCGGCGTTGCCTGATATTGTATTCATGCTTTTGTTCTTTTTTATGGTAACAACGACCATGAGAGAAACAGAGTTGGTTATCAAAGCTCCTCAATTGCCAAATGCTACTGAGGTTAAAAAGTTAGAACACAAAAGTTTGGTGAGTACAATTTATGTTGGAAAAGCAAAAGACCAAGCGAAATTTGGTTCTGGAGACAAAATTCAATTGAACGACAAAATCGCAAGTGTCAATGATATTGCGAGTTTTATTTATTCAGAACAAGAAAAACACAATCCAGAGGAAGTACCTTACATGACCACATCTATCAAGTCGGATGTAAAAGCGAGTGTGGGAACAATTCACGATATTCGGATGGAGTTGAGAGATATCAATGCATTGAAAGTAAGTTATTCTACACGAAGCGGAGATATTGGTCTCAATACAAAATAAGATTTACATCTTCAAAATTTTTCAAACACCTGTCATTTGACAGGTGTTTTTTATTGTATTTTTGTTTGGAAAACTTTTACATATGAAAACAAATACGTGGCTTTTTAAGATGTTTTTATGTTTGCCTATGTCGTTCTTTGCCCAACAGGGAGGAGATCAGGATGCATTTTATTTAGAGGACCAACTGTTTTTCAGTGTGGGATATACTTCCCTTAAAGACACGCCCAATCAATTTCAGCAAAATGGATTTTCTTATGGGGTTTCTTTGGGGTTTATCAAAGACATCCCTTTTAATAAAAGAAGAAATTTCGGTATGGCTTTGGGTGCGGGATATGCTTATCATCGATACAACCACAATTTGTTGCACGACAAACGCTCTTTTCAAGTAACTGATGACTATAAGAGCAATCTTTTTAGCTACAGCAGCTTAGAAATACCTTTTGAATTTCGTTGGAGAACTTCCACGTACGACAAATTTAAATTTTGGAGAGTGTATAGTGGTGTTACGGTTTCATATATTTTGAATAATCGTGCCAAGTATAGGTCTGAACAAAAAACACAAGTTTTGCGCAATCTAACAGAAATAGAAAGATTACAATACGGTGTAACACTTTCTTTGGGCTACAATACTTGGAATTTTTATGCAAATTACGCGCTCACTTCACTTTACAAGGAAGGTGTCGTAAACGCAGCCGGTGAGCTGATTGAGATGAAACCTTTGCGTTTGGGCTTGATATTTTACATGTTGTAAAATTCTCGAAAATCGGTTCATTGTACTTTTGCCAGAGCTAATTTGTGGAATTGTAATTGTGGAACAATTTTTAAGGAGAGATGACGGGATTATTGCATCTGTGGAGCTTATAATTGTTTGCGCAAGCGAGCCACTGGAATGTCCAATTGTTCTCTGTATTTGGCAACTGTTCTTCGTGCAATCAAATACCCTTTTTTCTTAAGTTGCGCAACAAGCTTGTCGTCTGTGAGCGGTTTTTGTTTGTCTTCTGCTGCAACGATATTTTCTAGTATTTTTTTTATTTCTTTCGTTGAGATGTCTTCACCTTGGTCATTTTTCATCGATTCAGAAAAGAACTCCTTGATCAATTTTGTCCCGTAGGGAGTCGACACATATTTGCTATTCGCAACGCGAGATACGGTGGAAATGTCCATTTCTATTTTATCAGCAATATCTTTTAAAATCATCGGTTTCAATTTTCTTTCATCCCCGCTCATAAAATATTCCTGCTGTTGTTGCATGATTTCATGCATGGTCACGTATAAGGTTTGTTGTCGTTGTTTGATAGCGTCGATAAACCATTTGGCAGCATCTAACTTTTGTTTGATGAAAAGAACAGCATCTTTTTGAGCTTTGGTTTTTTGTTTGGATTCTTGGTACCCTTTCAACATGTTACTGTACTCTCTTGAGATATGCAGTTCTGGAGCATTTCTGGAGTTCAGCGTTAATTCCAATGCTCCTTCGTTTATAGAGATGGTGAAATCAGGAACTATTTGTTGGGTATGTTTGTTATTGTTGCTGAATCCTCCTCCAGGTTTGGGGTTTAATTTTTCGATTTCACGAATGGCATCTTTGAGATCGTCTTCTGATAAGTGGTGTTTTTCTAGGAGTTTTTTGTAGTGTTTGTTCACAAATTGATCAAAGCTATTCTCTAAAATAGCAGTAGCCAATGAAATGCTTTTGGTGGCTTCTTTTACTCGTAGTTGTAATGTCAAACATTCTTTTAAATTTCTTGCGCCCACCCCAATTGGTTCTAATTTTTGAACTACCGATGTGAGCACAAGCGCTGTGTTTTCTTCGGTGGTAAAAACATTTTGCGTGAAGGCGAGATCGTCTACCAAATCTAGAAGCTCTCTTCGAATATAACCGCTCTCATCGATGCTGCCGACTAAAAATTCGGCAATGAGTAAGTCTTCGCTTGAAAGTGTATAAGTGTGTAGCTGATTTTTTAAGGATTGATGAAAACTGATGCCTCCTGCATAGGGGATTCGATGTTCATCATCATCATGACTACTGTAATTATTTGCTTGTAATTTATAGGAAGGAATTTCGTCATCACTCAGATACGTATCGATATCGAAGTCTTCTGTTTCATTGGATTCTCCCCCCAAATCATCGTATTCATCCTTTGCATTTTCTTCAGGCTCTTTTTCACTATTCAAAGCTGGGTTCTCCTCGATTTCGTGTTTTATTCGTTGCTCAAATGCTTGTGTAGGCAACTGAATCAATTTCATCAATTGAATTTGTTGCGGGGAGAGTTTTTGTAATAATTTAAGTTGAAATTGCTGCTTTAACATACATTACAAAGATATCAATTATCAAGATTTTTTGTTCCATTTTTTATTTCAATTGCGAACTTTAAGAAGTTTTTAACGAGAAATAGTGTCCAAAAGTTTTGTCGTTGTGTTCAAAGTAGGCTTTTTACAAGTCTATTGAAAACTACTCACTGATTGAAATTGGATCAAAAGGAGGCATTTTGCGGAGTCCTTGGAAACGGTATGACATCTCGAATATTGCTCATGCCCGTAGCAAAAAGGACCAGTCTTTCGAAACCAAGTCCAAAGCCACTGTGTACAGCGGTTCCGAATTTACGTGTGTCTAAATACCACCACAATTCTTTCTCGTCAATGTTTAAATCTTTTATTTTTTCTTTCAAAACATCGATCCTTTCCTCACGTTGTGAGCCTCCAACCATTTCTCCAATACCAGGGAAGAGGACATCCATCGCTCGCACTGTTTTTCCATCCTCATTCAAGCGCATGTAGAAAGCTTTGATGCTGGCTGGGTAATCAAACAATATGACAGGTGCTTTGAAATGTTTTTCGACCAAATAGCGTTCGTGTTCACTTTGCAAGTCTGCTCCCCATTCGTTCAATACGTATTTGAATTTTTTCTTTTTGTTGGGTTTGGAATTTCTTAAAATAGCAAAGGCCTCCGAATAGCTAATTCGTTTGAATTGGTTGTTCACAACAAAATTCAATTTCTCGATGAGTGTCATTTCGTTGCGTTCGAGTGCAGGTTTGCTTTTGTCTTCCTGAATCAAACGTTGTTCCAAAAACTGAAGATCTTCTTGGCAGTGTTCTAAGATGGAATTCAAAGTGTATTTTATAAAGTCCTCAGCCAGCTCCATGTTGTCTATCAAGTCGTTGAAAGCTACTTCGGGTTCAATCATCCAAAATTCGGCAAGATGTCGTGAGGTGTTTGAGTTTTCTGCCCTAAAAGTTGGGCCAAAAGTATAGACTTTTCCTAGCGCCATGGCATAGGTTTCCGCTTCCAATTGTCCAGAAACAGTCAGGTGTGTTTCTTTGCCAAAAAAATCTTTTCGATGTGCTACGGTACCCGATTCTGTACGAGGAACATTGTTTGGGTCTAAGGTAGTAACACGAAACATTTCTCCCGCTCCCTCGGCATCAGAACCCGTAATGATTGGTGTGTGTACATAATTGAATCCCTGTTCTTGAAAATATTTGTGAATAGCAAAAGACAAGGCAGAGCGCACTCTCATAATGGCACCAAAGGTATTCGTTCGTATTCTCAGGTGTGCATTTTCTCTCAAAAATTCGAGACTGTGTTTTTTCGCCTGTATCGGGTATTCGTCTGGATTGGATTCTCCTAGAATAGCAATCTGTTGAATTTGAATTTCTACGGTTTGTCCTTTCCCCTGACTTTTGACAAGCAGACCTTGTATAGAGAGTGCGGCGCCTGTTTGAATTTTTTTAAGGACTGTTTCGTCCGTTTTTTCAAAATCAAGGACACACTGTATGTTGGCCAAACAAGACCCATCATTGACCGCAATAAAACGATTTGCTCGAAATGTTTTGACCCATCCTTTCAAGGTCACTTTTTGATTGATGTGTTTTGAATGAAGAAGTTTTTTAACAGTTGTTTTCGCCATTGAAAATAAGGTTTGATGTCTCACAAATATACTTTTTTACATTCAAAATGACCATGGAATTTTAAATTTTAAGATCTCAAAAAAACTTGTTTTTCAAAGTTTTTATATTTTTATAAAAAAACTAGTGAATGATGAAAGAAAATAAACACCTATGGATTGTTGCGGCAGTTGTACTTTTTATCATTGGTATGGAATACCTCTATACCCGTTCGCAGGGGAAAAGAATTTTTCGTTTTCAAAACACAGTTTCCAATTTATTGATGGGAATTTTTGATAGGATTGCCGGGATTTTCATGGTGCCTCTTATTTATTATTACTACGACTATCTCTATGAAAATGTAGCTCTATTTTCCATTCCTATCACTTGGATGACCTTTACTTTTTCTGTTGTAGTCTCTGATTTTATATGGTATTTTTATCACAGAGCAGGGCATCGAATCAATTTATTTTGGGGAGCACATATCATTCATCATCAAAGTGAAGATTACAATTATTCCGTAGCATTGAATCTAACGCCTTTTCAAGTAGTTATCCGTGTTTTATTTTGGTCGTTGATGCCAATTCTTGGGTTCACTGCAGAAATTGTGCTATCCACTCATTTGGTGATTGGACTCTATCAATTTTTATTGCATACGACGGTTGTTCCGAAGTTGGGTTGGTTTGAGAAAATATGGGTGACTCCTTCGCATCATAGGGTACATCACGGAAGTAACACAAAGTATTTGGATAAGAATTACGGAGGCGTGTTGATTGTTTGGGATCGTATTTTTGGAACCTTCCAAGAAGAGGAAGAAGCCGTCTCTTACGGAATTACGAAAGATATCAATTCGAGAGATTTTCTAACGTCCCTTTTTCATTATTACAAGAACTTATTATTTAAGATGAAACAACTTTCTACATGGAAAGATAGAGGTCTTTTATTGGTGAAAGGTCCTGATTGGGTTCCTGCATCGGGTCCTTTAGAAGACCTGCCACTCTATATCAAAAAAGGAAGTTATGACTACGAAAATTATACTGTTGGCAAGAAAATATACATTGTATGCAATGTTGCTTTTGTTTTTGTGGTATTGCTAGCCTTTGCGTTTTACTTGAATTTATTCGATGCATTACAGCTTTCACTGACAGGACTGTTCTTACTTGCGTCTTTGATTGCTATCGGAAGAATGCTCGAAGGTTTGAAAACGAAATACGTGGAGTTTTTTCGCTTGTTTGCAGGAGTTGCTTTGCTCTGCACCTTTCTTTAGTGAGGTCTCATTCGCCGTCCTCAGGTTTCGGAATGATTTGCATCTTAGGTTTTTTAAACGTTTTCTTATTGGCAATTCTTCTTTCCAAAGAGAGTAGCAAAGCAGGCAGTAGTAATAAGTTCGAAACCATTGCGAATAGCAAGGTTACAGAAACCAAACCACCCAAGGCTTTTGTTCCTCCAAAGCTTGAAATTACGAATACCAAAAATCCAAAGAACAAGACGATGGAAGTATAAAACATACTGACACCAGTTTCACGCAAGGCTTTGTAGACGGATTTCCGTACTTTCCAATTGTTGGCAATAAGTTCTTGTCGGTATTTCGCCAAAAAATGGATGGTGTCATCTACCGAAATTCCAAACGCGATGCTGAAAACTAAAATGGTGGAAGGTTTGATTGGGATACCCAAATATCCCATGAGCCCCGCAGTCACCAAAAGAGGCAAAAGGTTTGGAATGAGCGAAACTAAAATCATTCTCATGGATCGAAACATCCACCCCATGAATAGTGAGATTAAAAATATGGCAAGTGACAATGAGATCACTAAATTGTTGATCAAATAGGTGGTTCCACGCAAAAAAACCAATGCTTTACCCGTCAAGGTAACCTCGTAGGCATTGGATTTGAACTCTTTGTCAATGACGGCTTGCAAGCGTTCTTGAATGCGTTCCATTTTATCGGTGCCAACATCTTTCATATAGGTCGTTATTCTCGCATACCTACCCGTAGCATCGACAATATTCTTGAGGGAATTGGTGCTACTTTCTGAATTTTTAAGGTATTTCAATAAAAAAGCTTTTTCCTGTGAGGTGGGCAATTGGAAATATTTAGGATTTCCATTGTAAAAAGCCTGTTTGGAGTATTTTACCAGATTGTTGATTGAAATGGGTTGTGAAAGATCTGGGATGAGTTCAATTGCGTCGTTTAATTTTTCAATTTTTTTAAGTGTAGCTAGCTTCATGACCCCATTTTCTTTTTTGGTGTCAATCATGATTTCTAGGGGCATAATTCCTCCGAATTCTTTTTCGAAGAAAACAATGTCTTTAAAAAACGTTTTGTCTTTCGGCATGTCTTCGATCAAACTTCCAGAAACACGTATTTTATAAACCCCGATAATACTGCTGATAATCACAAAAAAAGCGATGGTGTAAATGGCGATTTTTTTATGACGTACCATGGACACCATCCAAGTTACAATGTTTGAAATCCACAATTTGTCCAAGTGTTTCAAATGCTTCTTTTTCGGTGGTGGCATAAAACTGTAAAGACTCGGAATGATCAGCAAAGACAGCACAAATATGGCCATAATATTGATCGATGCAATGATTCCAAACTCATTGAGCAGTTGACTGTTGGTAAAAACAAAAGTTGCAAATCCAGCAGAGGTAGTAATATTGGTCATCAAAGTAGCATTTCCTACTTTCGAGATTACCCGTTGCAGCGATTTTGTTTTGTTCCCGTGTTTTTTTACTTCTTGTTGGTATTTGTTGATGATAAAGATCGCATTGGGTACACCAATGACAATAATCAATGGAGGAATCAAAGCTGTCAAGATGGTGATTTCATAACGGAACCAACCGATAAAACCGAAAGCCCAAATTACCCCAATACTCACCACAAGTAGTGTGATGAAAGTAGCCCGAAAGGAGCGAAAAAAGAAAAAGAAAATCAAGGCAGTAATTCCCAAGGCGAGTCCGACGAACATGCCCATTTCTGCTTTGATGTTTTCAGAGTTCATGGTTCTTACATAAGGCATACCAGATACCCGAACATCGATGTTGTTGTCCTTTTCAAATTGCTCAATAATTGGATTGAGCTTTTGGAAAATAAAATCTTTACGAATTTTTGTATTTACAATCTCACTTTTGAGGTAGAGTCCGGTTTGAACTGTTTGCGTTTCTTTGTTGAAAAGAAGGTTGTTGTAAAAAGGAAATTCCGTAAACAAGCGCTTTTTGAGGATATTTACATCCGCTTGTGAGACAATTTGTTTCGTGCTGAGTGGCACAAGTTGGAAGCGTTGATTTTTTTTGTCTTTTTTTAGTTCTTTTAGGTCTCCAATAGAAATTGAAAAATCAATTTCATCAAAACGATCCAAATCCTTGGCAAGTTGGTTCCAATTGTTAAATTTCTCAGGATGGTAGATAGTGCTGTCACCGACTGCCAAAAGAATGAGGGTACCCTCTTCTCCAAAAATATTTAGAAACGTATCGTATTTTACATTTTCAATATGATCCTCCGGCAATAAATTGGCTTCGGTATAAGAAAATTTAATATACTTCATTTGACTACCCAGGAGCACCGTAATGATAGCGATACTGAGGAGTACGATGATTTGGTTTTTTAAAATAAACCGGGAAATTTTATTCCAAAATGTCATATTGTCTAAAATCTTAAAAGCAAACAAAATTTTTTTTGTTTATGGGGTACCTATCGCTGCACGGATTTTGGAATGTTCCTCTCAAATGAGATAGGTGTTGAGGGGTTTGTATTGGTTACGAAAATTAAACTTTCATAATTTCAGCATCTTTGACAGCATAAGCTTCGTCAATTTTTTTGATAAAACTATTGGTAAGATTCTGAATATCCTCTTCTGCGATTTTTTTCTCATCGTCAGAAATTTCTAATTTTTTTATTTCGTTGTTGGCCTCCTTACGAGCATTTCGAACACTTACTTTTGCGTGTTCTGCTGCTGCTTTTGCGATTTTAGAAAGTTCTTTACGTCTTTCCTCGGTAAGTACGGGAACATTGATAATAATACTTTCCCCATTGTTCATTGGATTGAAACCTAGATTGGCAACTAAAATTCCTTTTTCTATTTCTGGAATGAGTTGCTTTTCCCAAGGTTGTACAGAAATCGTACGCGCATCCGGTGTGTTGATGTTGGCAACTTGACTCAATGGCGTTTGTGCGCCGTAATAATCAACCATCACACCACCCAACATGGTTGGGCTCGCCTTTCCAGCACGAATGTTTCTAAATTCCTTTTGGAGGTGTTCAATACCTTGCTGCATTTGTTCCTTGGAACTATCCGTAATAAATTCAATTTCTTCGTTCATAAAAATGAGATTTTAAAAAGATTTTTATTTGTCTGAAACTACAGTCCCAATGTTTTCACCGTTGAGTAATTTTTGAAGATTTCCTTTGGTGTCCATATCAAAAACGACAATCGGCAAGTTGTTTTCCTCGCTCAGTGTAAAAGCGGTTAAATCCATGATTTTCAAGCCTTTTTCAAGAACGCTTTTGTAGGTTATTTCGTTAAATTTCACGGCATTTTTGTCTTTTTCAGGATCTGCGGAATAGATGCCATCCACGCGGGTTCCTTTTAAAATGACATCCGCAGATATTTCAATAGCTCTCAAAACAGCTGCAGTATCGGTTGTGAAATAAGGGTTTCCAGTTCCTGCGCCAAAAATAACCACACGTCCTTTTTCCAAATGACGAACGGCTCTTCTTTTGATAAATGGCTCTGCTACTTGCTCCATTTTGATAGCGGTCAACAAGCGTGTTTTTACTCCGGTGGTTTCAATAGCACTCTGCAAGGCCAAGCCATTGATACAGGTTGCGAGCATTCCCATATAATCCCCTTGTACCCTGTCCATACCATTACTAGCGCCAGCTACTCCTCTAAAAATATTACCACCACCAATGACAATCGCAACTTCAATACCGGTATTGACAATTGCTTTGATTTCTTCAGCATACTCGGCCAATCTTGCGGGGTCTATTCCATATTGATTGGCACCCATCAAAGACTCTCCGCTTAATTTTAGTAATATTCTTTTGTATTGCATGTCTATTTTTTAAGTTGTGCAAATATAGTTATTTTGATATTCTTTGTGAAAAGATATTGAGGATACTTGAGAATTTCAACCCCAAAAAAAAAGCTGTCTAGAAAGACAGCCTTTTTTTTGTGTGAACGAATTAAAATGGCAAATCATCCGGTTCGTTGTCACTTGAAATTGGAGCGTTTGTCGTTTCAAAAGCAGGAGGAGTCTCCGTGTTTGTTGAAACTTGACTTGCCTCAATTCTCCATCCTTGGATAGAGTTAAAATACTTTGTTTCTCCCTGTGGATTTACCCACTCTCTACCGCGTAAATTGATAGATACGGTCACATCTTGTCCAACACTGTAGCTGTCCAATAGGTCACACTTATCTTGTATAAACTCTACCAAAATCATTTGAGGGTACTGCTCGTCGGTAGTGACTACCAATTCTCTTTTTCTAAATCCGTTACTTCCAAATGTTTGCGTAGCGTTTATCAATTTAACTTTTCCTGTTACTTGCATTTTTTATTGAGTTATGATTAATGTATAAAACCTTGTGAGGGTTCTACAAATTTAAAAATTATTCTCATTCCCCATTGTGTTTTTAACAGTGGTTTCTAGAAACTTATCAACATTGATAAGTCGATTTTCCCGAATACGATTTTTTCTTTTTGTTCGTTTCAAGTAAAAGAATACTGAGGGGTTTCTGTTGTTTCTCAAAGAATATGTACCTTTCAGAATTAGAATTTGAAGCCTGAAAACGATTTTTAGGACCGTTTGAAAAATGCATAGCCATGCGTATATAAAAACCATATGAAATCCATCAACCCTAAAAACTGTATCGTCGTTGTTTTATTTTGCATTGTGAGTGCCATTCTTTGGAGTGCTTATGATTTTTCCAAAAAGTTTAAGAGAAACGAACGTATAAAGATGGAATTGTTGGCAGAGGCCTATCATCGACTTTCAGAAACAAGTCTAGAGGAAGATGTAACACTCGAGATGAAAATTATTGAGAGCAATTATGAGATTCCTATGATTGTCACAGACGAGTTGGGAGCGATTGTCATGCATCGTAATTTAAATCTCAAAAACCAAGAGCAAAATAATTTCTTGGAGGCGGAACTGGCATTGATGAAAGAAGAGAATACCTCCATCGAAATCAATTACCTGGAAGATAAAAAGTATACGATTTATTACAGAGATTCTAATTTGTTGGTGCGTTTGAAATACTATCCGCTCACACTGATTCTGATTTTATTTTTGTTTTCTGGGGTTGTTTATTTGGTTTTTCGATCGAATAAAATAGCAGAGCAAAACAAACTCTGGTCGGGTATGGCCAAAGAAACGGCACACCAAATAGGAACACCCCTGTCGTCTCTGATGGGATGGGTAGAATTGATGAAAATGCAGAAAGTAGCTCCCGAAATTTATTTAGAAGTAGCAAAAGATGTGGAACGTTTGAACATTATTGCAGAACGATTTTCTCAGATAGGTTCAGTACCAGCAATGTCGGATGTAAATTTGACAGCGCTTGTTCAGAAGGTCGTGTTGTATTTTGAGGCGAGAAGTTCAAAAAACGTTGTTTTTGAGAGTCAAGGAACAAAAGAGGAAGTAATGATTCGTGCCAACGAACAGCTTTTTAGTTGGGTTTTTGAAAACTTGATAAAAAACGGAATTGATGCCATGGCCGGAAAAGGAGTTTTGAACATTGCTATTATCAAGGGCTCAAAAAACGTAAAAATACAAGTGAGCGATACAGGAAAAGGGATGAGTAGAAAACAATTCAAAAAAGTCTTTATTCCAGGGTATACTACTCGGAAAAGAGGCTGGGGATTAGGTTTGTCGTTGTCTAAGAGAATTGTTGAAGACTACCACAAGGGAAGAATTTACGTAAAAAAGTCGGTTCTTGGAAAAGGAACCACTTTTGAAATTTTAGTTTCTAAAACTTAAAGAGCGGTATTTTTTGAGATTGTTTTCGCCAATTCTGCAAAGGCTTCTGAAGCCATGTTTACTTTCGGTTTTGAGAAATTTATGTCGTCCATACTATTGAGTGGGATTAAATGTACGTGTGCATGAGGAACCTCTAAGCCTACGACACTCAAACCTACACGTTTGCAAGGGACTGCTTTTTCAATTCCAGCAGCTACCTTTTTTGCAAAACAGAAAAGTTCTTGATAGGTTTTTTCATCCAAATCAAATAGCTTGTCCACTTGTTTCTTTGGAATCACCAAGGTATGTCCTGGAGCATTCGGATGGATGTCTAAAAAAGCAAAAAAGTGTTCGTTTTCAGCAACTTTATAAGAAGGGATTTCTCCTTTGATGATTTTTGTAAAAACGGAATCCATGTACTTTTTTTTACTCATAAGAATACTTGCGCGGGCTCTCCAAGGAGCGTCCCCTTTTTAACTACTGTTTCCGAAGGTGTGTCAAACTGAGACGATTGCTATCTTGAGATCTCTAAAATTTCAAATTTCATGATACCACTCGGGACTTGGATTTCAGCAATGTCGCCTACTTTTTTTCCTAGCAACCCTTTTCCAATAGGAGAGTTGACAGACAATTTCCCATTTTTAATATCTGTCTCAGAATCCGCAACTAAGGTGTAAGAAAATTCCATTTTATTGGTTGTATTTCGGATCTTTACAACCGAATGGATCAATATTTTCGACAAATCCAATTGCGACTCGTCGAGAATCCGAGCGTTGGCAACCACATTTTTTAATTTTGCGATTTTTAATTCCAGCAGAGATTGTTCTTCTTTGGCAGCATGGTATTCTGCATTCTCACTCAAATCTCCTTTGTCACGGGCATCAGAAATTTCTTGAGAAACTCTTGGGCGTTCTACTTGTTCCAAATGCTCCAATTCTTGCTTTAGTTTTTTCAAACCTTCTTCAGAATAATAAGATACTTCACTCATAACATAACGAATTTACAAAAACAAAATCTCATTGTAACAAGGGTTCAATGAGACATACAAATATACAAAATATTTGTAAATTGCCTGCTAAAAGAAGGCTTTCCTATGAAATCATTTTACTTTCGATTTTTGTTTTTTCTAATGATATTTACAAGCTGTACAGATGATGCCGTGCAACAAAACAATTTCATTCCTCGGCAAATTTTCAACACGACCAAAAGCTTGGAATTGCCAGACGCGATTGCTTTGCGATCTGTGGGAGGTATGGCAGTTTTTCAAGATTTGGGGTACAGAGGTGTGTTGGTGTACAATAGCAATGGGACTAATTTTTTAGCATTTGATTTGGCAGCACCCCATTTGCCGTCCTCACTTTGTGGTGACCCCATGGATTTTGAAACCGATTGGCCTTCTATTATCAGTTATTGTGGTGAGGAAGATGTTCGATATTCTGTTTTTGCTCCCTATGCAAATTATCTGGGAGAAACCTATGAAATGCAAGAATACAGCGCTGTTTTGGTAGACAATAGCACCTTGCAAATAAGAAACTTTTAACGGCGGCTAATTGAAAATAGATGCTTATTTTTGCGACAAAGAAACAACCCATGAAAACATACTTTTCTTCAGATTTTAAACTCGGCGTTTTAGGGGGCGGACAGCTTGGAAAAATGCTGTTGGCAGAAACGCAAAAATTTGATGTACATACGTGTATTTTAGATCCCTCTTCAGAGGCCCCTTGTGCACCCCATTGTCATGAGTTTACACAAGGAGATTTGTTGGATTTTGCAACCGTCTACAACTTTGGAAAAAAGGTGGACGTTTTGACGATTGAAATAGAACACGTAAATATTGAAGCGCTATACAAGTTGGAGTCGGAAGGTGTGAAGGTGTATCCTCAGCCAAAGGTGATTGAAGTCATTCAACACAAGGGCAAACAAAAAGATTTTTATGTAGCCCATAAAATTCCTACTTCGACGCACCAACGGTTTGACACAAAAGAAGCCTTGATCCAAGCCAATTTGACGTATCCTTTTGTTTGGAAATCGGCACAATTTGGGTACGACGGAACCGGTGTAAAAATTGTGCGAAACCAAGAAGACCTCAAGAACCTAGCGGATACAGAGAGCATTGTGGAGGCCTTGATTCCTTTTAAAAATGAATTGGCAGTCATTGTGGCGAGAAATGCCTCAGGAGATGTAAAAACCTACCCTGTGGTGGAAATGGAGTTTCATCCAGAAGCCAATCAAGTAGAATATGTAATTTGTCCAGCAAGAATTTCAGAGGCGGTGGCAGAAAAAGCCAATGCCATTGCTTTGAAAGTAGCCGAATCTTTTGAACATGTAGGTTTGTTAGCTGTGGAAATGTTTCAAACAGAAGCCGATGAAATTCTTGTCAACGAAGTGGCGCCAAGAACCCACAACAGTGGTCATTACAGCATAGAAGCCTCTGTAACGAATCAGTTTGAACAACACTTGCGAACCGTATTGAACTTGCCACTAGGAGCGACAGACAGCAAATGTGCTGGCGTGATGGTGAATTTGGTAGGCGCCGAAAATTTTTCTGGAGATGTCGTGTATCAAGGAATGGAAGAAATTTTAGACATGAATGGCGTGACGCCACATATTTACGGTAAAAAACAAACCAGACCTTTCCGAAAAATGGGACACGTCACCATTGTAGATCAAAACTTAGAAGTGGCCAGAGCCGTTGCAGAAAAAGTAAAAAACACCATTAAAGTGATTGCTCACTAAGATTTTTTTAAATTAGCAGTCAAACAAAAACACACAAAGATGAAAGTAGCAATTATCATGGGAAGCGATTCAGACCTTCCAATCATGCAAGAAGCAATCGATATTTTAAAGGAATTTAAAATAGAGATTGAAGTGGACATTGTGTCTGCACACCGCACCCCTGAAAAATTGGTTGATTTTTCTACTTCTGCGCATAAAAAGGGGTTTTCAGTGATTATTGCAGGTGCCGGAGGTGCGGCGCATTTGCCCGGGATGGTAGCCTCCATGAGTCCTTTGCCGGTGATTGGTGTTCCGGTGAAATCAAGAAATTCGATTGATGGATGGGATTCGGTATTGTCTATTTTACAAATGCCAGGAGGAGTCCCTGTAGCCACAGTGGCTTTGGACGGGGCTAAAAATGCGGGTATTTTAGCCGCACAGATTATTGGTGCCTCGCATCCAGAAGTCTTGGACAGAATCATTGCTTACAAAGAAAGTTTGAAAGCCAAAGTAATCGCGGCTTCTGACAGCGTAAAAAACGGATAGCCTGTTTTATGAATACAAAAAAAGCGCCTTGTGAAAGGCGCTTTTTTTGTGGGTTCTTATTAGAATTACCATGGAAAGCATCGATGCTTGTTTTCTTTGCTCAATTTCTCTAATTCCAGAATAAGTGAGGTGCTCAACCGTAAACCAGAGACAACTTTGCTCGGGACAGAGGTTGCTAAAAACACTTATTGAATGTCGAAAGCCCGCTGGATACTATTATTGTACCTTTAAACAAGATTGATAAATTGGAACAACAGTTCCTGTTGTCTGGAAATGTAAACGGGATAAAAGGAATATAGTATATGATATAACACGTTGTGTTTAATTTAAGAAAACGAAATGGAACCATTTAAATGGCAATGTCCACATTGCAACCATCATACTACAATATTATCATCAAATTTTTCGGATGGAGAATTTGGACTTTCCATTGACAATGCTGATGGACATAAGGTTTTATACTCTTACTACATTGTCTGCCCAAATAGTGAATGTAATAAATACACACTCGGAAATATACTTTTTGACAGTACTTACGAATTGAGAATTGGACAATATAAACACTACGACAAGGAAGAAGTAAAACGTTGGAGACTTGTACCAAATTCTTTCGCTAAAGTCTTTCCTAAATATATACCAAAAGCAATAATTCAAGATTATGAAGAATCTTGCTCTATAATTGACCAAAGCCCTAAAGCCTCGGCAACTTTGGCAAGAAGATGTTTACAAGGAATGATTAGGGATTTTTGGAAAGTAAAAAGTTCTACTCTTTTTAAAGAGATTGAGGGAATAAAAGATAAAGTTGACCCATTAACTTGGAAGTCCATAGATGCAACTCGAAAGATTGGGAATGTTGGAGCACATATGGAAAAAGATATCAATTTAATAATTGAGGTTGAGCCTAATGAAGCACAAGCTCTAATTAATCTGATAGAAATTCTAATTAAGGATTGGTACATAAGTAGGCACGAACGTGAACTTATGTTCAAAGGAATTGTAGATGTCGGAGAGGAAAAAACTAATGCTAAAAAGAAAAACTAAACACAACAATGGCTAAAATGTCAATAGGCTCCATTCGTCGCCTACTGTATTTAGCCTGACCGTCGTAACAAATCCGTTCTTAGAATCGTCAATGACTTTGAAAACCGCTCATTTCAATAGCGTACATTCAAAAACTAAAAAAACCCTCCAAAGTGGAGGGTTTTTTTGTACTCGAGATGGGACTTGAACCCATACGGACCTTACAGTCCACTGGATTTTAAGTCCAGCGTGTCTACCAATTCCACCACTCGAGCGTTGGAATTTTTTTAGAGCGAAAGACGGGATTTGAACCCGCGACCCCCACCTTGGCAAGGTGATGCTCTACCCCTGAGCTACTTTCGCAGTTTGTTCCTTACGAACAACGCTCCTCAATACCGAATTGCGACTGCAAAGATACTATTTATTATAAGATTTTAACAAATTTTAAATCTAATTTTTACAAGGTTTTAGAAGATCGAATCTCTTTTTAAAGAAAGCGGCTTTTCAAAACAATTTTGGCGTGCTATTTGATAAGAATGATTTTTAATTTCTAAAAAACAATCTTTGTGTTAAATGAATACAAGAGGTCGTTAAAATTGATGTCACAAGAAAAAGAGAAATGAAGTATTTTTGCATTGAAAAAGAGTGTCTTATGAAAAATAGATGTTTTAGAAAAAGTGTAATAATTGCGTTGGTATGCGTTGTTTTCACAAATGTTCAGGCCTTTTCAAAGATCCCGGAACCCGCCGTTGCTATCAAAAAAGTGAATGCCAAAGCGTTTCGCTTGTATGTGAAAACCCTGGACAATCCCGCGACGGTAGAAATAAAAAATCAGGTGGGAGAAGTTGTATTGACTGAGGTTTTGTTGAAAGGATACATTTATAGGAAAACGTATGATATTTCAGACTTGCCAAATGAGATTTTTTATGTTAAAGTCAGTGATCCAACTTCTACCAAAGAATTTGCCGTATTCAATGACCGCGTCGAATTGTTAGTAGATGAAGAGAAAACGGCAAAAGCCCCAGAATAGAAAAGACGTTTATTTGAGCGAAAAAAAAAGAGAAGTTGAAAAACTTCTCTTTTTTTGTTGACCCACAAGGACTCGAACCTTGACTGACGATACCAAAAACCGGAGTGCTACCATTACACCATGGGTCATTCAAATTAGCAATACTGCCATTTCAACAATTGGAAGTATAATACTTCCGTTTGCGGGTGCAAATTTAAGGGAAAGTTTCAATCAAACAAACATTTTTTTGTTTTTTTACAAGTATTTTTTTGTTTTCAGAAGCCGAGTTTTAAGGGCTTGCAATCCCGTTTGAAAAACAGGTCTTTTCTTTGCATACCGATTTAACGAAAATTAAGAAGTTAGGTCACTTGAAATTGTTAAATTCGCAACAAGATATTTTTTCAGAAAGACTATGTTTTTAGACAATTACAAAAGAGTAAATATTGTTCTGGGCTGGTTGGTGTTTGCCATTGCCCTTGTTACGTATACCTTGACACTTGAGCCTACAGTGAGTTATTGGGATTGTGGAGAATACATTTCCACCGCTGTAAAACTAGAAGTAGGGCATCCGCCTGGAGCTCCTTTGTTTCAAATGTTAGGAGCCTTCTTTGCGATGTTTACCTCGGAGTTGACCGAAATTGCCAAAATGGTGAATTTTATGTCCGGTTTGGCGAGTGCATTTACCATCTTGTTCATGTTTTGGACGATTACAAATCTTGCCAAAAAATTATCCTTGAAATCAGGAGATTTTTCGGAAAGCAAAGCCATTGCTGTTTTGGGAAGCGGTTTGGTCGGTTCTTTGGCCTATGCTTTTTCCGATAGTTTTTGGTTCAGTGCAGTAGAAGCAGAAGTCTATGCCATGTCCTCTTTTTTAATGGCACTCTTGTTCTGGCTGGCCTTGAAATGGGAAAATGAAATGGACAAGCCCAGAGGTAACAAATGGCTTCTGCTGATTTGTTTTGTCGTTGGGCTCTCNNGGAGTGCATATTTTATCTTTGCTGGTCATACCGGCTATTGTCTTCATTTATATTTATAAAAACTACAAAACATTGACCCCCAAACAATTTGTGTTTGCAAACATTGCGGCGGTTTTGATGTTGGCTTTTGTTTTTAAATTTTTGTTTCCTTTCACCTTGCGATTTTTTAGTATTTCCGAACTGTTCTTTGTCAATACCATCGGATTGCCATTCAATTCAGGAAGTATCGTGGCAGGTTTGGTGTTGGTTGTTGGTTTTTATTTTGGGTTGAAATACACCCGAGAAAAAAGACACTATTTGGCAAATACCCTAATCTTATCCGTTTTGTTTATCATGATTGGTTTTTCTTGTTGGCTGATGTTGCCCATACGAGCCAATGCCAATACAACCATCAACGAAAATAACCCGTCAAGCGCGAG
>ENA-UZWV01000096-UZWV01000096.1-metagenome-genome-assembly--contig:-Day-3-1m-contig-96_pt1 | contig 93509 bp, 87 predicted proteins | sample MGYA00260342_ERZ794902 | MGnify/ENA metagenome assembly ERZ794902
CGCAAGATGTGAGGTACTCAAACGGATAAGCATATTAATTAAAAAAATACCCAACAGATACTAGAATAGACTTATTTCTAATATCTAATTGAGGTGCTTGAATAATATTTCCGTTAAAATCATAATCATCCTCAGGATCTTCAAAAATGGTTCCTAGACCAACTTTATAAATAATATCTACAGAAAAGCCTTTTTGGAATTGATAACCCGCCCCTAAACAGAAACGGAAATCTGTTAATTTTATATTGTCTTCGAAATACGCTGTTTTAGTATCACCTTGTTTTGCCCCAAGTTTAAATGCCATCTCTAGGCCTGTCTGAAGGTTTAAACCATAGTAAATATCATACCTTAGGTAATACTGAAGATCTAGGTAGTTAACAGTTAGGCTCAATGTATCTTGAACAGCATTTGCCCCAAAGCTGCTATAGCCTATCCCACTTTCAAATCCAAACCCAGAACCACCCAAATATCGATAGGATCCCGATATATGCAAGCCACTTTTAGAACTGAAACCTTGGTTATCATCGCCACCAAAATTAGAAATATTATTCCCTAGCTTAAAGCCATAAAAAACATCCTGAGCACAAGAAACTGAGCATAGAGCTACTAGAATACCTAATAAGAGTTTCTTCATAAGATTTTAGGTATATCTGTGATTAAAAGGTAAAGGCCGCAAATATCTGAACTAGACCATTTCTGTAGTCAGGAGCGTCAATATTTTCAATAATGGTTTTTGTTGGGTCATTTGGATTAACATTTTCTTGATCATAATCCTTTCCAATGCTTTCAACACTAAAGCTGTATCTCGCTCCTAAGGAAAAACCAGATACTAATTCATATTCAAACCCTGTTGCTACACCTAAATCAAAGCTTTCAATTTGTTCTTCAATATTTGAAACGGTTAAGTCAGTTTTAACACTAGACGATAGTAAATAACTAAACTGAGGACCTGCATGAAGGCTAAATACATCGCCAAGTTTTACCTTTAATAGGATAGGTAAGTCAACATAGTTTAAATCTAAATCAACCATATCACCATCATAACCTTTTACAGAAAAAATAAATTCAGGCTGTAAAGCAACAAAGTCAGTGAAACTGATATTTACAATTGCTCCTGCATGGTAACTAAACTTAGGTTCTACATTTAAAATGTCTTCGCCGTTAATAAACGCATAATTTAATCCTCCTTTAATTCCAAAGGTTGCATCTTGTGCGTTTCCTGTTAAAGCCCCAACAAAAAGAACTAGTGTTAATAATAAATTTTTCATGGCAGTAGATTAGTGTTTACGCAAAAGTAACACTTAAACAACATTATCTAACCATAGTAAGTCTACTAATTGGTCTGACTGAAAGAGGAATTCTCTTTTAATAATTATAGAATCGTCAGTTCTAGTAACCTTCTTTGAGTCTATTAAATTTGATTGATTAATGAAGTGGGAAACAATAAAATCAGAAAAAAGTGATGAAACCTCAGTTTTGCTAACTCCCCATTTTGTTCTGAGTCTAGTTATTAAGTAATCATGATATTGGTCTGCTTCGCTAAGTTCTTCTTTTTCAGAATAAGAACTTTTTGTGTTTACTGCCCTTAGGTATAAACTATTGTTCGAAACATTCCATTGCCTGGATTTTCCATTATAAGAGTGTGCACTTGGACCAACACCTAAATATTTTTTTTGCAACCAATAAGAGCCGTTATGTTTAGAGTATTGTGCGTTTTTACAGTAATTAGAAAGTTCATACTGTTCGAAATCATTTTGGCCTATTGCCTGTTGCAAAGCCAAATACTGATCATAGTTTTTTTGATCATCTAAAGCTTCAACTTTATTCGTTTTTATTTGGTCCGCTAGCTTTGTTTTTTCTTCTACTGTTAAAGAGTACGAAGAAAGGTGTGGAACATTTAACTCAAAAAATTGGTCGAGGTTTTGTTCCCACATTTTATTTGTAGTACTCGGGCTACCAAATATTAAATCTATACTAATATTTGATATACCAATATCTTGAGCTTGTTTTATTGAAGAGATAGCTTCTTTGCTATTATGCGCCCTATTCATAAAGCGAAGATCTTCGTCATGAAAAGACTGAACACCGATACTAAGCCGATTAATCCCTGCTTTACTTATCTCCTTTAGTTTAGTCCGAGTTAAATCATCTGGGTTTGCCTCTAAACATATTTCCGGATTACTTCCAAGCGTATAAAAATTATGAATTGTGTTTAGAATTTTTTCTAAGTCCTTTTTTTCTAGTAAGGAAGGAGTTCCTCCTCCAAAATAGATGCTTTCTATTTTTTCACCCCTAAGGTAACCTTTCCTAAAATCTAATTCTTGGCAAATGGCTTCAACAACAGCCGTACTATTTTTTAAGTTCGTAGAAAAGTGAAAATCGCAATAGGAACAAGCCTGTTTACAAAAAGGAATATGAATGTATATTCCTGCCATTTTCGGTGGATTTGTTTAGTACAATTCTAAAAGTAGTGCCTTTTTCAAGTTCAGATTGCTTTACGAAAACTTTTCCAGAGTGGTAGTTTTCAATAATACGTTTGGTTAACGACAATCCTAAACCCCAACCACGCTTTTTAGTAGTGTATCCAGGTTCAAATACTGTTTTACGAGCACTTTTAGGAATTCCTTTACCATTGTCTGTTATGTCTATGTAAACAAACTGAGATTGATCTGTAACATGAATTTCCATGTTGCCTTCGCCACCCAGAGCGTCCACGCCATTCTTAATAATGTTTTCTAATACCCACTCTAATAAAGGAACGTTTACACTAGCAATCACTTCTTTGCCATTGCTCATAGTATGCTTAAAGTTTACTTTTTTAGATAAACGGGTCTTTAAATAAGCCAGTGTATTTTCAATAACTTTATTTATATCTTTTTGATCTAAGTTAGGAGCGGCTCCAATTTTTGAGAAACGTTCAGTTACTGTTTCAAGTCGACCTAAGTCTCGGCTCATTTCAGCAATAGTCTTTTCATCTACATTTCTAGACTTTAAAACTTCAATCCACGCCAATAGAGATGATAAAGGAGTTCCCAATTGGTGAGCGGTTTCCTTTGCCATTCCAACCCAAACTTGATTTTGTTCAGATTTTCTTGCAGTGCTAAATAGGTAATAGGCTATAATTAAGAATAAACCTATAACACCTAATTGAATAAACGGATAGTATTTTAGTTTAATTAACAATGGAGAATCATCGTAAAAAATGTAATGCATTTGCCCACCTCCTAAATCAATTGAAATTGGGTCATTTGTTTCAGCCATTTCATCAATCATGCTATTTATATAGCCGGGATTTAATATCTTGGTAGAATCAATGTTTCCGAAAGCTAAAACTCGTTTTGCTGAATCGGTATATAAAACCGGAACAGAAGCAGAGTTTGTTATTATATCGCTATTGAAGGACTCAATTTGCTCTCCCAAAACATTTTCAAGCTCAGAAAAGATGGTTGAACGGTCGTAATACATTAAGTTAGATTTGTCCTCAAAGTATTTTACCTCAATTACCTTATTCTTGCTTTTTAACTCAGTTAATTTATTGTTGATATAGCCGGGCTCATTAACCTTTGCAGAGTCTAGGTTTGAATGTGTGATAATATTTCCCGATTGATCGGTTAAAATCATTGGGATTGTATTGTTGCTAAATAGAATTTTGGTGTAAAAGGTAGGGTCTTCGTCAATTCCGGCCAAACCAACTCTTCGGTTTGCTTCAGCCCAAATTTCTACCCGCTTTCTTTCTTCTTCAGAAATAGTTTTGAATAATTCTTGGGTGTAGTTTACAAGCTCTGCCTTTTTTTGAATGGCTTGGGCCCAAGATTTTGCTTTGCTCTTTTCTTCTTCTGCTATTTTACCAACTAAAATACTGGTATACCATAAAGACACAAAGACAATCACTGCTGCAATAGCTGCAAGTGCAAATTTCCAACGCTGCTTCTTTGAATATATGTTCAAAATCTTCCCTCTTTACCCTCTAAGACGAATTTTAGCTATTTAAGGTTGCGAAAATGCAACTTATTTTTCAATAGGCTCAACGAATTCTTCTTCGTTAGGATGTGCAATTTTATTAATAAATTTCCCAAATTTCCCTTTTTTGGTGCTTTTCTTTTTAGGTTTCGTTTCTTCAAAGTTTTGCTCCTCTTTTTTACCCTCTTCCCATTCAATTTGAAATGGGCTTTTTTTAGTTGGTATTGGCTGTTTACTTTTTATAGTAGAATCATTCTTAAATAACCCAAACTCTTGATTCAGTAAACTCTTTATCGTTTTCTTTTCTTTATCAATTTCTGTTTTAAGGTGTGTTTTTAGCACTTCGGTATCATAGCCAAACTGAGGTTTTTGAGTTGTGCCATACATTTTCATAAAAATTTTAGTTCTACCTAGGCCATCATCCTCTACATAGCCAAACTCGTTATTTTGTGGTTTTTTTACCTTTTTGCCCAAAATTTCATTTAACAAAATCACAAAGTGATAATCTAATTCATTGTTGAATTTGTGATTTCCTGAAACACTTAAATTCATTGCTGTAGACTCGATGTTAAACTTAGGAATGGTTAATGTGCAGTCTTTTACACTCAACTGATTTCTCAATGTTTTAAATTTAATTGATCTTAGCTCATCTAGTTCTACAAAATCGGACAAGGCTTCCATAGCTTTAACATTGTTGAGCTCTCCGTTTTCTACAATTACATCAGCATCAATTTTTAACGAAGCTAATTTGCTATTAAGGTACTCATCAAACAAGACGGAAACATTAACATCTGCACTTGTTTTACCACTTATGTTTTCAGCTTTAATCGTTTTCTGACAAAAGTCATTAAAGGATTTAAATACTTTTTCTATTTCTATTTTATTTAACCTCGATTGACAGTACAAGGCAAAGTCATCGTTCTTTTTTCTAAAAATATAATCACCGGCAATAAAACCTCCTTGACTGTAAAACTCAAGGTTTCGGTAGCTTAACTGATTGGCCTTAATTGCCAAGTCACCGTTTAGTTGCTCAAACACTAATCCATCGTAAACAAGCTCGTCGAACTTGGTTTCTAAATACAGCGTTAGGTTTTTAGGAAAACTAAAGGCTTCTTTTTTGTTTGTGTATTCCGGTTCAGATAAAAAGTTATTGATATCAATGGTCTTACCATTCAATACAAGGTCTGTAATCAACTCCTCATCTTCTGCCATAGCGTACGGAATTAAATTATACAAACTGCCATTGAGATTTATAATGTTCTGGTTTAACTCAAGGTTTAATTGATCTAATTCAACATTTGAGTTTTCTAACCAGACTGATCCATTGGCATCTTTTACAGAAAGTTTCTTTGTTGGAATCTCTAACCCTATTTCAAATAGTTTAACCTCACCCCTAACAACTGACTTTTTAAAATCACTTAAGGAATACTTTTCAAATTGCTCTAATCGTCCTTTTAAACTGAGGTTAGATTGAATTGACCCACTTGGCTTTTGGATATCTTTAATTTCGAGCAATTCAATTGCGTCGGCTAAATCAAAGTTTAAATTTCCATCGAAAGAATAATAAGGCTTTGCAGGATTTTTTAAAACCAACTTTCCTGAAATATCACTTTCATTGAGTTTGGTGTTAAAGTTCTCAATTGTGATTTCAGTTGATTCTACAGTGTTTTCGGTTCCATTATTTATGCTGCCATTTAAATTACTCTGACTAAAAACAAGGTCAGTATTTTTCTTTTTGAAATAACCATCCTTAATGGCAAAATTGAATACATAAGATGGATTTTGAATAGAACTAGCAACACCATTTATACTTCCATCTATTGTTGCTTGGCCGCTAATGTTAAAGTCTTTTAATTGTTCCCCAATACTTTTGGGCAGTATGCTTATTACTTTTGCTAAGTCAGAGTTTTTACTGGAAATAGCTAAATCTAGTTTTGTATCGGTTTTGTAGTTTATGTCTCCATTTAAAATAAAATCAACTGCACCAAGACCAATATTCGTATTGTTAAGATTTAGGTTTCCCTCTTCTTGATTAATGTTTCCTTCTGCATTTATAAAAACTGTTCTATCATTTAACACTACAAACTGGTCGGATTTTATATGTGCTTTGTTTAGTTGTGTTTTTAACTTTAATTGAGTTATGTTTTCACTCAGCGAACCTTGGAGTGAGGCATTATCTATATAAAAATGAGTCAAAAATTTATTCCCAATATCTTGATATGAGAAGTTCATTTCTGAAATATCAACCTGCTCTAGATTTACCTTAAAATTAGTTGAACTTGAATCACTGCTTTTCCAGAAAATATAATTTTCATTGCCATCTTCGTCAACGAGTAAATTGCATTTTCCGCTATTAATTTCAATTTCTAATAACTCGTATTTTTCATTGTACAAGTCTATCAAATTAAACTTGCATGCTAAATTAGATGCACTAAGCATGGTGTCTGCTTCATTTATACTTGAGTATATCGCAACGTTTGTAAACTGAATGGAAGCATATGGAAAACTTTCAATTACTGTAAAGTCAATTTTTTTAACATCAACCTTAGTTTTTAGATTTTTGTTGAGCTCCTGAACAACGTAGTTTTTTATGTCTTCGCCGTAAAATTTTGCAATAATAAAAGCAGCGCCAATCAATAAGCCTAGTAGGATTACAATTGTGTAGAATAAAATCTTAAGTGCTTTCATTATACAAAAACGAAAGGGGTTTTAGGATTGTTGTTTAATTCCTGTAATTTTGTGTAAGAAGCCTATTTCCTTCTCTGTTAAAAAACGGAACCTCCCTCTTGGAATATCTTTTTTAGTTAAACCAGCAAATTGAACTCGATCTAGTCTTGAAACTTTATAACCTAGAGTTTCCATCATTCTTCGAATTACCCTGTTTTTACCAGAATGCAATTCAAGGGTAACTACTTTTTTGTCTTGTCCTTCTCTTGCATACATAGCCTTGTCTACAGTAACCGTAACATCTTCTAATTCAACACCTTCTACCAAACGAACCATGTCTTTTTGGGTCATGTTTTTATCTAAGGCAACTTGGTAAATCTTTTTAATATTACTACTAGGGTGCGTTAGTTTTTTGGTCATTTGACCGTCATTGGTAAACAACAATAAACCTGTAGTTGCACGGTCAAGTCTTCCGACTGGGTAAATTCTTTCAGGACAAGCACGATCAACTAAATCAAGAACAGTTTTTCTGCCCTTTTCATCATCCATTGTGGTAATGTAATCCTTTGGTTTATTTAGCAGTAAATACTTTTTCTTTTCACCTTCGATTCGCTTTCCATTTACTTTTACGGTGTCCGAAAATGAAACCTTAGTTCCTAATTCAGTGCAAATCTCTCCGTTTAACTCTACTACTCCTTCAGAAATTAAAGTATCAGCTTCTCTTCTTGAGCAAATTCCGGCGTTGGCAATAAAACGGTTAAGTCTAATTTTTTCATTGGCTTTAGGAGCAGAATCTTCTGATTTTGAACTAGCTTTTTGCCGACCATCAAAGTTCTTTTCCCTGTCTTCGAATTTTGATTTATCTTTAGAGAAAGAAATTTTCTTTTTCCCTTGAAATCTGTTGCTATTGAATTTCTTTTCCATGCTAAATTTAAAGCCACAAAGGTAACGATTATAAAGGGTTACAAAGAAAATTTAAACAGCTTGTAACAAAATGAACCACTACTTCGTCACACAGGTGTAGTTTTACCAAATAAAATGACTGTAAAGGAATATAATAATGCTGTTGAGCTCTACTCAGACAATGTTTTTAGGTTTATCCTAAAGAATATTCGCGATGAGGAAAAAGCCAAAGATATTGTGCAGGATGCATTTGAAAAAATGTGGCACAAAATCGATGAAATCGACGTATTAAAAAGTAAGTCATATTTATTTACAACTGCATATCGAAGAATGATTGATATAATTAGAAGAGAGAAAAAGCAAGGAAATTGGGATGAGGTATCGGAGCAAAGTTATTCGCATGAGGGTAACTATTCGGACTTAAGTGAAATCTTGCAACAAGCACTTGCTAAACTATCAGAAATTCAGCGATCGGTTATTATGCTAAGAGATTATGAGGGTTACGATTATAAGGAGATTAGCGACATAACAAAGTTAAGCTTATCGCAAGTAAAGGTTTATATTTTTAGAGCGAGAAAGCAGTTAAAAGATTATTTAGTAAGTGTAGAAACAGTAGTTTAATGAGCATTAATAAAAACAATTACGAAGCCTATTTCTTAGATGCTGTTGAGGGCGATTTAAACTCAACCGAGCAGCAAGAGCTCGACTTGTTTTTAAGTCAGAACCCTGATTTAAAAGCCGAGTTGGAAGAGTTTGAAATGCTTGAACTTAATGCTGAAACCATTACTAATGAAACACTAAAATCAAGTTTATTTCGTGAAGAGTCTACCGGTTTAACCGAAGAAGAATATTTATTGATTGCTGATTTAGAAGGGAATATTTCGAGTGATGAAAAACACAAATTAAACAGCTTAATTGCTGCAAATCCTAAGTTAAAAAAAGAGCAAGGGCTTTTTGCAAAAACTAGATTATCGAACCAAGAGAAAGTAGTTTTTCCAAACAAATCTGCTTTAATCAAGAAGAAAGGAAAGCTGGTTTATTTTATCCGTTATGCTAGTGCAGCAGCAGCGGCTATTTTGGCTTTTATTTGGTTTAATACCGGTCAAGTAGATGAGCAATACAATCCGCGAACGGCAAATATTGAAACTGAAAATATTGGTGAAGAAAAGCTACAGTTTGCCAATATTATTATAGAGGAGGAAGAAGAGCAAGAACCAGAAGTTTCAAGTCCAAATGTTGTTGAACCAGCTTATAATTACGAAGAGCCTAGTTATGCAGAGCAGGTTCCAGAGCCTAAAAAAGAAGAGCTTGAGACCAAAGATAAACCACTTGAAAAGCTTGAAAAGAAGGATGATCCTGCCATAGCGATTCCAAATGATGATATTGCTGAAGCTCCTAAGGTGAAAACTCCAGAAACTGAATCAACAGAAAATATGGGTGAAGCCATTGCCGATAACTCTACCTTGGATAACAAAAAAGAGTTTGTTCCGCTAGATGAGTTCGCTAAAAAAGCAATTCTAAAAGATAAGTCTGTACCAGAGTTTATATCAGAAGAAATTGCTTCGATAAGTAATGATAAAATAAACTACGAAAGCGTTAAAAATAAGCAAGGGAAAACGCAGCAATTTGCCTTAAACATTGGAAAGTTAAAAATTTCAAGAAAATAATTGAACAAGCTGTAACTTATCAAAGACTTGTTCGTCACACTATAAATAACACAATAATCAGCTACTGATTTTGCTCGAGAAAAAAGATAAAGCTGAAGGTAAAATTTAAAATTAGAAAACATGAAAAATATAAAAGCACTTATGATGATTTGCCTTCTTTTAGGGGGGTCATTAACAGCACAAGAAACAAAGAAAGACACTGTAATTTTTGAAGAATCACCAGATACGACAAGAATATCTTGGGGGAAAAGTAAAATTATAATTGTTGCAGGAGAAGATGATGAAGAAGATTCTGACGAGCCGAAAGACCACAGTAAAACACAACGTTACGATAAGTTCGCAGGAATAGATATAGGTGTAAATGGTTTTGTAAATCCTGATATGGGACTAAGACTTCAAGAAGAAGCTGAGTTTTTAGACTTAAACTATGGTAAATCTATCTCTTTCTCAATTAACTTTTGGGAATCATATATTCCAATTGCTAAAGAAAAGTTTGGAATATTAACCGGAATGGGCTTTGAGTTTAACAACTACGACTTAGATAATGGTGTAGACATTGTTACAACAGGAGATTCTACTTTTGGCTTTGAAAATACAAACAAGTTATACAGTAAAAACCGATTAAAGTCTACCATGTTGAATGTGCCATTGATGTTAGAAACAAATATTGGTAAAGATGCAAAGCATTCTTTTCACTTAGCTGCAGGTGGTTTATTTAGCTACAGAGTTGGTTCTAAAACCAAGCAGAAATACAGCGAAAACGGTAAAGACTATAAAGTAAAAAACCGTAATGACTATAACATGAATCCGTTTAGAGCAAGTTTAGCAGCAAGAATTGGTTACGGTAATGTAACATTGTTTGCAAACTACAGCTTAACAGAAATGTTCGAAGGCAACGACGGCCCTGAGGTATATCCTTTTACAGTTGGTATTTCATTATCATCTTTTTAGTTAAACTACAATAGCATATTTAAGGGCCAGCCCATTTCGTTTTCAAAAAACGGAATGGGCTTTTATTTTTGTTAATTCCTTAACTTTATAAAAATTGATAGGATGACAACTATAAGTATTAAAAGTAGCGAGAGATTAGCCAAAACACAATTCGAAAACTTGTCTGAATTAAGAGAATACTTAGCAATTCAACAATTGACAACTCCTATTAAATTTAATGTCGAAGAATTAGAAGAGTTTAATTCTAGGTATCAGGAAATGGTTCAGAATGAATTTCTTGGTATATCTGTAGAAGAAGTTAAAGCCAAATACTTTAATTCAAATAAATAGATGGAATGTAAATTTCATCCAAAGGCAGAGTTGGAATTAGCAAAAAGTATTAATTGGTATGAAAAGAGAAGTATAAAGGCAAAAGATGCCTTTTTAGCAGAGTTGTTTACTACGATAGACGCTATAATTCTAAATCCAAACCGATTTCAAAAAATGAATAATAACTTTCGATTTGTGCCTTTAAATAAATTCCCTTTTAATATTGTTTATACACTTCATGAGGGGAATGTATTTATAATTTCCATTTTTCATAATTCAAGAAATCCATCCATTTGGACTCATAGAAAATAGATTTGCTGTATTTAGCTCAAATCTATTTCAAATTTATTTCGAATAAGCTCGGTAATCATTATTACTTTTTTTATTGACTTACCAATTAGTACCTTAGTTTTATTGTAGAATTGATTTAGAAGACAGATGTCAGGACATAGTAAATGGTCAACCATAAAACGAAAGAAAGGTGCAAACGATGCAAAACGAGGAAAGATTTTTACCCGAATAATAAAGGAGATAAATATTTCTATTAAAGAAGGAGGTACAGCTGATCCTGATGCAAACCCGAGACTCCGATTAGCCATTGCCAATGCTAAAGGAGTAAATATGCCCAAAGACAACATTACTCGGGCAATTAAAAAAGCGACTGATAAAGACTCAGAAAACTACGATGAGGTAACTTACGAAGGTTACGGACCTGGGAGCATTGCTTTGTTTGTAGAAGCAACAACCGACAATTTGAAAAGAACTGTTGCCAATGTAAGAGCTATTTTTTCTAAATATGATGGAAGTTTAGGAACCAATGGGTCCTTAGAATTTATTTTTGACCGCAAATGAGTTTTTACTTTACCGATGACAGCTTTAGCTGAAAAAGATTTGGAAGAAGTTGAAATGGAGTTAATAGACGGCGGAGCAGATGAGTTTGATAGAGATGATGAATTCTTAACCGTCTATACATCATTTGAAGATTTTGGAAACATGCAGAAAAAGTTAGAAGAACTAAACTTAGAGCCAGAAAGCCAAGAACTGCAAAGAATACCCAAAACAACTCAAGAGGTAGATTTGGAAATCGGTAAAAAAGTTCTTTTGATTTTAGAAAAATTCGATGAAGACGATGACGTCAATCAAGTATTTCATAACCTAGAAATGACTGAAGAGTTGGAGGGGGAGATGGGTTAGTTTGTTATAGACTATCTGAAGTAATTAATGTTAATTTCTTCAATAAAGAAAAGCCGCTAATACTAGCGGCTTTTCTTTTTACAAGTTAATTATTATTCAACTCTGTATATTTCTGTAAGGCCTTCAAGAGACTTCATTTCATCCATATTTAAATCAAGCAATTTTCCAGATTTTATATCAAATACCCATGCATGAACTTGCAGTCCTCTTGTTTTTCTTGCTAATTGAACTTCTTCTGTTTTTAAAACATTAATGCATTGCTCAATAACATTCAATTCTACTAGTCTTTTATACCTAGCTTCTTCATCTTCTATAGCATTTAGCTCATCTTTATGGATTCTAAAAATATCACGAATATTTCTTAGCCAAGGATTTAAAATTCCTAAATCTTGAGAATCCATTGCAGCCTTCACACCACCACAATAATAGTGGCCACAAACTACAATATGGTTTACCTTTAAATGAGCAACCGCATAGTTAAGAACCGAAGCCGCACTTACATCTAAATTAGAAAATACGTTTGCTACATTTCTGTGAACAAAGACTTCACCTGGGTTTAAACCCATTAATTGTTCAGCACATACTCGGCTATCTGAGCAGCCAATATATAATAGCTCAGGACTTTGTCCTTTAGAAAGATTCTCGAAATAATCCTGATCTTCTTTAAGTTTGTCCTTTACCCATTCTTTGTTGTTATTAAAAACCTTATTAATGTCCATATGTCTTGTTCGTTGATGTTAAAAAGTCCAACAATTAGTTGGAACTGTAAAAATAACAGATTCTACGGGAAATCCTGACCTTTTTTATATTTTTACCAACCTAAATAAATCGCTATGCAAGACAAAATAAAAGCCTTAAACGAAAAGATTAAAGAAGCACACAAAGGAGGGGGAGAAAAACGAATTGAGGCACAGCATGCTAAAAACAAGCTTACTGCAAGAGAAAGAATTCATTTTTTAATGGACGAAGGCTCATTTGAAGAGATTGGAATGTTGGTGACGCACCGCAGTCATAATTTTGGTTTAGAAAATAATAAGCCATTAGGTGATGGTGTAGTTACAGGTTATGGAACTATCAATGGCCGATTAACTTATGTTTTTGCACAAGATTTTACCATTATGGGAGGATCACTAGCAGAAGCACACGCTGAAAAGATTGTAAACATTATGGATTTAGCCATGAAAAATGGAGCCCCGGTTTTGGGTTTAAATGATTCTGGTGGAGCTCGTATTCAAGAAGGAGTGGTTTCTTTGGGAGGTTATGCAGATATATTTTACAGAAACACTTTAGCTAGTGGTGTTATTCCACAACTTTCTGCAATTATGGGACCTTGTGCAGGAGGAGCAGTTTATTCCCCGGCGTTAACGGATTTTATTAGTATGGTAGAGGGTTCTTCTTACATGTTTGTTACAGGACCAAATGTGGTGAAAACAGTTACACACGAAGAGGTAAGCTCAGAAGATTTAGGAGGAGCATCTGCTCATTCAACAAAATCAGGAGTTACACACTTTACCTATGCAAACGAAATAGAGTGTATTAATGGCTTGAAGAAGTTACTTTCTTATGTTCCTCAAAACTGTGAAGAAGATGCACCATCAATTCCTTACGAAGCGGGCAATGAAAAGAGAGAAGCTTTAAATAGTATAATTCCGGATAACCCCAATCAACCGTATGATATTAGAGAAGTAATTTCAAACATGGCAGATTCTGGCAGTTTTCATGAAGTACATAAAGATTATGCAGAGAACATTGTGGTTGGTTTTGCAAGATTAGCGGGTAAATCAATTGGAATTGTAGCAAATCAACCTGCATTTTTAGCAGGAGTTTTAGACATAAATAGTTCACTTAAAGGAGCAAGGTTTGTTCGTTTTTGTGATTGCTTTAATATCCCTTTATTAGTTTTTGAAGATGTACCAGGGTTTTTACCGGGGACAGATCAAGAATGGAATGCGATTATAACCAACGGAGCAAAACTTTTATATGCTTTTAGCGAAGCGACAGTGCCAAGAATTACTGTAATTACCAGAAAAGCATACGGTGGAGCATACGATGTAATGAACTCAAAGCATATCGGCGCAGATATGAACTATGCATGGCCATCTGCAGAAATTGCAGTAATGGGAGCAAAAGGAGCTGCTGAAATTATCTTTAAGAAAGAGATTAAGGAAGCAGATGATTCTGAAGCGAAATGGAAAGAGAAAGAGGCTGAATATGCTGAAATGTTCGCAAATCCATACAATGCTGCAGCAAGAGGTTATGTAGATGAGGTTATCCGCCCAGATCAAACAAGAGAGAAGTTAATTCGTGCCTTTAAAATGTTAGAAAACAAGGTAGATACTTTACCTAAAAAGAAACACGGAAATATTCCTTTATAGATATTCTAAAATATACTTTTTCAAAGAATTTAAAGTTATAGAAGATAGCTTGTACAATATTGAAAAAATAAATCAAATTAATGAGTTAAAGACGCGTTATAAACAGAACAAAAACAACAGCAAATTGAAAATCAAGAAATAAGTTTAGCCCAACAAGAGAGTAAATTAGAAGCGAAGCAAAGAACCATATTGGCTTTAGTAATACTTTCTATACTTATTGTGGTATTCTCCGTTGCATTATACAAAAGGTTTCAAGCGAAAAATAATGCAGAAACGCAACAGGCAATTATATCTGAACAGGAAAATGGCTTTTCAGCAAATTGCTCAAAGTGTAACAAAAACAAATCCTGATAAGAATGCAGAAATGGAGCTTTTAAGCAGAATTATTACAGAATCAGCTGAAGAGTTTAGATCTATTTCGCACCAAATGATGTCAAGGGCTTTATCCGAGCTGGGGCTTATTCCTGCTATTGAAGACATGCTAGAAAAAAGTTTAAGTCCAAATAATTTTGAATATGAATTTGAGCATTTTGGAGTAGAAGATAGGTTACCTGAGAATATTGAAATTTCTCTATTTAGGATTTTGCAGGAGTTAATCAATAATATCGTAAAACACTCTAAAGCGAGCCATGTAAGTATTCAACTGCCTAAAAACAACCATAAAATTATTATGATTGTAGAGGATAATGGAGAAGGATTTAAATCATATTTAAAATTGACAGGGCATGGATTATTAAATATTAAAAGCAGGTTGAACACTGTGCACGGAAATGTAAACTATGAACCTAGCTCAGGCAGTGGAACAACAGCAACGATAAGAATTCCTTTAGATTAGGTTTTCAAATGATTTATCCATTTGCTTGAATAGCTCTATCCAAGTATATTTCTCTCGAGCAATTTTTCTGGAATTATCTCTAAATTGATTCCAAGTGCTTTCTTCACTCAATAATACCATACATGCGTCAGCAAATTCTTTTGGCTTGTCCTCAATAAAAATGTCCTTCCCTTTTTCTAATTCTAAACCCTCTCCTGCAACGGTAGTGGCTACAGATGGAACACCCCTGTACAGTCCTTCCAAAACTTTAACCTTCATCCCACTGCCAAACCTTAATGGAGCAATATAGGCTCTCGTTTTTTTAAGGTAGGTGTCTAAGTCTTTTACAAAGCCAGTTAGGATAATGTTTTGATCCTTGTTTATGGCTTCAATAATCCGATTATCCGGGTTTTTACCCATGATGTAAAGAATAACTTTTGGCTGACTCTCTTTTATCAAGGGCCAAACTTCTTTAATAAACCAAACCAATCCATCTATATTGGGCTCCCAACTTAGGGTTCCCATAAATGAAATAGCCAATTCTGTTTCTTCAAATTTCAAATCTGGCAAAGCCAACAAAGTGTCGTTTCCTAAATGGTATGTTACGTTATGGTGACTAGTGTCAATTCCTTGTTTAGCATAAAGTTCTATATCAGAGGGTGTAGAATAAATTAGGTCGGATTCAGAAAAAATATTTTGCTCATATTTTTTTACGCGATTTGATTCAAGTTTAAGAATGGCAGATTTTATAGGGTTTGAACTCAATTCTGACATTCGTTGCCAAAGTATAAACTCCGCATTGTGGGTATGCATTATTACTTTTCCTTTAAAATCACTCGGAACAAATTGAAACACCTCGTAATGATCTACAATAATGAACTCTACTAATTTTGATGTCTCTTTTACTTTCTTGGCAAATTTTTCAGATTTATTTCTGAATACGTTTAGACAGGGTGATGTAAAATAACTTCGTGTAAGGTTTAATGGCGAACGTGGAATATTGACAGGTTCAGAAAAGTATTCTAGGAGTTCTATGTTTTCAAGAAAAGCCTTTTCGTGTTTTTGATCTTCATCTTTTAATAAGCTACCAACAATAAGTGTGTTGCTTTTTGATAGGTGCTTAACATAATTCCAAGACTTAACAGTACCTCCACTATTAGGCGGATAAGGCAGCTGAGTAGTAAGAAATAAGATGCTTTTTTTCTGCACGTTTACTTTAATGGATTGCGAAGGTAAATATTTCCTGATGTTGAACTAAAGTTAGATTATATAATTGAAGAAAAATTTATATTTTAGTTGCAAATAGACACCATCGATTCACCTAACAAAATAATTATTGTTGACGATCATCAGCTAGTGCTTGATGGCTTAACAGCCATGGCATCAGAGCTAGAAGGATTTGAAATAATAGGTTCTGCCAGAAACGGGAAGGAAGTAACATGCTTAGTGGAAACGCTAAACCCAAACCTCGTTTTAATGGATATTGACATGCCCATAATGAATGGCTTGGAGGCTACTTTCACTTTTTCTGCAAGTGGTGAAGGAACCTACTTTGCTTCAGATGGAGGTGGAGCCGGAAAGCTTGATATTTATTCGGTAGAGTTACCGGAAGAGTTGAAGCCAAAACCCTCTGTGGTTTTAAGCGGTGTTGTAAGAAATGCGAAAGATGAGAGCTTAATAGGTGCTTGGGTTTTGGTTGAGGATATTCAGACAGGTGAATTAATAGCCACAGCGAAAAGCAATTCAGAGTCTGGTGAATACTTGGTGGTTTTACCTTCTGGCAGAGATTACAGTGTTTCTGCTAACAAAGAAGGCTTTTTCTTTTACTCAAATAAGTTTGAAGTGCCTGAATCTGCAAAATATGAAGAGATAAAAAAAGACATTAAGTTAGAGCCTATTGAAAAAGGCGCAAGGGTGGTTTTAAACAACATATTTTTTGAAACCGTAAGCGCAGTATTAACCCAAGAAAGCTATATAGAATTAAGCAAGGCGGTTGACTTATTAAATGCCAACAAAAAAATGATAGTTGAGGTTGGTGGCCATACCGATAATGTTGGTTCAGATGAGGCAAATTTGAAGTTATCGCATGATAGGGCAAAATCTGTAAGAGACTATATGGTTAAAGCAGGCATTGCATCAGAAAGGTTGCAAGCAAAAGGTTATGGAGAAACGCAACCAGTTGCAGATAACGAAACAGAAGATGGTAGAAAAGTGAATAAGAGAACAGAGTTTGTAATCTTAGAAACTGAATAGCTAAAGCTTAAAGCAATATATTTGTCTGAACAACAAAGTCAATGGCAAGTATCTTTAAGTATAAGGAAAGTAGAATACCTCAAATCGATGGTTTGAGAGGATTTGCTCTTCTTATGGTTTTAGCTTACCACATGATAAACAATCCTATTTTGTTTGTTTATCAGCCAAATGTTTTACAAGTCGTATTACGCAAGTTTACCTACTTCACTTATGGGGCTTTAGACTTATTTTTTGTTCTTTCAGGTTACCTAATAGCCAAAATATTAATTGAGAATAAACATTCTAAAAGCTTCTTCAAAGTTTTTTATGGAAGAAGGCTGTTAAGAATATTGCCGCTATTTTACTTACTATTAGTTATTTACCTTGTTTTAAGATCGATTGGAATGAATGACCCCGAAGGTTTTCTGTTTGGCAATGAATTGCCAATGTGGTCTTACTTTGCATATGTGCCTAACTACATGATGGCTTTCTCAAATAGTTACGGAGCAAAAATATTGACTCCAACTTGGTCACTAGGAGTCGATGAACAATTTTATTTAGTAGCTCCGGCCATTATATTTTTATTTAAAAAGAAGTGGATTCCATACTTTGTAATTCCATTAATAATAGCAGCCCCAATTTTTAGAGCCTCAACTGATCTTTATTACATGAAAATACTTCCATTCCAAATGAGAATGGATTCCCTATTTATTGGTGTTTTATTGGCCTATTTAGTCTGTGAAATGGATTTGATTGCATTAACAAAAAAGAAAGTTATGCTGCTAACAGGTTGTATAATATTAGTAGGACTAGCTATTTTATTGCTTACCTATACAAGAACAATTGGAGTATTAGACCATAGTTTATTCAATCTGTTTTATGTTTTGATTGTTCTGTATATTATTTCAGTTGAAAACAGTTTTTTGGTAAAAGTTTTAAAGCAAAAATGGCTTAGGCTTTTTGGTTTTATATCCTATGGAGTTTATTTGTTTCATCAAGTGATTTCTGGTCTTTTACATGCTATTATTTTAGATCAAAAACCTCGCTTAAATAATTTGGAAGATCTAGGAGTTATGTTAATTGCATTTATTTTATCAATTGGTTTTGGTTATCTCTTGCACATTTTGATAGAAAAACCACTTATCAATTTTGGTCATAAGTTCAAATACAACTAAACTTTCCTATAATTGTTAAAGATTTAAACTTAATACACTAGAATATGAAAATATTAAAAATATCGGCGCTTCTATTAGGAATTATGGCAGCTTTTTTTGCTTTTAAAGGTGGAGAAAGTTACACAACGCTAGAAATAGGAGAGAAGGCACCAGATGTAAACTACAAAATGCTCAACACTGACTCTAAGACTTATAGTTTGTCAGACTTAAAGGGTGGAGAAGGAACATTAGTTGTTTTTTCTTGTAATACTTGCCCATTTGTTATTGCCTGGGAGGATAGATACCCTGGTCTAAAAGAACTTGCAGATATAAACGATATGAGTTTTGTCTTAATTAATTCAAACGAGGCAAAAAGAGCTGGAGAAGACTCTATGGAGGAAATGATTGCACATGCTAAAGAAATGGGATATGATAATGTTTCTTATTTAATAGATGAAAACTCTAAGCTTGCAAATTCTTTTGGAGCTAAAACTACTCCACATGTATTTTTATTCGATAAAGAATGGAAGCTAGTTTATGAGGGAGCAATAGATGATAATTATAAAAGCTCAGATGCTGTTGAGATAGCTTACTTAAATGATGCGATTAAAAACTTATCGGCAAATAAAAAAATAGATCCAAACAATACTAAAGCTCTCGGCTGTAGCATTAAACGGGTGAAAATTTAAAATAAAAAAAGCAGATTCATTTGAATCTGCTTTTTTTTATGTCTTTTTGCTTTTACTGATAAGAGACTTCTACTCTTCTGTTTAATGCTCTTCCTTCTTCAGTTGAGTTGTCACCTTTAAACATCACTTCTCCGTAGCCGTAAATGGTAATTCTACTTCGCTTTATTCCATTATCTAATAAGTGTTGTCTTGCTGCTCTTGCTCTAGCATTAGCCGCTTCCATATTGTTTGTTTTAGTTCCGATATTATCAGTAAACCCAGTTAAGGTTACATTTTTATTGATATCACTTTTTAGTTTTTTAATAGTTTTATCTAGCATCTTCTTATCCTCCTCAGATAATACCATTTCATTAAAATTAAAGTAAATAGTCTCCTCAGAGTTCTGCATACTTGCAGTAGATAAGTCTGAGTCTTTTTTAGGCTTATTGGTTTTAACAGTTTCAGATTTAGGGGCCAGCCTATCAGTATTAGTAACTTTTTTGTCAGTTTGCTTAGCACTCGTATTTACTGCAACAGCATCTTCTACTTTTTCTCTAGAGCAGATTATTTTGTTAAGGCTGGTAATGCGGAAGCTGCATTAACCGATCTTAATAAAAGCGTCCAATTGTATCCACACTTCGCAAAAACTTATAGTTTAAGAGGCCAAATATTGAATCGAAATGGGGAAATAAAATCCGCAATTATCGATTTTAAAAAAGCCATTGAAGCAGATTCGAACATGCAGAAGCCTTACCTTAATATTTCCCAAGTACTTGGGAATAATAAACGATATAAAGAGGCTATGAACTACTTGAATTTAGCTGTAGATAAACTCCCTAATTACCCTGCTGCTTTTTTGAATAAAGGAGTAATTCATGAAAAATTGAATCAAACTCAAGCTGCATTAACATGTTACAATAAGGCTATTGAGCTAGATCGAAATAATGGGCTCTATTATCGCTATCGAGGAGTATTTTATCTATCGAAAAAAGAAATAGACTTGGCTATTCTAGATTTAAATAAGTCGATTGAACTGTCAAAAACTGATGGAATATCCTATTTTTTAAGAGCAAAAGCTTTTGAGCAAAAGCACCGCTACACAAATGCTTTAAAGGATGCACAAATGGCAAAAAAATATGGCTATAAGCTAGACGAAGAGTTTATGGCAGAATTAAGACTCAAAGCAAAATAAGGGTGTAACAATAACCTAAATGTCAAACGCAAAAAAACCGCTATGACTAACATAGCGGTTTTTTATTTAGAACAATTATTCTAAAATATTATTTATCTCCAAAAGTATAGGCGAAACCAATTGCTAAAACGTATTTAAATTGTGTTCTAGGTCCTATTTCTGGGGTTATTCCGTCAGCTCTAAACTTTGGTGTACGGTCAGTATCTATAACTGCAATGTTTACATCATCGTCATAGATTAGAGAAGTAGTTATAGATGCAGAAATGTATTTATTTACTTTCATGTTTAGAATGTTATCCCAGTTTACATCTATGTTTTGCGGATTATTAGCATTGTTTGAGAATAGACCAAGGTTTGTTTGATAGGTTACATTTTCCATTACTTTCCTCTTATACATCATTCTCAAATAGCCACCAACTTCTAATCTCGTATTTTCAAACTTCTCATTTTGAACTCCATTTGCATCAAATTCATCACCTTGAACCCCATACGCTCCAGCTCTTGCTAAATCGTCATCATTTACAACAGTGTATTTTGCTGTAACAGGAGCTATAAATAAGGTAAAATTATCACTTGGTTTATAGTCCATTCCTAAAGCACCTAAAAAGTATGCAGGAGCCATAAAGTCAGAAATTCTTGTAGAGCTGTTATTTGGTTCTGAATAACCTACCGTAAACTGTGACTGAAAATCGAATAGGCCCGCATAGTACCAATTTTCACTAGCTTTTTTACCATACTTAGAGGTAAGTTGAATACGGTCATCTGACTTAATAAAACCTTGACCACCTTGGTTTACTTGACCAAACTGCATGATTAATGTGTTATCCCAAGCCATATTGCCTTTTTTATAATTAGCAAAAAGGCTAGAAAAACCTGCAAGTGAAACAGAATTTTGTCCACCGGCAGCCCAATTTGTTAAAGATACTTGAGTGAAATTTATGTTAACTAAACCACCTCTTTTCCAACCTTCAGTTGTATCTTTTCTTACAGTCTTTTGTTTCTTTTCTCCATCTGTTACTTGAGCAAAGGTGTTTAGACCAAATAATATTGATGCAATTAATAATAGCTTTTTCATATTTGTTGTTTTTTGTTATTACGCTTGTTTGTGCACATGAACATCCATTTGAGGGAATGGAATGTTTATTCCTTGTTTGTTAAACTCGTTGTAAATTTTTTCGTTTGTATCCATGTAAACTCCCCAATAATCTCCGGCATTCACCCATACTCTTGTAGCAAGATTAACTGAACTGTCAGCCAAAGCAGAAACTTGAATGAAAGGCGTAGGATCTTTAAAAACTCGTTCATCAGAGGTAAGAATGTCTAATAAAATTTTTCGCGCTTTATCAATATCATCACCATAACCTATTCCAACTGTCCAATCTACTCTACGAGTAGCTTCTGTTGAATAATTTGTTAATGCTCCAGTAGAAAGTTCACCATTAGGAATTAAAATTGTTTTGTTATCTGGGGTTTTAAGAATTGTATTAAAAATTTGAATTGAATTTACTGTTCCTGAATAACCTTGAGCATCGATAAAATCTCCAACTTTAAAAGGTTTTAAGATTAAGATGATAACTCCGCCTGCGAAGTTTTGTAAAGTTCCCGAAAGAGCCATACCAACAGACAATCCCATTGCACCAAGTATAGCAACAAAAGATGTCATAGCAATTCCAAGCATACTCATTACTGAAACAATCAGCATAATTTTTAAGAGTGTTCCTATTAAGCTTTTTAAGAACGGGATTAAAGAGGGGTCTATTTCTCTTTTCTTAAACCCTTTTTCTACACCATTCATTATCATTTTAATAACCCATAATCCAATAACAAGAGTTATTATTGCACCAATTAATTTTGGACCATAATCCATTACAAAATCCATAATGAGGTTTGAGTATTTGTTTACTTCTTCCATCGTTGTGTTTTTTTAATTCGGCGGCAAAACTAAAACATTTATCGAATTATTATGTACTTAATAAAAACTAAAAGCGAATAAAACTTAAATAATGACCAGGATTGTAATTGTAATCATCGCAGAAGCAGTTTTTTTATTGATAGATTTTTATGCGTTTCAAAGCTATAAAGTAGCAATAGCAGGACTGAGTGAAGACACACAGAATATTTTGAAACTGATTTATATTGGCTTTATTATTATCTCTCTGACTTGTTTCTTTTATTATCACTTTGGTAATCCCGATTTATTTGGCAAGCATACAAGGACTTTTGTTCTTTCTATTGTTTTTATGCATTACTTGGCAAAGCTTATTTTGGTTTTGTTTACTCTAGTTGATGATATTCAAAGAGCTGTTCAGTGGATTGTTTATAAACTATCAAACTCAGAGGTTAAAAAAACCGAAGATGGAATAAGTCGATCGGAGTTTTTAGCAAAAACAGGCATTGTGGTTGCAGCTGCTCCAGTTATAAGTTTGTCTTGGGGAATAATTAGTGGCGCACATGATTATAGAGTAAGAAGAATTCCGTTACCAATAAAAGGCCTACCAAAAGCATTTCATGGAATTCAACTTGCACAAGTTTCTGATATTCATTCAGGAAGTTTTTGGAATAAAACTGCTGTAAAGGGCGGAGTAGATATGCTTTTAAAAGAAAAACCTGATTTGGCATTTTTTACAGGCGACCTTGTAAATAACAAAGCTTCAGAAATGAGTGATTGGGGCGAGGTTTTTTCTAGAATTAAAGCACCACTTGGAACATATTCCGTTTTTGGTAATCATGATTATGGAGATTATGTTCAGTGGGAGTCGCCGGAGGCCAAAAGAAAAAATTTACAGGACCTTGCTGCAATTCATAAAAATATGGGTTGGGACTTATTGATGAATGAGAACCGAATAATTGAATTAGACGGCGAACAACTAGCAATTCTCGGTATAGAAAACTGGGGTGCAAAAGCCCGTTTTCCCAAATATGGAAAAATGGACGAAGCTGCAATAGGCGTTCCCGATGATATGACTCAAATTCTACTTTCTCATGACCCAAGTCATTGGCAATCTCAAGTATTAACTGAATATCCGAATGTAGACTTAACCTTATCTGGTCACACCCATGGAATGCAATTTGGCATAGAAATACCTGGCTTTAAGTGGAGTCCTGCTCAATATGTTTATAAAGAGTGGGCAGGGTTGTATCAGGCAAACCAACAGTATCTATATGTTAACCGCGGATATGGTTATTTGGGATATCCAGGTCGATTTGGCATTTTACCGGAGATTACCATAATTACTTTAGAGTCAGCCTAGTTACTTTCTTTATATTTATAAATTATTAAATTAAAACTATGAAGTATATTGCTTGCCTATTTATTTTGAGTGTTTTACTTATGGCATGTGAATCAGAGAATGAAGAGGATTTGTTTCCTCCTGCAGGGCAGACTATTTCTTTTTCAACAGACATACAGCCTCTAATTCAAACTAATTGTGCTACACCTGGCTGTCACAGAGCTAATGCTCAGTCTCCTACTTTGGAAACATACTTGCAAATAGACGCGTCAAAGAATAGAGTTAAAACAAGGGTTGATCAAGGAACAATGCCTCCAAGTGGCCCACTTCAACAGTCGGATAAAGACAAGATTACTGCGTGGATTAACGAGGGAGCGCTAAATAATTAAAATATGAAACAACTTTTATTAATACTGAGCGCGCTTATAACCTTTAACACTTTTTCTCAAGAAATTGTAAACGAAACCTTTAATGATACCAGAATCGTAAATGGGCATTCGGTTGAGACCAATATGGAGGGTTCAATGAAGTTTATTATTTCACACCGGTTTGGTATGTTGAACGGTGGTCTATATGAACTATATGGCCTAGATCAATCAACAATTCGAATGGGTTTTGATTATGGAATAACAGATAACATCACCATTGGAATTGGAAGAAGTTCATTTCAAAAAACCGTTGACGGATTTATTAAAGCAAGACTCTTAACTCAAAAGGTTAACGATGGCTCACCAGTTTCAATCACTTGGTTCAGTTCAGTTGACAACAATACCTTAAAAAGGCCGGCAGGAAGAGAGATAGATAACAACCTGAGGTGGTCGTTTGCATATCAACTTCTAATCGCAAGAAAATTTGGAGAAGATATCTCTCTTCAAGTTATGCCAACCTATTTGCATCGTAACTTAACACCGACCTCAGAATTTAGCAACGATATTTTTTCAATTGGAACAGCTGCTAGAGTTCGTTTGACACAAATTTTAAGTTTAAAGTTTGAGTATTATTTAGCGCTTCCAGATCAATTACCTGATGCAAACACAAATTCTCTTGCTGTTGGGTTTGATATTGAAACAAAACATCATGTTTTTCAACTCCATATTGGTAACTCGCGGGGTATGACAGAAAAGTTTTTTATCTCTGAAACCTACGGAAAATGGGAAAATGGAGATATTATGTTTGGGTTTAATATTACGAGGGACTTTCAAGTAAAAGGGAGAAAATATAAATAGCTAAAATGAGGTTAAAACTTATATCAATAGCCATAATATTAGTTGTTGTTTATGGAATGAAACCCATCGATAGCAATTGGAATGACAATACATCTATTTTTGAAATTTTGCATTTCTATGGAGAAAATATGCCAAGTCATAAACCTAAAGAAGTAAACGAAGAGATACTTAAGCGAGGTAGAGACTTAATTTTTGAAGGTAGAACTATTGGGCCAGATGGAAAAAAATCAAAGTACATAAGCAAGTTCTACGTTTGTACTAGCTGCCATAATCCAAATCAGGAGGACCCTAACTTGGCCGTTTTTGATCCTGAGGCTAGATTGGATTATGTTGCATCAAAAGACATGAAGTACTTACCGGGCAGTACTTTTTTTGGAATAGCAAATAGAGAATCTTGGTACAATGACGATTATGTTTTAAAATATGGAGCATTGGTTGAGCCAGCGAGCAAAAGTTTGGCAGAAGCTACACAGTTATGTGCTAAGGTGTGTTCCTCTGGAAGATATTTGGAGGACTGGGAACTAGAGGCAATTCTTGCCTATTACTGGGATAATCAAATTAAGTTGGGCGATTTAGCTTTAACAGACTCCGAAAAGAAAAAAATTACAGCAGGTGAAAAAGGGAATAACCCTGAGTTAATTAAACTGATTAAAAGTAAGTACGCTCAAACTTCTCCCGCCACTTTTGGAAAAACACCTAACGACTATTCAAAAGGTTACGGCTTGGTTGGAAGGCCAGAAGAGGGTAAGAAAATCTTTGAACTTAGCTGCCAGGCTTGCCACCAAGATGGAGGAGTTGCAGGTATGACTTTTGATAATAATCGATTGTTTTTCAAGAAATTAGAGCGTAATTTAAATAAGAAAACAGATTACAATCTTTACGATATTATTCGTCATGGCACCTATGCAGGTGATGGTAAACCAAGGTACATGCCTTTATACCCGGAGGAGAAGATAAGTAACCAACAATTGGAAGATTTGGTTGCATATGTTAAACAAGAGGCAAAAAAGTGATTTCTGGCTAAACATTTTTGGCTTTTGTTTTTTCTATATAAATTAAAATCAATGTTATGGAGTTTAATACGATAGATTTACATAAAGAGTTACAGAAAGAGAGACAGAAGAACCCAAGTGAAGCTGTAATTGAAGAAGCCAACCAATTAATAAATAGCGAGTTTGAATTAGAAAAATCCATTAACAATAGAATAAAGGATTTAAACAACGACCAATTTTATCAAATCAACTCAAAAGTTGACCCTGAAAGGGTGTTTACGATTGATCAGATTAGAGCTGTTTGTATTAAATTTAGACTAAGGTTTCTAGATTCTGGATTATTTAAAAATGAAATTCCGAAAGAAGCAATCTTTGAAGTAAAACAACTTGAAAAGGAATGGAACTTAAAGCTTGAGAACTTTAAAATTATAGCACCTAAAAAGCTTTTTACATTAACCGATAAAGATTCTGACCCAATTTTATTTGTGCCGATTGGCAAAGATAAATTTTACTTTATTCATAAATGGGGAGGCGAGTTAAATAGGTTAAGGTCAACTTTAGCATATCCATTACGAAATGTAGAAACCCTATTTGTTACACTAGCTGTTTTAGCTGTGGTTTTTTCCGCATTAATTCCTACTGAAAATACAACAACCTTTGTTTTCTTAGCAGTTCACAGTTTTATTGCACTTTGCGGTTTGGCGTGTTTAATTATTATGACACTGCATGAAAATTTTTCAGACCGAGAGTGGGATAGTAAATACTTAAACTAGCTTTTGGTATCAGCATAACCGAAAACTTTTTTAAGTAATGAAGTTGTTCTCTCAATTGGATCTTCCCTAATTGCAGCTTCTTCTTTTGCAATTTGAAGAAACAAGCCATCCACTGCTTTGCCTGTAACGTAGTTAGGTAAATCAGCATTGACCTTATTTACAAACGGTACCTTGTTGTAAGTTCCAATTACATCGCTCCAATATTTTGTAGCATTTACTTTATCCAAAGAATTTGAAATCTTAGGTTGAAAAGCAGCCTCTAAACCTGATCTTGTTTTAGAAATAAGGTATTTGGTAGCAGCGCTATCAGCACCAAACAATATGTTTTTAGCATCTGCAAAAGTCATTTCAGTTATTGCTTTTACAAACAAGGGCTTCGCTTCAATTACAGCGTCTTCAGCGGCAGAATTTAGTGAAGTAACAACTTTATCTACTTCACTTCCTAAACCAATATCTCTTAAAGTATTTTCAACTTTTACTAAATCTTTAGGAAAAGGGATTTTAACTTTAGGGTCATTTAGAAAACCACCTGCCGCATTTAGTTTATCAACTCCCATGCTTGTTCCTTTTACCAAGGCTTCTTTAAGCCCTTTACTCATTTCTAATTGAGTTGGTACAGCTGGTGTTGTAGTACCTGTTGTGTTTTCAATTTCTTGAAGAATTTGGTCTAGATTACCACAAGCAGTCAAAAGTGCTAGGCTAATTGTAGCTAAAAATAGTTTTGTTTTTATCCTCTGTTATTTATCTGTAAAAGTCTTTAATTAAAATTACTAATACTGCCTTTCAATTTCTTGATCCCAAATCAACTTACCTTTTGTATCGAAGGTTTTTATGCTTAAAACTCTCTCCTTAAGAGCTCCCGAAAGATATAATAATCCAAAGTTTTGTGTGTCTACATGAGTTCCTTTTACACGCAGCGTGTTTCCCTCATCACTTGTATTATAAGCAGTTGAAGCAAGTGGAGATGTGGTGTAATCATAAATGATAATCCCACTTTTTGTTTCGAGTTTACTTAACTCTGTTTTGTGTCTGTCTCCTGTTAGAAATACCACATTTTTAATTCCTTCTTGGTCAATCAAATCAATTATTAGCTTTCTTTCTTCAGGATAAGTTGCATGGTTTTCATATACTGCAGCCGGACTTAAAAATTGCCCACCAATTGCTACAAATTTAAAACTCGCAGAACTGTTTAGTAAGGCATCTATTAACCATTCGATTTGCTTTGAGCCTAGTATTTCGCGTTTACCTGTCTTACGCTCGTTAGGGCTTCTGAAATAACGATTGTCAAGTAAAAAAAACTCAGCATCATTGTATTTAAATTGGCTAGTAATTCCCGCGTTTTCTTCTAGTCCATAGGATGGATTTCCCCAAAAGTTTTGGAATGCAGCTATGGTCAAGTTTTTATTGATGAAGCTTCTGTCTGCATCGTTAGGTCCAAAATCATGGTCATCCCAAATAGCATAATGATGACAAGACTTCCATAAATTTTGAATTTCAGGCAATGATTTGAAATGCGTGTACCTATGATTAATTCCCGTATTACTCGTCCAGTCTGGTTCTCTTAAATAAATATTATCTCCTAACCAGAGCATTAAATCTGGGTTCATTTGGGCAATGGTTTCATAAACCTCTGTGCTTTTTCCGTAACCCTCACCAGGTCTATCATAGTTAGGTTCGTTGGTATATGCGCAACTGCCTGTTGCAAATGAAAAGTTCGGCGGATCTTTTCTATGTTGCCATAACTCTTGAGTTGTAAATTCTCCCTTTGCTAGAATTGTCTCTTCTCCACCTATGCTAATACTATAATTGTAAGTAGTTCCCGGTTCTAAGTCTGTGGCAATTAATCTTGCTGTATTTGCAGATTCATTGTTGGTTTTATATCGAACTGTTTTTTCTCCAAGCTTATCCGATTCAACTGAGTTGTATGTCATAACAACTTCAGCTTCCTTTTCGATTTGAACCCATACCAAAACTTCTCGCATGGTATTATAACCGAGCATTGGGCCCGAAATGATTTGCGCATTTAAGTTTAAGGTAAATAGAAAAACTAAAATGCCGACTACAAATGATTTCATATTATTCAGGATCGTTTTGTTCGTCTTTAACTTCTATCTTTTCAAGGCTGATATCTTCTGCATCTGGAGTTTCTGTTTTTTCTGGAGAGTATATAAAAGATAAATCTTCAACAGGAATAAGTTTCTTACCACTTGCCACTAAGGCACCAGCCATAATTAAACTCGAAATAATAATAGTATAAAGTAAAATACCGGAATCAAAACTTTCCAGTTGATATTCAACTGGAATAGCAAAGAATAATAAGATGGTTATTAATCCTCTAGGGGCTAAAAGTACTTGGGGGAATATGTCTTTTTGAATAAATAGTTTGATAAAAATATATCGAACAAGATACAATGCTCCTAAAATGCATAAACTAATTAGTGCTACTTCCCAGTTCAATAAACTGGAAAGTGATATACTTATTCCAAAAAGTACAAAGAAAAAGGTTCTTACAACAAAGGCTGATTCTAAGGTTACCAAGTGAAAATCTTTCAATACTTCTGAAATCTTTTCTTGAATTACCCATTTCTTTAAAAAGCCTCTAAAGAAGATTTTATTATTGTTTAATACCAAACCAAAAATGAGAATAATCAATAGGGATGAAAGGTGGAAAAGTTTACCAACTGAGTAAAGAATTAGCAAAACAGCAATTAACATAAACAGCTTAACTTGAGAGGTCATTTTTTGAAAGACCAAAACAAGTCCGAAACTTATAAGAATCGATAATGCTATCGTTATACTAATATTTCCTACTACATCCATAACCACAACTTTGGCTGTGTCTGCTTCAGCATTTCCAATTAAAAAATAGAAGAACATAATTCCCAATATGTCTGAGAATGTTCCTTCATAAACCATAAACTCTTTTTTATGCTCAGACAACCCTCCAACAGAAGGTATAATGATTGCGCTACTCATAATAGAAAGTGGAATAGCGTAGATTAAAGCTGTAAATAAATCAGGTATTATAAAAAAGTTTATGATGTAAGCGCAAGCGCCTGCGGAGACTATAAGTGATAAGAGCGCTACTGAAAATGACTTCCAAATAATTGGCCACTTTTCTTTCGTTAAGTGTAGGTCTAATGCGGCTTCAAGAACAATCATAATTAGTCCCACAATCCCTAAAATTTCGAGAATGTTAAAGAGTAAGTCGCCAGTAGAAAGCCCAACTGCTTTTAAGCCTTGTTTGATTAATAAACCTAACACAATCAGCATTAATACCGAAGGGATGTTGGTTTTTTTAGAAATGATGTTAAAGAAATAGGAGATAATTACTATTAAACTTACTCCAATAATCGCAGTGTAGGGACTAATTACTTCCATTTCTTAAATCCTAATTTATTTTTTGTTTCAGGCTCTTCAGACGGAAACAAGTCTTCGTAAATATAATTAGCCAAGATAGGAAAATAGCTTTTAATGATTACGTTAATATCGTTTTCCGTTGATGGAAATTCTGCTCTAGAAATTCCGGTAGATAAAATCTCTCCGTTTCTATGATAAAGGGTGTAGTGAACCTTTATTTCGCGCTTAAAGTCCATTTGTTGCATAGCTATAGCATCGGAGTAATTGTTTCTTATATCTAACTCATTTACGAATAGGAAAAACTTGTTGTTAAACTTTGAGCTCATGCTATCGAGCATTTTTTTGTCTGTAACAAGTGCTTTCATGTAACGTTCTCTGTCATCTCGTTTAGTTACGACTTGCCCTCCTTCAATTCTACCTCTACGGTAGGAGTTGTCTTCCTTTTTTTTGAGCTTTTCTTTAAGCTTTTCGGCCTTTGTTTTCTCTTCTGTTAATGAAACAAGTTCGTATTGCAGTTTTCTGCTGTCAAAAACATATTTAATGTCCGTTTCCGACTCTTCATCTTCTAATCCGTAAAAGGAACTTACGTTACACTTTTGCTGAAAAGTATATTGAATACTTTGGTCGATTGCAGCCGAGAAACGATTCAGAATTTCTTCAGAACTTAGGTTGTTTGCCAAAGTTAAATCTTTGTTGATGTCAGAAATATACATCATTCGCTCTAGCGGAATAATTAAAAGGGATTGATTAGTTAGGTTGATGGGTTCTTCGGTAAACCGAAGGGTTGAGTGCTGAGCTACTGCAGAAACACTTATTAATACGATAATAGCTGCAAGAAATGATTTCATAGCATTTTTATTTCAAAGTTATTTGAAGGGCAATAGAAAAATGTGCCAGGTTTTATTAATTAGGCACAAAGGGATGTTAACAAGCTAACCGTTAATCCACCTTAAGACATCGTTACCATTTGCTAAAAGCATTAGGCCTAAAAGTATTATGATGCCTGCGATTTGAGCGTATTCCATGAATTTCTCATGAGGTTTTCTTCGAGTAATAATTTCATAAAGCAAAAACATTACATGACCACCGTCAAGTGCAGGAATTGGCAGGATATTCATTACTGCTAAAATGATGGATAAGAAAGCTGTAAAACTCCAGAATTTATACCAATCCCAAGTTGGGCCGTATGCTTTGGCGAGTGTTCCAAAACCTCCCAACGATTTATAGGCTTCAGTTTCAGGGTCGGCAATTAGTTTCATTTGTTTGATGTAACTATCGAACTTTTTGTAGGCTTTATTTATCCCAGCAGGTACAGATTCTAATAATCCAAATTCTTCTGTTTTAAGGTCTAATTGTTCTTGTGGTGGAATTACTCCAAAACCCAATTTGCCGCCATCACTTACTTCCGCAGATAAATCAACTCGCTCTCCATTTCTGTTTACTACAAGCGTAACGGTTTGTCCTTTGTTATCAGCCAGAGCTTTTTGTACATCCTGAAAATATATTGTTTCGGTTTGATTTACGGCGACTATCTCATCTTTCAACTGCAATCCTGCTTTTTCAGCTCTAGAACCAGATGAAACCTCAGATACAATTGGAATTATTGCAGGCTGCATAAAAGGCTTCTGAGTTTTAATCATTTTCGCCTTGGTATCTTTTGGAATTTGAATTGAAGTTGGTTCTCCGTTTCTAATTACCTCAATTGTTTGTGCGTCATCTAATAATATTTTTAATGGGATATCGCTAAATTTTTCTACAAAATTGCCATCAACTGTCAGTATTTTGTCTCCGTTTTGTAGACCCATTTGAACACCCGTCGTATCGGTGTAAATACCATATTTTAGATTTTCAGTTGGAATGTATTGATCCCCCCAAGTAAAAAGAACACCTGCGTAAATAACAATACCTAAAATAACATTTACAACAACACCACCTATCATTATAATTAATCGTTGCCAAGCTGGTTTTGCTCTAAACTCCCAGGGCTGAGCAGGCTCTTTCATTTGCTCGGTATCCATTGATTCGTCAATCATACCTGAAATTTTCACGTATCCACCCAATGGCAGCCAACCTATGCCGTATTCAGTGTCTCCTTTTTTAAATTTAAAAAGTGAGAACCATGGATCGAAGAAAAGGTAAAACTTTTCAACTTTTGTTTTAAAAAGCTTAGCAGGAATAAAGTGTCCTAATTCGTGAAGAATAACAAGGATAGATAAACCAAGAATTAATTGTGCTATTGAAATAAGAATCTCCATTCAGAATAATTAAGCTGCGAAAATACGTATTAAGGGGCTTTAAATTGGCTATTTAATCTCTTTTAACAGCCATTAAGAAATTAAATTAATTCCTTGGCTAAAGCCCTTGCTTCTGTATTACAATTAACAAAATCTTCAAGCTTTGGTTTAAGAACAAAGTTGGCTTTATCCATAACCTTTTCGTTGATTTCTGCAATCTGCAAAAAGCCTATTTTTTCTTGTAAAAAAGCACTGTTGGTTATTTCATTTGCAGCATTTAAAGCGCATGCTGCGGTTCCACCTAATTCAAGCGCCTTGTAGGCTAAAGCTAAATTTTTGAAAACATCTGTATTCGCCTTTTCAAAAGTTAAATTGGGGTAGTCTAAAAAGTTAAACCTTGGGAAGTCAGATTCAATTCTGTTTGGATATGCCATTGCGTATTGAATTGGCAATTTCATGTCGGGCAATCCCATCTGAGCTTTCATACTTCCATCATCAAACTGCACAATACTATGTATAATTGACTGAGGATGCACTATAACATCAATTTGTTCATTTTTTAAACCAAACAACCATTTCGCTTCAATTACCTCTAAACCTTTATTCATTAATGTGGCAGAGTCGATTGTAATTTTTGCTCCCATCTCCCAATTTGGGTGTTTTAATGCTTGAGCTTTAGTTACTGTTGCTAACTTTTCAGCACTCCAACCTCTAAAAGGACCACCAGACGCAGTAAGATAAATCTTTTCAATTTTGTTGTGAAACTCGCCTGCAAGGCATTGGAATATAGCAGAGTGTTCGGAATCAACGGGGTAAATTGGCACTCCTTTTTTATCTGCTAATTCGGTAATAAGCTCTCCTGCAACCACTAAGGTTTCTTTGTTTGCTAATGCTATTGGTTTTCCAGCTTCAATAGCGGCTATTGTTGGCTTAAGGCCCGAATAGCCAACTAAGGCAGTTAAAACCAAGTCAACATCTTCCATTTGAACCACATCCTCTAAAGAAGATTCACCTGCATAAGTTTTAATCTCTTCCTTCCAAAGTTCATTTGACAGAAAATCGTACTTGCTTTCATCTACGATAACAACTGTATTTGGTTGAAATTCAAGTGCTTGTTTTAGCAATAAATCAGCATTTGAATAGGCAGTTAGTACCTCAATTTCGAATTTATCTGGATTTTGTCTTACCACCTCTAAGGCTTGCGTACCAATAGATCCAGTAGATCCAAGTATGGCGATTTTCTTTTTCTTAACGTTCTCTTTCATATTTATTGAAACAAAAGTGCAAATTTTGTCGTAGAATTAGCTCTCTTTGTAAAATATATTAGAGAATAACTTAACTACCACAAGTTTAAAATAAAATGAATCAATCTAATCCAATAAGAAGGACTTCCATCAGTTTAGGTTTAGCGTTTCTTTTAGCAGTTGTTGCACTATCTATACAAAACTTTAACTCTAACTCAGAGAAACATGGTGCTGAGGCAAAAGTTTATCCTCCTAAAATTGAATTGTTGCAGAAGTAATTATAGTTGAGACTTAGTTTTAACTTCTTCTAAAACTTTTTTTGTGTCTCCGGGTTTGTTAATCTTTATTAACTCCCCTTGACCAAGTTCCGCTATTTCTTTTAAAGATTTATTTGTCCACCTCTCATTCTTTATCCCCAGTACGGTTACTATTAGCCCGTTTTTTGATTCAGATTTAATTTTTCGTCTTAAGCTTTTATTCCCTTCACCAATATCAAAAGCTCCATCAGTTGCAAGTAAGATTTCATTGTTCCCATCGGATATAAAATTAGAATTAGCCACCTGTATTGCTTTTTTAATTCCTTTAACAGCTTGTGTGCTGCCATCTGCTTCTATATTATTAATAATCTGCTTGATTTTCTCTTTATCTGCAGCCGAGGTAGGGCTTAAAATAACATTAGCGTCTCCTGAGTAGGTAACAATAGATAGAAAATCTTGATCTCTTAGAGGTTCTAAAAGTTCAATCATAGATTTTTTAAGTAAATCCATTTTGTCATTTTCCCTCATAGACGTTGATGCATCTATTAAGAAAACTACATTATTTGGTTTAAAACTATTGTCTAATAAGTTCGGATTTTTTGGTTTAGCCTTTGCCTCAACTATTTCCTCAGGTTTTGGGCTTATAATTTCAACTTGTTCTTCTTGGTCTTTTTTATTTTTGTCCTCAGTTTTTCCAAACAATATTTGACCAATTGAGGGTTGGTTTCTCCTGTCATTTGTTTTAGGCTCAATTAGTTCGCGTTTAGGCTCTCTTGCTTCAACTATTTCTTCTTGTTCATCTTCAATTTCTTGCAACTCTTCGGTGTAGGTTAATTGCTTTGTTTCTTCACTTAGAACAGTTCTTACCGATTTTATTTCTCCTACAGGGTTATAAACACCATTAGCATTTAAAGCGACCTTTTGATTTTTGAAACTTGGACAATCTTGTAAACCATCTTTAGCTAATTTTTTAACCTTTCCGGTTATCGTTATAGTCACGGGAGTATTACTATTGCTAAAGTAAAAGCTAATTGTTTCCGATATTTTCCCTTTAGATTGTGGGTTTAGTTTTACTCGAATTACTTCGGTATATCCGCCATTAAAGGCAGTGTTTGTATATCTAAAATTAGCATTACCATCTGTTGTTGCTTTTAGTAAATAAAGCTTTGTTGTTAAGCTATTGTACAAGTGAATATCAACAACATCATCATTTTTATATTGAATTGTACCTAGGTTAACATTAGATAGGCTCAAGGTATTTTGAGCAAAAAGTATGCTTGAAAAGCAAATGAGTAAAAAGCTTAAAATCGTTTTCATAAAATGAGTGAGGCAATAACTGTGCTAAAAATTAGTTTGCCCAACAAAGCTAGATAATAAAACGGCATTAAGCTTTTTACGCATAAGGTAACAGCATTAATCTACAATATCTTTAAAAAAGGTTAGTAACAATGAGTTATTAATAGTCGATACTTTTATCTAAAATAATCGGTAAAAACAATGTATATCTTCGCACATTAGTTCAATACTTACCGATTGCAAATAATAAAGAAAAATAAAAGTTACATCGTTACTCTTGGGGTCGAATTCCTTGTTCTTGTAATGAGCTTTTTCGTTTACCGCCTTGCAAATGAAATGATGTCGGATGTTGGCTTTAGTGAGTACAATTTAGCAAGAAGATCCGTATCACTTTTTCAGCCATTGCTAATGATTGGGCTAGGTGTTGCAGTGCCGCGATATATCAGCATCTTTCCGCTTAAAAAATCTTTTTTAGTTGGTGCAGGCATACTTTTAGGGCTTTCGGCCTTAGTTTTAGGAACTATTTTCTTTTTGTTCGACTCTTACTTTGCAGAATTATTGCTTGGAGACGTTAGTTATTCCAACTACATTATGCCACTTTTTTCTCTTCTGTTAGGAATTTGTTTTCATGCACTCGTATTCGGCTACTTAAGGGGTAAGCAATATGTTTATTATCCAAATATCCTGCAGTTATTTAATATTGGAATTTTGCCAATTGCAGTTATTTTATATGCCGAAGACGTTAGAACTGTTTTACTAACTAACGGACTAGTGCTAATTGCAACTTCCTTTTCTTTGTTTTTAAGGATTGTATTAAAGAACCAAACAGTTTACAGTAAAAAAGATTTTGTTGAAGATTGTAAAGATCTTTTAAAGTATGGTTTACCTAGAGTTCTTGGCGATTTTTCTTTGTTACTTTTAATTACGGCACCTGCCTACCTTATCCTGTATATTCAAGATGATATTTTAATAAGTGGAGATGTTGCATACAGTTTTACCTTGTTAAATCTTGTAGGTGCCGCATTTGGACCACTAGGTTTAGTTATGGTTCCTGAAATAGCAAGCCTTATGAGTAAGGGTGAAAACAAGTTAATAGAACAACGATTCTTCGTGTTTTTGACTATCGGTTTAATTGCAACCTTTATAGGATTTTTAATCTATTATTTTTTCAATGATTTTATTTTACAAATAATTTTAGGTGAGCATTACAGACCTTCTATCGGAGAAATTTCGGTAACCATATTAAAGGGAAGCTTTGGTTACGCTTTATACATTATACTTAGAAATTTTTTAGATGCCATAAAGGTAAGAGCAATAAATTCAATCAACCTTTTAGTTACATTAACCATTTATGCTTTGTTAATGCTTTTTGCTTATTACAATGATGGAGTACTCGAAGATTATTTAAATTGCTTTGTAGCAAGCGTTAGCTTTTTAGGATTGTTAACGCTATTAAAAACATATAGTGTAGTTAAAAAACTACCTAATTAAGCTAATGAACGTAGAAAAGATATTTGATAAATTTTAACGAATGAATATTTTATCAAAACTACTATTCGGAGATAATTCAGGCTTACTTTCAAAAGAGCAGTTTTTGTTTTTTTTGTTGGTGATTAGTGCTGTAATGGGACCAGGCATAAGCTTCGGGCCTTTCTACTTGTTTTATCTAATCATGGCAATTTACGTCGGTTTTAGATTAATTTTTGAAAAAAAACTATTCTTATCAAGTATTGTAGATGTGTTTCGATTAAAACAGAACTACTTTTTCGTATTCACTATTCTTTATTTTTTAATATGGTTGCCATTTGCAGAAAGTCAGTTTTATGCAGCTAAACATTTGTTTTTTATTTCGGTAGGTTATTGCTTTAGTATTCTGATAATTAGCAGAACAAATAGCTTAAAAGACATTGAATTTTTGATTCGTTGTTTGGCATTTATTTTCCTTTTTGATTTATTGATTGGTACTCTTGAGGCTACTCAGTTGTTTAGGTGGCCAATTTCTAAATTATCAGAAATAAACCATTGGTTTGGAAGAGAAAATCAATTGCATGAGGTTTTAGAGTCTAACAGTTCTAGAGCATATGTTTTTTCAATGCCAACAGGATTTCACTGGAATCCAAATCATTTTTCTTCAGTATTAACATTAGGCTTCCCATTCTTTCTATTTCATAAGAAATATTGGGTTTCGTCTTTAGGTATGTTATTAACGGTTGTTTTAATTGTTTCAGCAGGAGCTAAGCTTAGCTTTTTGGCAGCTATCGGGGTTGTATTATTTTCATTGCTTTTCTTCAGAAGTTATTGGAAACAAATAATTACGCTAATGGTAATTTTAGCTTTTTTTATAAGCGGTGGTTTTCATATTCCTGCATTTAAAGCATCAAAAAAAATGGTTGAGGTTAAAAGTCTATTTTATAGTTCTGCAGATGATGAGCCTGTTGAAAGTAATGATAGTTCAGTAGGTTATCGTATGGCATTAATTAAAGAAGGATTAGAGATTTACAAAGAAAATCCATTTTTTGGTGTTGGAGGAGGTAACTCACAAAGCATTTTAAAAGAGAAAGGAGGAATTGGGAAATATAAGATCACAAATTTTCATAATTATTGGCTAGAAATACCGGTTGAGGGAGGTGCTTTTTATTATCTCGTCTTTTTAGTTTGGGTTTTTTCGCACTTAATGAGAATAATAAAATATCTTATTCAAAAGCAAACAAATAATAAAGCAAGGTATTTTACCGTATCATTGCTCACTGCCGGTGTGGGATTCTTTTTTTCAAGTATTGGAGCAAGCAGTATTTACGGCTTCTTACCTTTTTATATTTTAATTGGTTTACTTACTTCAATATCGTTGAGTTTATATAAATCAAAGAGTTATTAAAGTCATGAAAATATTTCTATTATCAGATGGTAATTCAATACACACTAAAAGGTGGGTTAAAGGTTTGCATACAAGAGGATATGAAATATTTCTCTTTTCATTAAATAAGATAGATCCTGAACTGTCTTTTTTAAAAAACACCTTTAGTGCCGAGGTTGATTTCAATAATAACAGAAAGTCAATCTTATCGAAGTTTGAATACTTGAAAGTTTATAATAAGTTAAAACAAAAACTGAAAGAGTTTAAACCAGATTTACTGCATGCTAACTATGCTTCTAGTTATGGATTGTTGGGAGCTTTATCAGGGTTTAAGCCATACATAATTAGCGTTTGGGGAAGTGATGTGTTTGATTTTCCTAAAAAAAGTTTTCTGCATAAATCAATACTGAAGTTCAATTTATCTAGAGCAGATAAAGTATTATCTACCTCCCACATTATGGCTAAAGAAACTTCGTTATACACTAATAAGGCAATTGATATTACGCCTTTTGGTGTAGACTTAAACTTTTTTAGACCTACTAAACCAACAAGAATAAGTGAGATTAATGAAGGTGATATTGTAATTGGCACAATAAAAACCCTTGAAGAAAAATACGGAATTGAATACTTAATTAGAGCCTTTAAGCTAATTAAAGACCGGGGGCACAAAAAATTAAAATTACTCATCGTAGGAAAGGGAAGTCAAAAGGAATACCTGCAAAACCTAGTTAGTGAATTAGGGATAGAAAAAGAGGTGATTTTTGTCGGGTGGCTTCCTTACCACGAAATCCCAATGTACAACAACATGCTAGATATTGCAGTATACCCATCAATATTAGATAGCGAAAGCTTTGGAGTTTCTGTAGTTGAATCAGGAGCATGCGAAATACCTGTAGTTGTTTCTAATAAAGGAGGCTTGGTTGAAGTAGTTGAAAAAAATACAACAGGCTTAGTAGCTGAAGCAGCTAATTATAATAGCTTCGCAGATCAAATAGAACTATTATTAAACGATAAACAGAAAAGAGAAGTAATGGGGAAAGCAGCAAGGAAACGTGTGGAGAAACATTACAGTTGGGAAGAGAATTTATCCTTGATGGAAGATATTTACAAAAGCATAGTATAATGAAGCTACTTATTCATACTCAATACTTTCCGCCTGAGGTAGGAGCGCCACAAAACAGACTTTTTGAGCTAGCAGTTAGGCTTCCAAAGCAAGGAGTTGAGGTTACAATTTTAACGGCAATGCCAAATTATCCTTCAATGGAAATTCATACTGAATACGTAGGTAAGAAGTACGATTATGAAGAGATAGAGTCTCTAAAGATTCACAGGTCCTCAATTTATGTTACAAAGTCAAAATCAATTGTAAAAAGGTTGTTAAATTATTTCTCTTTCGTTTGGTCGAGTTATTGGGTTGGAACAAAACATTTGGACCAACATTACGATTTTGTACTATGTGAATCGCCCCCTTTATTTTTAGGAATATCTTCTTACTTTTTAGCTAAGAAGAAAAAAGCTAAGTTTATTTTTAATGTTTCTGATTTGTGGCCTGAAAGTGCAGAAAAACTAGGACTTGTTAGGAATAAGGTCTTTTTAAAAATGGCCACTATTCTAGAAGAATGGCTGTATAAAAAATCAAACTTAGTGACAGGACAAACTCAAGGAATAGTGGAGAATATAAAAGGTCGATTTCCCAGTAAAAAGGTTTATTGGCTGCCAAATGGAGTAGATGTTAGTTATTATGATCCCGCAAAAATTCAATCTCAATGGAGAGAAGAGAATGGTTTTTCAAAAGAAGACAAATTGTTTCTTTATGCAGGAATAATAGGTCATGCACAGGGCCTAGAAATTATTCTTAAAGCAGCTGAGAGTTTTAAAGAGCAAAAGCAGCTTAAGTTTATTCTATTGGGAAGCGGACCATGCAAAGAGGACCTTATGGCTTTAGCTAAAACCTTGGACTTGCAGAATGTTTATTTTTATGATGCTATAACTAAAGACAAAATGTCAGCAGTTGTATCAGCAGTTGATGTTGCGATTATTCCTTTAAAAAAGTTAGATTTATTTAAAGGAGCAATTCCTTCAAAAGCTTTTGAAAACTTGGCAATGAAAGTTCCAATTTTACTAGGAGTAGATGGAGAGGCAAGAGAGTTATTCATAAATCAGGGGAATGCCGGATTATACTTTGAGCCGGAAAACCCTGAACACTTAACCAAGCAGATTAAAAAATTAATAGAGAACCCCGGTTTAATGATAGAATTGGGAAATAATGGAGCTAAATATGTAGCTGAGAAGTTTAACAGAAATGTTATTGCTCAAGAGTTGCATAATCAACTAAAAAAGATTTAATGAAAGTAATTACTATAGTAGGTGCAAGGCCACAATTTGTAAAAGCCGCAGTTGTAAGTAGGGCATTAATAAAAGAAGGAGTTCAGGAAATCATCATACATACCGGACAACATTTTGATGCAAATATGTCGGAGGTTTTTTTTACTGAAATTGACATTCCAAAACCACAGTATAACCTTGATATTCATGGTTTAACTCATGGAGCCATGACGGGTAAAATGCTGGAAAAAATTGAGGAAGTTTTGATAAAAGAAACACCAGATGTAGTTTTAGTTTATGGTGATACAAACAGCACACTAGCAGGAGCATTAGCCGCTAAAAAATTGCACATTCCGGTTGCTCATGTTGAGGCAGGCTTAAGGAGTTTTAATATAAAAATGCCGGAGGAAGTAAACAGAATATTAACCGATAGAATTTCTGATGTTTTATACGCTCCAACTCAACAAGCAGTTAAGAATTTGAAAGCTGAAGGCTATGAAAATATTGGGATAGATATTGAAGTAATAGGTGATGTGATGTACGATGCAGCTTTGTTTTATGCGAATAGGATTGACTTTAAGCCTACAAGCGAACCGTTTATTTTGTGCACACTTCACAGAGCAGAAAACACTGATGATTTAACTAGGTTAAACTCACTCATTGATGGTTTAAACGAAATTCATAAAAAGATAAAGGTTAAAATTCCATTACATCCTAGAACTGCCGGAATAATTGAAAAAAACAATTTGAAGCTGGATGTTGATGTAATTGAACCACAAGGATATCTTGATATGATTGGTATGCTTAAAAATTGTACTGCAGTTATAACAGATAGTGGCGGTTTACAGAAAGAGGCATTCTTTTTTAAGAAGCCTTGCATAACTATGCGTGACCAAACAGAATGGGTAGAACTTGTTGACAATGGCTATAATGTACTGGTTGGTGCAGATAAAGAGAAACTAGTGGAAGCTGCTTCAAATTTTTCAGAAGATTTAGATTTTGATAATGCACTGTATGGTCATGGGGATGCAGGCGAACAAATAGCCAAGTCATTAAAAACTCATTTTGGATAGACTTACACTTTTTACTACCGAATGAAAAAAGCCGATTTACCACTTTATTGTTTAATATTATTGGCAGCAGCATTGCCCTTTAAAGCAATGCTTTCTGTTTTTATAATATTGGCAATACTTGCGACTATAATCGTTCAGCCAATAAAAACCAGCATACAAAATCTTAAGGATAGGCCTTATTTCATTCTGTTTTCATTGGTGTACTTTCTTTACGTTATAGCTTTAATTCACACTGAAAATATGAGTTTTGCCAGACGAGAATTAGAGTTTAAACTTTCCTTTTTGATCATGCCTTTGTTGCTGGGGGCCATAAATCGATTTACCCCAAAGAAGTTGAAATGGATTCTTAAAGCCTTTGTTTTTTCTAATGTTTTTGCTGGAATTGTTGCATTACTAGTTGGTCTTTTTAACAACTCTTTTTCTTATATCCCAACTTATATTGAATATTCCATTTTTCTTCATCCAACCTACTATTCTGTGTACCTAAACCTCTCTTTTATACTGCTTGTTTTGGTGCTGAAGTCAGGTTTTGAAAAGGCAAATAAAAGTTGGCTGTTTTATAGCCTGGCTGGAATAATTCTGCTGCTCAACTTTTTAGTTAATAGCAAAATTGGTCTTGCGGTTAATCTACTGCTGATATCAATATTCGCTATTAAATTTACTACCCAATTCTCTCGTAAAAAGGTGCTAACAATACTGGCACTTGGCCTAATAGCCCTTGTAACAATCTTTTCTCAAGTTCCGTCTTTTAAAGAAAGGTATTTGTACCTCAAGTATATTTATAAGTATAATGAAATCTCTAACGACTCTTCAGAAAGCTCTCAAATAAGGGTTTTGGTTTGGCAACAGGTTTTTCAAATAATTGACGACAATTTTTGGGTAGGAGTTGGAACGGGTGACACCAAAGATGAGTTAATGACTTATTACAAGAAAAACAAGATCACCTATGCCTATCAAAACCGATTAAATACACATAATCAATACTTCGAGTGCTTTATAACTTATGGTTTATTGGGCTTTATTATTTGGATAATAAGTATTCTATTTCCAATTATTAAATCGCTTAGAGGTGGCAATAAAGTTTATGTGTTTTTTGTAGTATCTGTTCTATTAATTTTTCTTGTCGAGTCTTTTCTAGAAAACGAAGCAGGAATAGTTTTCTTCACTTTCTTTAATAGCTTGTTGTTTTTTCACTCACCTAAGTTGGATGATTTTTAACTTACAATAGAAACAATCGTTCGGAAGATAATCTTTAAATCGAAAGCTATATTTTGCTTTTCGATATACTCAAGGTTTAGTTTAAGTTTAGCAGGCATAATTTCTTCAATATATGTTTTCTCAGGGTCTTCAGCTTTTCTTAAAACCTCGTTTTCGTTTATATATGCCAATGAAGCTAAATCTGTTAAGCCCGGTTTGGCTACCAAAACTCTTAGTTGCACTTTAGAGTAAAGTTTTACATACTTATTCACTTCCGGTCTTGGCCCAACAACACTCATATCATTTTTAATTATGTTAATGAGTTGAGGTAATTCATCTAGTTTATATTTTCTAATAAACCGTCCCACTGAAGTAGTTCTATTATCGCTAGCACCAACCGTTATTAGTCCTTTTTTATCCGACCCGGTTCGCATACTTCTGAACTTGTATAGTAAAAAAGGATTCCCATTTTTTCCTATTCGTTCTTGTTTGTAAAACACCCCACCTTTAGAATCTAAAACGATAAAAAGACTAATTATTAGCAGGATTGGTGATAGTACAATTAATACGAAAAGAGAAGAAATAAGATCAAATAGGCGTTTCATGTTTAGCCAATTACCTTTTGAACTACTTTTTTCACAGCTGCAATTACTGTTTCAACTTGATCAGTGCTTAAGTCGAAATAAACAGGTAGAGAAATTTCTCTTGAATAGTTATCAAAGGCAACTGGATAATCTTCCATTTTAAAGCCTAACCCTTTATAAAGACTAAGCATAGGTAAGGGCTGAAAATGTACGTTAACCGAAACGTCTTGATTAAAAATTCCATCAATTATTAAGTCTCTTTGACTTTCGCTTATGTCTTTTATTCTCAGCATAAATAAATGATAAGAGCTTGTCTTTTTACAACTTTCGTAAGATGGAACTTGAGCCCAAGATTCATCTTTAAATGCGTCTACATATTGATTAAAAATTTCTTTCCTCCTAGGTAGCGTTTCAGAATTATATCGTTTTAATTCAACCAGGCCCATGGAGGCAAGAATATCTGTCATGTTGCCTTTAAAGCCAGGCTCGGTAACATCATAACGCCAATTTCCTTTTGTTTTAGCAAGAGCGTCTTTACTTTGGCCATGCAAAGATTTGATATTAAGCTTCGTGTAAATCTCTTCATTGTCAAAAGGCGCAGGAAGGTTTAAAACTACAGCTCCACCTTCTGCAGTAGTTAAGTTTTTTACCGCATGAAATGAAAATACAGTTGCGTCTGCTTCCGTGCCAACACTTTTGCCTTTATACAAAGCACCTAAACTGTGCGCAGCGTCTGACATTAATAGTATTCTGCCCAACATTTTTTGCTCTTCAGACTTTGGATTAAATAAGGGATTAATATCTTCTGACCGGATAAGTTGATTTAATTCATCAAAGTCACAAGGCAAACCACCAATGTCAACAGGAATAATAGCTTTCGTTTTTGAAGTTATTTTTGATCTAACATCATTAATATCAATATTAAAATCGTCTGTAATATCTGCCATTATCGGCTTTGCTCCGCAATGTAATATTACATTTCCAGTTGCGCAGTAGGTATAACTTGGTATAATAACTTCATCGCCTTCTTCAATTCCAAACCACCTTAGTAATAATTCCATCCCTATAGTGGCAGAGTTTAGGCAAATAACTTTTGGTCCACCAACGTAATCTGCAAGCTCTCTTTCAAGTTTTTTAGTTTTAGGCCCTGTAGTAATCCAACCCGAATTGAGCGTATCAATTACTTCAGCAATTATTTCAGGGTACATTTTTGGTGGTGAAAAGGGAATCATGCTTTAAATTTATTTAATTGTAAAGGTAATCGAAAGACTTATTTTAATAACAATTAATGATTCATTCTAGTTGTCAAGACTTTCATAAATTGAGTTGTTGCTTTTAAACTCTGGCACAAGTGATTTCATTTTAGCAACTAATGCCTCATTGCTTTCACTGTTAAGCCCAACCATCATGGTGTCAATCTTTGGGTTTATCTCATTAAAATCGTACTCTTCCACTTGAGCAATCATAATTTTAGGATGATGAGTTGGTAATGTATTTTCTGAGTCACCTAATAACTCTTCGTAAAGTTTTTCACCAGGTCTTAAACCGGTATACTCAATCTTGATATCCTTTCCTTCCTCCAAACCTGAGAGTGTAATCATCTGAATAGCTAAGTCAATAATTTTAACTGATTTACCCATGTCAAAAACGAAAACTTCGCCACCCTTACCTGTTGACCCAGCCTCCAAAACCAATTGACAAGCTTCTGGTATTGTCATAAAAAAGCGAGTTATTTTAGGGTCTGTAACCGTAATTGGTCCTCCATTTTCTATTTGTTTTTTAAAGAGTGGAATAACAGAGCCGTTAGACCCTAAAACGTTTCCAAAGCGTGTTGTAATAAACTTAGTAGCACTTTTCTTATTTAAAGATTGCGTATAAATTTCAGCGATCCTTTTCGAAGCACCCATAACATTTGTAGGGTTTACAGCCTTGTCAGTAGAAACCATAACAAATGAATCTGCCTCGAACTCAATTGCGAGGTTTGCTAAAATTCTTGAACCTAAAATATTTGTCTGTATCGCTTCGCCTGGATTGTTTTCCATCATAGGCACATGCTTGTAAGCCGCAGCATGGTAAACAATTTCAGGTTTAAAGGTCGAAAAAACCTTTTTCATCCTTTTAGGATTACTTACATCTCCTATAATTACTTCAATACAACTTCTATTGTTTGATGTGCTTAATTCTATTTCTAAGTCGTACAAAGCAGATTCAGCTTGGTCTACTAGTAAAACTTTTTTTGGAGCATACTTAATTACCTGACGAACAATTTCACTACCAATTGAACCTGCTGCTCCGGTTATTAGTACTACTTTGTCAGTTATTTGAGATTTGATTTTATCTTTTGAAAGTTTAATGGGCTCTCTGCCTAGTAAATCTTCAATTTTTACTTGTCGAATTTGTTTTACACTTAGTTCCCCATTTATCCATTTAGAGGCAGAGGGTACGTTTAAAACTTGAACTGTATTCTCTAAGCAAACCTCAATAATTTCTTTTGTCCTCGTTTTGCTCATTTTTTGAGGAGAAATAATCAAATGAGAGACTTGTTTTGCCTTAAGAGTTGCTTCTAATTCAGACCCCAATAAAATGGGCTTGTTTTCAATTTTACGTTTGCTTTTTTTAGGGTTATCATCTACAAACCCTACAACATTAAATTCGCTCTTCCCATCTCGATCAATTGTTCTTTTTGCAATAACTCCGGCTTCACCAGCCCCAAAAATTAAAACCGGATTTTTAGTTAATTCAGAATTCTTTAGGTTATCATGAGTAAGCTTTACAAATGCTCGCCAAATAATCATAATAAAAGAGGTAAGTAACAACTCTATGATTACAATGGAGAAAGGAATAATGAATAATTCTAGCTGGTCAAACGAAAGGAGGTTAGATAATCCAATAACAATACTAGCTATAGAATTGGTTATCAAAATTTTCTTAGCATCGTCTATACTTGTATACCTGATATATATCGCATAGGTTTTTCCAATCAATAAGGAAATCCCTCTGACCAGTAAAATTGTAACAACCGCATATTTAATAAGAGGGACTTCACTTTCGGGAATGTTGAAATTGAAGCGAAGCATGTAAGCTACAAAAATAGAGAATGCGGCAATAAGTAAATCTGTCAGAAAAATAAACCACCTAGGAGTTGTTGTTTTAAAAAAGAAAGATTTTACCATTGTGGAACCAAATTTAACATTAATCAAAGAAAACTAAAGTCTATTTAATCTTCGCTAATTAGATTAAGTTTATCGGCTATTTTCCTATCGTTTGCCAAGCGAGGTAATTTATTCTGTCCTCCAAGTTTTCCTTGAGATTTCATGTAATCCTTAAAGCCTCCAGGCTTTACACACCTAACTTTTAAGTTTTGTAAAATCTGTCCGTTAATTAGGTCTTTATAATAGGGGTTTAATTCTACCATTTTTTCATCAAGAAGTTTTGAAAACTGATTAATTTGGTTTGACCCGCTTTTTAATTCTATAAACCATTCGTGATAGGGCAATTCTCCTTCTTCTGGATTTACTTGGGGCGCTAGGTGAAACTCAGTAAAGTGTATCTCCGTTTTTAAAGAAGCATACTTTATAGCCTTTTCAGCTTCTTCTGCAATTACATGCTCTCCAAATGCTGAGGTGTAATGTTTAATTCTTCCGGTTACAATAATTCGATGAGGATTTAGATTTACAAACTTTATTGTATCACCAATATTGTAACCCCATAGCCCTGCATTCGTGTTTAATATAATAACATAATTAACATTCAATTCAACATTTTTAATTGAAATCCGTGTTGGATTTTCATCAAAAAATTCATCTGCCTTTATAAATTCATAAAAAATGCCTGAATTTAAAAGCAATAACATACCATCCTCTTTTTGCGAGTCTTGAAATGCTATAAATCCCTCAGAAGCAGGATATAGCTCTATGGAGTCAATACATTTTCCAATCAGCTTTTCCATTCCGTTTCGATACGGTTCGTAATTCACACCACCATAAATAAACAGTGAGAAATCAGGGAATATTTCGCTAATATTTTGTTTCCCAGAAAGCTCAATTAATTTCTCAAAATACATTTGAACCCAAGGGGGAATACCAGAGATTAAACTCATGTTTTCTGGCAGTGTTTCTTTGCATATGGCGACAACCTTTTCTTCCCAATCCTCTATACTATTGGTTTTTAAAGAAGGCATTCTGTTTTTTTGTAAATAGTCAGGTACGTGGTGAGCGACTATTCCCGAAAGCCTGCCCAAAGGTATTTTGCCTGAGTTGTCTAAAACTGGACTACCTTGTAAAAAAATCATTTTTCCATCTACGAAATGTGTTTTATTTGTCTCTGCAATGTAATGCAGAATTGAATCTCGGGCCGCTTGAATATGATATGGAATAGATTCCTTTGTTAAGGGAATGTACTTAGCTCCTGATGTTGTGCCTGAAGTTTTACTTAAATATGTTGGCTTACCAGGCCATAAAATGTCTGCTTCACCAGCTACTATTTTCTCAACATAAGGTTTAAGACCTTCATATTCTCGGATAGGAACTTTAGACTTAAATGCTTCATAAGAATCAATTGACTTAAAGTCGTGATCCTTCCCAAACTGGGTTTTAGTAGCCTTTTTTATTAGGGATTTAAAAACTTTTTCTTGGGTTTTAACAGGGGTTTTTGCCCATTTGTCATTTTTGAGCTTTACAAACTTTGCAAAAGGAATACTTAAACTGGCTTTTAACCCCATTACTTAAAATTGATTAATTCAACAGGGTCAATTGCAGACCCATCTTTCCATAATTCAAAGTGAAGGTGCGGCCCCGTTGTAAGTTTCCCTGAATTGCCAACTATTGCTATCGCCTCCCCAGCTTTAACAATATCACCTGTCTTTTTTAATAAAACGGAGTTGTGTTTGTAAATTGAGGTTAAATTATTTTGATGTTGAACCTGAATTACGTAACCTGTTTCAACAGTCCATTCAGCAAAAATTACTGTTCCATCCAAAGTTGCCTTTATAGCTTCGTTTTTTGGGGCAACTATGTCTATTCCAAAGTGCTCTTCCGCAGGGTTAAATCCATTTGTTACGGAGCCTGCTAAAGGAGTAAAAAATAGCAGCTGACTGGATTTTGAATTGTTGTCCTCATTTAAAGAGAAGGATTCTTCTCGTTCAATATAATCACGCAGTAAAGAATCGTCTTCTGATTTTACCAGTGCATCTTCTGGTGAATGATTTGTTTCAATAATTGAATCATTACCAAGTTCTTTTGGGGCTTCTCCTTTAAGAATTAATGAAATATTTTCTAGGTACTGTTTATTCTGGTTAAGCTCTTTTTCTAAAGAATCACTCAATAATACCATTTTTGTTAAATCTTCTCTAATACTAACATCAGTATATCCAGGAATAGATTCGCGTAAAGGAGTATAAACAATAATTGCTGTAACGCTAGCTATAATTATAATTGTTGCAGAAAATAATAATAGAAATACATTTAATGGAGAAAGCCTAAAGGAGAACATTTCTTCAAAAGAAGAATCGTTTAGTATTACCAGCCTATACTTGTTTTTAATTCGGGTAAAAAATTTTGGTTTTTTCTCTTCCAAGCCTTACAATTAAATTTTGTGTCAAATATCCGAAATATTATCATCAAGTTCTTGTAAAGTTCAATGGCTACGATAGTTTAATTAATTTAGCAAACTGCTCTAAAAAGTATAATTTTTAAACAGAAACAGAGTTATAAGGACCCATGTTATTTCGACCAAAATATCACTTTAGGAATACCTATATAGCAATAGCTTGCGTTTGCCTAGTCCTTGTATCTTGCTCTACTAAAAAGAATACAATGCTTTCTAGAGCATTTCATAATACTACTTCACGTTACAACGGTTACTTTAACGCAAGAGAAATTATGCGTACAAATGACCGAAATCTGCAGAATAGTGTTCAGGACGATTATTCAACAATTCTTCCTCTTTTCGTTTATCCAAATGAGCAATTATCTCAAGGCATGTTTCCTGATATGGACAAAATCATTGAAAAGTGTTCTGAGGTAATCGAAAGACATTCAATATACAAGAAGAAAAAGGAAAATATAAAATGGATAGACGATTCTTATTTTCTTATTGGAAAAGCAAGGTTGTATAAACAAGAGTATTCTTTGGCAGAAGAAACCTTTATTTACGTTTATCAGGCCTTTAAAACAGACCCAAACCGTTACCTAGGGTTAAATTGGTTGATTAAAACCTATATAGAAACAGAACAATGGGTTGAGGCAGAAAGTTTTTTAGATTTAGGAGAAGAGAACTATCGAAAGATTCCTGAAGAATTCAGAGGAGAATATAATGCTATTTATGCAGATTATCATCTAAAAAAAGATAACGATCAGGTTAAGGCGATTGAGTTTTTAGAAAAAGCAATTCCATTAACGGAAGATAAAAAGAAACGAAGAAGGTATACTTATATCCTTGCACAACTTTATCAAGCAAAACGCGAGTTTAGCAGGGCAACTGATTTATATGGACAGGTTATAAAATTGAACCCTGACTATGTAATGCGATTTAACGCAAAAATAAGTCGTGCCATTGCCTATGATGTTACCACCAATAACAGTGATGATATAAAGAAAGAGCTTAAGAAAATGCTAAAAGATAAAAAGAACGAAGATTATCGTGATCAGATTTATTATGCTTTAGCAGAATTAGTGTTAAAAGAAGATAATGAAACACTTGCCGTGGAGTACTTAAGAAAATCTACAAAATTTAGTGTTTCTAACACCAAGCAAAAAGCGCTATCATATTTTAAATTGGCAGAACTTTATTTTGCTCGTCCTAATTATGTTTTGGCACAAGCTCACTATGATAGCACCCTGCAATTTTTACCCAAAGAGCACCCTGACTACTACGAAGCTGAAAGCAAGAACAATAACTTACAAGATTTAGTATCTAACTTAAAAGTTATAATGTTACAAGATAGCTTATTGGCTTTAGGAGAGATGAATGAAAAGGACAGGAAGAAGGCTATCAATAAATTAATTAAAGAAAAGAAACAAGAGGATGAAAAAAGAGAGTTAGCCAAACTTAGAGCTTTAGAAAAAGAACAAAACCAAGCTAACTTTAGCCCTATCGGAAATACTGGTAATAACAGAGGTCAATGGTATTTCTATAACCAAACAAATATGGCATTAGGCCTCTCAGAGTTTAAGCAAAGGTGGGGGGATATTGCTTTGGAAGACAACTGGAATAGATCCAAAAAGTCGGCGGTAAAAACATTGACTAGTCGAGAAGAAGAAAAGATTGATCCAGAGCAGCTAAGGCAAGACTCTATTGCGAAAGCAGAAAAATATAACCCTGAATTTTACTTAAAAGAGATACCTGTAAGCTTTGATGACCAACTAATTGCACATGGTAAAATTGTAGAGGCACTTTTTAATGTCGGTACAATTTTTAAAGAAAGCTTTGTAGATTACCCAAGCGCAATAAAATCTTTTACTCGTGTCACTTCAGAGTATGATACTTCTGCCTTTAACCTCCCGGCGCACTATCAACTTTATAGAATTTATTCAATAACTGACGAGCCGGAATCTGCAGAAAAAGAAAAATCTTGGATTTTGGAAAACCACCCTTTTAGTGAATATGCATATTTAATTAAAAATCCTAATTATAACAAGGAGTCTAAGGAAACGAAGCAAAAGGTAGAAGAATTTTATCAGGCTACATATAAGTTATTTCAGTATCAGTTGTATGCAGATGTTATTACATCTTGTAATAGAGCTGAGTCAGCTTTTTCTAAGAACCACTTAAAGCCTCAGTTTGCTTTTATGAAAGCCAAAGCCATAGGCCATACTGAGGATCGTGAAACCTTCAAAAAGGAGTTACAATATGTTGTTAAAGAGTTTTCGGAGGACCCCGTGAAACAAAAAGCGCAGGATATTTTAGACTACATGAATCAAAAACAATCAGATAATAATAAACCACAAACCCCTTATAAGTTAAATAAAGGCGACAAACATATTTTCATTTTCTCTTGCACAAATAGTAGCAAGAATATTAATGAGTTTAAGAATAAAATATCTGACTTTAACACTAGGTTTTTCAGAGAAACAAAGCTGTCAATAGCATCTTCGGCTTTAGGTAAAAAGCAATTGTTTTTAGTTAGAACTTTCGATAATGCAGAATTGGCAATGCGTTATTATAAAGCGGCTAGAAACAATAAGCAATTAATGTTAGAAGCTCGAAAGCAAGGTGCCGAAGAATACTTGATTTCTGCGGAAAACTTTAGAATGCTATTTAGAAGTAAAACGGAAAATCAATACAAAGAGTTTTTTGAAGAAAACTACCCTGAGTAAGAACATTTTGCAAAGTTTTAATAAATATTATCTTTGCACTCCTATTTAAATTTATGTTTAAATCGAAATCTAATAATATGGCTAGGAATAATGAAGTAGATGCTTCGGCAATCAATACAATAAGAACCGGAACTGAAATTACAGGTGATATTGTTTGTAAAGGAGATATACGTATTGATGGTAAGCTTTTTGGAAACTTAAAATCTGAAGGAAAGGTTGTAGTTGGAGAAAATGGTTTAATTCAAGGAAATGTGGAATGTAACAACGCTACAATTTCTGGCGATATGAAAGTAAATATTACTGTTCATGAGCTGCTTACGCTTAAGTCCACAGCAAACTTAGTTGGTGAAATTTCTACCAACAAATTACAAATTGAGCCCGGAGCTAATTTTTCAGGTTCATGTAAGATGGGAGTGGTAGTAAAGGGTATAGATGAAGGACATTCCATGAAGGATAAAAGGAATGAGTCCTCAAAAACGGCCTAATCGCTATTTAGCATTAGCGGGCTCTGGCTTGCAAATGGGCATCACTATTTATATTGGAGCCGAAATTGGGAAATACCTTGACATAAAATATCCACAAGAAAAAAATTATTTTACCATTGGTCTAACACTTTTGGCCGTAGCAATTTCTCTTTTTAATTTATTAAAGCAGGTCAACAGGTTAAACAACTCTGATGATAAATAAATTCCTTTCATTTTCGCTTAAGCTATTTATCACATTTGCTGTGTTATTCCCAATACATGTTTTTATTCAAAAACAGTTGGGATATAATTATTTCGAACACTTAATAACCGAATCTTACATTGCTAACTTTTTATTAGTTGCACTGAGCTTTTTTATTTTACTTTTTTTTAAAAAAAAGTATGCTTCTAGTATGGGTTTTTTATTCTTAGGAGGGTTTTTCTTAAAACTCCTCGTTTTCTTTGTTTTTTTTAGCCCATATTACAGAGCAGATAATCGGATTGAAAATGCAGAATTTTTAGCCTTTTTTATTCCTTATGCCTTAGCCTTAACACTAGAAACTATAAGCCTTGTAAGGATTTTGAATAAAGATTGATTGGTTTGACAAAAGACTCTAGTTAAATAATTTAAAATATTGTTTTTTCAGACCATTAAAATTGCTTACGTTTGCGGCCGAATTAGAACCCCTTTTTGATTGGTGGATATGTTGACAAAAAAAATATTTTCAATTCTAGTTTTTACGTTTTTAATAACGCCATTTGCAGTTTTTGCCGAAGGAGCGCATACTGAATTGAGTGAGTTAAGCGAGTCGGAAAAAAAAGCAGCCCAAAAAGAGTATATAGACCATCATTTGCAGGATTCTTATGATTTTGGAATTTGGCATGCCTATGGAATCGAATTTCCACTACCTGTCATTCTAATTGACGAGGGGTTGCATGTTTTTATGTCATCTGAGTTTCATCACGGTGAGAGCGTTGTCGAATCTAATGGAAAGTATTACAAGGTTTTTCATAGTAAGATTTACAGAACGGATGCGGAAGGTACAATTAATATGGATGAATCTACTCATCATCCTTCTAATGTTAAACCGTTAGATCTGTCCATTACAAAAAATGTTTTTACAATCATTTTAATATCAATCTTGATTTTCTGGTTATTTAAATCAGTTGCTAAATCATATGCTAATAGCATGATTCCGAGCAAAAAAGGAAGGCTTTTAGAACCATTGGTTTTGTTTGTAAGGGATGAGATAGCAATTCCCAATATAGGCGAAAAGTATTATGGAAAATATATGTCTTATTTATTAACTGTGTTTTTCTTTATTTGGTTTTTAAATTTAGCAGGAATGACACCTCTAGGAATCGGCGTTACTAATAATATAGCGGTTACTTTTGGTCTTGCAATAATGACATTTTTGATTACCCAGTTTACTGCAAAAAAAGACTATTGGGGTCATATTTTCTGGATGCCAGGAGTTCCTGTATTTATGAAAGTTGTTTTGGCTCCTATTGAGCTGTTAGGTGTTTTTATTAAGCCATTTGCCTTAATGATTCGTTTGTATGCAAACATGACAGCAGGGCACGTAGTTATGATGAGTTTAATCGCTCTTTTATATTTGTTTGAAAACTGGCTTGCTAGAGGAGCATTTTTAGGCTTAACATTATTTTTATCAATTTTAGAATTACTGGTCGCATTTCTTCAGGCGTACATTTTTACTATGCTTACAGCATTGTATTTTGGTGCAGCCGTTGCAGAACATGATGATCATCATTAATAAGTATTCATTAATTTAAACTATATATTATGGAGACAGTAGAGTATATCCCAAGAATTGTTGGAGCAGGATTAATTGTTATCGGAGCTGGTTTAGGTATCGGTAAGATTGGTGGTTCAGCAATGGAGGCTATTGCTAGACAACCTGAGGCGACTAACAAAATTCAAACAGCGATGTTAATTGCTGCTGCGTTAATCGAAGGTATCGGATTTGCTGCGTTATTCGCATCTTAATCCAAGCAAATTAAAAACTACAAAGTAGCGGTTGGCTGCTTTGTAGTTTTAATTGAATTTCAAAAAAAGTTAAAAAATGGAAAAGTTATTAAATGATTTTTCAGTAGGCTTGTTTTTTTGGCAAGTGTTGTTATTCTTAGTATTATTATTCTTATTAAAGAAATACGCATGGAAACCAATACTAGTATCAGTTAGAGAAAGAGAAGAAAAAATTAAAGAAGGCCTTGAATCTGCCGACAAGGCAAAAGAAATGATGCGAGAGCTTAAAGAAGATAACGAGAAGTTATTAGCTGAAGCCAGAATTGAAAGAGATGGTATCATTAAAGCTGCAAGAGAAGCAAAAGAAAAAATGATTAGCGAAGCGAAAGCAAAAGCTAATGAAGAAGCGGATAAAGTAATTAAGTCGGCCCAAGAAACAATAAAAGCTGAGAAGTCTGCTGCAATGAATGAGATTAAAATTCATGTTGCAGAATTATCTGTTTCAATAGCTGAGAAGATTTTGAAAAATGAAATTACTTCTGATGGCAAGCAGAAAGAGTTGATTGAGTCTGCTATAAACGACGCAAAACTTAATTAGTAATTAAGATGAAAGGAGTTAGAGCTGCAATAAGATACGCAAAAGCATTAATGCAACTGGCCGAAGAGAAAAAATCTCTTGACCTTGTTGTTGCAGATGTTGAAATGATTCACGATTTAATTAATAAGAGTGATGATTTAAGAATGTTATTGGCTAGCCCATTGATTAATTCGGATAAGAAACAAAGTATACTTAACTCATTATTTTCTGGGAAAGCAAATGAGCTTACTTTGAGTTTTATTCAATTGGTTGTTGAGCAAAATAGAGAGGCAAGTTTGGGTCTGATGGCTCAAGAGTTTATTTCGATCTTTAACGAAAAGAATAACATTGCTACTGTTAGTTTAACAACAGCAAAGGAATTAGACAAAAATTCAAAAGAACTTATTTTAAATACGATAAAAGCGAAGTACAACTATTCTAAAATTCAATTAGAAGAAACTGTTGATTCTGATTTAATCGGAGGTTTAGTAATGAGAATAGGTGATAGACAATTGGATGCGAGCATCCGAGGTCAGTTAAGAAAAATAGAAAACGAATTAGTTCAAGCATAATAAATTATAAAAATGGCTGAAGTTAATCCAGCAGAAGTTTCTGCAATACTAAGAGATCAATTAGCGGGTGTTAAAACTGCTGCAGATCTAGAAGAAGTAGGTACCGTTCTCCAAGTAGGAGATGGTATTGCTAGAATTTATGGCATGTCTCAAGTTCAATCAGGTGAATTGATTGAGTTTGATAATGGCTTAATGGGTATCGTACTTAACCTTGAAGAGGATAATGTAGGTGCCGTATTATTAGGTTCTTCAAATAAAGTTAAAGAAGGTGATACTGTTAAAAGAACAGGTAGAATCGCTTCTGTTAACGTTGGAGAAGGAATGCTAGGTAGAGTGGTAGATACCTTAGGAACTCCTATCGATGGTAAAGGAGAGATTGAAGGAACTACTTATGAAATGCCAATTGAAAGAAAAGCACCAGGTGTAATTTACCGTCAACCGGTAAACGAGCCACTTCAAACAGGTATTAAGGCGATTGACTCGATGATTCCTGTAGGAAGAGGTCAAAGAGAGTTAATTATTGGTGATAGACAAACAGGAAAGACAACTGTTGCAATTGATACAATTATTAATCAAAAAGAGTTTTACGATAAAGGTGAACCAGTATATTGTGTTTACGTTGCAATTGGTCAGAAAGGATCAACTGTTGCAGGTATCGTAAAAACATTAGAAGATTCAGGGGCAATGGCTTATACTACTATTGTTGCTGCAAACGCTTCTGATCCTGCTCCAATGCAGTTTTACGCTCCATTTACGGGTGCTGCAATTGCAGAGTATTTTAGAGATACAGGAAGACCTGCTTTAATTATTTATGACGATTTGTCTAAGCAAGCGGTGGCTTACCGTGAGGTATCTTTATTACTTAGAAGACCTCCAGGTCGTGAGGCATACCCAGGTGATGTATTCTACCTTCACTCAAGATTATTAGAAAGAGCTGCAAAAGTAATTAATGACGATACTATTGCTTCTCAAATGAACGATTTGCCAGATTCATTGAAACCAATCGTTAAAGGTGGAGGTTCTATTACAGCACTTCCAATTATTGAAACTCAGGCAGGAGATGTATCGGCATATATTCCTACCAATGTAATTTCTATTACAGATGGTCAGATTTTCTTAGAATCTAATTTGTTTTTATCAGGTGTAAGACCAGCAATTAACGTTGGTATTTCTGTATCAAGAGTAGGAGGATCGGCTCAAATTAAGTCGATGAAAAAAGTGGCGGGTACGCTAAAATTAGATCAAGCACAATACAGGGAGCTAGAGGCTTTCTCTAAGTTTGGTTCAGATTTAGATGCTGCTACAAAATCCGTACTTGACAAAGGTTCTAGAAACGTTGAGATTTTGAAACAAGCTCAAAATTCACCAATGTCTGTTGAAAATCAAGTAGCAATTATACATTTAGGTGTTAAGGGTTTATTAAGAAGTGTTCCTGTAAATCAAGTAAGAAAATTTGAGGCAGAGTTTATTGAAACAATGAACTTGAATCACAGAGATACTTTAGACGCTTTAAAGGCAGGAAAATATACAGATGATGAAACATCAGTACTTGAAAAAGTAGCTGCTGATCTTTCATCATCTTACAAAAGCTAAAATCTTTCTTTAAACTAAAGAAATGGCAAACTTAAAAGAAATACGTAACAGAATAACTTCTGTATCATCTACAAGGCAGATTACTTCAGCTATGAAGATGGTATCAGCAGCAAAACTAAGACGTGCTCAAGATGCAATCACTCAAATGAGGCCTTATGCCAATAAGTTAAGTGAGCTTTTGAGTAACCTAAGTGCTAACGCTGATGATACGACAGAAAGTGTTTTTACGGAGCAAAGAAAAATTCAACGTGTTTTATTAATTCCTATTACTTCAAACAGAGGATTAGCAGGTGCGTTTAATGCCAATATTATCAAAGAAACTAATCGTTTAATTAACGAAGAGTATAATGGCAAAGACATTACTGTTTTAGCTGTAGGTAAGAAGGCTGATGACTTCTATAATAAAACGGATTACAACATTAAGGGAACAACACTTCCTAGTAAACTTGATTTAGTTTATGATGACTTATCATTCGATAATGTCTCTAAAGTTGCAAGTAAAATCATGAAATCTTTTTCATACAAACAGTTCGACAAAGTTGAGTTGATTTATAATGAGTTTGTTAATGCGGCTGTACAAAATGTTAATGTAGAACAGTTTTTACCGATTCTACCTAGCGAACAAGAAGAAGGACAGTCGTCTGTAGATTATATCTTTGAGCCATCTCAAGAAGAGATAATATCTGATTTAATACCCAAATCACTTAGAATTCAGTTTTACAAGGCAATTTTAGATTCTTGGGCTTCAGAACACGGCGCTAGAATGACTGCAATGCATAAAGCGACAGATAATGCTACAGAACTTATTGGAGACCTTAAATTGGTATATAATAAGGCAAGACAAGCATCTATTACCAACGAGATTTTAGAGATTGTAGGAGGTGCAGAAGCATTAAATAATTAGAGAATAGATTTTTAAAATAAAAAACCTTGTCTAACACTTCGACTCCGCTCAGTGTGACAAGGGTTTTTTATGACTATATTTTTCTTTTTCTAATAAAACATTGCAGCTACATTTTTTCTATAGCCTTTCTTAATATTTCCTTCTCTGTTAAGCACAGAATTTAGTTCAAGTAACTCATCTGTCAAGCAGTCAATCATTTTTAGTCCCTCAGTATAGATTTTGGCTGGGCCGTATTCGGGTTTTTTTCTTAAAGCAACTAGTCCATAATTACAATTGGATATGCTAACATTAATTAATTCTACCTGAGAGAGGTCTTTTGAGGCTGCGCCGATATTACAATTTGTAATGTTAGTATTATATACCTTTAGAGCAGATTGCTCTCCACCACTAATTCCTTTGTCGCTTATATTACTTATTTCACAATCGCTAATTGTGATTTGGCTTGCACTAAAGTCGATCGCATCGTTATCTACTTTGTCGAAAACAGAATTAGTCAACTCACCCGTGCAAAAATCAGAATCGAAAGCATCTGCATATATATCATAAAACTTAGCTTTATCTACCTTGAAATCAGACCTAACTATGTTTAGTGCGTCTTCGCATTGATTGCTAATAAATTCACAGTTGCTGAGCTCAACATCAGATTCATAAAAGTTAACTGCACCTGTTAGAACCCAACCATCGTAGTTTAAGGTATTTAAGTTTTTGAAAGTTGTATAGTTTAACTTACTTTTTTCGTTTGCTTGTAAAACTATAAAGCCATTTGCTGTGGAATCTGAAGAATGAATTAATATAGGTTTTTCTGCAGTACCTAAAGCATACACGGCTGAGTGAGCGATAAAACTTCCTTTATTGACTATGTCTATCTCAGCACCTGCCTCTATAATTAACTTTTTATGCTGAGGGACAAGAACTTTAGTACTAACAATATGCTTTTTTGCAGATATAATCAGGCTATCGCCTTGGATTTTAAAAAGATTTGATTTGGATAAATTAAATGAATTTTTAACTTTCTGATAGGGACTTAGGCCAGTTGATTTTTGCCATGGTGTGATTGTTGTATATAAGTATTTGTTGGTATTTTTTACCTTAAATATTATTTGATCCATTTTTTTAACAATAGGTATTTCAATGCTCTCTGTGCCCGGTTTTTCTAAATATGCTTTAATCATTTTGGGTTCATTAAGCAGATAAGTAGTTTTATTATTATTTGAAGCGGTGCCAACTAACTCTATTTCAACTGAGTTATAGTTTTCCAAATCTAATTTCATCAACTCTTCCGATATTTTATATCCATATGTATTTACAAATGAAGGAAGTATTGAAATATCAGATACAAAATCAAAATCCTTATTCTTTATTTGATCCCTAACATTTTTATATTGTTTGGTTTCAATATAACTATCAAGAGCATTTAGTTTGCTATTTACATCTTTAGACCTACTAATAAAAAAATCAACATTGTAATTCCACCTCGGGAACTCCGATTTTATTACAGGAATATACTTGTCTATCGTATCTTGATTTTCCTTAATAAACTCAGTTATGTAACGATAATCACTAAACATTGCAAGGTATTTTGAATAGTAACTAAGAAATATAGAATCTCTGAATGCTACATTGTTTAATAAAAACTCTTTTGTTGCTTTATTTGGTTTACTTGCGATTTGGAATCGCATATTTACATTATTCTCTGGGTTAAAATACTCAGTATAATTATCAAAACTAATTGGTTCTAATTTACATAGTACAGGGTTATAGTAGAAGCGCTGATTATGCCAAATTGTACCATGAGAACCTCTAGTTAGGTCTATCATGGCCCAATACTTAGCTAACTTTTCAACATCAAAAATCTCAGAAACATTTGATCCTAGAGATTTGTATTGATTCATTAATTTATGCGCAATAGAAAATTGTTTAAGCTTTGCAGTGTCTTCTATAATTTTTCCTGCTCCAAAGGGCATTATTCTACTTGCCTTGAAATACGGCATTTTAACCGAAATTTTCGGGTCTTTAGAATATGCTCTTGCAACCCACATAGGATTTTCGTCAAACTTTAATATTGGCCCCTCTCGCCTTAGATTATATTCTAGTAGTTGTTTAACAAAATGCTCTTCATATGAATAAAGCCCAACACTAGAACCATTAACAAAACCATTCGTAAACCCATATCTGGTTGTTAAAATATCTGCTTTATCAAATATTTTATGTGCTAAATATTCATAAAGAAAACTTCTAGAATTTGGGTTTTGTAATGAAAATACTTTCATTCGTTTAAAAGTATATTCGTCCTTAATTTTTATTCTAAAAGACCATTTTTTCCCGATAAGATGATCTAACCAATCTCCCTTTAATCTAGCCTTCATTGGCATTGCCTTCTTGTTATAAGAAAGAATACCATCAATCCATTTCCCATCGGAAATATTGACTCCGAGGTTAAATGCATTTTCTCGCTTTTCCTCAAACTTTTTGAGATTGTTTGGCGAAAAATATAGGTTTGTGCTTACGACAGAATCATGGATAGAATATACTTTAGATTTGCTTCTTATAATTTTTAAGCCATCGAAGTATGAGGTTTTAGCTTCACCAATAAATGAATATATTTTAACTTCCTTTAAACCCGGAGGTACTGTAAAATTAACCTCCAATAAATCCCAACCTTTTAGATTTGATTCATTAGCATCCCGAATAACTTTATAGAACTCATTATCTTTTCCTTGTACAACTATAGAGCCTTTTTTTGATTCATCTTTTCTCCAGATAGATACTTTTATAAACTCGCCGTCTATTAAATCATTTAATACAATATTATTCCCGTATTTGAAATTTTCAGTGAGCTTTATAGATTTTCCTCCAAACAAAGCAACATCATCAGAAATTACACCGTTAAACTTTAATGTATATGAGTTTATTCCACAAGAAATTTTGACCGGTTCTTTAGACTCAATTAAGCTTTCTGTATTTAATTCACATGTGATAAGACTGCTTGTCTCTGGTTCTTTTGAATCAAAATGATTACAACTAAACGTGCCTAACAATAAGACTAAGAAGAAAACAGTATTTATTTTAATTACCATTACACAGTTAAGTATTCATTTAAAGCATCAACCCCATTAACATATTTCGAAAATTTATCTAATCTAAATGGGAGTTTCGTTCCGATTTCTTTGCCTTTCGAATCATTCTCTTCATCGTACTTTAGCTCAACAATTACAAGTTCTTTATTGAGCATAGAAACTAAGTTGTTTGTATTAAATCGGTCTGTTCTAAAGTACTTTAAATTCGTATCAATTGTAAACCTAAACTTCTTATCTAAATTAGCTAAGTACTGTCTTTGATAACAGTTAATTAAAGTTGGGACCTGACCTTTAATTTCAATTAAAATACTTTCAGGCAGATTAGACTTTGTAAACACTTCTTGCAAAGCAGATTTACTAATACTTTTCCCGCTCATGTCGAATGAGTTAAGTGGGAACGAAAGCTTAGAGCCAACAGCACCTGATTTTATTTTTACCTCGAGTATGGGATTTTCAACTTTAGTAAAAGTTTCACCATACCAACGAATTCTCATTTTTCTACGCTTACTTCTTCCAAAATGATTGTCGTAGTAGTTATTAAAATTAGGTGTATCGAAGTAAATATTGTTAACTTTTCTTGGTTTAAAAATACTTCTAAACCCAAATCTTAATGCTTTAATGTGGTGCTCAACAATTTTACTACCCCAATTTGGAATAACAAATTTTCGTTCAAAACGATTGGTCTTGAGAACTGTATATTCACTAGAGTTGCTCAAACTTAATAGGCTTTCAAGTCTAAAACAGAAATGGAGATGTTGGGATATGAGTTTGTTAAATCACTTTTAAACCCATCAATTTGTTCTAGGTTTAAAGCAGAGATTACAAAAGCAAACTCTTGCAGCTCGTCAGTATCATCCATCCTTTTTAATTGAGTTTTTCCGAAGTTGCTAATTAGGTGGTTTTGAATAGTAGCTAAGCTAGTATTATCGGATTTATTAGCAGTGATGGTAACAAAGAAAGTTTGTGAGTTGGATTTACTTGAGTTTCCTAGCTTGTTTCCGAATAGATACCTACCCCAAAGAATTGCCATTAAAACCACAAATGCAGCCACAACAATAATTACTTGGTCGGCACCTATACCTAAGCCCATAGCAATTGCAAAAAACAGGTAAGTTAATTCTTCAGGCTCTTTAATGGCAGATCTAAATCTAACGATAGAAAGTGCACCAACCAAACCAAGAGAAAGGGCTAGCGATGATTTTACAATGGTGATAATCAGCATCGTAGTGAAAGCCAAAAGCATAAAGTTGGCTCCAAAATCTTTTTTGTTAGAAAGGCTTTTGCCTACTTTTTGATAAGTTAAAGATAGCAGCCAAGTAATCAGAATAATAAGAGCCGAGTTGAGTAAAAAGTTATTTAATGAGATATTTACGTTTTCGGTTATTAAAAATTTCTCAAAGAGTTCCCAGTTGTTTTCCATTAGTTAGTATTATTTGTGTGTATCGTTTATGAAATTAATAAAACATTGCGGCTACATTTTTTCTATAGCCTTTCTTAATGTTTCCTTCTCTGTTTAATTCAGAATATTCTTCTAATAGCTCTTCTGTAGAACAGTCTGTCATTTGTAATCCTTCTGTAAAAATCTTTGCTGGCCCATACTCTGGCTTTTTTCTTAAGGCAACTAGGCCATAATTGCAGTTTGTTATGCTAACATTAATTAAATCTACCTCAGATAAATCTTTAGAAGCTGCCCCAATGTTACAGTTAGTAATAGTTGTATTATAAACTTTTAATGTTGACTGCTCTCCTCCGCTAATTCCTTTATCTAAAATATTATTGATTTTACAATCTTTAATAGTTATCTGACTAGTACTAAAATCAATAGCATCGTTGTCAACTTGCTCAAAAACTGAATTAGCTAATTCTCCGGTACAAAAATCTGAATCAAAAGCATCAGCATAAATGTTATAAAATCTAGCCTTGTCGACTTTGAAATCAGACCTAACAATGTTTAGTGCGTCTTCACAATGGTTACTAATAAACTCACAGTTGCTAAGTTCTACATCAGATTCGTAAAAATTAACAGCTCCAGTTAAAACCCAACCCTCGTAATTTAAGGTATTTAGGTTTTTGAAAATTATATAAGTTAATTTGCTTTTTTCTGTTGCTTGAAGCACAACAAAGCCATTTGCTGTAGAATCGGAAGAATGAACCAAAATCGGTTTGTCTTTGGTTCCTAATGCAAATATTGGAGAGTAAGAAATTAAGCTGCCTTTATTGACAATATCAATTTCGGCTCCGGCTTCGATGACTAATTTTCTATGAGGAGGGACAAGTACTTTTTCACTGATAGTATGTTTTTGGGCAGTTATAATAAGGCTATCTCCTTGATTTTTAAAAAGCTTTGAATTATTTATATTAAATGATTTTTTTATTTTTTGGTATGGACTTAATTCGGTTGATTTTTTCCATGGGGTAATCTCTGCATAAATAATTGAATCAGAGTCTTTTGTAGTGAATGATATAAAGCTTACTTTTTCTTTGAAAGGAACCTTTAACTCTATTTTTCCACAACTGGAATTAAATCTAGTAATTAGATCAGTATTTCCTAGATTAACTAATTCCCTTTTATTTTTCGAACAAAGAGCTACAGGTCTTATTGGAATCGTGTTATAGTTCTCAATTAACAAGTTATTATTACCCTCATTTTTGTAGTAATAAGTATTAATAAATGATGGTAACATTTCTTCGATAGAAATTTCTTTATAATAAATTTCTGCATCAGCTTGAGTAGACTTTAAATAGTCTTTACCTCTAATGAAGTTTTGAAGTTCAGGTATTTTTTTTCTTATATCTTTTGCTCTTTTATTTAAATAATTAAAATCATATGATTCAATAGGAAACTCTGTCAAAACGGCTTCATTAAGGGTTTTTAACCCATCCTTATTCTCATCAAAAAAGGCATTAATAAAATTCTTAGAGCTGTATAACCTAAGGTAGTGAAGGTAGTAACCTAAAAATTCTCCGTGTCCAAATATTTGTTCCTCAAAATTATGAGATGGATGTTTTTCAGGACGACTTCCATAGTATGTATAGAGTAAAGGTCGAAGTGTGTTTGAGTCGAAATAATCTGTATAGTTATCGTAGTTAATAGGCTCTAGTTTACACAAAACAGGATTGTAGTAAAACCTTTGATTATGCCATGCTTTACCGTGATAACCTTGAAATAAATCGAGTAGAGCTGAATATTGAGCGAATTTTTCTAAATCAAGAATGTCGTTTAAGTCTGCTGTTCTGTTTTTATATTGCTCAAGTATACTTTGGCCGATTAAAAACTGGTTGTATAGCCCAGGACTTTCAATAGGATCAATATTACCAAAAGGCAATACTCTGGAAGAAAAAAATGCGGGCATATTAATTCTAGTGTTTTTGAGGTAAGGGTTCTTTTTACGTAATGCTTCTGTTAACCACATTGGATCCTCATCAAATTTTAAAATAGGCCCTTCCCTTCTTAAGTTATATTCGATTAATTGTTTCGTAAAATGCTCTTCATAAGCATAAAGGCCTGAGGCGCTTCCATTTAAAGAAGCATTAGTAAAGCCATACCTTGTTGTTAGAATCCCTTCTTGTTGAAATATTTTATGAGAAACATATTCAAATAAATATGATCTTGAGCCAGGGTTTTGAAGTGAAAAAACCTTCATTCGCTCAAAGGTGTAATCATCTTTAACTTTAATCCTAAAAGACCATTTACCACCAACCAAATGATCTAACCAATCTCCTTTTAATCGAGCTTTTATTGGCATTCCTGTTTCATTATGGAATAGAATTCCACCCATCCAATCTCCATCGTTAATGTTAACTCCAATGCTTAAAGAATTACTCCTTTTTTCTGCAAACCTTTGCATATTCCTTGGAGAGAAAAATAATTTTGATTCATTATCTATGCTTACGCTGGGATAATTAGCCGTTTTGAACTTTTTAATTTTTAATCCATCAAAAAAGGCCTCTTTAGACTCACCCGTATATGTGTATATTTTTACTTTAGTAAGGCCCAATGGAACTATAAACCCGAAACGAAGTTCTTCCCATCCGTCTTTCCATTTTTGATACGCCGTCATTTCACCATGATAAAAATTGTGATCAATACCTTCGACAACCAATGCAGCATTATGAAATTTATCCTTTCTCCAAATAGAAACCTCTATAAATTCATTTTCTATTAAATCATCTAAGACAATATTATTCCCATACTTATACTTTTGATTTAGCTTAATAGACTTGTCACCAAACCTTGCTTCTCTATTTGATACAACACCACCAAACTTAAATTCATATCTCCTCCTGCCGTTTTTTATGTTATGAGAACTAATTGACTCATCGAGGCTTTCTGTATTTATTACGAAAATAGGTATAGCCGACTCATCCGTTTTTTTAGTTTCCTCATTACAAGCATATGCACTGGAAATAATAAGTAAAAGTATGATTTGATATATTCTGAACTTCATCTTCTTAAACAGTTAAGTATTCATTAAGAGCATCAATTCCATTAACATACTTAGAGAACTTATCTAACCTAAAAGGAAGCTTAGTACCTATTTCTTTTCCTTTAGTATCATTTTCTTGGTCGTACTTAAGCTCAACAATTACAAGTTCTTTATTGAGCATAGAAACTAAGTTGCTTGTATTAAATCGGTCTGTTCTAAAGTACTTCAAATTCGTATCAATAGTAAACCTGAACTTCTTATCTAAATTAGCTAAATACTGTCTGTTATAAGAGTTAATTAAAGTTGGAACTTGGCCTTTAATTTCAAGTAAAGTACTTTCCGGAAGATTAGAGTTTGCAAACACCTCTTGCAGAGTTGCCTTACTAATACTTTTTCCACTCAAATCAAAAGAACCAAGTGGGAAAGACAGTTTCGAACCAACAGCACCTGATTTTATTTTAACCTCTAGGATAGGGTTTTCGACTTTAGCAAAAGTTTCACCATACCATCGAATTCTCATTTTTCTACGTTTACTTCTTCCAAAGTGGTTGTCGTAGTAGTTGTTAAAATTAGGAGTATCGAAATAAATATTGTTTACGGTTCTAGGTTTAAAAATACTTCTAAACCCGAAGCTTAAGGCTTTAATATGATGCTCAACGATTTTACTACCCCAATTTGGGATAACAAATTTTCGTTCAAAACGATTGGTTTTAAGAGCAGTATATTCCTTCGATTTAATCAATCTTAATAGGCCTTTAAGTCTAAAACAGAAACGGAGATATTAGGATAGGTACTCGTTAAATCACTTTTAAACCCATCAATTTGCTCTAAGTTTAAGGCAGAAATTACAAAAGCAAATTCTTGTTGCTCGTCTGTATCGTCCATTCTTTTCAATTGAGTTCTACCAAAATTACTAATGAGCATATTCTGAATTGCAGCTAAGCTAGCGTTATCAGATTTGTTTGTTTTAATGGTAACAAAGAAAGTTTGAGAGTTAGTCTTACCTGACTTCCCTAACTTGTTTCCTAGTAAATACCTTCCCCAAAGAATGGCCATTAAAACAACAAATGCGGCAACCACAATAATTACTTGATCGGCACCTAAACCTAAGCCCATAGCAATTGCAAAAAACAAATAAGTTAATTCTTCCGGTTCTTTAATAGCAGATCTAAATCTAACAATAGAGAGCGCACCAACTAAACCAAGAGAAAGCGCCAATGAAGATTTAACGATGGTAATAATAAGCATGGTTGTAAAAGCCAAAAGCATAAAGTTGGCTCCAAAGTCTTTTTTATTCGAAAGGCTTTTTCCTACTTTTTGGTAAGTAAGCGAGAGTAACCAAGTGATTAGAATAATAAGAGCTGAATTAAGTAAAAAGTTGTTTAATGAGATATTTACGTTTTCTGTAATTAAAAATTTCTCAAAGAGTTCCCAATTGTTTTCCATAGCAGTTTTTTTTGAAGGTGCGAATTTAAACTTAATTTTTTGTTAAGTAAGTCTTAATCAGAGTATTTCTGCTGGTTAAATTATTGAATTTGTCCACCTTATTTGGAAGTATTGCAACAAAATCCTTTTCTATATTTTTGAAAAGGCGCAATAATTGTGGGGAAAGAAATAATGACCAAAATAAAACATATTGGAATTGGGGTAATAGCTCTATTGTGCCTGCTTTTTGGTTACTATGCTCCTATAACTCTAAAGCAACAATCTAAGCAATTTCAAATCAACAGGTTTCAAGGTTTATTTCTTGAAAAGGAAGCTATACTGAATGAGGAGTTAAATTCATTTAGTAAAGAATTTGATTTTAGTCAATCGAGTAAATACTTTGAGAATTTATCTTACTTAGACCAGTCAAAATCTCTTTCATTTTATCTGCTAAAACAAAACGAATTAATTTTCTGGTCAGATGATAATGCTGCTTTTAATCCGTTACAACTTTTAGAACCTTCTAATCTTATTCAAGCCGGAAATGGCTGGTATTACAAACAAAGTATTACAAAGGGGGACAGCCTATTTGTTGGGCTTATGTTGATACAAACCAATTTTGATCATGAAAATAAATATTTAAGAAATGAGCTTCAGGGAGACTTTAGTTTTGAGTTGATTAAAAATATTCAGCCTCCTTCAAAATATGGATACACAATTAATAACTCCGAAGATGATGCTGTATTTGATTTACAGCTCAAAACAAATGATACTGTATTTGATTCCTTAGGGAAACTGCAAGCTTTATTGACCCTAATTGGGGCGTCTATTTTCTTAATGCTTTCTATAGTAATTTTCAAAAAAAGACTATTAAAATTCTGGTTCCCGATTATTACAGCAATAGGAGTTCGTTTAATATTATTTCACTTTTCTCCGGAGTCTTGGACAACTTTAGAATTATTTAAACCCAATTTATATGCGTTTTCACTTTGGATGCCAACTTTTGGTGACTTTGTAATAAATGGACTATTATTATTTTTTCTTGCCTATCATTTTAGAAAAAATAAACGGGTATTTAAAAGTAATGTATTTCCATTCATATTCATTTTAAGCGCAATATTTCTTGGGAATTATGCACTTACAGTAATAAACGGAAGTGTTCAAAACTCTACCATAAACTTTAACTTAAATAATCTATTTGAGTTAAACTATTTCAGTTTTACATGCCTCTTTGTTTTTGGACTGCTTCTTTACGCTGTTATTACATTCTTTGATTTGGGTATTAAGTTGTCAAACAAGAAGTGGTCAGGAGTTCAACTAATAGGATTTCATATTTTAATGTCGGCTTTGTTTCTAATTGCTGCTATTGAGTTTGACTTCCATTGGGTATTAAGTTTTTGGACCCTAATACCCTTTAGCATATTGCTAGTTAATCAAACTAAATTTAGAACTACTATTAGTATTCTGTTTTTGTTGGTTTTTATGTCTGCAGTTACAGCCTTTGTTATAAACGATGCTTCACAAAAAAGGGAAAACCAAAAAAGGAATATTATTATTCAGAAGCTTGCAGAAGAAAAGGACCCAATTGCAGAATATCTTTTCGATAATATTCAGGAAGAAATAAGAAATGACACTATCTTAATTGCTTTATTAAAAAACAACGAGAACCAAGTTGTAGTAGATGAATACTTAACAAGTAAATATTTCTCTGGATATTGGAAAAAATATTCGATTTTAATAAGCCCTTGTTGGCCCTCCGATTCACTTTTCGTAAATACATCAAATAGAAAGGTTTCATGCTTAGACTATTATCAAAATAGAATTCGTTACGAGGGGGATCTAATTAGTTCTAGCAATTTATTTCAGTTAAGGAACTTAGCTGGAAGGATTGATTACATAGCACAAATTGATCTTGAAATTGACAGTATCAACTTTAATCTTTTTATTGAATTAAGCGCAAATATGTTCAATCAAAACAATGGATATCCAGAGTTATTGATCGACGAAAAAAGCATAATTGATAATACAGACTTAAAAACGTACTCATATGCAGTATATGACCAAGAAGGCTTAATTCTAAATGGTGGTGATTTTAATTATTCAACAATAAACACTGCTTCTGAATTAGCAGTTAATTCATCCTATCAATATAGCTCAGAGAACCATGTGCACACGGTGTTTAAGAAAAATAAAAATGTCACAATTGTATTAAGTAGAAAAATAGAGTCCATCTATGATTTCTTAACTTCCCTTGCATACTTGCTTGTAATTTTTAGCCTACTTTATGTTTTGTTGAGTGTTCTGCTTCCAGAATTCCCAATGAGGTTAAGAATTATAATAAATGATTTTTCTTCACGAATTCAAGTTTTTCTTATTGGCTCTTTACTACTTGCATTAATGTTGTTTGGTGTTGGAACTACATATTATATCAAAAAGCAAAATCAAGAAAAAAACTTTAAAAACATCAGTGAAAAAATACGATCAGTTAATATTGAATTAACTAATAAAATTGGGGGAGAAGAAAGACTAGATACTGCCATTAGCGGATATGTAGGAAGCATGTTGATTAAGTTTTCTAATGTTTTTTATACAGATATTAATTTGTACGATACAAGTGGAATTTTATTTGCAAGTTCAAGACCAGAAATTTTTTCAAAAGGTCTTAAAGGGAATAGAATGAACCCTGAAGCTTTGAGAGGTTTGATTTTGAACAATAAAGCAGAATGGATTCAAAATGAAAATGTTGGCAATTTGGAATATTTATCTGCCTATGTTCCTTTTAAAAATGACGATAATCAAATTATAGCTTATTTAAATTTGCCATATTTTACAAAACAAGGTGAATTACAGGAAGAAATATCTAGCTTTTTAGTTTCTACAATTAATATCTATGTAGCCATATTTGCTTTGTCTCTGCTTATTTCAGTTGTGCTTATTAATCAACTTTCAAAACCTTTGTTGATGATTAGAAAACAAATTAGTCATTTAAAATTAGGAGGAGAGTTGGAGCTTATTGAATGGAATAGCAACGACGAGATTGGTTCTTTAGTAAAAGAATACAACCGAATGATTGTTGAATTAAGTTCTAGTGCAGAGCAGTTAGCCCAGTCTGAAAGGGAAAGTGCTTGGCGAGAAATGGCTAAACAAGTGGCTCACGAAATTAAAAACCCACTTACTCCTATGAAGTTGAGCATACAACATTTACAAATGGCATATGAAAGAGGGAGCGAAGATTTAGAGGAGAGGATTAAAAGAACAACCAAGACACTTGTTGATCAAATAGAAACACTTTCAAATATTGCTACTGAATTTTCTCATTTTGCAAAAATGCCTGAGAAAAAGCATGAGCAAAATGACCTTTTAGCGATAATTAAAACAACTGTAGATTTATTTGAAGTTGAAATTAGCTCAAACATAAAAATAAAGACAACTTTTAACGAAGCTATTATATTAGCAGATAGAGATCAACTGATTCGATTATTTAATAACCTAATAAAAAATAGTTTACAAGCTGAAAGTTCAAGCAGAGAGATTCAAGTTGCAATTGAAGTTTTAGAAAAAGAGAATCATTTTATTGTAAATGTTTCAGATAATGGAATAGGCATAAAACCCGACCAAATAGACAGAATATTTGAGCCGAGCTTTACAACAAAATCTTCAGGAACTGGCATTGGCTTAGCCATGTCAAAGAAAATTATCGAGAATATAAACGGCAAAATTGAAATTGAATCTGATTATGGAGAAGGAACAACATTTAGTTTGTGGTTTCCTAAAAAATAGAGTTATTTTGAAATAGAAGGCAGCCAAGTTTTGTCTCTAATTTTGAAGCAAAAAATTACAGCTATGAGTAATATTTTAGAAAACCTCGAAGGAAATATTTTAACCCTAACGATTAATCGGCCAGATAAACTGAATGCCTTAAATAAAGCCATCATTCAAGAATTAGGAGAGGCATTTAAAAAAGCAGATGGAAACAACGAGGTTAAAGTTATTATTCTAACTGGGTCAGGGGAAAAAGCTTTTGTTGCAGGCGCTGATATTTCAGAGTTTCACGAATTTAATCAGGTCGAGGCAAAGAATTTAGCAAAAGGGGGTCAGGACCAATTATTTGATGTTGTTGAGAATTGTAAAACTCCTGTGATTGCAGCTGTAAATGGTTTTGCATTAGGTGGGGGTTTAGAGTTAGCAATGTCATGTCATATAAGAGTTGCATCTGAAAATGCTAGAGTTGGTTTACCAGAAGTTAGTTTAGGAGTAATTCCGGGATATGGGGGGACACAAAGGTTAGCTCAATTGGCAGGAAAAGGCAAAGCATTTGAGTTAATTTTCACTGCTGGCATGATGAAAGCACCTGAAGCTCTGCAAGTAGGTTTAGTTAATTGCGTTGTACCTCAAGAAGACTTAATGGCTAAGTGTAATGAAATAGCCTCAAAAATTGTTAAAAATTCTTCAGTAGCAATAAGTTCAGCAATAACGGCAATTAATGCAGGTTATAATGAAAGCCAAAATGGATACGAAACAGAAATTGATGAGTTTGCTAAATGTTTTATAACCGAAGATTTTAAAGAAGGAACAACAGCATTTCTTGAAAAAAGGAAAGCAAATTTTCCAGGTAAATAGTCAGCTTAGAAATAGAATTAATTGAAAGCCCTCAAAAAATTAGCAGGACAAACTGCAATTTATGGTTTACCAAGTATAATTGGTCGGCTTTTTAATTACTTACTTGTCCCGCTTCATACCGATACATTTATACCAGAGCGTTTTGGGGTCATAACCGAAATGTATTCCTATGTTGCTTTTTTGGTTGTTTTATTAACCTATGGAATGGAAACCGCATATTTTCGATTTCAGACGAAACAAGAAAATGTTAATAGGTCAAAACTTGTATTCAGCACAGTTATTATTTCATTAGTATCTACTACCGCAATTTTTTTAGCATTTACCTCATTCTTTTCTCAAGACTTAGCCAATTACATAAATTACCCAGATAATGCTGAATATGTTTTATGGTTCTCTTTTATCGTTGGTTTCGATGCAATTTCATCCATAGCCTTAGCTAAACTAAGAATCGAAAATAGACCGATTAAATTTGCTTTAATTAACATATCCACTATCGCTATTTTTGTTAGTCTAAACTTCTTTTGGTTATGGTATTGCTTGCCGAATTATGAAAACGGGACTACTAACTTCATAATAGACACTTTCTACTCGCCAACCATGGGAGTTGGCTATGTTTTCTTGGCTAATCTAATCGCTAGCGCATTTAAATTATTAATGCTTTCTCCTTCTTTTTTAAAGGTAAAATTGCAAGTAGATTTTTCTTTGTTGAAAAACATGTTCAAATACAGTGCTCCGGTTTTAATAGCAAGTTTGGCGATTATCGTTAATGAAAACCTAGATAAGATTATGTTAAAGTGGATGCTTGTTGACGATCTTGGATCAGATGGTGCTTCAGAGCAGGTCGGTATTTATGGAGCATGCTATAAACTTTCTATAATAATTAGCCTATTTATTCAAGCTTTTAGATATGCCGCCGAACCCTTTTTCTTTTCTCAAGAAAAGGAGAAAGATTCAAAAGAGGTTTACGCATTGATTCTAAAATACTTTGTTATTGTATTGTCGATTATATTTTTAGGAGTAACCTTATTTATCGATATATTTAAATATTTTATTCCAAACGAGGAATACTGGGTAGGCCTACATGTGGTTCCAATCTTACTTTTTGCCAATATTTTCTTAGGTATATTCTATAACTTATCAGTATGGTATAAGCTAAATGGCAAAACAAAATATGGTGCATTTATAGCATCAATTGGCGCTGTAATTACTGTAGTTTTAAATCTCATCTTAATTCCCAAAATTGGTTATTTGGGCTCAGCCTGGGCAACCTTGGTTTGTTATTTTAGTATGGCTGTAATCTCCTATTTATACGGTCAAAAACACTACAGGATTAATTATCAAGTAAAAACGATTTTCTTTTACCTAAGTCTTGCTTTCGTTTTTTTCTATCTTTCCACATTCACTCAATTAGAAAGTGGTTCTATTTTAAAATTTGGAGCTAATTCGTTGATTATTATGTTTTTTCTAGCTATTGTTTACGTTTTAGAAAAACCTAAAAAAGCAATAATTTCGTAGCGAAAAGTAAAACCGGAGAAAATGAAAATTAATATCATAAATAAGTCAAAACACGACTTACCACAATATGCTACAATTGCTTCGGCAGGTTTAGATTTAAGAGCAAATATTGATGAACCGATTTCAATGGGTTCTTTGGAAAAGGCTGTGGTGCCAACAGGCTTATTTATGGAGATCCCGGTTGGTTTCGAAGCTCAAGTAAGACCACGAAGCGGTTTAGCTTTTAAACATGGAGTTACTGTATTAAATTCTCCTGGCACAATTGATGCCGATTATAGAGGTGAGATAAAAGTAATTTTAGTGAATCTTTCTAAGGAAGAGTTCGTAATAGAAAGTGGCGAAAGAATTGCTCAAATGGTAATTGCCGCTCACGAACAAGCCGAGTGGATAGAAGTTACAGAGTTACAAGAAACAGATAGAGGTGCTGGCGGATTTGGCAGTACAGGTAAAAAATAAAACCCAACTAATTATATGAAAATTATAGTACCAATGGCTGGAAGAGGCAGCCGTTTAAGACCACATACACTTACAGTTCCTAAACCATTAGTTCCTGTGGCTGGAAAGCCAATTGTTCAAAGATTAGTAGAAGACATTGCAGCCGTATGTGACGAACCTATTAAGGAAATAGGCTTTATTATCGGAGATTTTGGGGCTGAGGTAGAGCAGCATCTGATTGAAGTTGCTGAAAGTTTAGGAGCCAAAGGGCATATTTTTCATCAAGAAGAAGCTCTTGGAACTGCACATGCAATTTTGTGTGCTCAAGAAATTATGGAAGGTAAAACAATAGTTGCTTTCGCAGATACTTTGTTTAGAGCAGATTTTAAATTAGATGATTCAAAAGACGGAATCATTTGGGTTCAGCAAGTTGACGACCCATCTGCTTTTGGTGTGGTAAAAATGGATGATCAAGGTCATATTACAGACTTTATTGAAAAGCCAAAAGAGTTTGTTTCTGATTTAGCTATCATTGGGATTTATTATTTTAAAGACGGTCTTTATTTAAAAGAGAACCTTCAGTACTTAATTGATAATGATATTAAAGACAAAGGAGAATATCAAATAACGGACGCTTTAGAACGGATGAAAGCTGCAGGCACAAAATTTGCTCCTGGAAAAGTAATTGAGTGGTTAGATTGTGGTAACCGAGCTGCGACTGTTAATACAAATCAACGAGTATTAGAGTTTATTAGGGGTGGGAACAATCGTTCTGAATCGGCAATAATTGAAAACAGCATCATCATAGATCCTTGTTTTATTGCCGAAGGAGTTAAGATTTCAAACTCAGTTGTTGGTCCGCATGTCTCAATTGGGAAAGACACGCAAATAAGCAGTTCAGTTATTTCAAATTCAATTATTCAAACTGAAACAACAATTGATGGTTTAGTTGCTAAAGACTCTATGATTGGCAACAAAACAACTATTAAGCATTCAGCAAAAAGTTTAAGTGTTGGAGACTATAATGAAATTGAAGATTAAATGAAGTATGTTATTTGGTTATTGTTAGGTGTTGTTTTATTGTCTTCTTGCTCCATTGGTAAGAAGACTTCTGGCGCATCACAATCCCAAATGACTTATAAAGATTCTGTAGAATTTGGAAAAGTCTTTATGGATGGAATCAAGCAAAAAGTGCTTGGTAACTATGAAGAAGCTGAAAAGTTTTACCAAAAAGCCTTTAATTATAACCCACAAAGTGGTGCAGTAAATTATGAGCTAGGACTCATTTATAATTATCAAAAGCAATACGACAAAGCTTTTGCAGCATTTGAAGAAGCAAATAAGCTGGACCCCGATAACTATTGGTACAAACTCTCCTATGCTAGTTTTCTTCAATCAAATAATCAAACAGAAAAAGGCATTGATGTTTTCAAAGAATTAGTAAAGCAAAACCCTAAACAAGTTGAACTTAAATACGAGTTATCTAAACTGCTGGTAGGAGAAGGCCGATACAAAGAAGGAGTTGAGGTTCTTGATGAAATAGAAGAGAAAATAGGAGTAACGGAAGACATTTCATTTTTAAAACAAAAAATATATCTGTATCAAAATGATTTGCCAAGTGCTGTAAACGAGGTAAATAAGTTAATAGAATCTAACCCGCAAGAAATCAGGTATTACGGAATTTTGTCCGATATGTATATGTCTAATGAAATGCAGGATAAAGCGCTACCAGTTCTTCAAAAAATGAAAGAACTTGACCCGGATAGCTATTTAGTAAACTTTAGTTTAGCGGAGTATTACCGGTCTCAAGGCAAGCAAGTGGAGTTTTTAGATGAGCTAAAAATTGCTTTTGAAAATCCAAAAATGAATATTGATGAAAAAATCAAGTATGTTTTAACTTATTATCAAGTAGATAGTCGAGATCAAATCAAAAAACAAGAGGGAATAAGTCTTTGTAAAAGTATAACCAAAGGTCACCCAAAAAACGCTAAATCTTTTGCAATTTTAGCTGACTTTTTATATTTCGATAATCAGGTAGAAGAAGCTAAAAAAGCATATATGAAAACGGTTTCATTAGATAGTAGCCGTTATCCTGTATGGAATCAAATGATGGTAATCTTCTCAGAAACTAGTGATTTTGATAATCTGGTTAAATACGGAGAAAGATCTATCGAGTTATTTCCCAACCAACCAACTGCTTATTTACTTTACGGGATTGGATTAAGTCAAAGAGAAGATCATGAACTAGCAATTGAAGCTTATCAAATGGGGAGAGATGTTGTAATTGATAATAATGCATTGAAAGCACAATTTTTCTCTTCCCTAGGAGATTCTTACAACGAGATTAAGGATTATACAGAGTCAGATAATAATTTCGAAGAAGCCTTAAAACTTGACCCTAACAATGTTTATGTTTTAAATAACTACAGTTATTATTTGTCACTTAGAGGGGAGCGTCTAGAAAGAGCTAAAGAGATGTCAGCCAAATCTAATAATATTGCTCCAAACCAGTCCTCGTTTCAAGACACATATGCTTGGATATTATTTCAACTTAAGGAGTATAAAGAGGCTAATGTTTGGATAGATAAAGCACTTGCGAATGACTCTAAAAGTGGGGTGTTACAGGAACATAAAGGAGATATTTTATTCTTTTTAGATAAAAAAGAAGAAGCAATACAGTTTTGGGAAAAAGCAAAGAAAAGTGGAGAGGGTTCAGGTCTAATTGACAAGAAAATAAAAGAGGGGGCATGGTTTGAATAGAATTATTTTCACCTTATTTATGTCAGTATTGCTATTTGCATGTAAAAATCAAGAAAAAGCAAGCAGAAAGCCCTTGGAAGGTAAAAAAACAGAATACTTGCTTAATCAACTTAGGATAAATGAGTTTCAGTTTGAGACTATTTCCTCAAAAGCTGAGTTCACTTTGTTCCAAAATGGTAAGACAACTTCCTTTAAAGCTTCAATTCGAATGCGAAAAGATAGTGCCATTTGGATTTCAATTACTCCCGCCCTTGGAATAGAGATGGCTCGAGTTCTAATAACAAAAGATACTGTAAAGGTAATTAACCGATTGAATAAAGAATATTTCATTGGGGACTATAATTACATCAATAAAAAATTTAATGTCGATTTAGTCTTCGATGATATTCAATCCGTATTGTTAGGTAACTCAATACCATTTGAAGAAGATGAAAAATTAAGGTTCGGTATAGATAATGAAATGTATTACCTCGGTAATATGAAAAAACGGAAAGCGAATAAGGCTGATGAAAAGCCAGAGAAAATTGAAAGAAAGAAAGATGAGGTTGTCAGCCTATGGTTAGATGAAGAAAATTTTAAAATCAAGAAATTCTTCTTGTCAGACTTAAGCGCAGATCGATTCATAAGAGGTAATTATTCAGATTATATGGAAGTTGAGGACCAGTTAGTTCCTAAAATCCTAGCATTTGATATTCAATCAAAAGAGCCAACACAGCTCAATATTGTTTATTCTAGATTACTTCTAAACAAATCTTTAACTTTCTCATTCAAAATCTCATCTAAATATGTTCAAGTCTATTATTAGATGTTTCTTCTTTTTTATACTGATTGCGAGTTGCTCGTCAACTTTTGCTCAATCAAAAAAAGAACTTCAGGAGAAAAAAAGAAAACTGCAAAAAGAGATAAATTATACAAATTCGCTTCTTGAAAAAACTGCTAAATCTAAGAATACAAGCCTATCACAATTAAGGCAACTAAATAAAAAAATTTCAAGTAGGCAACGGCTAATATTGGCAATGGAGCTTGAAATCCAAATTTATTCTGATAGTATATTAAAGCAGGAGTTGGTTTTAGATAGCTTAGAAAGTGATCTAGCTCAGTTGAAAGAAGAGTATGCGAAAATGATACGTAACGCTTACAAAAATAGAAGCGCTTACGACAAAATGATGTTTTTATTTTCTGCTGAAAACTTTAATCAAGCTTATAAAAGACTCAAGTATTTTCAGCAATACGCTGCATACAGACAGTCTCAAGCAGAAAACATTAAACTAGCAAAAGAGGCTTTAGATGGGCAAATAAATTTATTAGAAGCAATCCGTGCAAGCAAACAGGGGCTCTTAAAGTCTAAACTCAACGAACGAAATATTCTCGCTCAAGAAAAAAACAAAAAACAAACTGTTGTAAATAGCCTAAAAGGTAAGGAACAAGAGTTGAAAAAAGATTTGAAGCAAAAGCAAAAGGCAGCTAAAAAGATTGACAATGCAATTGCAAAAATTATTGAGGAAGAAATTAGAAAGGCTAGAGAGGCTGCAAAAAAGGCTGGTAAAAATGACAAAGGGTTCCCATTAACTCCTGAAGCAAGGGAGTTGTCTAATTCATTTGCATCTAACAAGGGTAAGTTACCTTGGCCAGTTGGTGAGGGGGTTATTATTGGGCAATTTGGAGAGCACCCGCATCCAACTCTTAAAAATGTTAAGGTTCAAAATAATGGAATTGATATTTCTACTAAACCTGGAAATATTGGGCGTTCAATTTTTAGTGGAACGGTCAGTAAGGTTATAATAATTCCCGGAGAAGGGAAGGCCATACTTGTAAACCATGGGGAATACTACACCTTATACTCATATTTTAAAGAGGTATATGTAGCTGCAGGAGATAAGATATCAATCAAACAAAACCTAGGTGTTTTAATCTCAGACGAAAATGAGTCAACTTCAAATATGCATCTTGAAATTTGGAAAGGAATGACCAAGTTAAATCCGGAATCTTGGATTTATAAAAAATAACTTTTTTAATCAAGTTTCTATATTGTTGTAACAATGACTATATCAATAGTTTTAATGGGATGGAACCTGATTTTTTTAGTTAAAAAATCTTAATTTCGTTGTTACTAATAGCCATCAGAAACGTACTCATCTTTTAGTTTAATTATTACTATCAAACATGATTAGAAAGATACTACCGCTTTGCCTAACACTCCTATGTGCATTTTTTATTTTTGGGATTAACTAGTTTGCTTGCTAAGGTAGAACATAGAGGGCTTCCATTAAGAGCTATAAAGGTTAATATATTCGATCGGGAGAATAAACTAATAGGAACGGTTTATACTAATGAAAATGGAGAATTCCAGTTTAATAAGTTGGAGTTCGATGATGTATATTTTATAGAATTTCCGGAAGTAGATGAAGAGATTATAACAGAATCTTTGGTTTATGTTACCGACGTAAATGGAGATCCACTGTATTCAATAAATCAATTAAAAGATGGAAGGTTTAAATTCAGTTCGTTACCATTTGATGAGTATGAACTAGTTCAGAAAGAGGAGCAAGCATACGTTCCCCATATTATAAAAATAGCAGGACAAATCTATAAGAAACTACCTGGTGATCATTCAGAAGGTTTGCAGGTTTATGTGCTTGATGATGAAGGCCATATTGTTGATTCTGTAATGACAGACGCACAAGGGAAGTTTGAATTTGAGCGATTAGGATCCGATAATAATTATACCTTTAGATTAAAAGATGTCGAAGAAGATTTTAACATGGCGTTGCTAGGTGAAGATGAAAGTATTCTTGAAATAGCAACTATAAATTCAAAAGGAAACTTTGCTTACAAAAAACTAACCTATCAAGTAGCGCAATTTGAGCCATTAGAAGAACTAGATATTCAGTTAATTGAAGATGACCTCGCACATGAAATAATGGGCCAAGTTTATCAAAAACTACCTGGTGATTTTAAAAGTGGAATGAAGGTTTTCGTTTACGATGAAGAAGGGAATCTTCTAGGAATAACAGAAACTGATGAAGAAGGTAAGTTTCACTTTAAGAAACTAAAAAAGAATCAGAATTACTTCTTTAAAATTGAAGATGAGGACGACCACTTTCAATTAGTAACCGTAGATGAGTTTGATAAAATAATTGATAAGACCATTAAGAATAAAAATGGTCAGTTTAAATACGCTTCGCTTTCTTTAGATATGCATGAACTGCTCTTAGCAGATGAAAGAGATCACATGATATTGGGTTATGATAGCGATGATAAAATAACATTACAAGGAGTGAGAATTCACTACCGTTTCGACAGTGTTGAGGTAAGACCAATTGAGCGACCCAAGCTAGATAGCTTGATAGAAATATTAAAAAACACAAAGTATGTTTTAGAGGTACACTCTTATACTGATAATCGAGGCCCTACTGCCTACAATGAATGGTTGTCTAAAACTAGAACCGATAAGGTAATAAGATACCTATCTAGAAACGGGTTCCCACGAGAAAGAATCGTAGGAAATTATTCAGGAGAACTAAATCCTGTAGTTGATTGTGATACTAAGGAATGTGATAATGATGACCATTATTTAAATCGAAGAACTGAGGTTAAATTAGTAAGAACTCTTAAAGAATAAAAGGGACTATGAATGTTTTTGTTATATCCAGTGACTTAAATTCTGTATCATTCAGTTGGTGGCTAATCATTGGGCTTTTATTGGCAATAACAGTTGGGCTTTATTTCTTTTACAGAGACAGAATTAGGAGAGTAAAAAAGCAAAAAGAATTACTTGAGTCTCAGGTAAAGCAAAGAACAATAGAAATTATTAAGCAAAAAGAGAAAGTTGAAAGACAGAAAAGTTTGCTTGAAGAAGAAAAGGAAAAAACTGAGAAGCTACTTTTAAACATTTTGCCAAGAGAAATGGCAGATGAACTTAAAAATAAAGGAAAAGCAAAAGCTAGAAACTACCGACAGGCTACAGTTATGTTTACCGATTTTAAGGGTTTTACAAAACTAGCTGAATCATTGCCACCACAACAATTAGTTGCTGAATTAGATAGCTATTTTATCAAGTTCGATGAGATTGTAAACAAGTATAATGTAGAAAAAATTAAAACTATTGGCGATGCATATATGTGCGCTGGTGGTGTTCCAATTCGAAATAAAAGTAATGCAATAGATACAGTTTTAGCGGCTTTAGAAATACAAAGAGCAATGCTAGATATTAAAGAAAAGCGCATTGCTGCCGGAAAAGATCCATGGGAAATTAGAATTGGATTACATTCAGGTGATCTTATTGCAGGAGTAGTAGGAATTAAGAGGTTTGCCTATGATATTTGGGGTGATACTGTTAATGTTGCTGCTCATATGGAATCTTCAGGTGAGGTAGGAAAAGTAAATATCTCTGAAACAACGTACAATGCTATTGCTGAATTCTTTATTACTGAATACAGAGGCAAAGTAAAAGCAAAGAATAAAGGTGAAATTGACATGTATTTTGTGCATAGTATTAAGCCTGAACTTTCAGAAAACGAAGACGGAATAACACCAAATGAAGCATTTTGGCATTATGTAAACTTGAAGCTCTACAGTAATATTAATTACAAAAATGCTGAAAAGTACATTATTAAACGTCTTGCGGGAGATTTACCAGATGGCCTACATTACCATGGAATTCATCACACAAAAGATGTTTGTGAGGCAGTTGAAAGACTTGCGATTTGGGAAGGAGTTAAAGGAGAAGAACTTTATTTATTAAAAACTGCTGCACTTTATCATGATGCAGGTTTTATTGATTCTTATGAAAGTAATGAACCTATTGGTGCAAAGCTGGCTAAAGAAATGTTACCAAGTTTTGGATATACAGAGCCTCAAATAGACCAAGTTATTGAACTAATAGAGGCTACTAAAATCCCTCAGAATCCTCAAAATCATTTAGAGCAAATCATGTGTGACTCCGATTTAGATTATCTAGGGAGAGGCGACTTTTATCCAATTGCAGAAACGCTTAGACAAGAACTTATTCAATTTGGCAAAATTGGAACAGAAGAAGAAACTTGGATAAAAATGAACATCGGATTTTTATCATCTCACAAGTATTTTACAAAATCTTCGAAACAAAGAAGAGAGCCATTTAAGCAAGAAAGAATAAAAGAACTTGAGAAAAAAATAAATGATATGAATGCTAAAAAATCAAATTAGGCATGATATTTATAGTTGTAGACTAAAAATTATTAATTTAGTATGCTATATTCAGATAATAAAAGTGTGTATTCCAAGATAAAAGACTTATTTTGTAATACAAAACCAAAGAAAGACCTGATTAATTATAAAAAAATGAGACTACCATTAATTTCATTATTGCTATTACTTTTAGTAGGCACTGCTACTAATGCGGGCACAATTATACTTGAAGGTAATTACATGGGAAAAAACATCTTTGTTAAGAATCCATTTGGTGGAGCAGGCGTTGGTTTTTGTGTTTTTGAAGTAACAGTTAACGGAAAGCTTTCTCCAGACGAAGTGAACCAAAGTGCATTTGAAATTGATTTTGGTAACCACAATCTTAAATTAGGTGATGAGGTTATTATTAACATAAAGCATAAAGACGATTGTAAGCCTCAAGTTTTAAACCCTGAAGTTTTAAGACCAAAGAGTACATTTTCAACTGAAAAAATTGCGGTAAACAATGAAGGTGTTTTAAACTGGTCAACATCTAATGAAACAGGGAAGCTAAATTTTATTGTAGAGCAATACAGGTGGAACAAATGGGTTAAGGTTGGACAGCAAATGGGTGTTGGTACACCAGGGAAGCATTATTACTCATTTAAGGTTACACCACATAGTGGCGAAAACAAGTTTAGAGTTAAGCAAGTTGATGTTTCAGGTAAGCCACGTTACTCAAAAGTAACTAGCTATGATTCAAAATCACCTGCAGTTACCTTAGATGGCGAAAAATTTAAAGGTGTTATTAATTTTAGTGGAGGTGAAACTTTGTATGAAATTTATGATCGTTATGGAACGATTGTAAAGAAAGGATATGGAAGCTCTGCAAAAATCGAAAACTTTGAAAAAGGGACATACTACGTAAGTTACGATAACAATACAAAGACAGTGCAATTTAAGTAGACTAAAAATATTTATTAAACCCTTAATCTGCATCTCGACTCCGCTCGATGACCAGTTTAAGGGTTTTTTTATGCTCAAATTATTATGAGAAAAATAGAACATTTAGGGATAGCGGTAAAGAGTATAGAAGAGGCTGAAAAAATATATCAGGCTTTACTAGGAAAGCCATCTTACAAAACTGAAAAAGTAGAAAGTGAAGGTGTTAGCACCATGTTTTTTCAAATTGGAGAGAGTAAAATTGAATTGCTAGAAGCAACAAACCCAAATAGCCCTATCGCAAAGTTTATTGAAAAACGAGGAGAAGGGATTCATCACATAGCTTATGATGTTGAAAATATTTATGATGAAATAGCTCGATTGAAAAAAGAAGGCTTTGATATGATACATCAAGAACCAAAAGAGGGTGCAGATAATAAGTTAATTGCTTTTCTTCATCCAAAAAGCTCTGGAGGAGTTTTGGTAGAGTTGTGCCAAGAAAGGACCTAAATCTTAATCAAATCTTCTATCTTATTATCGTCAGTTAAATGAAATGTATTTAGCCCAGCTTTATTTGCTCCTACTAAGTGGCCCGCTGTATCGTCAATAAACAGAGTTTTTGAAGGATCGAGCTTATGATTCTTTATTACTGTTTCAAAAATTTCTACATCGGGTTTTCTCTGGCCCATTTCGTGCGATAGGTATACTTTATGAAAGTATGGGTTCAAGTGTTCTAAATCAAATTCTTTTTGCAGCATATCATTAATCCAATTAATGTGCAGTACATTCGTATTACTTAGGCAGTAGGTTTTATAATTTGCCTTAGCCCATTTTAGAATTTCAAAACGAAAAGGAGGAATATCCAACAACATAGCATTCCAAGCATCTTTAATGTCTTGTTCTGTTGCGGCTCCATTTGATTTCTTTAGCAAAGTTGAGATAAATTCTTTAGTAGATATTTTACCTGTTTCATAGGCGTTGAAAAATTCTTTAGAGTTCAGCTCCGTCATTAGACTTTCGTAGCGATCACCAAAAATATTTTCTAAGGCTTTATAAGTAGCTTCCATATCCAAATTGATAATTACCTTGCCTAAATCAAAAATGATTGTATCTATTCCTTCTAGGCTAAATTCTTTTTTAGTCATACTTTGGATTTTATTAAAATGAAAAAGTCTTCGGCAATTGCCAAAGACTTTTTCTATTTGTGGGCCCACCTGGGCTCGAACCTGGGACCACCTGATTATGAGTCATAGGGCGTCTCTTCTTAACTATTATTAAATCAAGGCATTAAGCAGAAATTATAATATTAACTGCCTAATTACTGCCGATGAGTATAATAAGTTATCCAAGAGTTGGTCAAACAAATGACCAAAAAGTTTTTATTGAATTTTACTCTAACAATAAAAGAGTCCGCTTGTTCAATGGAACAAGAATAAACAATAATCTCAATCCAAATAATTATCCTGAGAACCAGCGACTACATCAAGCTAATATCTTAGCTGCTGAGGTATACAATTACATCTCCAAGGGAGGAGTATTAAGAACCTTTAGGAAGCAAAGTGCTATGATAGGTAAACTATCAGACCTAGAGTATTTAAATATGGCTCTAGAGAGTAAACTAAATGGGAGTTACTCTGATAAATATAAGAGTACTTTAAAGTTTATACATAGGGACATTGTCAATGCTTGTAAAGGCAATGTAATCACCTTAGAGGGCATCAATTCTATCCTCAATAAATACACCTCAGCAACAAGCTATAACACCCTTAGAAGACACCTATACGCTCTTTTAAATACTGCAGTAAGCAAAGGGATGGAGCCAAGAGATTTACTGAGTAATAAGAGTAGAAAGAATAAGGCCAAACTAAACAAACCCTTCCGAGAAATAAGGCCTGTATTAGACGAAATAAGAGAATTTAACGACAAACTTTACCTGTGCTGTTTGCTAACTTACGGTTGTCTCTTAAGACCACATAGAGAGATAAGAGAGCTTTGTTGGGGAGACTTCTCTTCGGACTTAAGTCAAATCCATTTATCAGGGCATCGGAATAAATCTGGTAGGAATAGAATCGTACCTGTTCCTGTTTACATAAGGGAAAACTTAATCAAGGGGGAGGATGGTAGGAACATCTTTAGTGGAGAATTAGAGCCATACAACAGTGACTACTTTAAGAGTCTTTGGAGTAAGTATAAGGCCCAGTCAAAGGTTTTGGAAGAACATCAGACACTTTACTCCTTTAGGCATTCAGGTGCGATAGACATTTTTAAGAGGACAGGGTCTTTAACTAAGCTACAGAAGGCTATGGGTCACTCTAGTTTAAATGTATCGTTAACCTACTTAAGGGGGCTTGAGGTTGCTGAATTACAAGAGGAGGATATGCCGATGATTTAGCATTATTAATTCTACCCAATATTAATTAGATAAACTATACTTTTACCCCCCCCCGTATCTATTAACTTCTTTAAAGAATAATTAATTTAGGCAAAAAAATGATATGAAAAATTTATACACTATTTTGTTTTTATGCTTCTCCCTAGGGGCAATGTGTCAAACAACATTTTACACCGAGTCTTTTGAATCGACAACGGGTTACTCTTTTCCTAATGGGTCAGGGGTAGGCAGTAGTAATCAAGATTTTTTTGGCAGGACCGATTCTGTAAGCGCTCCCCCGCAAGAGACATTTACTTATTCAGGATTTGATGGAACTTTTTTTATTGCTGGAGAAGATATTAATGGTGCAATTACAGGATCTGTAGGTGAAGTTTATATTGACAATATTGATATATCGGGTAAGTTGAATTTGCAATTTACAGCGGCTTTCGCTTCTGGAACAGATATAGATATTGACGGAGTGGCAGATTCAATCTCTGTAGCAATTAAAATAGATAACGGTGCGTGGACAGTAATCGGTCGCTTCAGAGCAGACAGTAGCACATTTACAAGCTCTTCAGGGCCATTTAATGGTCAGTTTGCTGAGGATACCAATGGCGATGGTTATGGCGATGGAGTGCAGTTAACAGGTAATTTCACTGACTTCACGTGGCCAATTATTGGGTCTGGCGATTCTCTAGACATTCGCATTTCAATGGATTTACAATCAGGCGATGAAGAAGCAGCTTTCGATAATGTGCGTATATCTGGATTAACTTCAACAGGAATTAGCGAAGTAACTTTTGACGAAAACGCAATCAACTTATTTCCTAATCCATCTGCAGGAGTAATTAAAATTAACAATTTGGTCCAGGGTAGTATAGTTCAATTAATATCATTTGAAGGTAAGTTGCTGAGAGAGATAAATAGTACGAAGAGTCAAGTGCAACTTAACTTATTTGATTTTGAGAATGGAGTGTACTTTATAAAGGCTGAAGGGACAACACGGAAATTTATATTGAGTAGATAGAAGTTTATGGAATAACAAATTTGATTATGAATTTTTTAAAGAAAACTCTCGTAGTAAGTTTCTTGTTTTTAGTGTCATCTCAATCCTTCTCTCAAATTCCAAATGGATATTATACCAATGCTATTGGCCTTACGGGAGATACTTTAAAGGACAGTTTAAATAATATTATTGATGGGCATATTGAGTTTCCTTACACTAGTAGTTCTCAGATGGATTGTTGGGATGTGCTGAAGCAGGCAGACAAAGACCCTAACAACTCAAGTAATGTAGTAGGTATATACTCAAGATTTTCAATGAATGGGCCATTGGAATATAATAGTGGTCAGGGATGGAGCAGAGAACACGTATGGGCTAAATCTAGGGGAAATTTTGGCACATCTAGAGGAGAAGGTACAGACTTACATAATCTGTTCGCTGAGGACATATCCACCAACTCAGCAAGAAACAATAGAAACTTTGATATAGGAGATACGAGGTATTTAGACAATAGTGGGACTTATTCAGGTTCTACGGATGCATTCACTTCTACCTCACGTTGGGTGTGGGAGCCACCAGACTCTTTAAAGGGAGATGTAGCAAGGGTTATATTTTATATGGATGTAAGGTATGAAGGAGAGAACGGGGAGCTAGATTTAGAGGTAACAGACAGCCTTTTACCTAGTTCTAGTCAACTGCCTTTACACGGCAATGCGAGAACACTGTACAGTTGGCACTTACTCGATACTGTTAGTAACCAAGAAAGGAGGCGAAATGATACCATTTTTAAGTACCAAAATAATAGAAACCCATTTGTAGACCACCCTAGTTTTGTGCAATCCATATATGGATCTAGATATGGCAATGTATCGGTTGGTAGTAAGGAAATTAAAGAAATTAGTACCTATAAAATCTATCCGAACCCTAGCAACAAAAACATTATTGTAGAGTCTAATAAAAGAAGTATTGTAGAGGTGCTTGTTATTGATAGTCAAGGTAGGTTAGTCCTAAAAGAACAGCCTCTTTTAAGTCGAGTAAATATAAATGTCGATGAATTAAAAAGGGGATTGTACTTTGTAAGAATTATAGATTCTGCTGGACAGGAATATACTCATAGGTATATAATCGAGTAATTGATAGTATCGTTTTTAAGGGGATAGCAAACCAACGAAAATGGGGATTTATGAGTTTAACCAATTACCACTTGATGGACGAGAGAAACTGGTTTGGGAGGATGGCACATTTTTAACCAATAGATTAGAGCAAAATTTTGGGTTAACCCTTTACAGTTTATTTGACTTCTACGTTGAGGTTCATTTAAACAATGAAATAAACGAAATTGAGAAAATACGGACCTTCAAAAGCATAGAGCCTTTGACTCCTTATCTCGATGAGATAGAATTGACAAAGTTCCGTATCTAAACCTACTTAAGAGGGCTTGGGGTTGCTGAATTACAAGAGGAGGATATGCCGATGATTTAGTAATAAGTAGCAATAAACTATTCACTTTGTTACTTACTGGCTTCCTTTTTTTCTTAGAAATTTAGCAAACTTACAATATTCAGTTGGTCTTGATTTGTGGTTTCAAAAAATTGATTCATATAACCTAATTCAAACCTTATACCTTTATTGATTTTATAACCTATTCCACCATATAATCTATTTCTGTCAAATATTTTAGATTCTAAATTCAAAAAAATCTCGTTATATGCAGAAAAGTATAAGTTATTATTTTCCTCTTTTGAAAAAGGTTTATTGATACTTAAAAAATAGCGAAAACGCATTTTAAAATCACTCTCAACAAATCTTTGTTCAAATCGATAGCGATGGTTTAATTGCGCAATATCTACTTTTTGTTTTGACGTAAACTGTTGAAAAATTCTATGCTCATTAATAGATTCCTTTTCCTCTGTATTATCAATGTAGTTTTCGGATAAAATATTACTGTAACCTAATAAAACATTGTTTTTATTAGGTTTAAAATTATAACCTAATCCTGATCTTAATAGCAATTGCTCCAAGTCCCCAATACCATTATAATTTCTATACTGAATTTCGTTATGTATATTCCATTTAGAGTTGATTTTTTTACTTCCAATATACATTAACCAATTTCCTAAATTGCTTTCCTGAGCTTTAGCATAAGTAGGGAATATTAACCCAAGGACTAACATTCCCATTAAAACATTGTAATTGATTTTAATCATAGAAAAGCACTTCCCCTGTGTTGATATCATACATAGCACCTATAATTTTTATTTCTCCATTGTTATGCATTTCTGCTAAAACTGAGCTATTTTTTACAATGTTATCAATGGTTAATTCAACATTTTTAGCGGCAACATTATTAACAAACTCCGAATTTGATGAGTTTCGTAAGTTACTATCCTGTGGCTCTATAACGGCTTTTACAGCTGGCTTAATTTTGTTAAGCATTCCCGTTAAATTACCTAGTTTAGCGTCATCACAAGCTCCTTTTACTGCTCCACAAGCAGTGTGCCCCAGCACGACTACTAACTTTGTTCCAGCCAATTTGCAACCAAACTCCATACTGCCTAATATATCCGAATAACATTTATATAATTTTCTATCTTGCTCAATGTTACTAAATGCATTCATCAAAAATTTCCATTTAATTCAATTTCTGGTTTCCACGTAATTATTGCAGAATCTAAAGCTAATTGATATTGTTTGTTTAAAAAGTTTATCCTTTTTTGCTTTGTCTTTCCTGTTTGATTCAAAATTGTTTCTGCTAAAGGGTGTTTACTTTCAATATAAAACTCATTTCTGTTAAATAATCTTTGTAAAAATCTTTTTTCAGGAATACGAGCGGATTTATTTCTGTTTATTTCCTTATCTGCTAAAACAAGATTCCATACACCATTTATATTCGCTCCAAAATCATTATAGATAGTTTTATTAAGGTGTGGCAGAAAACGGTCAACTTCACATAATTTTGATGAACCACTTACAACAGAAATATCTTGAAAACTGTAAAAGCATTTACCTTTCTGATATCCATTTAAAGAATCTCTTACAGAAGTTATATCTGTTCTTCTCATAAAGTCATTTTCTAAAAAGAATAACGATTTATCCTCATCATATTTGACCTCAAGTAGTTTTGGGTTTAAGTTCAGATTCCAAGCAGTTTCTACTAAATCCCAACGAGCTTCAATTTCTTGATTGAAATTTAGGAAATGAAAAGATTCTTTTAGTTTTAAAAGACTGTCTTTTATAATTATTTCTTTATTTCCTGACGTGTAATTCTTTTCATAAAAAACATCTGGAATTTGACCTCCATTTATATTTTGAAACGCATCTACCACATTAACAAAACCTAATTTTTCGGTTTTTGACCATAGTTCGATATCTGAAATTTCTCCTTTTATGTGACTTCTACATACATTTAAAAAACTACTTGATTTTGAATTCCCTTGTTTATCGTTTTCTTTTAGATGTTCTATGATGTTTTTAGAAAATGGTTGAGATAATTCAGTTAATGAAATTTTATTGGTTTCTTTATTTACAAGTTCTAATAAACTTTTAGCAAAAGCAAACTTATAAGTAGCACTATTTTTCCCAAATAAAATTAAGGCTCTCCATTGAGATTCTATACTTGGGTCATTTATTTGAAATTGTGTCATTAAATTCGTCTCTCAAATGTGCTTCAACGACCCGACTAAGAAACGCAGGGGAATTTGAAACATTGCCCATTCAATTTAAATGTATGTTTTGAAGTAAAAATAACTAAACCCCTTCAGCAGCGCAAATAGAACCGACCAAGGGTTGGGGTTAACAGGAATGGGTTTCTATTTCAAGGGGGTGTTGTTTAGCTTAGTTATAACCGCGTATTAGAGTGTGTGATGATGTATAACGCGAAACTAATTCTATTTTCAGCTTACCTAATGGGCTTATCAAAGTTATTTCGTTCGAAAGAGGGGTACTTAATTTTTTTATTATTCCTTAGGTCAAGAGAAGTTAATTTATTATCACGGCAAAACAGACGTGTGAGCAATATATTATTGTTTAAATCTAATTTTGTAAGTTCATTGCTACTGCAATCCAGATGAGTTAGTGGAGTATTTTGACTGACATCTAATTTTGTAAGTTTATTATTACTACAATACAGATTGGTAAGTAAAGTGTTTTGATTGACATTTAGTTTTTTAAGCTTATTCTCACCGCAACCTAGAAGTGTTAGTATAGTATTTTGACTGATATCTAATTTTTTAAGTTTATTTTCATAACAAATCAATGTATGCAATGTAGTATTTTGACTGACATCTAATTTTTTAAGTTTATTGTAAGAACAATCTAAATCAGTTAGTAATGGGTTGTTAATTAGGTCTAATTTTTTAAGATTATTACTTGAACACTCTAAATAGGTTAGTAATGTATTTTGGCTTAGGTCTAAATTTAGAAGATTGTTCCCTCTGCAATTCAAATCTGTTAGCAAAGTGTTTTGACTGACATCTAATTTCTTAAGCCTACTTCCATCGCAAGATAAAATTTCTAAAGCAGTATTTTTACTTAAATCTAAAATCTCTACCAAACCGTCGTAATGGTTATCAAAGTGTAGCTCTTTTAACGCTATATTAGTACTTAGATCCAATACGGCAAGCACACTTCCCATATCGTGGTCACCAATTATTTCTAAATGAGTTAAAGAAGTGAAGCCCTCAATCCCTGATAAATTTTTGATTCCAGTTAAGTGCCAGTCATCATCTGCATCAGACCAAGCCGCTTCTCCCATATCTTCAGTTGCTACATATAATTCCAAAGAAGTTACATCTTTAATATTTTTTGTCTTTACTTTCCCATCAATTTTATTATCGTAGCCTAGGTGTATTAATTCTTTTTCAAAGAGTTGGTCCGGAATGGATGTGTATTGACTAAAGCCAATAATTGGGGTACATAGCAAAAGGAGTAATAATTTATTCATATGCTAAACTTAGCACTTAATTAATGAAGCTGAAATCTTTCAGCTTCATTGATATAACCACAGGAGGGTGGGGTTAAAAGAAATGATTTTCTATTTTAAGGGGTGTTGCATAGCATAGTTATAACCCCTTATTAGAGAGGGTATAACGATGAATAGTAGAAAAGAGGAGCATCAACTACCTCTCCTTATCGATATTCTCTTTTTTTTGTTTCCGATTTGATTCGATAATATTCCAGAAAGTAAATCCCATGTACAATGCAAAGATGACGCCACCTGCTATAAAGAATCCTAAATTCATGATGTTCTTCTTTGTCTGATGGCTATTGCGAATAATAATATTGTACCTGGCCAATGTGCCGAATACTGGGCTTCTTCTGTCATACCCATTATGCCATACCCTATCGAATATAACATACATGCGAATGCCAGAATAACTGGATACCACTTTAATATGAATTTTTTCATATAATCAAATATAGGAAATTATGATGACTAGTCAAAACCCTAACGGAGTTAGAAGATGAAGGGGTTGTACCAAAGAACTTCCACCTCTTCGATAGAGTAGATATGAAAGAGTATCAACTCAAACACAAAACCCATTGGTGGAAGAGGATGAGTACCACTTAGGGGGTGGGGGTATTTTCTTGTAAACCAATATAAACCTTTGGATAGAGTTTGAAAATGGGTGGTTAATATTTCGGTGTCAGGTTTTTAAGGTTGGTAGAAACCTCAACTTAATTTCTCCCTAAAATCAATGCAAATAAGCCTTATTTAATAGCTCAAACTTCAGCTAGAACCTTAATAAAAGCCCAAACCTTTCAATTTCACAACCAAAACTAACCAAGGGTGGGGTTAATAGCAATGATTTCCTATTTCAGGGGTGTTGTATAGCATAGTTATAACCCCGTATTAGAGAGGGTGTGACTATGTTTAACACCTGTCTATGTTAGAACTAAACTACTTAAAGGGCTTGAGGTTGCTGAATTACAGGAGGAGTATATGCCGATGATTAGCATTTTTTAAAACAAAAAAAGTCCTACCGAAGCAGGACTTTTTATTAAATTATTTAATGAAACTTATGGAGTACAGTTAGTGAAGTTAGGCTTTGGTAGTGTCCAAGCTGTTATATTGCTGAATGCGTTACAATCTGTGACATTTGAAACATTCCACGAGCTGATGTTTTGATTAAATGACGAGGCACCATAAAACATACCACTCATATCAGTCACATTAGACACATTCCACGAGCTGATGTCTTGGTTGAATGACGAGGCATTAGTAAACATACTTTTCATATTAGTAACATTAGAAACATCCCACGAGCCGATGTCTTGGTTGAATGACGAGGCACCATAAAACATATAAGTCATATCAGTAATTTTTGAGACACAAACATTAGTAACATCTGTATTAGAATTAATTCTGTTCTTTAAAGTAGCTGAATCAACAACTGTGTAAAGTATTCCATTCACAGTACCTGTATCTCCTATTGTGGCACCTGCACTTGCCTTTATCGTCACTCCATTAGAGTCAAGATAAACTGCACTTGGTAATTCGGTAGTTGTAAATGGTATTTCATTTCCATAGAACGTTCCTGAAGGGTTAGTTAGGAATGTTCTAACGAAATAAGATGTTTCTGCTGCAAGTCCATTTAAATTATTTTGAACAGAATCCCCTGAAACTACAATTCTATTATCGGTCACTTCAGGCAATGGACTAGTTGACCATACAAACCCTTGCGATGAAACTGAGGAATCGTTAGGACAAGTTGGAGCCATTATTATCCCTGAAAGGAAAGCGCTGTTTTCTGTAATGTTAGTTGTAGCAAAAGTTGTTAAACTAGGTGTTGTGCTGCAAGGGTCTCCAATCGGTGCTATATTATTATCAGGAAGTGGAGTATCGTCATCTTTTTCACAAGAAAATAGAGATATTGATATAAGTGCTATTAGAGAGTATTTGAATAGTTTCATAATTCAGTGTATTTAGTCACAAAGAACGTTATATTTTCAATTACCTAAAACCTCAGCTTGAATCTCAACAAAAGCTGAACCCTTTCACCCTTACAAACAGGACTAACCAAGGGTGGAGTTAACAGAATTGATTTCCTATTTCAAGGGGTGTTGTATAGCATAGTTATAACCCCGTATTAGGGAGGGTGTGACGATTATTAACACTTGCTTAAGTTATGTAACTAACCCAACTTAAGAGGACTTGAGGTTGCTGAATTACAGGAGGAAGATATGCCGATGATTTAAATAGTGCCTTTCTTTGAGCCATAATAAAATAATCCTACAGATATTACTCCCATAATTATTACAGGAAGTGGAGCGCTTGGTTGACCTGTAAAAACATTAATTAGTTCAGGTAGAGCAAAGAATCCAGTTACTGCATATAATAAGAATGATATTCTTTTTAAAACTCTAATATCACTAAATGACAATGCACCATATATAAGGGATATAATTCCAAGAATCGTTAAGCCAAGTACTAAAGCAAACTGGTCAAACATTATTAATGCATCTGGTGATGGGTCTGAACCGAAGAAGTCACCCATAAGCTTCATTTTAAAGTCAATAGACAATAAGGAAATATATAGTGGCAGTGCTTGAAGGAATATTAATACAATATTGATTTTAAAGATTGTTTTGATTTTCATTTTAATCGTTTTCTCAAATATATTAAAAAAGCTGATAAGCGCAGGTTTAAACGTATCGTTAACCTACTTAAGGGAGCTTGAGGTTGCTGAATTACAGGAAAAGGATATGCCGATGATTAGTCCTTTTTAAAACAAAAAAGTCCTACCGAGGTAGGACTTTTAATTTTAGGTGTAGTACTTATTTATTGATTGAGTTGTTCTATCAATTTGCTGATATCTTTCGTTACAATTACCCCTGGTAATTTAATAGGTGCTCCAATTTCTGCCAGAAAAGTACCTTCAACCTCTCCTCTTTTATAGGTTGTAAAACCAATACGATATAATCCAACGGTTAATGCTTTTGTAGGGTCGCTAACCTGACTCTTATACCTTAATAATGAATTGTACTTTCTGCCACCAGGGTTAGATGGCATTTCACCACTATCATCATTTCTAGCTAGGGTATTCCAATTTGCTTTTTGAATATTTTCTGGAGTAACCCCTTCTTTATTATAAATATCTGAACGTTCAAGTGTAATGTATGTGTCAAAATAAGCTGTTGAATTTTTATTTTCTACGAACTCATCGGACTCAATTGCGTTCTTTACTTTGGCATTCCCCACAGGCGACATCATTCTAACTCCTAATTCAGGAGCCACCGCAGGAATCCACAAATATAAATAGTAGTATTTCTTCCCGTTTTTGACCTCATCCTCATTACCTTTTGCAGCATATCCTAAGTAGGTGGTTACATCAGTGTAAGGAATCTTAATTGTTTTGGGACCTACTTTTTTTTCAGTTAAACCTCCAAATTTATTAAGCTTTTGAGCATTTAATTGAACGATTGAAGCTAAGGCCAATAGCAGTACTGATAATTTTTTCATCTCTTTTTTATTTTAGTTTATATAACGAACTTACATATTTTTTCACAAAAATTATAATAACCTAGAACTTTAGCAAAATCCTAAAACTTACAACGTCACAAACAGAACCAACCAGGGGCGGGGTTAATAGAATGGTTTCCTATTTCAAGGGATGTTGTGTGGTGTAGTTATAACCCCGT
>ENA-UZWV01000936-UZWV01000936.1-metagenome-genome-assembly--contig:-Day-3-1m-contig-936_pt1 | contig 90120 bp, 97 predicted proteins | sample MGYA00260342_ERZ794902 | MGnify/ENA metagenome assembly ERZ794902
TTTTAATATCATAAACCCTTTTCTTTAATTAATCTTTAATGACAAATAAACACTTTGCTCATAATACTCTGTGATATTATATTATTTTGTGAGCTCTAAATAATTATTTTTCAATAAATCCGTTAGATTATTCATGCAAACATTTTTTTAATTTCACACACAAACAACCAATGCGTTTATAAAAAATTTTGGTACAAATTAAATTTAAAAATACAGTAATAAACCCAGAATTTATTATTCTTAGATTATTTATTAGAATTATTGATTTTTTAATAAAGGGTTCCAAAATAAATTAAGAGTTAAAAAAAAATCAATTCTTATTTTTACGTTTTTTCTTTTTTCGAATCTTAGCGAACATCAATTTATAATCTTCTACATTTATCTCTGCTTTTCTTTCTGTTATAATTTCATTAAAATTAAAAGTTAATTTTGATGCTTGAACTTTTAGCTTGTCGTCTTGGAAAGCTCGTTGTAAAACATCCTCTATCAAAAAGTCCTCATTATCTGATTCTGGATGGTACTCTGTTTTTAAGGAAAGATTGAAAACATTTGCAGTTGTATTATACCAAAAAGCTTTCCAACCACTTCTTAAAACCTTGATGTTTTGAAATGCTGTCTCTCCTGTTTGACGATGAATTAATTTAATTAAAATTCTACCCTCTGTGGTTGTCATTTTTTTAATTTGATCTGTAAACTCACCTTCTATAAAGTTTTGAACTAACTTCGTATACTTTCTTCGCTTACTTTTTGATTTTATTTTCTCTAGTCTTACATTTAATGAATCTAATCTTTTTGAGGCAATTTGAGCGAATGGATAAGCTTTGTAAACTTTTCTGCGAAACCATAAATAAAAACGAATATCATTTCTAGATTTAAACTTTTGTTTTGGAAGTAGTGAAAACTCATTAAGTTCTACTGTTAAAGTATCTCCAGGGTTAACAAAAACATAATCTGCAATGTTATACTGCAAAGAATCTAATTCCTTTTTTTGAGAAAAAGATATTGCAGAAATTAATACTAAATATATACCGAGAAGTTTTTTCAAATTTTTATTTAATTTACCAAATCAGCAGAATACAAAAACATAGTCTTATTAGTTTGTGTTAATGTCTACAAATTAAAGTCAAAAGCTATTTTTTAACTAATTTTATCTATAAAATCTTGTTCAGAAATAATCTCTAATCCTAAATCTTGTGCTTTTGTTAATTTTGATGGCCCCATATTATCTCCTGCAACAATAAAATTTGTCTTTTTAGAAATGGATGAACTTACTTTTCCTCCGTTATCTTCTATTACTTTTTTTAGTTCGGTTCTACTGAGTTGATGAAAAACGCCGGAAACTACAAATATTTGTCCTTTTAATAAATCAGTTTGATTTTCTAAACTTTCTGCAGAAACCTCTAATTGCAAACCAGACGCTCTTAGACGATTTATTAGTTGAATATTTTCTTGATTGGAGGAAAATTCTAAAATACTTTGTGCTATTCTATCACCTATTTCATCAACAGCAATTAATGCTTCTAAATCTGCAACCATCAAATTGTCTATAGACTTAAAACTCTTGACTAATTTTTTAGCAACTGTTTCACCTACAAAACGAATTCCTAAAGCAAATAATACTTTTTCAAATGGAATTTCCTTTGATTTTAGAATTCCGTCAATCATGTTTTGAGCAGACTTTTTTGCCATTCTCTCTAATGGAGTTATTTGCTCTACACTTAAATCGTATAAATCTGCATAGTTTTGTATCAGTCCATTTTTACGCAATAAATCTACAGTCTCTCCTCCTAAACCATCAATATCCATTGCTTTTCTACTAATGAAGTGTTGAATTCTTCCTGTAATCTGTGGTGCACAACCGAACTCGTTAAGGCAATAATGTTTAGCATCGCCTTCTGTTCTTGACAATAGCGTATTGCATTCAGGGCAATTTGTAGCATATATTGTAGCTTCTGAATCCCCTGGACGTTTCGTAAAATCTACTGCAATAATTTTTGGAATTATTTCCCCTCCTTTTTCTACAAAAACGGTATCTTTTAGTCTAATATCTAATTTTTTAATTTGATCTGAGTTATGAAGCGAAGCTCTTTTAACAGTTGTACCTGCTAATTGGACAGGTTCTAAATTTGCAACTGGAGTTATTGCTCCCGTTCTGCCAACTTGATACGTAATTTCATGCAATACTGTTGAAACCTGTTCTGCTTTAAATTTGTAAGCAATTGCCCATCTTGGAGCTTTTGCTGTATATCCTAATTCTTCTTGTTGTTGTAAATTGTTAACTTTTATCACAACTCCATCTGTTTCGTATGGTAAATTATGACGTTTAGTCTCCCAAATATTTACAAAATCGAAAACTTCGTCTATTGATTTTGCTAAAGAAATTGTCCTTGGAACTTTAAATCCAACTTTTCTTGCATTTTCTAGACTCTCAAAATGTGTTTTATATTTACGTTCTTCAGTAACTACTTGATACAAGAAACAATCTAAAGGTCGTTTTGCCACTTCTGAACTATCCTGTAATTTTAAACTTCCACTCGCAGTGTTTCTTGGATTTCTATACTCTTCTTCTCCATTTAAAACACGCTCTTCATTCATTTTATTAAATCCGTCTATTGGTAAAATGATTTCTCCTCGCATTTCAAAATTGGAAACAAAGTTCTCTTTGGGTGTTAAAGGAATAGAAAGAATTGTCTTAATATTTGAGGTAACATTATCTCCTTGAAAACCATCTCCTCGTGTTACAGCCTTTACAAAATTTCCATTTTCATAAGTTAAATTAATAGAAGCACCATCGAATTTTAGCTCACAAGTATATTCTGTTTCTGTAGTGCCTAATAATTTTTGAACTCGTTTTTCCCAATCGATTAAATCTTCTTTAGAATATGAGTTATCTAAAGAATACATTCTATTTTTATGAGTAATTGTTTCAAAATTTTTAGTAATAGTTCCCCCCACTCTTTGTGATGGTGAGTTTGCATCGAAAAAAGTTGGATTCTCTTTTTCTAGTTTTTCTAACTCTTTTAGTTTTATATCAAAATCAAAATCTGAAATAGTTGCTTTATCTAAAACGTAATAGTTATAATTATGCGTATTTAACTCATTACGTAATAATTGTATTTTTTGTTGGATTGTCATTTAAAGATATAGTTTACTTTTTAATATGAAACACATCAGAACAGTTTCAAAAATAAGATATTAAATGCACACTAAATAAGTTAAATTAAATTTATAAGGTCGCTGATAAAATACCTCAGCCAAAAACTTGTTTTAAAGCTTAAATAAATAACCTGAAAGAAAAAATGGCCAACAAAAATAAAACCCAAAACAAAAAACGTTTTGGGTTTTCGAGAAAAACGATATAATATTTTTTAACCTAATTTTCATCAAGAATCGTTCAACGCTAAATTTAAAATTGAACTTTTTTAATAATATGTATACCTTCTTACTTTTGCAATGTGCTTTGCTAAACGCATAACTTGATGAGAATAACCATATTCATTATCATACCAAATATAAATCACGATAGTTTCTTTGTCCGTTATTGTTGCTTTACTATCGAAAATTGATGGTGCAGTTGAACCAATTATATCTGAAGAAACTAATTCATTATCTAAAGAATATTTAATTTGCTCCACTAAATCTCCTTCTAGAGCATATTTTTTTATAATTGAATTTACACGCTCTCGAGAAACAATTGTTCTAAGTTGTAAGTTTAAAATGGCCAAAGACCCGTTTGGTACAGGAACTCTGATTGCATTTGATGTTAATTTATCTTTTAAAACTGGGATTGCTTTGGCAACAGCAGATCCTGCGCCAGTTTCTGTAATCACCATATTTAGAGCAGCTGCTCTCCCTCTTCTATACTTACTGTGCATATTATCTACCAAATTTTGGTCATTTGTATATGCATGAATTGTTTCTAAATGCCCTTTTTTGATTCCAAAATTATCTTCTAAAACTTTTAAAATTGGTGTAATTGCATTGGTTGTACAAGATGCAGCTGAAAACACATCTACATCATCAAGATTATTTTGTTTATGGTTAACTCCATGAACAATATTGGGAATTCCTTTACCAGGAGCTGTTAATAAAACTTTACTGGCCCCTTTTGATTTTAAATGTCTGCTTAACGCAATATTATCTCGAAAAACACCTGTATTATCAATTATTAATGCATCATTAATTCCAAATTGAGTATAGTCGATATCTTCTGGTTTTTTTACAGAAATCATATGAACTGTTGTTCCATTTATAATTAAAGCATTATTTTCAACATCTGTTTCTACAGTTCCTAAAAAATCTCCATGCACAGAATCTATACTTAAAAGAGAAGCTCTTTTTTCTAAAACAGTTTGATTAATTTCCCCACGGGTTACAATCGCTCTTAAGCGCAATTGAGAACCTTTACCCATTTTTGACATTAATTCTCTCGCTAATAAACGACCAATTCTACCAAAACCATATAAAACAATATCTTTTGGTTGAATGTTTACTGACTCTGTTGCTCCTTTCAACTTGTTTTTTACAAAAGCAACCTTATCTAATCCTTTTTCAGTATTCAGATAACATTCATATGCTAGTTTACCAATATCTAATTTAGCGGATGGTAAGTCTATTTGCCGAATTGCTTTTGCAACATCTAACGCGTCATGAATGGAAATTGGTTTACCCACAAATTCTTTTGCATAGTTTATTAAGTTTAAAACTTCATTTGCTCTTTTATCTATTAAGGGGTTTCTAAACAAAACTAGTTCTATCGATTTATCATACCATAAATCATTTACAATAGTTATAAATTCTACAGTATCCCTTCTTGTTTTAGCTTGGGATAAAACTTCTTCTTCGTAATTCAAGATTTTTGCCATAGTTTTTAAAATAAATTTAAAAAATTTCAACAAAAATATCTATTTTTTCTAAAACACGAAATCGATTTCGTTAAATTTTCGTAAATAAAAAAATCCTGATATTTTATCAGGATTGTAAGAGAAAAAATTTAATTAATTAAAAACGAAATCTCTCCTTTTCACCTCTTAAGTTTATCATTTCTATAATATTATAAGAGTATCTATTGCTAGATAATGAGTCAATTAATTCTGCTGTATCACTTGCATTATTAACTTTTGTATCATTTATTTTTGTGATTATGAAACCACTTAAGTCATTTCGACTATCACTAGAATTAACAATTTTCACACCATTTTCGATACTTTTAGCCTTCAACTCTTTTTTTGATAAATCCTTTAACTCCCAACCAAAAGATTTAGCTAAAATCAATTTTATTTTTTTTCCCAGTTTAATCTTTTTAATAACTAACTCGCCATCTCTATCCAAGGTTACATTAACAAAATCTCCTGGTCTTTTTGCCGTTAATTGACCTCTTAAGTCAGAGAATTTAGAAATCTTAACATCATTAATTTTCTTAATGATATCCCCAGATTTTAACCCACCTTTCTTCGCACCTCCCTGATCATTTACTGCAGCAATTTTAACCCCATTAATATCTGAATCTCTTCCATCAATATTTATTCCCAAGATAGCCTCCTGTACTACACCATACTCAAGTAAATCATCTATTATTTTTTTGGCAATATTTGATGGCACTGCAAAAGAATACCCAACAAAAGAACCTGTTTTTGATGAGATAGCTGTATTAATTCCTACTAATTCACCACGTGTATTTACTAACGCGCCCCCACTATTTCCCGGGTTTACAGCAGCGTCTGTTTGAATAAAAGAATCTATTGCTGAATTACCTTCTAAATCTCTTCCTTTTGCACTTACAATACCTGCTGTAACGGTAGAGGTTAAATTATAAGGATTCCCAACAGCTAAAACCCATTCTCCAATTTTAATCGTATCAGAATTTGCAAACGGAATATATGGCAAATCTATCTCAGAATCAATTTTTAACAAGGCGATGTCATTGTCTTTATCGGCGCCAATTATCTCTGCTTTGTATTTTTGTCTGTTATTTAAAGTAATCTCAATTTCTGTCGCACCCTCAATTACATGATTGTTAGTTACAATATAACCATCCTGAGAAATAATTACACCACTTCCTGTACCAACTTGTTCAAATTTTCTTCCATTACTTCTATTTCCAAAAAATATATCAGCAGGACTAGATTGTGTTCTAATCGATATATTTTTAACATGCACTACAGCATTAACCGTATTACCAGCTGCAATTGTAAAGTCGACAGAGTTTGAAACTAAATTGGCTTTATTTAATGCAGGATTGTAATTTGCTGTAATAGTTTGTATTGGCTCAGAAATCGTTTTTTCTACAACTACTTCTTTTTTAAAAAGCATTTTATAACCACTTAGAGCAATGATTCCTCCTAAGATTGCAATTCCTAATAATTCTAAAATTTTCTTCATATCATTAAATTTCATGTCTCAAATGTACAATTTTAACAATTTTAAAAATTCTGTTTAACTTCATTTTAACTCACTTTAACCCGTTTTTAACATTCTTTTTATCCTCATTAAATAACTATATTTGTTGTAATGAATTTAGAATTTTACAAATACCAAGGAACAGGAAATGATTTTATTATGATCGATAATAGATCAAAAAAGTTCCCCAAAAAAAATATTGCTTTGATTACGAAACTTTGTAATCGAAATTTTGGTATCGGCGCAGACGGTGTTATTTTAGTTGAAAATGACTCAACTTTTGATTTCAAAATGATTTACTTTAATGCCGACGGAAGCCAGACTTTCTGCGGAAACGGAGGAAGATGTGCAGTAGCTTTTGCTAGGTATTTAGAAATCATAAACAATGAAACAAATTTTATTGCTGTTGATGGTAAACATTTAGCAACGATACAAAATGGAATTGTCTCTTTAAAAATGATAGATGTTGATTGTATTGAAATAAAAAATAATGCTGTTTATGCATATACAGGTACTCAACATCATGTCGAATTGGTTGATGATTTAAAGAACTTTCCTGTCCTTGAAAAGGGGAGAGAAATAAGATATTCATACAACGAACCCGGAAGTAATGTAAATTTTACTGAGCAAATAAACGATTCAACCTTTAGAGTTAGAACTTATGAAAAAGGCGTTGAGAACGAAACCTTAGCTTGTGGAACAGGTGTAACCGCAGTCGCTATTGCAATGCACAAAACAGGGAAAACAAAAAATAATTCCATTTCATTACCTGTAGAGGGTGGAAATTTAGAAGTTTCATTCATTGAAGAAAATGGAATTTATAAAAATGTATTTTTAAAAGGACCTGCCACTTTTGTTTTTAGAGGTAATATAAAAATCTAATGAATACACTTTTAGGTGAAAAAATAAATTTACGCGCTTTAGAGCCAGAGGACTTAGAGTTTCTATATCAAATAGAAAACAATGAATCTTTTTGGGAAGTAAGTCATACAAAAACACCCTTTTCTAAGTATATTTTAAAACAATATTTGGAGAATGCGCACTTAGATATTTTTGAAGCAAAACAATTGCGTTTGTTAATTGAAGAAAAATCAACAAAAAAACAAATAGGACTTATTGATTTGTTTGATTTTAACCCATCTCATAAAAGAGCAGGAATTGGTATCTTAATTCATCCAGAGTTTCAACAGAATGGCTTCGCGTCTGAGGCGATCTCACTTTTAATCAATTATTCTTTTTCTTTATTAGACTTGCATCAACTATTTGCAAATATAACTTCAGACAATACTAAAAGTATTTCTCTTTTTAAAAAGTATAATTTCAAAGAAGTCGGCATAAAAAAAGATTGGATTTTATCGCAAGGAAAATTTAAAGATGAAATTTTGTTTCAGTTGATAAAACATTAATTTTGTAATTCTCATAAAATCTGAAATACTTTGGGTAAAAAAACTATATACGCAGTTACAGCTATTATTATCATAATTTGTGCAATTATTGGATACAATTATTACAATAAAATATTTGGCAAAGCGATTACAAAAAAAACAGAACTTTATGTAAAATCCTCGGATAACTTAAACGACATAAAAGATAATATTGCAGATTACACTAAACACCCTAATACTTTTCTTTTAGTTGCTGCGCAGAAAAAATTTACAAATCCTAAACCCGGCAGATATATCTTAAAAAAAGGCATGTCTAATAATGATATTGTTAACTTATTAAGAAGCGGTAATCAGGCTCCGATAAACGTATCTTTTAACAACCAAGATACTTTAGAAAAACTAGCTGGTAGAATTGCACAACAATTAGAAATAGATTCAATTTCTCTTTTAAAAAGTTTTCAAAATAAAGATTTCTTATCAAAAAATAATTTGACTGAAAAATCTGTATTACAAATTTTTATTCCCAATAGCTACCAATTCTATTGGACTACATCTGCTGAAAATTTTAGAAATAAGATTTTTAAAGAATACAATCGATTTTGGAACCAAAGCCGATTAAAAAAAGCAAAAGCTTTAAATTTATCAAAAAGTGAAGTGATAGCCTTAGCTTCCATCGTACAAAAAGAAACCGCTAAAAAAGAAGAGAGGCCAATAGTTGCAGGCTTATACCTTAATAGATTAAATAAAGGGTGGCCTTTACAAGCAGACCCTACAATTATATACTGTATCAAGCAAAATAAAGGTCAGGATTATGTCGTAAAAAGAGTATTGACTGCCGATTTAAAAATTAAATCACCCTACAATACATATAAAAATAAAGGATTACCTCCAACTCTTATAGGAATGCCAGATATTTCTGCGATTGAAGGGGTTTTAAATGCTCAAAAGCACAACTACTTTTACATGTGTGCAAATGTTGATAAATTAGGATATCATGCATTTGCAAAATCACTATCGCAACATAACAGAAATGCAGCAAAATACCATCAATGGATGAACGAACAAAGAGTTCATAGATAATGTTAAAAAAATTAATTTATCTACTCTTACTTTCACTCTCCATTTCGACGGTTGCACAAACATCATTTTATAAAAAAGCTGATACATTAAACACCAAAAGAAGAAATGCGATTGCAATTTCAGCAACTACAATGACTGCAGGCGCTTTAATTGCTTTAAATCAACTTTGGTATAAAGAGTATCCACGTTCTAATTTTCATTTAAAAAATGACAACAAAGACTGGAAACAAATGGATAAAACTGGACATTTTATGACTTCATATTACCTTGGAAAACTTGGTATGGAAGTTTTAGATTGGGCGGGAGTTTCTGAAAAACACCAAATAATTTATGGGGCAACTTATGGATTTGCTTTCTTAACAGCTGTAGAAATTTTAGACGGATATTCGGATGAATGGGGAGCTTCACCCGGAGATATTGTTGCTAATGCTGCTGGTACAGGTTTGTTAATAGGACAAGAATTACTTTGGAATGAGCAACGAATTACTGTAAAATACTCATTTCATCCAACAGAAATTGCGAAACAAAGACCAAATACTTTGGGTAAAAATTACCTACAACAGACCTTAAAAGACTACAATGGTCAAACTTATTGGCTTTCAGCAAATATCTGGTCTTTTAATAAGGAAAGTTCGTTTCCTAAATGGATTAATATTGCTCTAGGTTATGGTGCTGATCAAATGCTTTATGGAAACTCAAACACAGGAAACGAAATGTTAGAAAATCCTTACAGACAATTCTACCTTAGTTTGGATCTCGATTTGACGAAAATTGAAACAAATTCGGAATTCTTAAAAACTATCTTCTCTGTTATTAACTTTATAAAGATACCAGCTCCGACATTAGAAATTAGTAGTAAAGGAGGTCTATCCTTTCATTATCTGTATTTTTAATTAACTTTAACACACTAACAATCAGTATATTTAATTTTTATTATAAATTTGACTCGCAAAACAGAAATATAGGATTTATCAAAAAAATTTTATTTTTAGGTATCGTATTTTTAGGGTTTATTAATACAACTATTATTGATAAAAAAATAGATACAAACAACAAAATTACTTTTCCAAAATTCATTGATTATAATATACCGTATTTACAAAAAAACTTTGTCGGATTTAAAGAAGCTTTGGCTTTTAAGGAATCTCAAGGAAAATATACTGTAGTGAATACATTAGGATATTTAGGAAAATATCAATTTGGTAGGACAACCTTGCTAAGGTTTAATATACACAATACTCAAGCATTTTTAAGAAATCCAGAATTACAAGAGAAAGCATTTGTGGCTTTATGCAAAGTAAATAAATGGATTTTAAGAAAAGATATTAAACGATCTGTTGGTAAAACAATAAGCGGAATTAAAATTACTGAATCTGGAATTTTAGCTGCTGCGCATTTAGCTGGAGCCGGAAATGTAAAGAAGTTTTTGAGAAGTAATGGGACTTTTAGATTTTCTGATGCTTATGGGTCATCCATTAAATCATATATAAAGAAATTTGGTGGTTATGATGTTTCTAACATTAAAGCAGATAGAAAAGCTAGTGTCTAAAATTCATTACTAGAGTTCATTCTTTACGGCTAATAATAGATTTTGTAAATTCTTGTGAAAAAAAAACTATTTGTGAATAATAAAAATAGCAGGTTTTTTATGTAAATCTGGATGTTGAGTTTTCCAATCTTTTACCATCAAAGTTTTTATGTATTCTGATGGTAATGTAATATCCACAGCAATACATAAATTGGTTGTTGGTGTTAATGTGCCCTTTAGATCTGTGAACATTTTTTCATTTCTATAAGGTGTTTCTATAAAAATTTGAGATTGATTTTTATCCTTAGATAGTCTCTCTAAATCTTTAATTGCTTTTTTTCTATCCGATTTATCAATAGGTAAATAACCATTAAACGCAAAATTTTGTCCATTCAAACCAGAACTCATCATCGCCATTATAATAGAACTTGGCCCAACTAAAGGAATAACTCTAATATTATTTTCGTGCGCTATTTTAACAATACTCGCTCCAGGATCAGCAATTGCGGGAACTCCAGCCTCTGAGAGTAAACCAACATTTACACCTTGTTTACAGACATCTAAATATTTGGAAGTTTCTATATCTTCTGCATATTTATCTAATAACATTAATTGTAAGGATGATTGCGATTTTTTTGGTGAAATTTTTTTTATAAACCTTCTTGCTGATTTTTCATTTTCAACGATATAATAATCAATCTGTTCGATAACTTTTTTTACAGATAAAGGCATTACCTCCAATGGCTCCGTTTCACCTAAAGTTGTTGGTATTAAATAAAGTTTACCATTCATTTTTCTAACGTTATTTTATTAGAAGGTTAACTTTTTAGTTAAATCATCAACATACTTTCTAAACTGCTTATCAGTTTCTGTCAAGTTATCTACAGTTTTACAAGCGTGTAATACAGTTGCATGATCTCTTTGCCCGATCTGATTACCGATACTCGCTAAAGAGGTTTTGGTTAATCTTTTTGCAAAAAACATAGCTAATTGTCTTGCTTGTACAATATGACGTTTACGAGTTTTAGATTGTAGAGTTGCCACATCCATATCAAAATACTTAGATACTTCTTTCTGAATATAATCTATAGAAACTTCTTTCTTTGTGTTCTTAACGAACTTATCTACAATTTGCTGAGCTAATTGTATAGAAAACTCTCTTCTATTAAAAGAAGCTTGAGCAATCATAGATATAATAACACCCTCTAATTCTCTTACATTAGATTTTATGTTTTTTGCGATATATTCCACAATCTCCTCTGGCATTTCTACACCATCTCTAAACAATTTTTTTTGTAGGATAGAGATTCTAGTTTCGTAATCTGGTGCTTGTAATTCAGCCGATAAACCCCATTTAAAACGAGATAATAAACGTTGTTCGATATCTTGCATATCGACAGGAGCTTTATCTGAAGTTAAAATTACTTGTTTTCCATTTTGATGTAAATGGTTAAAAATATGAAAAAACACATCTTGAGTTCCTGCTTTGCCCGATAAAAATTGCACATCATCAATAATTAATACATCAATCATTTGATAAAAATGAATAAAATCATTTCTTGTATTCGATTTTACGGAATCAATAAATTGTTGGGTAAATTTTTCTGAAGAAATGTATAAAACTGTTTTATCTGGATATTTATCTTTTATGTCAACACCAATGGCATGAGATAAGTGAGTCTTACCCAAACCAACTCCTCCATAAATTAACAATGGATTGAAAGAAGTTCCTCCAGGTTTATTAGCGACTGCCATACCCGCAGAACGCGCTAGTCTATTAGAATCACCCTCTACGAAATTAACAAAATTATAATTAGGGTTTAACTGAGATTCAATCTTAACTTTCTGTAATCCTGGAATTACAAAAGGATTTCTTAACTCTCTTTTATTAGATTCTATTGGAACTGTAACTTTTTGTGGTTTTAAAGGATCTCTATTAGAACTTGGAATTTTAACAATTTGCGGTCTGTTACTGCTGTAATTGTTTTCCATTTTTACATCATAAATCAATTTTGCATCATTACCCAATTGTCTAACTAATGCAACACGTAATAATTTAATATAGTGTTCCTCTAACCATTCATAGAAAAATTTACTAGGCACCTGAATTGTTAACGCTTCTCCTGAAATTTTTACAGGTTTTATTGGCTCGAACCAAGTCTTATAGGCTTGTGGCTTAATATTGTCCTTTATAAAAGTTAAACATTCATTCCAAACAGAATCAGCAGTTATAGTCATTTAATATTAGTTAATTAAGTAAGTTAATAATTAGGTTTAATAGGTGATTCTGCAAACTTCTAAATAGCTAAACAAAAATGTGAATAAAATTCAGTAAAAAAAAATGAATTTGCTATTGATTATTAATTATTTTTTGCGTAAAATACGTAAGAAATAATTTAGAACACTTTGAAAAATTCATTAACACAAACTAGAATTCGATATTCAGAAACCGATCAAATGGGGGTTGTATATCACGGAAATTATGCACAATTTTTTGAGCTAGGACGAACCGAATGGCTTCGTTCTTTGGGGGTATCATACAAAGATATGGAAATAAGCGGAATAATGCTACCTGTAATCTCAATAAACTTTAAATTTTTAAAATCTGCTTTATATGACGACGTTTTAACCATAAAAACTTTTCTAAAGAAAAAGCCTAGTGTAAAGATTGAGTTTGAATATGAAATCGTAAATCAAAATAACGAATTAATTTGCACTGGAAATTCTGTTTTGGCGTTTATGCTGAATAAAACAATGAAACCATCTCGTTGCCCTGATTATTTATTAAAAAATTTGGGTTACTCATGAAATGATATCCACTTTTTTTAAGCTTTTAATTATTTAATACGGATTTCTGAGTTTTGCCATAATTCAGTAAAATTATTGAAAAGAAAAGAAAAGAGTAACTCAAGAATTTTATGAAAATGAACTTAAATGATTCTAGAGTATTTGAAAAAGTCATAAAATGTCTACGTCACTTTTATAACGCATAAACACAATAATATTTCTACAATTCTAATCTAAAACTTTAATATCAACTTTATACAAATTATTAAAAATAGTGAAAATAGAATTTGCGATTTTTTTTCTAATAGATATAGTATACTGACAATCCATTTCGAATTTCTGCTCAATAACATCAATCTGTTTCTCTTTGATAATTCTCTGCACAACATTCATTAAATCGTAATTAAAAGTCAATTTATAATGAATATTGATCGTTTTTTCAACCACAACTGACGCTTCTAAAGTAATTTGAGCAGATACTTTGTAAGCAGAGATTAAACCTCCAACACCAAGTTTAGTCCCCCCAAAATAACGGACAGAAACAATTAAAATGTTGGTCACTTCAAAAGATTGAATTTGTCCATAAATTGGTAAACCAGCTGAATTATTTGGTTCACCGTCATCATTTGCTCTAAATCTAATTTTTTCAATCCCTAATTGATATGCATAACAAAAATGACGAGCAGAATGATGTTTCTTTTTGAGTTGTTCTAAACGTACTTTTACATCATCTTCGGATAAAACGGGAAAAGCGTAACCAAAAAACTTACTACCTTTTTCTTTAAAAAGGGTTTCTTCTGATGGCCTTTCAATGGTTTTATATACGTCTGATAACATTACGAAATGGTTACTAATACGATTCCTAAAATTGCTAAAAGAACTCCTATTTTATTTTTAAAACTAAAATGCTCTTTAAATAGAAACAGCCCAACAATTGTAGAAACAATTACAACAGCCACATTGTTTATTGTAAAAAGCGTTGAACTTTCAAAGCCCTCTGTTTGTAGCGCTTTTATTAAAAATACAATAGAAAAATAATTAGGTACTCCTAAGACAACCCCAGCAATTATATTTTTAAATCCAAAAGATTCTCTTTTTTTTATAGATTTAACCCCTAAAACTAGAATCCCAAAAATAGCTGCAAAACCAAATAAACTTCCAGAAAAAAAGGCAACCTCTTCTTTCGGAACAAAATTTACCTCGACATATTTTAAAGTTGTATCTATGGCTCCTGAGCCAAAAAAAAGCAATATCGGAAACAGTAAACCAGCTTTTTTAAAATCACTTTTTTCTTCCTTAACAGACGTCAAATAAACAGCAATTAAGGCTATAATAATTCCTACTATTTTTAAAAAAGTTACAGATTCATTATATAATAAAACACCAAATAAAATAGGAATCACAACAGACATTTTACCTGCTACTGAAGCTACAGAAACCCCGTTATCTTGCGATGTTTTTGCCATTACAAAAAAGATTGCAACAAACAAAGCTCCCAAAAAAGCTGCTCCGAAAAACCATGGCTGACGATGAATTTCTATGATTGAGATAGTGTTTTCTGATGACGAAAACCCAATTGTTAATGCAACTATGTAATTAATTACAATAGCCTTTAATATGTCTATCTTGTAAATACCAAAATATTTAAAAATAACGAATAGGCCAGTAGCGAAAAGAATGCTTAATAATAAATATAACAAATCTTAAATATGTTTTTTAGTAAATAACTCAGTAACATCTTCTTTTCCTGGAATTAAATTCCAAGTATGAATACCTAATTTATTGGCAGCGTCAGTATTTTCTTTTAAATCGTCTATAAATAAGGTTTCGTCAGCAATTAAACAGTTTTCATTTAAAACAAATTCATAAATAGCCGTATCTGGTTTTTTGAAATGTATTTCATGTGATAAATAAAACTGCTCAAAACAACTTTTAAATTCGTTATAAAACTCAGTTCCTAAACTTTTTTTCACAGAAGAAATATGTAAGTCGTTTGTGTTACTCAAAAGAAACAATCTGTATTTTTTGCTTTTAACAAGTGCTTTTAAAAAGACCAACCTTCTCGCAGGAAAATCTAACAATATAGAATTCCAAGCAAAAACCAGATCTTCCTTATCCACTTTAAATTTCTTATTAAAAAATCTTATAAATTCATCAGTATATACCAAACCTCTTTCATATCGATAGGCAACATCGATCATTTCATCAGTAATTTTAGAAACTCCTAATTTTTCTAATTCGCTATAAGTTGCCTTTTTATCTAAATTGATAAATATATCTCCAAAATCGAAAATGATGTTTTTAATCATTTGTATATATTTTTAAAACATCTGTTTTGATGTTTATCATTTCTTTAATTATACCATTTAAAACAGGAGCCTTTATTCCTTCATTAAATTCAGTTTCACCAGTAAAAACTAAAGCTTCATCCCATAAATTTTCATTGATAAAAGTTTGTAAAGTTTGCAAGCCGCCTTCAATAATTACAGATTGAATTTGATGTTTATAAAGAATCTCACAAATCTGAACTCCAATATTTTTAGAATAATCTATTGTTTCAAAAATTAAATCTAAGCTGCTCTTAAAATGAGGTTCTTTCTTTTCTGTTATAAAAATAGTTTTAACACTTTCATCAAAAACAGAAAGATTTTTTTCAATTCTTAAATTTTTATCTAATACAATTCTTACCGGGTTCTCTCCAGACCAACTTCTAACATTTAATTTAGGATTATCGAAAATTACAGTATTAGTGCCAACTAAAATAGCATGCTCCTTACTTCTTAACTTATGAACTAACTGTTGAGAATATTGGTTAGAAATCCAAACAGGTCTCTGATCTTTTTTTGCTAGTGGCGCTATAAATCCGTCTCTTGTTTCTGCCCATTTTAAAATAATATATGGTCTTTTTTTATCTTGAACAGTAAAAAACTTCTTATGATGTTCTCTACACTCCTTTTCTAAAACGCCAACAGTAACATTAATTCCTGCATTTTTCAATCTTTTAATTCCTTTCCCAGCAACCAAAGTATTAGAATCTACACAACCAATAACTACATTTTTTAATTGATGTTTTACAATTAAATCTGCACAAGGAGGCGTTTTCCCAAAATGAGAACAAGGTTCTAACGTGACATAAATGGTAGATTTTTTTATAAGCGATTTATCTTTTACAGCATTAATTGCATTTACCTCGGCATGGCTCTCACCGTATTTAGAGGTAAAACCTTCGCTAATAATTTTATTATTATGAACAACAACTGCGCCAACGGAAGGGTTTGGACGAGCAAAACCAATTCCGTTTTTGGCAATTTGTAAACAACGTTTTATGTAAATTTCGTGACTGATAACTATAAATTAAAATTTAATTTCCTGAATTTGATCAACAGGGTAAACACTAGAATATCCAAAAACCTTGTATTTTATTTCTCCTTTAAATTGTACTTTAATAGATTTCTTTAAAAAAGAATTTAGCAAACCTCCTAAAATTCCGTTTTTGTTATTTTCAAATACTTTATTTGCCGGTATTACTACTACTAAAGGCATTGTAAAGTTTTTTCTTGCAGGTACTTTAAATTCTTCTGACGACACTTGTGCAACCTCTGCTCCATTTATAATTACTTTAATTTCATCGGAAGAAATTCTACCACCAACATCATTTGGGTTTGTAAAAAAAGCTTCTGCTTTTAAACGAATTGTATCTCCACTAAAAGAAGCTACTTTTACCTTATCAACCTTTATAAAAGTGGGTTGCTTATTAAGAAAGCAGCCACAAATTAAGGTAATTAATAGTACAAAATATAAAATATTTTTCATCTAGAATAATTAAAAATTTGAGTAAATTGCTCTTGCAAAAATACAGTATTAAATGACAAATCAAGATTTTATCATTAGAGAAATTCATGCTAAAGACAATGAGCAAATGGCAATTGTAATTAGAGAAGTTCTTTCAGAAATGGGCGCACCAAAAGAAGGAACGGCGTACGAGGATTCTGCAACTGATAAAATGTTTGAAAATTTTATGAAACCAACGTCATTCTATTGTGTTTTAGAGTACCAGAGTAAAGTTGTTGGCGGGGCAGGAATTGCCCGATTGGATAATATTGAAAGTAAAACTTGTGAGCTTCAAAAAATGTACTTTTTACCAATGGCAAGAGGAAAAGGTTTGGGATCTAAACTGATAAATATTTGTTTAGAAAGAGCAAAAAAGATAGATTATACACATTGTTATTTAGAAACGATGCCTAACATGAATGCGGCAAAAGCTTTATACAAAAAGAGTGGTTTTATAAACCTTGATAAACCAATAGGAAATACAGGACACTATTCTTGTAAAGTTTGGATGCTAAAAAAATTATGACCTTAAAAAATTTTAGAACTTATTTTACGGATACGTTGAAAGAAATTTATCCAAAAACAGAAATAGATACATTCTTTTTTTTATTAATAGAAGAAAAACTCAATTTACGAAGAGTTGATTCTGTAATGCAGCCCGATTTTTTAATTGCTGATGCAATTTTATCAGAATTAAAAATCATTTTAAAAAGACTTCAAAAAGAAGAACCTATTCAATATATTTTAGGAAATACTGAATTTTATGGATTACCCTTTAAGGTTAATAAAAATACACTAATTCCAAGACCAGAAACAGAAGAGTTAGTAGAATGGGTATTAAAAGAAGTTACAAAATTACAAAGCGACAAAGTTGCAAAACTTGATATCGACGTTATTTCAACAATAAATAAAGAAAAAACACTGTCTATTTTAGATATTGGCACAGGAACAGGTTGTATTCCCATTTATCTTGCTAAAAACTTAAGTGATGTACAAATTTCAGCAATAGATGTTTCTTCTAAAGCATTAGAAGTTGCGAGACAAAATGCTACCTTAAATAAGGTTGATGTATCATTTTTAGAAATGGATATTTTAGAAACGAGAGAGCTACCTCAACAATACAACTTAATCGTCTCGAACCCCCCTTATGTGAGAGAATTAGAAAAAGTAGAAATAAGCAATAATGTTTTAGAGAACGAACCTCATTTAGCACTTTTTGTTAAAGATGATAATCCATTAATTTTTTATTCTAAAATTGCCGACTTAGCTAAAAGCAATCTCAAAAAAGACGGACTATTGTTTTTTGAAATCAATCAATATTTGGGAAAAGAAACTGTAGAAATGCTAAAACAAAAAGGTTTCAATATGGTTGAACTTAAAAAAGATTTATTTGGTAATGACAGAATGGTAAAAGCAATTCTATAAAATCATGACTTAAGAACTTATTTTTACTTTCTTAATTTTAAAATCTATTGTCACCATCTAAAAGATCACCAATACCGCCTAAAATACTTCCCTCGCCTTTTGTTCCTTTTCCTGTTCTTGGCGCCATTGCCAAAACTCTGCCAGCTAACCTACTAAATGGTAAGGATTGAACATAAACCGTTCCTGGCCCTTTTAAAGAAGCAAAGAACAAGCCCTCACCTCCAAAAACACTATTTTTAATACCACCAACAAACTCAAGATCATAAGTAACATCTTTTGTAAAACCTACAATACAGCCTGTATCAACTTTTAAAACTTCACCGGGTTGTAAAACTTTTTTTGACATAGTTCCGCCAGCATGAATAAACCCCAATCCATCACCTTCTAATTTTTGCATGATAAAACCTTCACCACCAAATAAGCCTCTTCCTATATTTTTTGAAAACTCAACCCCGATAGAAACTCCTTTTGCAGCGCATAAAAAGGCATCTTTCTGACAAATAAACTTACCACCAAAAGTCGTTAAATCAATTGGGATAATTTTACCAGGATAAGGAGATGCAAAAGATATTTTCTTTTTTCCAAATCCAGCATTGGTAAAAACCGTCATAAATAAACTTTCTCCCGTTAAAATTCTTTTTCCCGTAGAAAATATCTTCCCTAAAATACCTGTTTCTTGATTAGAACCATCACCAAGAATAGTATTCATCTTTATTTGATCATCCATCATCATAAAAGTTCCTGCTTCTGCAACAACGCCCTCTTCTGGATCTAATTCAATTTCTACAAACTGCATTTCTTCACCAAAAATTTCATAATCTATTTCGTGAGCATTTCTGTTTAGGGAACTTTGAGGAATTTTATCTTGATACATAATAGTTTATTTTTAGAGTTATACATTATTAGATGACTCAAACATCTTTTTGTTACAAAAATTTTAAAAGTTGAAATGTTTTATTTTAATATCAGCTATTAAACTGACAGAAAAGATAATTAATAGTATTCTTTATACGAAGATAAAATTTAAACATTTCCGTGTAAAAGTAAAACCTTACTTTTGATAAAAGTAAAAATTAATAAATCACTATGAAATATTTATCTCCCGAAATAGAACTTTTATCAAAGAAATTTGAAATTACTAAATCATTAACCAGAACAAATATATCCTGTGGCATTTTTCAAGAATGCGATTATAAAGAGGAAAGACCTCAGCTATACAAAAGAAAAGACTAATTTATTTTTTTACCCGCAGGCTCCAATGAAATTGAAATCTAGAAACTACCACTCCATCATTATTTTTTCCTTCGGATATTAAAACAATCACCTGTCCTTCACCAGTTTTCATAGACTCATAAATAGCTTCTTTTATCTCTTTTCCTGCTTTGCAAGAAAAAGTGATACGACCAGTCGCCTTTTTAAAAAACTGTGCTTTTTGACTCGTTACTAACATCGAACATTTTAGTTTAGAATCACTTATCGCCTTCATAACCAAAACACCCGTTGTCATTTCTGCAGCCATTCCTTGAGCAGCCCAAAACATACTATTAAATGGGTTTTGATTCATCCATCTATGCTTTATTACAACTACAACTTCTGTATCTGTTATTGCACTCACTCTTACACCTCCTAAATATGCTAAAGGGAGTTTTACAAGATTAAAAAGATTAACTTTTATTGGCGTAAATTTCATTTTATAAATTTATCAGTTTTTTCAAAATAAGCATCAAAATGTACAATATAGTTAAATAAATGAGACAAAAACTCAATAAAACAAAGAGATGTAAAACTTTTTTAAGCAAAAAAAGAAATGAAAAAAAATGTTAAAAAAATGTTAACTATAGTACTATGCATTACATAATACCTTTTTAAAACTATATATTTGCATAAGAAAGTATTCTATATATTATAAATCATGAAACAAAATAAAGAAAACACCAACGCCTTTTTAATACATATTTCAGCTTTTACGGGATTTATATTTCCTTTTGGAAATATCATTTCGCCATTAATTGCTTGGCAAACGTTAAAAGACAGAAGTACTTTTTTAGATGAACAAGGCAAAGAAGCAATAAACTTTAATATTAGTTATTCGCTTTATATCTTTTTAATTTCTGTAATTTTTGTTCCTTTTGCCATTGAATCATTATTTAATAGGCGTAATAACTATATAAATTTAAATAATTTTAAATTTAATTTTGACTTAGATATGCATAATATGTTTGGATTTTTAAGTTACGGCTCAATAGTTGGTATTATTTATGCCATTGGAATTGCATTGGTTATTATAGCTTCCTTCAAAGCAAGAGAAGGCCAACATTACAAATACCCTTTTACAATAAAATTTATAAAATAAATCACAATATATGAAGATTGAAAACACAAAGGCACAAATGCGTAAGGGTGTTTTAGAATTCTGCATCTTGTCCATTTTAAAGAGTGGAGATGCGTATACTTCTGAAATTTTATCTACGCTCAAAGATGCTGAAATGATTGTGGTTGAAGGAACCATTTATCCCTTATTAACGCGTTTAAAAAATGCAGGATTATTAACTTATAGATGGGAAGAATCAACATCTGGACCACCGAGAAAATACTATGTTTTAACAGAAAACGGAAGCATGTTTCTAAAAGAATTAAGTAAAACATGGAATAATCTAATCAACTCAGTAAACCAAGTAACTAATAAAAAAAGAACTACAAATGAATAAGACTATAAATATAAATTTAGGCGGATTTTTCTTCCATATTGATGAAATAGCCTACCAAAAATTACAAAGATATCTCGAATCTATCTCTAGATCTTTAAGTGATGATCCTCAAGGAAAAAACGAAATAATTGCGGATATAGAAGCACGAATTAGTGAATTGTTATCAGAGAAAATAACAGATTCGAGACAAGTAGTTAATGAAGGTGATATTGATAATATCATTGCTATTATGGGGCAGCCTGAAGATTATGCCGACACCGAAGAAGTTTATAACGACTCTAGCTACTCTTACAAAAGGAACAATACTACTGGTAAAAAATTATTTAGAGATGGCGATGATAAGTTTTTAGGTGGTGTTGCTTCAGGAATTGCACATTATTTTAACATTGATGCAATCTGGATTCGTTTAGGACTTTTAGCTTTATTTTTTAGTGCAGGTTTTGGTGTACTACTCTATATAATACTTTGGATTCTATTACCTGAAGCAAAAACAACTGCAGAAAAATTGCAAATGGAAGGTGAACCCGTAAATATTGATAATATTGAGAAGAAAATTAGAGAAGAATTTAATAATGTTTCAGAGAACGTAACCGCATTTGCGAACAAAGCATCCGAAAAATTAAAAGATGGTGCCAATGATATTTCAGAAAAAATGAACAAAACTTTTTCGGGAAATACCAAAAAAAATAACGGCGTAAGCGATTTTTTTGATACAATAGGTAAAATACTACTAGCTATTTTTAAGGTTATCGGTAAGTTTATTGGTATCATTATCATATTTATTTCAGCTGCTGTTATTTTATCTCTAATTATTGGAGGGTTTTCTATGGGAAGTATAGAATGGTTGGGAGTTGCATCTTCTTTTACACATTATCCACCATTTATGATTGATCCCATTTTACCGCGATGGCTATTAACTTTATGTATCTTTTTAGTAGCAGGTATTCCGTTTTTGATTTTATTTATATTAGGACTACGAATTTTATCAAGTAATGTTCGTAAGATGAATAAACCAACTTCACTCGCACTTTTAGGTATTTGGATAGTTTGTTTATTTGCATTAGTTTTTACAGGTTTAGACTTTGGTACATCTCATTCAAACTATGGAGATACTTCAAAGAGAATTGAGTTAAACCTAATTCCTAAAGATACTTTAACTTTAAAAATGGTTAATGATGATAACATCTATTATCGTCATAATTTAATAAGAACTTCAGAAACAGAAGAAGTTAAAATTGACGATATCACAATGACTTATGCCAGTAATATTAAAGTTGATGTTAGAAAAAGTACAACTAATAAAAGCTATTTTATTGTTCAGAAAGAGTCAAAAGGAAAATCTAAAAGCAAAGCAAAGGAAAATGCGAACCAAATTAAATACAACTTCGAAATCATAGAAAATACTATAATTTTAGATGCATACTTTTTATCTAATTATAAAAACTTCTGGAAAAATGAGGAAATAAATATCACCTTTTATGTCTCAAAAGATATAACCGTCTATTTTGATAATTCAATTAAAAACTTCTTGAACGACGTGGAAAACGAAACTGACATTTATGACAAAAATATGGTGAATCATCATTTTATAATGACAAATAAAACATTAAAATGTACAGATTGTATTGAAGAATTAGAAAGTGATAAAACGATAGAAAAAGAAAGTATTTAATGACAACCTCAAAAACTAATAATTAATCCCCCATTGATTGTAAACTTCTGCTAAGGACATTTATAATCTGACTAAAACGAAACTCATGAAAAATTCAATATCAAAAATTATAGCAATTCTATTTTTAGGAACCGTTTTTACTTCCTGCAGTGCTGAAATGTTCAATAGCGTAAATGGAAATAGAAATGTAATTACAAAAAACAGAAAAACGTCTAATAAATTTAACGGAATTAAAGTAAGTACTGGCATTGATTTGTATTTAAATCAAGGGTATAAAAACAAAGTAACTGTAGAAGCTGATGAAAACTTACACGATATTATTATTACCGAAGTAAACGATGGTGTTTTAAAAATATATTCAGAAAAAAGTATTTGGAAAGCAAAAGCGAGAAAAGTATATGTTACTATAAAAGATTTAACGCTTTTAAAAGCTACAAGTGGTAGCAATGTTTACGGAAAAGGAATCATTAAAACGAATGAAATTTCTATTTCATCAACAAGTGGTGCAGATATAAAAATTACTGTGAATGCTGGCCGTGTAGAGACGAATTCTACAAGTGGTTCTGAAATTAGCATTGCGGGAACAACGATTAATTATACCGCTAATGCTACAAGTGGTGCTTCTATTGATGCTTATGAGTTAGAAAGTAAAAATGTAATTGTAAATGCAACAAGTGGCGCCGATATTAATATTTACGCTTCAGAAAAATTAAATGCAAAAGCCAATAGTGGTGGAGATATTGACTTTAAAGGAAATCCTAAATCAGTCAATAAAAATTCTTCTTCTGGAGGAGATATCTCTAAAATATAAATTCCCAAAATTACCAATCAACAAAAAAAATACAAAACGGAAAAGTAGCTGCGTAAAATCTGCTATTATTAAACGAAAACTTTATAATTAATTTAAAAACAATACAAATGAATAAAAATTTGATTTTTAGACTAATAGTTTTATTAACTGGAAGCTCTCTTTTTGCACAGGAAATTTCAAAAGAAACACTAAGAGCTATTCACGACGGAAACATCACTGTCTTAGATAAGGTTGTTTCAAAGGAAAATGTAAATGACTGTTTTGATATCCAAGATAGTTCATATAATTATCTTTCCATAAGCATCAAAATGAAACAAATCAAATCCCTAAAGTATTTTGCTGAAAAAGAAGCTAATTTAGAAAAAGATTGTACTGGAAAGACACCTCTAATGTATGCAGTAAAATATGGACAATTAGAAATGGTAAAATAATTAGTTAACAAGGGTGCAAAAATAACCACTGAAACTAGCAGAGGAAAAACGGCATTAGATTATGCTGAAAAATATGATCAATATGAAATTGCAGAGTATTTAAAAGAAGAATTAAGAGAATAAAACGATCCTTAACATTAGCCATATTTAGATCATACAGTAAATTAAAATGAAGAAAAAATACGACTAACAGGAATAAAATGAACGCCAGAAAACAACTACAGTTATTAACCTTCATTCAAAAATATTAAAATTTATTAGAAAGCTAACTTCTAATATTATTGCTAATACTTGGTTTTATTAGTTTACTTGGTAAGCCGTCGTTTTGTATGAAACGGCGCTTACTTTTTTAGTTAAAATACTTTAATCACTTAAAAAAAAACAAAACTTTGCTAACTAAGTTTATTAAACATTAAAATGTTGTATCAACCTAATTAAATTAGAGAACCTACAATATATAAAACAAAAAAATCCCAAGCGATCACTTGGGAATTTTTTATTTGGTTAAGCACGTTAATTATCTCAATACTTTTATGGAACAACCAATTGCTCTTGTTTCTGTCTTTAGAGGTTTCTTACCAGCTAATAAAGACTCTAAAACATCTTCTACATATTTTTCAGTAACCTTATCTGGGTTTCTAGAACTATTATCTATTGCCCCAATATATTCCACTTTCATCGTTTTCTTACTAACAATATAAACATGTGGAGTTTTAGTTGCTCCGAATTTTGGGTACACTTTCTGGCCTTCATCAAACAAATAAGGAAAAGTGAACCCTTTTTCTGAAGCACGAACCTTCATATCTTTAAAACTATCTCCTCTCGATGCTTTTGGATCATTAGGATTTATTGCTATTACAGGAAAACCTAATTGCTTATACTTTTTATCTAAAGCAATTATTCTGTCTTCATTTGCCACTGAATAAGGACACTTATTACAAGTAAATATAATTACAAAACCTTTTGCATCAGTATAGTCAGATAAAGAGACCATTTTATCATCAATGTTTTTTAACTTAAAATCTTCAATGGTATCACCAACATTATAACCTTTAATTAACTTGGTTGTAAATGCTGTTGTTGATGCAACTATTAATAATAGTAAAATTGTTTTTTTAAATTTCATACTAGACTTTTTTTAAAATTTATAATAAGGTTTTTAATTCCGTCTCTAATAACTCATAATCAAAAGATTGTTCATAGAACTTTCTTCCTATAGGACTATAAATTAAGGTAGCAGGTATTGCTCCAGACCATGTAGAATCTATTTCTTTTATCCAAATATCTTCACCTACATCATCTAATAAAACTACTTTAGATTGTAAGTTCTTTTTACTGATAAAAGGAAGTAATCTTTTTTCTACTTGATTAGGAAAATCTAAACTCACCAAAATAACTTCCACGTTTTTGGCTGCATATTCTTTATTTAATTTTTCGAATGCAGGTAATTCTTTAACACAAGGTGCACACCACGTTGCCCAAAAGTTAATTACGTAGGTTTTTCCATCTTGTCTCTCTAGCAGCGGCTTTAATTCCTTAAATGTATAAGACTTTACTGAAATTTCAGATTTAGCTGCAACTTTAACAGATTCCTTTTTACAAGAAAACAAAAGTGGGACAAAGAATAAAACGTATATATATTTTTTTATCATTTTTTAAAATTACAAAGAAGATATGCCATTAGAAAACAATTAACTCATTCTTAACAAAAAAGCCCCGTAAAAATAAATTTACGCGGCTTTCTATTAAATTATTGAGGATTTTCTAACAGAAAATTTCATTTAAAATTTTTGCCAATCGAATTCCTCCTATTTGTAGTTGACTTCTCAGAGTTTCCATATAATCATAAGAATACCTGTATTTTAAATTATCACCTATTTGCGCAGAATTATATACTTCTTTTGTAAGTTGATGAACTTCATCAACCCAATCTGCGACACCACCTTTTTTGATAGCTTCAATTTGTTCTTTTGATAAGTTACTTGAATTTTTAGCTAATTCTAGGTAACTCATATTCCATTCTTCAATCATTTTTGAATCCCAAACAGTATGTAAATTAGTTCCTGTACCAAACCATTGCACTTGTATCGTATTTCCTCCTTTATCCTCCTTTTGTCCTATATGTAATGGTTGATGCAAATCTCCGACAAAATGGACTAACATTTTTAAATAAAACACCTTGTCTTCTTCAGTACTATTATCATCTTTTAAAACCTGAATACATTTATTTATTCCTGTTACTAAATCTCCTTTAGGATTTTTTTCTGCATCAGCATATTTTTGATTCAGATCCATATTTACATAATGCCAAGAATAAAATTCATTGAATTTTTTATCAGATTTTATTTGATCTGCAAAAGTTGAAACAAAAGCTAAACTCTGACCATTTAACAATTTATCAATTCTTCTTTTTGCTTTTTTTGTTAAGTGCTTCTCTGCAATTTCACCCGTAGTTCTGTGTCCTGTTGGACCCCAATACTCAACATTTGCCTCAGATAAGTTTGATAGAAACAAAAAAGAGAACGTTAAAAGTAATTTTATTTTCATTCTTAAATATTATTAATGATTCTAAGCTAATTTATAAAATAAATCTTTAAAAAATTGATAATCATATAAAAAATACCATATCTTTGTGATATCATTTTAATATCATAATAAATAAAAAACATATGAAAGAAGAAAAAATTATTAAACCTGCAAATGGTTATTTAATGTTATTAATCGTTCTCCTATTGTTCTTTGGAGGAATTGCATATACAATAATCAAGGAAACACCTATTTACTTAATTGCCTCGCTTTTTGGTTTTTTTGGATTCTTTGGATTTATTCTTGTTAACCCAAATACTTCAAAAGTAATTTTATTATTTGGTAAATATGTGGGTACTATAAAAGACAACGGTTTGTATTGGGCAAATCCATTATTTAGAAAAAAAGCAATTTCATTAAGAGCAAGTAATTTTGATAGTGAACGCTTAAAAGTAAATGATAAATTAGGGAATCCTATTATGATTTCTACAATCTTAGTATGGAGAGTTACGAATACTTACAAAGCCGCTTTTGATGTTGATAATTTCGAAAACTTTGTACGCGTACAAACAGATGCTGCCGTAAGAAAATTGGCAAGTATGTACCCTTATGACAATTTTGCTGATGAAGGTTCTGATGAAGATATTACTTTAAGATCTAGTGTAAACGAAGTCTCTGAAGCGTTAGAAAAAGAAATCGATGAACGCTTATCTATTGCAGGTATAGAGGTTTTAGAAGCCCGAATTGGTTATTTAGCGTATGCTCAAGAAATAGCTTCTGCAATGTTAAAAAGACAACAAGCTACAGCAATCGTTGCAGCAAGGCATAAAATTGTAGAGGGAGCAGTAAGTATGGTCGAAATGGCTTTAGAAGAATTAAATAAAAAAAATATAGTTGATTTAGATGATGAACGCAAAGCCGCTATGGTTAGTAATTTAATGGTTATTTTATGTGGAGACAAAGAAGCTTCACCTGTTTTAAATACCGGAACTCTAAGTCATTAATTTCACATATAAAAACAATGAAAGAATATAAAGTAGTACATCCTAAATTAGGATTTAGAAATAGAAGTCAGAATTTTGAAGACCTTTTAAATCAATACGGAAGAGAAGGATGGGAAGTTAATTATATCGCCCCAGGTTGGTCTAATATAGTTTTAGAACGAGATAAAAATAGGTAGTATGAAAGTTTTTAAGGAAGAACAACGTTTTAGACAAATTTGGTTGATTATTATTTTAGCCGTTACTACAATTATTCCAATAACAAAAGTATTACACAAACACTTTACAGAAAACAAAACTATTACTATAAGAGAATTTACAGCAATACTGGTTGTTATTGTGTTTTCTATTTTGATACTATTCTTCTTTAAATTAAAAACAAAAATTGATGAAAAAGGAATTCATTATCAATTTTCTCCTTTTCATTTTTCAATGAAATTAATTCATTGGAATCAAATTACTAAAGTTGGAATTAGAACATATTTTCCTATAAGTGAATTTGGAGGATGGGGATTAAAAGGTGGATTCTTTTTTAATAAAGGAAGAGGAAAAGCTATCAATGTATCCGGGAATATAGGTGTTCAGTTAATTCTTAAAAATGGAGACAAAATATTAATAGGAACACAAAAAAAGGAAGAAGCTCTTAGAGTTTTAGAAACCTATAAAAACAAATTAATATGATCCGTATGCTAATTTGTTCAGCTATCTATAATTCGAGAATTACAGTTTATTTTACATAAATTAAATCCGAGGAAATTTTAGAAATAAATTAAAATATTCATCTTTCTAATATATTAATATTCAAACAAAAAGACATCCTTTATTTAAAAACAAGATTTGGAATATCAAAAAAAAACTAACAGCAACCATCTTAAATTTCGTTAACCAATAAAATATGGCTAAGAAAAAAGCATTTGCATTACGTATTGATGAAGACACGATTAAAGCAATTGAAAAATGGGCTTCAGACGAATTTCGTTCTACCAATGGACAAATCGAATGGATGTTAATGCAATCTCTTAAAAATGCAAAAAGAGAACCTAAAAAGAAAGATGAGTAAACTTTTAATGAAAATTCTATTCACAAAAAAACTTGAACATTAAGAAAAAAATGAGTTTTGGTAACAACCGATAACTTCAGTCATATTTGTATAATATGCAGATATAATACATTTTAATAAGAACAGAATAAATAATAAATCTATTCAAAAAATTAGGAGAAATTAAAACTTAAATTAACCTATTTTTACACAAAATCTATTAAAAAAAGTCTTCACAGAATTCAATAATAAAAAACATTTAAAATATGACTGAGCCAACTTATACTAATGATGCAATTGTTTTTGGAATACTAATGTTATCGCTAGGATTCGTGTTCTACACAGAAAATAAAACTAGTGGATTTTGGCACAAGTTTTACAAAATTGTTCCAAGTTTATTTATTGCATATTTTATACCTGCAATTTTTACAACAGTAGGAATTATATCTCCAGAATGGGAAACGGTGAATGCAGCAGGAAAAATTATTCATGGTAAATCTCAACTTTATTATGTTGCTAGTCGTTTTTTGTTGCCTTCAGCACTCGTATTGATGACTTTAAGTATTGATTTAAAAGCTATTTTCAATTTAGGCTCAAAAGCTTTAATTATGTTTTTCACAGGAACTGTAGGAATTATAATTGGTGGACCAATTGCTATTTTATTAATTTCAATTTTCTCACCATCTACTGTTGGCGGAGCCGATTTTGATGCTGTTTGGAGAGGACTTTCTACTCTTGCAGGAAGTTGGATTGGTGGTGGAGCAAACCAAACTGCAATGCTAGAAATTTATCAGTATAATCCGCAAAAATATGGAGGAATGGTTTTTGTTGATATTGTTATTGCCAACATTTGGATGGCTATCTTATTAATTGGAATTGGTAAAAATGATAAAATAAATAAATGGCTAGGTGCTGACACAACTGCTATTGAACAATTAAAGGAAAAAGTATCTACCTTTTCTAAAAAGACAAAAAGAAACCCTTCATTAACCGATTTAATGATCATGTTAGCAATAGCATTTGGAACTGTTGGTTTTGGACATTTTGCAGCCACTCACTTAAGTGTATTCTTTAAAAATTTAGTTACCAATATTCAATCTGAAACTTGGCGAAATATTTTTACATTTTTAGGTTCTAGTTTCTTTTGGTTAATTAGTATTTCTACCATTGTAGCTATTTCATTATCCTTTACAAAAGCAAAAAACTATGAAGGTGCAGGCGCAAGTAAATTAGGTAGCATATTTATATACGTTTTAGTAGCAACTATTGGTATGAAAATGGATTTAACAATGATTTTTGACAATTTAGGACTAGTTGCTATTGGTGCTGTTTGGATGTCAATACATGCAGCATTATTAATTTTAGTTGCCAAACTTATCAAAGCTCCGTATTTTTTCCTCGCAGTAGGAAGTCAAGCTAACGTTGGGGGTGCTGCTTCTGCTCCAATTGTAGCACAAGCTTTTCATCCCTCATTGGCGACTGTTGGTGTTTTATTAGCTGTTTTGGGCTATGCAATAGGAACTGTAGGCGCCATTCTATGCACTATTTTGTTAGAATTATCAGCAACTCTTTAAATAAAAATCAGCATATTTGCATACCTAAATTTTAATTTACATGAAGAAAATTATTGCTACCATTGCATTATTAATTTTAGTAATTGCTTGCAATTCTAAAGAAGAGGGAAATATGATTGTTCAAGGAACAATTAAAGGATTAAAAAAAGGGACTCTGTACCTACAAAAAATGAAGGATTCAGCGCTGGTCTCTGTTGATTCGATTGCTTTATTAGGCAATGATAAATTCATATTATCTGATAATGTAGATTCTCCAATTTTATACTATTTAACTTTTGACGGAAACACAACCAACAAAAGAATTTTATTTTTCGGTGAAAAAGGAACAATAACAATTAAAGATAAAGTTGATAAATTTGGTTTTAATCCCGAAATCTCCGGATCTAAAAACCAAGAAATCCTAGATCAATACACAAAAATTAGAAAAAAGTTTCAAAATGAGCGATTACAGTTTATCAAAAAAGATTTTGATGCAAAGAAAGCCAATGACGAAGCTTTAGTCATTCAATTAGAAAAAGATTACAAAAAACTAACCAGAAGAAAAGTTTTATTTACTACTAATTTTGCAATTACAAATGCAAATACAGTGGTAGCGCCATATATCGCACTCACAGAAATGTATGATGCGAGCTTAAAAATGTTAGATACTGTAAACAACTCTCTTTCTGACAAGGTGAAAAAGTCAGATTATGGAAAACGTTTGCAGAAATATCTTGATAACATTAAAGCAAAAGAGCAAAAATAATTTTATAATTCTTTTATTAAAAAAAGCCGAGCCATTGCTTGGCTTTTTTCTTGTTTAAAACTTTATTAAAAAATAGAGACTTTTACTCTCTTCTTACACATTTAGATAATATTAAATTATAACTCTCTTGAAGCCCACCATAAATAAACTCTTTAATTATTAATATGCTCATTATACGGCTCAATTTTAATTAATGCTTTCAGTATTCTTGAGTATTATTAATTTATGTTAACTGCTATAACTTCAATTAAATTTTCGTTTTTACTATCAATAATTAAAAGAAATAATACTCTGTTATTACCAACATTAAAAAGAGAAAACTTCTTTACTAATGGTAAATTATTTTTAAATAAAAAATTTTGTTTAACAAATTTTATATTTTATTTAACAAAAAGTGTTTAATTTTTTTATATATTCGTTAAACAAAATAATAATCTAAAACGAAAATTCATGAAAGTTATCACCCAAGTAATCGCATTATTTCTATTTATTAGTATTTTTTCTTCATGCAGTAATAATGATGATGATACTACTATCAAAACAAATACAATCGTAGATGTAGCCGTAAACAATAACTTAAGTTCTTTAGTTGCAGCGGTAACAAAAGCAGAATTAGTTGCAACATTGAGTAGTGCAGGGCCATTTACTGTGCTAGCGCCAACCAATGAAGCTTTTGCTGCATTCTTAGAAGAAAAAGGATTCAATTCTCTAAACGAGGTACCTAAAGACGTAATAACTCAAATTCTGTTAAACCATGTTATAGATGGTAGTATAAAGTCTACAGACCTGACAACCGGATACGCCAATACAAAAGCGATAAGCGCTGCTTCAGATACTCCAATGTCAATACATATCAATACAGACGGTGGTGTAACATTTAATGGAACATCTCAAGTTTCCATTCCCAATGTTTCCGCAGACAACGGAACCGTTCATGTTGTGGATAAAGTGATTGATTTACCAACAATTGTAACGTTTGCAATAGCTGACGCCAACTTTTCAATATTAGTAGAAGCTTTAACAAGAGAGGCAAGTTATAACTATGTTGAAATATTATCTACTCCAAATGGCACTGAACCTGCTCCATTTACCGTTTTTGCTCCTGTCAATAGCGCCTTTGTTTCATTATTAGATGAATTAGATTTAACTGCATTGAGTGAAGTTCCTACTGCGACATTAACATCAACATTAAATACGCATGTAGTAGCTAGTGCAAACGTGCTAGCATCCTCTTTATCTGACAACATGCCTATTTCTACCTTAGGAGGAGGATTAACTGTTAATCTTTCATCAGAAGAAGCTACATTAACAGATTCTGGATCTCGAGTTAGTAAAATTATAGCTACAGATGTACAAGCTAATAATGGAGTGATTCACGCAATTGACAAAGTTGTTTTAGAATAATGAAATGAAAATGAAATAAAAAAAGCTGCAATATGCAGCTTTTTTTATTTGATATTATCAAGACATTAATCTCTGTTTAAAGGTAAGGTTGAACAACGCAACAAACCTTCTTGCTTTGCAATTTCTGTATATGGAACTTCTTCTACTATAAAACCATTTTCTCTCAGCCAAGTATTTAATCTTATAAAGTTTTTTTCTGAAATAATAACTTTTTCCGAAATTGAAAAAATATTACTATTCATTTGATACATTTCATCTTTCGTAATTTCAAAAATATTTTCTTTTCCAAAAAAATTAACAAGCCATTCATATTCACTTTCAATCAAAAAACCATTTTTATGAAGAATAGCCTTGTCCTTTCCAATAGGTTGAAAACAACAATCTAAATGCAATGCATTTTCTTTTGCATTTGTATTTGATTTCCTTAATTCAAATGACTTTACTTTTTTATGAGGAAATAATTTTTGTAACGTATTTACTGCATGAATATTTGTCCTTGCCGTTATATAATTTGAATAATCATTACCTGAATAAGTCCCTATGAATATATATTCATTCCAAGGCATAACATCTCCGCCTTCAATATGACACTTCTCTGGCAAAACCTCTATATTTTCTACGTTTAGTTGAGAAATTATGTGTTCTATAGCTATATATTCTTTCTCTCTATCTGGTAGAATATTAGATTTTATAAGAGTATTGTCTATTACAAAAGCAATATCTCTAGAAAAAATTTGATTATAGCTATCAATTACATCTGGTCTAAAAACCTGAACATTATATTTTTTTAGTACCTCTGCCACCGAGTCCATCTCTAAGATCATGTCTTCCTCTTTTGGATAAGTGCCTGACAAAACATGCTCGATACTCTTTGGGTCATAACAATCTTCAATTTTAGGAATATCTCCAATACTTTGCGCCGTTCCTAAAATTACAGCTCTTAATCTTGAAGTTTCGTTTTTAATATTAAGTTCTAACATAAACAAACGTATAAAAAAAGCTTCATAATTATGAAGCCTTTAAATTTGTCGTAAAAATAATACTATTTTTTTATCTATTCTCTAATTCTGTAAAAGGTCTTAAATTTTCTCCTGTATAAATTTGACGAGGACGTCCTATCGGTTCATTTTTAAGACGCATCTCTTTCCATTGAGCAATCCATCCCGGTAAACGGCCCAGGGCAAACATTACTGTAAACATTTCTACAGGAATTCCCATAGCTCTGTATATAATCCCTGAATAGAAATCTACATTTGGATATAACTTTCTATCTACAAAATAAGGATCATTTAATGCTTCCTTCTCTAATCCTCTTGCAATTTCTAAAATTGGATCATCTATACCTAGGTCATTTAAAACTTCATCTGCTGCCGCCTTAATAATTTTTGCTCTAGGATCAAAGTTTTTATAAACTCTATGACCAAATCCCATCAATCGGAATGGATCATTTTTATCTTTAGCTTTCGCCATGTATTTCTTTGTATCACCACCATCAACTTTAATTGCTTCTAACATCTCTAAAACTGCTTGATTTGCTCCACCATGCAATGGTCCCCAAAGTGCTGATATCCCTGCAGAAAGAGAAGCAAATAAACCTGCATGAGAGGAACCAACTATTCTTACAGTCGAAGTAGAACAATTTTGTTCGTGATCTGCATGCAAAATTAATAATTTATCTAACGCCCGTTTTATAATAGGATTCATTTGAAAGTCTTCATTAGGCTGCTTAAACATTAAGTACATAAGGTTTTCAACATAACTTAACGATTTACTTCCATAGTTTAAGTGTAATCCTTTTTTCTTACGCATTGTCCAACCAACTAAAATTGGAAATTTACCCAAAATGCGAACAACAGCGTTATACATATCCTCTTCAGAACTAATATTTACAAAAGCAGGATTAAAAGCTGTTAAAGCACTGGTTAAAGAAGATAAAACTCCCATTGGATGGGCGTTCTTTGGAAAAGCTTCCAAAATTTTCCTTACATCATCATCAACTAAAGAATTTTCTTTTATGTCTTCTTTAAACTTAGCTAGTTGTTCATTATTCGGTAGGTCTCCAAATATAAGAGCATAAGATACTTCTAAAAAATCTGCTTTGTTAGCTAATTCTTCAATTGAATAACCTCTGTAACGTAGGATTCCTTTTTCTCCATCTAAAAAAGTAATAGCACTCTCACATGAACCAGTATTTTTATATCCCGGGTCGATAGTTATCACTCCATTTGTTGCTCCTCTTAATGTTTTAACATTAATCGCAACTTCATTTTCTGTTCCTTTTATTAGTGGAAATTCATAAGAATTATCTCCTATTATTAATTTAGCCTTATTTGACATTTAATGATGATTTTTCGTTTAGTTAAGTGCCACGAAGATAGTTTATTTCACAGAGTTTTGAAAGCATGTTATAGCAGATTTTAGATATATTAAGATAACATTAACCAATACATAAATTCCATAAAAAAAACCTCGAAATTTCTCACGAGGTTTCTATTTTAAAGAACAAAATTTTCTTAAATCTTGAATGCTTTTTCTTTTGGAAAATAAGCTGTATCGCCCAATTCTTCTTCAATACGCAATAACTGATTGTATTTTGCCATTCTATCAGATCGAGAAGCTGAACCAGTTTTAATTTGACCGCAGTTTAAAGCGACTGCTAAATCTGCAATGGTATTATCTTCTGTTTCACCAGATCTATGAGACATAACTGAGGTAAAACCTGCATTTTTTGCCATATTTACAGCTGCAATAGTTTCAGTTAAAGTACCTATTTGATTTACTTTAATTAAAATCGAATTTGCAATTCCGTTTTCAATTCCTCTTGATAAACGATCTACATTCGTAACAAATAAATCATCGCCTACTAACTGTACTTTATCTCCTATTTTTTCAGTTAAATATTTCCAACCATCCCAGTCGTTTTCATCCATACCATCTTCAATAGAAATAATTGGATATTTAGCCGCTAATTCTGCCAAGTAATCAGCTTGCTCCTGGCTAGAACGAACCTTTCCAGTTTCTCCCTCAAATTTGGTGTAATCGTATTTTCCGTTTACATAAAATTCTGCAGCCGCACAATCTAGTGCTATTTTTATTTCTTCCCCAAAAACATATCCAGCGTTTTTAACTGCTAATGCAATAGTTTCTAGAGCGTCTTCAGTACCTCCAGCTAAATTTGGTGCAAAACCACCTTCATCACCAACTGCAGTAGATAAATTTCTATCGTGTAAAACTTTCTTTAAATTGTGAAAAATTTCAGATCCCATTTTCATAGCCTCCGTGAACGTCTCTGCTTTAACTGGCATAACCATAAATTCTTGAAAAGCAATAGGTGCATCAGAATGAGAACCACCATTAATGATATTCATCATTGGTAGAGGTAAAGTATTCGCAGAAACTCCACCAACATATCTGTATAAAGGCATACCTAATTCACCAGCAGCAGCCTTAGCAGCAGCTAGAGAAACTCCTAAAATTGCATTTGCCCCTAATTTCGATTTATTTGTCGTACCATCTAAATCGATCATTAATTGATCTATAGAGTTTTGTTCAAAAACAGATGTACCTAATAACTCAGCGGCAATTATATTGTTTACATTACTTACTGCTTGTAATACACCTTTTCCCATGTAATCTTTACCTCCATCACGTAATTCAACAGCTTCGTGCTCTCCTGTAGAAGCTCCAGAAGGAACTGCGGCTCTACCTAAAACACCATTTTCTGTAGTTACGTCTACTTCTACTGTTGGATTACCTCTTGAATCAAAAATTTGACGGGCGTGAACGCTGATTATAATACTCATTTTATTATTTTTTAATTAATTTTAGATCTCATAATTTAAGAATGCTAAATTACGAAATGTATAAAGCTTTTACTTATTTGTGAGAAATTAATTACGAAAACGTTTGCTAAGAATTTAATAAAAAAAACCCACTCAAAAAATGAGTGGGAAAATTGCTATGAAAAAGAATGTGATTTTTATATCACACTTCTAAAATAGTTATAAAATAAACCTTTGTATTTGAAAAAAGATGAACACCGAAAAACGTTCGATTAATCAACATTAAATTACGATATAACTTACTTATTTACTTTTATATTTTCTATAAATTGATCAAACAAATAATCAGAATCATGCGGTCCCGGGCTAGCTTCAGGATGATATTGTACCGAAAAAGTATTCTTATTCCTTAGACGAATACCCGCCACGGTATTATCATTTAAATGTACATGCGTGATTTCTACATTTTCATTAGCCTCTGTTTCTTCTCTATTAATTGCAAAACCATGATTTTGAGAAGTAATTTCACCTTTACCCGATAATAGATTTTTAACAGGGTGATTGATACCTCGATGACCATTATGCATTTTATAAGTGGAAATTCCGTTTGCCAATGCAATAACCTGATGTCCTAAACAAATACCAAATAAAGGAAGATCTTTTTTTATAATTTCTTTGGCTAATTTTTGTGCATCTATCAATGGTTCTGGATCTCCAGGTCCATTAGAAATGAAATATCCATCAGGGGTAAAAGAGGCTAGGTCTTCAAAAGATGAATTATATGGAAAAACTTTAATGCAAGCTCCTCTTTTTACTAGGTTTCTTAAAATATTCTTTTTTATACCGATGTCGAGCGCAGATATTTTGATTTCGGAGTTTTCATCTCCAACTATATAAGGCTCTTTAGTTGAAACTTTAGAAGCTAATTCTAAACCTTCCATACTTGGCACTTTTATTAATTGTTTTTTTAAATCATCTATATTATCAACCTCCGTAGAAATAATAGCGTTCATAGCTCCATTGTCTCTAATGTAAGAAACTAGTGCTCTTGTGTCTACATCAGAAATAGCAACCAAATTATGCTTTATAAACCATTCTTTTAAATTACCATCAGAATCTACTCTCGAATGGGTAAAGCTAAAATTCCTACAAATTAAACCTGATATTTTAATTCCATCAGATTCGACCTCACTATTATTAACTCCATAATTACCAATATGTGCATTTGTAGCAACCATTATCTGACCAAAATAAGAAGGATCAGTAAATATTTCTTGATAACCTGTCATACCTGTATTAAAACAGATCTCTCCTGTAGAAGTACCTTCTATTCCAACAGATTTTCCGTAAAAAATTGTTCCATCTGCTAGTAAAACTAATGCTTTTTTGCGTGTTTGATATTTCATTAATAGTATTGTTGTATTATCCTTTATTTTTTAATTCTAACCTCTAATGAATAAAAATATATTTTAAACTCTAAATTGTACTGCTATTTTTTATTGTAAAATTTAAATAGCTTTATAATATCAGAATCTTTCTTTAAAGAAATTTTTTGCTTAGAAATAATTTCTTTTATATTTTTAGAATCATCTCCAAAAAGATTCGAAAAAGGTTTCTTTTTTAATTTAATCTCTTTTATACCTGATACGGAGTTAAAGAAGTATTTCGATTTTAAAACATATTCATCGCCTTTATAAGTATTCGTAAAAGGATCTTTTGATCCCTTTTTTATAACCTTAAAGCTTTGTTTTAAAACCTCCTTTCCTTTACCAAAAGCAATTACCTCATAATAATCATAGACGAAATCTTTTGAATATCGTTTAAACATTTTATTATTTACCATAACTTGCTTAATAGACTCTCGACTAAACACAAAAACAGAATCTATTGCCGTCTTCATTGCAAACATCTTTTGATTAGTGTCAAAATTGATATTTTTTAATTTGTATTTCTCACCCTTACCCGTAATAATCGATGCTAAATTATTCCAACCTTTAAATAAGTAAATATCACCTTTAATCTCCGGACGTTTTGAGGGTTTTATCCACAATCCAGAGTTTCCAACTGTTAATTCTCCAGTAACATCTAGTCGTGCATTAACATCAGTCGATGAGTCTTGAGCACATAAAAGCGATGAGATAAGGATAAAAGATGTTAAAAAATATTTTTTCATTACGTAATAAACTTTTGACTAAATTACAAAAAAGGGATAAACGTAAACGCTTATCCCTTTAATATAATTTAAAAAATTTTCATTTTTTATTCTTCAGTTTTTTCCTCTTCTGCTTTGACTTCTACCTGAGCAGAATCAACTTTTTTGCTTCTTCCTCTACGGGTAGTTTTCTTCGCTTTTTTACCATTAGGATTATAAATTTCGTTGTAATCAACAAATTCTATCATTGCCATTGGAGCATTATCTCCTTGACGATTTCCTAATTTAATAATACGCAGGTAACCTCCTGGTCTGTCTCCAACTTTTACAGAAATTTCTTTAAATAATTCTGTTACAGCATATTTATCACGTAAATAAGAAAAAACTATACGTCTGTTGTGAGTTGTATCACTCTTAGACTTTGTAATTAATGGCTCAACAAAAACTCTTAAGGCCTTTGCCTTTGCCACTGTTGTGTTAATACGCTTGTGTTCGATTAATGAACAAGACATATTAGCTAACATCGCTTTTCTATGCGAAGTTGTTCTTCCTAAATGATTGTGTTTTTTTCCGTGTCTCATGACCTTTGTTTTATAATTTCATCTTGCATCTACTCTTTATGAGGAGCAAAATATGAAAAATTAATCTCTATCTAATTTGTATTTTGTTAAATCCATTCCAAAACTTAAACCCTTAACAATCACTAATTCTTCTAGCTCTGTTAATGACTTCTTACCAAAGTTTCTAAATTTCATTAAATCACTCTTGTTAAAAGAAACTAAATCACCTAAAGTATCCACTTCTGCCGCCTTTAAACAATTTAAAGCTCTAACAGATAAATCCATATCGATTAACCTAGTTTTTAATAACTGACGCATGTGCAATGACTCTTCATCATAAGTTTCAGTCTGTGCAATTTCATCTGCCTCTAAAGTGATACGCTCGTCTGAGAATAACATAAAGTGGTGTATTAAAATTTTTGCAGCTTCTGTTAATGCATCTTTAGGATTGATTGATCCATCAGTATCGATATCGAAAACTAATTTTTCATAATCCGTTTTTTGTTCTACACGAAAATTTTCGATTGCATATTTCACATTCTTAATTGGTGTGTAGATAGAATCTGTAAAGATTGTTCCTATTGGAGCCGAAGACTTTTTGTTTTCTTCAGCAGGAACAAATCCTCTACCTTTTTCTATAGTAATTTCGGCGTTTAATTTTACAGATTTATCCATATTACAGATAACTAACTCTGGATTCAAAACTTGAAAACCGGAAATAAATTTTTGTAAGTCTCCCGCAGTAAACTGCTCTTGACCAGAAATTGATACCGAAACAGTTTCTCTATCAGTTTCCTCTATTTGTTTCTTAAAACGAACTTGCTTTAAGTTTAGGATAATTTCTGTGACATCCTCTACTACTCCAGGAACTGTAGAAAATTCATGCTCAACCCCGTCAACTCTTAATGACGTAATTGCAAAACCCTCTAAAGAAGATAAAAGTACTCTTCTTAATGCATTACCCACAGTTAAACCAAACCCCGGTTCTAGTGGTCTAAACTCAAATCTACCTGAAAAATCTGTAGACTTAATCATTATTACTTTATCGGGCTTCTGAAAATTTAAAATTGCCATATTTCTTCTTTTTAATTGTTATTCAGTTGCGCGGTCTAAATGTATGAAGAAATACAAATAGACCCTTTGGCTGAATCTCAATATGATTAATTTATTATTTAGAATATAATTCTACGATTAGTTGCTCTTTAATATTCTCTGGAATCTGTAACCTTGCTGGTACTTTTACAAAAGTTCCAGTTTTAGTATCGTTATTCCAAGTTAACCATTCAAAAACATTGTTGTTAGATGCCAATGCACTTTCAATAGCAACTAAAGATTTAGATTTTTCTCTTACAGCTACAACATCACCTTCTTTTAAACTATAAGAAGGAATATTAACGATTTCACCGTTAACGGTAATATGTCTATGAGAAACTAATTGACGCGCCCCACTTCTTGAATTAGAAACTCCCATTCTATAAACAACATTGTCTAAACGAGACTCACATAATTGTAATAAGATTTCACCTGTAATTCCTGAAGCAGACTGAGCTTTTTTGAATAAATTACTAAACTGACGCTCTAAAATACCATATGTATATTTAGCCTTCTGCTTCTCCATTAACTGAGTAGCATATTCAGATTTCTTACCTCTTCTTCTTGCATTTCCATGCTGCCCTGGAGGGAAGTTTCTTTTTTCGAAGTTTTTATCTTCTCCAAAGATTGCCTCGCCAAATTTACGAGCAATTTTAGTTTTTGGTCCTGTATATCTTGCCATTTTTTTTTTTTTGTATTATAGATAGGGATTATGAATTAAGGCTTTATCCTTCGATAATCTCACTCCTATCAAGTTAAAATATTTAATTATACTCTTCTCCTCTTTGGTGGACGACATCCATTGTGAGGCATAGGTGTAACATCGATAATTTCTGAAACTTCGATACCTGCGTTGTGGATTGATCTAATAGCAGACTCTCTACCATTACCAGGTCCTTTAACATAAACTTTCACTTTACGTAAACCTGCTTCTTTTGCAACATTTGCACAATCTTCTGCCGCTAATTGAGCTGCATATGGAGTATTCTTTTTAGAACCTCTAAAACCCATTTTACCCGCAGATGACCAAGAAATAACGTCACCTTTTTTATTTGTTAAAGAAATAATAATGTTATTAAAAGATGCAGTTATGTGCGCCTCTCCAATAGCTTCAACTATTACTTTACGTTTTTTTGAACTTGCTTTTGCCATAATTTTTCAGTTTTAGTAATTTAGTTTTCTAATTTTATAGTTAAAACTATGATTAGATCTTTATTACTTTATCTAACTTATTTTTTCTTGTTAGCTACAGTTTTTCTCTTACCTTTTCTTGTACGAGAGTTATTCTTTGTTCTTTGTCCTCTTAATGGAAGACCAAGTCTATGACGAATTCCTCTTTGACAACCGATATCCATCAAACGCTTGATGTTTAACTGTACTTCAGAACGAAGTTCACCCTCAATTGTGAAAGATCCAACTTGTTCTCTAATTGCTGCGATTTGATCATCCGTCCAATCTTGAACTTTGATGCTCTCATCTACTTTTGCCTTTGCTAGAACACTGACTGCTCTGCTGCTTCCTATACCAAAGATGTAAGTTAAAGCAATAACTCCTCTTTTATTCTTTGGAATATCAATACCTGCTATTCTTGCCATTACCCTTGTCTTTGTTTAAATCTAGGATTTTGTTTATTAATCACGTATAATCTACCTTTCCTGCGTACTATTTTGCAGTCGGCACTTCTCTTTTTAACTGATGCTCTAACTTTCATCTGTTCTAATTGTTTTTAGTATCTGTAAGTAATTCTTGCTTTTGATAAATCGTATGGACTCATTTCTAACTTCACCTTATCACCAGGTAACAATTTGATATAATGCATACGCATTTTACCAGAAATGTGAGCCGTAACAATATGCCCGTTTTCTAATTCTACACGAAACATAGCATTTGATAATGCCTCTGTGATAGTTCCATCTTGTTGAATTGCTGATTGTTTAGCCATATTATTTATTCGATTTTCTGTTGCTATTCCCTGCTTTCATTAACCCATCATAATGACGGTTCAACAAATAAGAGTTAATCTGTTGCAACGTATCAATTGCAACTCCAACCATAATTATTAATGATGTACCTCCATAAAACATCGCCCAACTCTGTTGTACTCCAAACTGTACTACGATTGCTGGTAATATAGATAATGCCGCCAAGAACAACGATCCTGGGAACGTAATTCTAGACAAAACAGAATCTAATCTATCTGCCGTGTCTTTACCTGGTCTAATACCAGGAATAAAACCACCACTTCTCTTTAAATCCTCTGCCATTTTATTCGTTGGAATAGTAATTGCAGTATAAAAGTAACTGAAGATGATAATTAATAGTGCAAATATCACATTATATCCAAGACCATTCATATCTTGTAAGCTTGCCATAAATGGAAACCTTTGAGCTAATGCAACCGGTAAAAACATAATTGCTTGTGCAAATATGATTGGCATTACTCCTGCTGCATTTAATTTAAGAGGAATATAATCTCTCGATCCTGCAACGTTCTGTGTATTTCCTGCAACTGTTCTTCTGGCATATTGTACTGCGATTTTTCGAACAGCGGTAACTAATAGCACAGATAATAAAATTACTATAAACCATACAATGATTTCAATTAAAACCATCATAATTCCACCAGCTCCCGCATTAGTTGTTTTAGCCACAAACTCTTGTAAAAATGCCGCTGGGAAATTAGCGAGAATACCTACTGTAATTAATAATGAAATTCCATTACCAACCCCCTTGTCTGTAATACGCTCACCTAACCACATAGCAAAAATTGTACCTGCAGTTAATATAATGATTGATGACAACCAAAAAGTAGGTCCAGTTACCAAAAATGCCTCTGGTCCTAATCCAAACTGTGTTTTAATAGCAGTAATATACGTTGGCGCTTGTACCAATGTAATACCAATTGTCAACCATCTAGTTATTTGTGTAATTTTTTTTCGTCCACTTTCACCATCCTTTTGAAGTTTCTGTAAATAAGGAACCGCAATTCCCATTAATTGAACTACAATAGATGCTGAAATATAAGGCATAATACCAAGAGCCATAACTGACGCCCTAGCAAATGCTCCTCCTGTAAATGCATTCAATAATCCTAAAAGACCACCCTCAGCACTATTTTTTAAAGCTGACAACTGTAACGGATCTATCCCTGGTAATGGAACAGAAGCCATAAAACGATATACAGCTATTAAACCTATAGTTAGAAGAATTTTATTCTTTAATTCTTCAATGCTAAAAATTTCTTTTAATCTATTAATAAAATTCATCATTTACGGAATATTATAAAGTAACAGCTTCTCCTCCAGCAGCTTCTATAGCCGCCTTTGCCGTTGCTGTAAATTTATGTACAGTTATGTTCAACTTAGATTTTAATTCTCCACCACCTAGTATTTTTACTAAGTCGTTTTTACCTGCTAATCTATTAGCAATTAAAATATCTAAAGTAACTGTATCTGTTATCTTGCCACTATCAACTAAAGACTGTAATTTATCTAGATTGATACCTTGGTATTCAGTACGGTTTATATTTGTGAAACCAAATTTAGGTACACGTCTTTGAAGTGGCATTTGACCACCTTCGAAACCTACCTTTTTAGAATAACCCGAACGAGATTTCTGTCCATTGTGACCTCTTGTAGCAGTACCACCTTTTCCAGAACCTTCACCTCTTGCAATTCTTTTTCCTTTTTTAATGGAACCCTCTGCTGGTGTTAAATTATGTAAACTCATTTTTTATAGATATCTTATTTAATTTCTTCGAAAGAAACTAAGTGTTTAACTGTATTTACCATACCTACTATAGAAGGAGTTGCCTCATGTTCTACAGTTTGGTGCATTTTACGTAAACCTAATGCTTCTAAAGTCCTTTTTTGGCTTTGAAGACGTCCGATTTGACTTTTAATTTGTGTAACTTTTATTCTTGCCATCATTCTTAGATTTATCCGTTAAAAACTTTCTCTAAAGAAATACCTCTTTGCTTAGCAATTGATGCTGCACTTCGCAATTGTAACAAAGCATCAAAAGTTGCTTTCACTACATTGTGAGGATTAGAAGATCCTTGAGATTTTGATAATACATCATGAATACCAACTGACTCTAATACATGCCTTACAGCACCACCGGCAATTACCCCTGTACCATTAGAAGCAGGCTTTAAAAATACTTTTGCACCACCAAACTTACCTTTTTGTTCATGAGGTAAAGTTGCATCCAAAATGGGAATTCTTACTAAATTTTTCTTTGCATCCTCGATAGCTTTTGCAATTGCAGAGGCTACGTCTTTAGACTTTCCTAAACCATGTCCAACAACACCATTACCATCTCCAACAACAACAATTGCAGAGAAACCAAAAGCTCTACCACCTTTAGTAACTTTGGTAACACGCTGCACACCTACTAATCTATCAACAAGTTCTAACCCACTAGGCTTAACTCTTTCTACGTTTTTATATCCTTGCATAATTTCTTAAAATTTTAAACCAGCTTCTCTTGCGGCATCCGCTAACACTTTAACTCTACCGTGATATAAATATCCGTTTCTATCGAAAGCAACTGTTTCTAAACCTGATTGAGTAGCTTTTTCTGCTATCGATTTTCCAACAGCTGCTGCTACTTCTACCTTAGTACCTGCCTTAATTTCTTTATTTCTAGATGAAACAGACGCTAATGTCACTCCGTTTTCATCATCTACTAATTGAGCGTATATCTCTTTATTGCTTCTAAAAACCGATAATCTTGGTTTTGTAGCAGTTCCAGAAACAATCTTTCTTATTCTACGCTTAATTCTTAATCTTCTATTTAGCTTTGATAATGCCATAATAATATTATTTATTATGCAGATTTACCTGCTTTTCTTCTTAATATTTCACCAACAAACTTAACTCCTTTTCCTTTGTAAGGCTCTGGAGCTCTGAAAGAACGAATCTTTGCAGCAATCTGACCAACTAACTGTTTGTCAAATGAAGATAATTTAATGATCGGGTTTTTCCCTTTCTCAGATATTGTTTCAACTTTTACCTCTGGAGCAATTTCTAAAACAATATTATGAGAGAAACCTAAAGCTAAATCTAACTTTTGTCCTTGATTTGATGCTCTATAACCTACACCAACCAATTCTAAATCTTTAGTCCAACCTTTACTTACACCTTCAATCATGTTATTGATCAAAGCTCTCATTAAACCATGTTGTGCTTTATGGTTCTTACTTTCTGATGCTCTATCTAAAGTGATAGTTCCATCTTCGATTTTTACTGTGATTCCATCAGAAATAGTTTGCGATAATTCACCCAACTTTCCCTTTACAGTTAAAACGTTGTCTTTTATGTTTACATCTACACCTTGTGAAATGCTAACGGGATTTTTTCCTATTCTACTCATCTCTTACAGATTAATAAACATAACATAAAACTTCTCCTCCAACATTCTCTTGACGTGCTTTTTTGTTTGTCATAACACCCTTAGATGTTGAAACAATAGCAATTCCAAGTCCGTTCAAAACTCTCGGCATCTCTACCGAACTAACGTACTTACGTAAACCTGGCGTACTGATTCGTTGAATCTTTCTAATTACTGACTCTTTTGTATCTCTGTCGTACTTTAAAGCTATCTTAATTGTTCCCTGAACTTTATCGTCATTGAACTGGTAGCTTAGAACGTACCCTTGATCAAACAAAATTTTAGTCATCTCCTTCTTCAAGTTTGAAGCTGGAACTTCCACTACTCTGTGTCCTGCTGCGATTGCATTTCTTACTCTAGTAAGAAAATCCGCGATTGGATCTGTATACATATTTATTTATATTGCGACTATGGTTTTCAAATTACCTCTATTTATGCTACAGATTTCTCTGTGGTAAATGAACCTATAATCAGTTAAAATTCTTGTACTCAAAAAAAATAGAGCGCGCAAATATACACATTCTATTTTTAATTTTAAGCTTTCTTTTCGTTTTCTACCAACTTGCCTTTTTAACGCCTGGTATTAAACCTTGATTTGCCATTTCTCTAAACGTAACACGAGATACACCAAACTGTCTCATATATCCTTTTGGACGTCCAGTTAATTTACATCTGTTATGCATTCTCACTGGTGAAGCATTCTTTGGTAATTTCTGCAATGCTTCATAGTCTCCAGCTGCTTTTAAAGCCTTTCTCTTTTCTGCATATTTTGCAACTATTTTCGCTCTTTTACGTTCGCGAGCTTTCATTGATTCTTTAGCCATTTCTTAATTTTTTTTGAATGGTAAACCTAATTCTCCTAGTAATGACTTAGCTTCCTTATCGGTATCTGCGGATGTTACAAATGTAATATCCATACCGTTAATTTTTTTAACTTGGTCAATATTAATCTCTGGGTAGATGATTTGCTCAGTAATTCCTAAATTGTAATTACCTCTTCCATCAAAACCATTAGCTTTTATGCCATTAAAGTCTCTTACTCGTGGTAAAGAAGCTGTAACTAATCTGTCTAAAAATTCGTACATTTTATCTCCACGTAAAGTAACTTTAGCACCAATTGGCATTCCTTTACGTAATTTAAATGCAGCAATATCTTTTTTAGACATTGTAGAAATAGCTTTTTGACCTGTAATTTTAGTCAACTCTTCTAAAGCATAATCTATTAATTTCTTATCTGCAATTGCAGCACCAACACCCTTAGAAACAACTATCTTTTCTAATTTAGGCACCTGCATTACATTCTTGTAACTGAATTCTTCAGTAAGAGCTTGTACAACTCTTTCTTTGTATTCTGCTTTTAATCTTGGTACGTAACTCATGATTATTATTATTTTTTAGTTTTTTTAGAGATTTTAGTCTTCGTATCTCCATCAACTTTATAACCTACTCTTACAGCAACTCCATCTTCCATTAACATTACGTTAGAAATATGTATAGATGCCTCTTTTTTAACAATACCACCTTGAGGATTTTGAGCACTAGGCTTCGTATGCTTGGAAACCAAGTTAGCACCTTCTACGATTACTCTATCGTTATCTTTAAGGATTTGAATAACCTTGCCTTCAGTATTTTTACTAGTACCTGTAATTACTTTTACAGTATCTCCCGCTTTAATTTTGAACTTCTTCATCTTCTATAATGATTTAAAGCACTTCAGGTGCTAATGATACTATTTTCATGAATTGTTTCTCACGAAGTTCACGTGCAACGGGACCAAATACACGAGTTCCTCTCATCTCCTCTGTAGGATTTAAAAGTACACAAGCATTATCATCAAATCTGATGTATGATCCGTCTTTACGCCTTACTTCTTTCTTCGTTCTTACAACAACTGCTCTAGATACTTGACCTTTTTTTACAGCTCCGTTTGGAGTAGCAGATTTAACAGATACTACAATCTTGTCTCCAATACTTGCGTAACGTTTTCTTGTTCCTCCTAAAACTCTAATCACTAAAACTTCTTTTGCTCCAGTGTTATCCGCGACTTTTAATCTTGATTCTGTCTGTAACATATTATTTAGCTCTTTCTAGGATTTCTACTAATCTCCAACGCTTAGATTTACTCATAGGTCTTGTTTCCATGATTCTAACAGTATCTCCTTCGTTGCAATCATTCTGTTCGTCGTGTGCAACATACTTCTTCGTTTTTAGAACAAATTTTCCGTACATCGGGTGCTTTACTCTTTTAGTTTCTGCAACAACAATAGACTTTTCCATTTTGTTACTTGAAACAACACCAATTCTCTCTTTTCTAAGATTTCTTTTTTCCATCTTTAAAACTGACTATAGAATTATTGTAATTCTCTTTTTGTTAATTCTGTTGCAATTCTTGCTACAGTTCTTCTTAAACTTCTCAACTGCAATGGGTTCTCCAATGGAGTAATCGCGTGAGCCATTTTAAGATCAGTATAATTCTTTTGCAACGCTCCAAGCTGCTCATTTAGATCAGCAATAGATAATTCCTTTATTTCAGATTGTTTCATATTATTTAGAATTATGCGTTAATATCAAAATCTCTTGCTATTATAAACTTCGTTCTTACTGGAAGTTTTTGAGCTGCTAAACGTAAAGCTTCTTTTGCTACATCAATTGGTACTCCACCAATTTCAAACAAAATTCTACCTGGCTTAATAACTGCCACAAAATGATCCGGTGCTCCTTTTCCCTTACCCATACGAACCTCTAGAGGTTTTTTAGTAATTGGCTTATCTGGAAAAACTTTTATCCATAACTGACCCTCTCTTTTCATATGACGAGTTGCCGCGATACGAGCTGCTTCTATTTGGCGAGAAGTTAATAAGTTCTGGTCTAAAGATTTGATACCAAACATTCCATTAGAAAGTTGATTTCCTCTACCAGAAATACCAGTCATATTTCCTTTCGCCTTCTGTACCTTACGGTATTTTACTCTTTTTGGCTGTAACATTTTTAATTTCTAATTTTAAAAATTATTTTCTTCTACGAGGTTGTGGACGTTTAGATCTATCATTACCTCCTTTGTTACCACCTTGCTTTTTAGACAAGCCAACTAGTGGAGATAATTCTCTTTTACCATAAACCTCACCCTTCATAATCCATACTTTAATACCTAATCTACCGTATTGAGTATGAGCTTCAACAAGTGCATAATCGATATCAGCTCTAAAAGTAGAAAGAGGAATTCTTCCTTCTTTATAATGCTCAGAACGTGCCATCTCAGCACCATTTAAACGGCCTGAAATTTGGATTTTAATCCCTTCAGCGTTCATGCGCATTGTAGCCTGAATAGCCATTTTAGTAGCTCTCTTGTAAGAGATCCTATTTTCAATTTGACGAGCAACACTAACGGCAACTAATTTTGCATCTAATTCTGGTCGTTTAATCTCAAAAATATTAATTTGAACTTCTTTACCTGTAATTTTCTTAAGCTCTTCCTTTAACTTGTCTACCTCTTGACCCCCTTTACCAATAATGATACCTGGACGTGCAGTGGTGATAGTAACGGTTACAAGTTTTAAAGTACGCTCTATAATTACTCTCGAAACACTTGCTTTAGATAATCTAGCATTTACATACTGTCTTATTTTATAATCTTCAGCTAATTTATCTCCGTAGTCATTGCCACCAAACCAGTTAGATTCCCAACCTCTGATGATTCCTAAACGATTCCCTATTGGATTTGTTTTTTGTCCCATTTCTACTTTGATTGATTACTTAAATTTTTACTACCTAACTCTAAAGTAACGTGATTAGAACGCTTGCGTATTCTATGAGCACGACCTTGTGGAGCTGGCCTTAATCTTTTTAACATTCCTGCGCTATCTACACATATAGTTTTCACAAACAATCCTGCCTCTTCAATTGATGCATCCTCATTTTTAGCTTGCCAGTTTGCAATTGCAGACAATAACAATTTTTCTAAATTTATAGATGCCTCCTTTGGGCTGAATTTTAAGATTTGTAAAGCTTTTTCAACTTCAACACCTCTTACTTGATTCGCTACCAAACGCATTTTTCTCGGTGACGTAGGACAGTTAGTAAGCTTCGCGAAAGCACGTTGCTTTCTGTCTGCTTTTAACTGATCTGCCATGTTTTTTTTACGAACTCCCATATCCTACTATTTTTTTCCTTTATTTTTTGCACCAGCGTGTCCTCTAAAAGAACGAGTTGGTGAAAATTCGCCTAACTTATGCCCTACCATGTTTTCTGTAACATATACTGGTACAAACTGGCGTCCGTTATGAACAGCTATAGTTTGTCCTACAAAATCTGGAGTAATCATACTTGCTCTAGACCAAGTTTTGATTACAGTTTTGCTACCACCTTCTACATTAGCTAACACTTTTTTCTCTAACTTATAGTGAACGTAAGGTCCTTTTTTTAATGATCTTGCCATAACTTATTATTTCTTTCTACGTTCTATAATATACTTATTACTAGCTTTAGTCTTAGATCTAGTCTTAAATCCTTTAGCAGGAATACCATTTCTAGATCTTGGATGACCTCCAGAAGCACGACCTTCACCACCACCCATTGGATGATCTACAGGATTCATTCTTACTGCATTAACTCTTGGTCTTCTTCCTAACCATCTTCTTCTACCTGCTTTACCAGATACTAATAACTGATGATCTGAATTGGATACAACTCCAATCGTTGCAGTACATGTTAACAAGATTAATCTTGTTTCACCTGAAGGTAATTTTACCGTAGCGTGCTTACCGTCTCTTGCCATTAATTGAGCAAAAGAACCAGCAGAACGAGCTAAAACAGCTCCTTGACCTGGATGTAACTCTATACAAGAAATTGTAGTCCCCAAAGGAATCTCACTTAGTGCCATTGCATTTCCAATTTCTGGAGCAACACCTCTTCCTGATATAATTGTTTGACCCACTGTTAAACCGTTTTGTGCAATTACATAACGCTTTTCACCATCAGCATAACTAAGTAAAGCAATAAATGCAGTACGATTTGGATCGTACTCTATAGTTTTTACTGTTGCAGGAATATCATTCTTATCTCTTTTAAAATCGATAATACGATATCTTTGTTTATGACCACCTCCAATATTACGAGTTGTCATTCTACCCTGATTGTTTCGACCTCCAGATCGTTTTTTCGGAGCAAGTAAACTTTTCTCCGGCTTATCAGTTGTTATGGTGTCGAACCCATTTACAACTCTAAAACGCTGACCTGGTGTTATTGGTTTTAATTTTCTAACTGACATTTTTGTCTTTCTTAAAGATTGTTATAAAAATCAATGCTTTCTCCTTCTGCTACTTGAACGATAGCCTTTTTGTAACCACTCTTAATACCTGTTACTAAACCTTTCTTAGTAAATTTAGTATTTCTTTGAATTGGATAGTTTAAAGTCTTAACGCTTAAAATAGAAACTCCGTAAGCTGCTTCAACAGCTCCTTTAATCTCTAATTTATTAGCTTTCTTATCTACAATAAATGTAAAACGATTAAATAACTCGCTCTCATTAGTTGCTTTTTCCGTGATAATAGGTTTTATTAAAATACTCATTTCGAATCCCTATTTACTTAAATTTGTATTAATTCCTTCTAAAGAACTCTCGGTAACAACTACTTTATTAGCGTTTAAAACACCATAAGTATTTATTTCTGAAGCCTTAACAACTTTAGCCTTTTTTAAGTTACGTGATGATAAATACACATTTGCATTTTCACTACTTAACACAAACAACGATTTTTTAGTATCTAAATCCAATGCTTTCAAAACATCTGCAAAGTTCTTCGTTTTTGGAGTTTCGAAATCGAAATCCTCAACTACTACTAAATTTTTATCATTTGCTTGAATACTCAAAGCTGACTTACGTGCTAAACGCTTTAAGTTTTTATTCAATTTAAAAGAATAATCTCTTGGTCTTGGACCGAACATACGTCCTCCACCTCTAAAAACACCAGACTTGATAGAACCTGCTCTTGCAGTACCAGTTCCTTTTTGTTTTTTAATCTTTCTTGTAGAACCAGTAATTTCTGCTCTCTCTTTAGATTTGTGTGTTCCTTGACGTTGATTCGCCAAGTACTGCTTTACATCTAAATAAATAGCATGATCATTAGGCTCAATACCAAATACTTCTTTAGAAAGTTCAACTTTCCTACCTGTATCTTTTCCTGTAATATCTAAAACTGCTACTTTCATTATTTCTGAATAGTTACAAAAGCATTTTTGTGTCCAGGAACAGCTCCCTTAACAACAAGTAGGTTCTTTTCAGCAACTACTTTTAATACTTTTAAGTTTTGAACTTTCACTTTATCTCCACCCATTCTACCTGCCATTCGCATTCCTTTGAATACTCTTGCAGGATATGATGCAGCACCAATAGAACCTGGAGCTCTTAAACGGTTATGCTGACCATGAGTAGCTTGACCCACACCAGCAAATCCATGACGTTTTACAACACCCTGAAAACCTTTACCTTTGGACACTCCTGACACATCAACAAACTCACCTTCTTCAAAGTGAACTACAGTGATAGAATCTCCTAATTTGTACTCTTCTTCAAATCCTTGGAATTCAACAACTTTTTTCTTAGCAATTGTACCAGCTTTCTTAAAATGGCCATCTAACGCTTTGTTAGAACTCTTCGCTTTTTTGTCATCGAAACCAAGCTGCAACGCACTATAGCCGTCAACCTCTTCGGTTCTGACCTGAGTGACTACGCAAGGACCCGCTTCGATTACAGTACACGGAATATTCTTTCCGTTCTCATCGAATAAGCTGGTCATCCCAATCTTTCTTCCTATTAACCCAGACATTTAGTTAAAATTTTAGACGATAGATATTTATCCAGCGCGTCTATTAATAATTAATTATTTGAAACTATTGTTTCCTTTTTGTCCTTTTGAGTGTTCCCCAAAAAAAACAGCGTAAAACAAATTCAACGCTGATTTTGTTTTTACCGTTTTTCCTTCGCGAAACGCTCTGGACATGTTACCTTTCTTAGAATTTAACCTAAAAATAGCATTACCCTACTCTAATTCGGGTTGCAAAAGTATAAAAAACTTTCGGTTTAACAAAATTAAACCGAAAGTTAATATTTACTTATACTTTAATCTCTACTTCAACTCCACTTGGCAACTCTAATTTCATTAAAGCATCAATAGTTTTCGATGAAGAACTATAAATGTCTAACAACCTTTTGTAAGAAGCTAATTGAAATTGTTCTCTAGATTTTTTGTTTACGTGCGGTGAACGCAACACTGTAAAAATCTTTTTATGTGTTGGTAATGGTATTGGGCCGTTAACGACAGCACCTGTACTTTTTACCGTCTTTACTATTTTTTCAGCAGATTTATCTACTAAATTGTAATCGTAAGACTTTAATTTTATTCTAATTTTTTGACTCATCTTTTAATTATTAAGTAGATTAACCTTTAGATTTTGCTATTACGTCTTCAGATACATTTGAAGGCGTTTCTGCGTAGTGTGAAAATTCCATAGTAGAAGTTGCTCTACCTGAAGACATCGTTCTTAAAGCTGTTACATATCCAAACATTTCAGATAAAGGAACAATCGCTTTTACAACCTTAGACCCAGCACGATCACTCATATCGTTAACCTGACCTCTTCTTCTATTTAAATCTCCAACGATATCACCCATGTTCGCTTCAGGAGTTAACACTTCAACTTTCATTAAAGGCTCCATGATTTTTGCCTTTGCAGATTTTGCGGATGCTTTATAACCCAACTTTGCAGCTAATTCAAAAGATAGTGCATCAGAATCCACAGCGTGGAAAGACCCATCTTTTAATGTAACCTTCATTGAATCCATTTCATAACCTGCTAAAGGACCATTTTTCATAGCTTCTTTGAAACCTTTCTCTACTGAAGGAACAAATTCTCTAGGAACATTACCACCTTTAATTACAGAGTCGAATTGCAAACCTTGAACACCTTCGTCAGCAGGCCCTATAGTAAATGCAATATCTGCAAATTTACCACGACCACCAGATTGCTTTTTATAAACCTCTCTGTGATCTGTTGTAGCTGTAATAGCTTCTTTGTATTCTACTTGTGGTTGTCCTTGGTTAACTTCAACCTTAAACTCACGTTTTAATCTATCTACAAGTACATCTAAATGTAACTCACCCATACCAGATATGATAGTTTGTCCGGAAGCTTCGTCTGAACGAACTGTAAAGGTAGGATCTTCTTCAGCTAATTTCGCGAGTCCAATACCTAGCTTATCAACATCTGCTTTTGTTTTAGGCTCCACAGCGATACCAATTACTGGATCTGGAAAATCCATTGACTCTAAAACTAGAGGAGATTTTTCAGCTGTTAAAGTATCACCTGTTTTAATAGACTTAAAACCTACTGCAGCACCAATATCTCCTGCTTCAATATACTCGATAGCATTTTGCTTATTAGCATGCATTTGATAGATTCTGGAAATACGTTCTTTTTTACCAGAACGATTATTTAACACATAAGAACCCGCATCTAAACGACCAGAATATGCTCTAAAAAATGCTAAACGACCAACAAAAGGATCCGTAGCAATTTTAAATGCTAAAGCAGCAAAAGGCTCCTTTACATCTGGTTTACGCAGTTCTTCTTCTTCTGTATCTGGATTTACCCCTACAATACCCTCTTTATCCATTGGAGAAGGTAAATAACGACAAACAGCATCTAAAAGAAACTGAACACCTTTATTTTTAAAGGCTGAACCACAAATCATAGGAATAATTGCCATATCCATTACAGCAGCTCTCAATGCATTATGCACTTCTTCTTCTGTAATTGAATCTTCATCTTCCATGAATTTTTCAAGTAAATTCTCATCATAACTTGCAACCTCTTCAATAAGGTTTGCTCGCAATAATTTAGCTTCCTCTTTTAATTCTTCAGGAATATCAACAACATCAAATGTTGCTCCCATTCCCGCTTCATGCCATATAATAGCTCTATTTTTAACTAGGTCTACAATACCTTTAAAGTTTTCTTCATCACCAATATTCAAAACAATAGGAACAGCATTTGAACCTAACATTTCTTTTACCTGGCTACAAACCATCATAAAATCAGATCCTTGACGATCCATTTTATTTACAAAACCAATTCTTGGCACTTTATAGTTATCAGCAAGCCTCCAGTTAGTTTCAGATTGTGGCTCAACACCATCAACTGCACTAAACAAGAAAACTAACCCATCAAGTACACGTAACGATCTATTTACCTCTACAGTAAAATCTACGTGACCCGGAGTATCAATAATGTTAAAATGGTAATCTTTAGTATCATCAACTGGTTTACTATTCTCAGTTGGAAACTGCCATGTGCAAGTAGTTGCAGCTGAAGTAATTGTAATACCTCTTTCCTGCTCTTGCTCCATCCAGTCCATAGTTGCTGCACCATCATGAACTTCTCCAATCTTATGAGAAACTCCTGTATAATACAAAACACGTTCTGTTGTTGTGGTTTTTCCAGCATCAATATGAGCTGCAATACCAATATTTCTTGTGTATCTTAAATCTCTAGCCATTTCTATTAAAATCTAAAGTGAGAGAATGCTTTATTTGCTTCTGCCATTTTGTGAGTATCCGTACGTTTTTTAACAGCAGCCCCTTCTTCTTTCGCCGCAGCTAAGATTTCAGCAGCTAAACGCTGTGCCATTGTTTTCTCGTTTCTTTTACGAGTGTACAAAATCATCCATTTTATAGCCATAGACACTTTACGGTCTGGTCTAATTTGCATTGGTATTTGGAATGTTGCACCACCAACACGACGAGATCTTACTTCTACGTGAGGCATTACATTTGACAAACCATCTTTCCAAATCTCTAAAGCCGATTTTTCCTCGTCTTCTCCTTTTCTTTCTTCTACTAGATCTAAAGCGTCATAAAACACTTTAAATGCTACAGACTTCTTACCACTCCACATTAAGTTATTTACAAAACGTGTTACTAACTGATCATTAAATTTTGGATCTGGTAATAAGACTCTTTTTTTTGCTGCTCTTTTTCTCATGTCTTTACATTAAAAAAGTTAATTAAATTGTTGTAAGTCCTTAAACTTCTGTAAAGAATTGACTACTAGATAAAAAAGAATAAATTCTTAGTTATTTGAATGTTCAACTCATATACTAAAGTCGTATACTTATAACTTTACTTCTTTGGGCGTTTTGCACCGTACTTAGATCTACGTTGAGTTCTTCCCTCAACACCTGCTGTATCTAATGCACCACGTACTACGTGATATTTAACACCTGGTAAATCTTTTACCCTTCCACCTCTAACTAATACTATCGAGTGCTCTTGTAAGTTATGTCCTTCACCTGGAATGTATGCGTTTATCTCATTACCATTAGTTAATCTAACTCTGGCAACTTTACGCATTGCTGAATTAGGTTTCTTTGGTGTTGTAGTATAAACACGAGTACAAACTCCACGTCTTTGAGGACAAGACGACAAAGCAGCCGATTTACTCTTCTTAGTTATTTTGGTTCTTCCTTTACGAACTAATTGTTGAATAGTTGGCATACTAAATAATTACTGTTTTTCGTTTATAATTAAACCTTTATCCCTTTTTTAAGGGTGGGCAAATGTACGATTATTTTCTAATTAAGCAAATATCAGTTAGTTATTTTTTGTAAAATGATATTTTTAATACAATTTATGCAGCAATTCATTTACTTTTGATACTAATATCAATCTATTTTGAAGATCAAAAACTCTCTTTTCCTTGTAACATATCTATTTTTGGTGTCATACAGCAACATCAACTCTCAAAAGATATCATTAAAACTAACCTCTAAAAATAAAAAAGAAGTTCTTGTTTTAGATAAATTAAAATACCAAGAAAAACACAAAGACTCCGCTTCATTACATGCAGAAATTTTAAGAACATCAAATTACTTAAAAAATATAGGTTACTTTACAAATACTGTTGACGAAATTAAAACAATAGGAAATGAGAATATCGTTTTTTTTTCATTGAACGATAAAATAGAAAATGTAATTCTTAAAATAAATTTAGAATCACGAATTTATTTTGAAAAAACAACAACGAACACTATTTCAATTCCAATAAAAAAATTAGAAAAAACCCTATCTCAGATCTCAGATAAACTAAATAAAGAGGGCAGATCATTTTCGACAGTTCAACTAAAAAACTTAACTATTAAGGGGAAAACATTATTTTCAGATTTATCAATAAGCAAATCCACAAAAAGAAATATTAACAAGGTGATTGTGAAAGGTTATGAAAATTTTCCTAAATCCTACTTAAAATATTATCTAAACATTCAACAAAACAATATTATAAACAATCAAAAACTAAAGGAAATATCTAAAGCATCAAATACAATACCCTTCATAAGAGAAATAAAACCACCGGAAATATTATTCACAAAAGATTCTACCTTACTCTATTTATTTATCAACAAAAAACAAAACAATAGCTTTGATGGTAATATTGGATTTACTTCAAAAGAAGATGGAACTATATTATTTAATGGAAATGTGGATTTATCACTCCATAATATTTTAGATGCCGGAGAAAAGATAGAATTATTCTGGAACAGTATTGGAGAGGAACAGCAAGAATTTAAAATAACTTCAGAAACCCCATACTTATTTAATACGAAATTTAGTCCTCAAATAAGTTTTTCTATTTACAAACAAGACTCTTCCTTTATAAGTACCAAATTCGACTCAAAATTATTTTACAGCATTAATCCTAAAACTAAATTCGCTTTAACCTACAATACTGAAGCATCAAAAAACCTCAAAAGTAATTTAGATAATAGTACAGAGTCATTTGATAATAACTTTTTCGGTTTTCAATTTCAATATCGCATTCCTAAAAACGACTTCTTCCTGAACTCTAAATTTAATTTAGAAATTAACCCAACTTTTGGAAAAAGAAATAATAAAGATAAAAATGAAACCCTTAAACAATTTAAAATTGAGACATTATTGTCATATATATTGGATTTAAACTCACGGAGCAGTATTTCTTTTAAAAATAAAATAGGTTACTTAAACTCCGACACTTTTGTAAATAACGAACTTTTCAGAATTGGCGGCGCAAACACGATTAGAGGTTTTAATGAACAAAGCATAATCACAAACAACTATAACTTCTTTAATGTTGAATTCAGATATTTAACTTCAGAAAAAACTTATTTTTATACAATTACAGATGCGGGAAGAATAAAATTGGCCTCAAAAAACAAAAACCTTTTGGGGCTTGGCTTAGGATATTTGTTTACCACTAAAAAAGCACGCGTAAATATTAGCCTAGCAAAGAGCAATCAAAATACTGATTTAAAAGAAATTAACTTCACGCTAAAATGGACAAACTTCTTTTAATAAAAATTTAAGAATAAAATATAAGATTTGTATTTATGGCAATATATCAATACATTAATATATCAATTCCTCACAAAAACTAACAAGAATACAATAATTTGTTAATTTTTTTTAAGATTTTTATGTTAAAAAGTTGTCGTATTAAGATTAATTTAAGACTTTTGGGATAAATTAATTCAAATAATTATACAATGAAGACAAAGTTTAATGGGATTTTAACGCTACTATTAGCGTTAGTCGTGCAAATTTCGTTTGCACAAACAAAGACTATTTCCGGTACAGTTTCTGATTCGTCAGGTCCATTACCAGGAGTTAGTGTAATAGTGAAAGGTACTACAAGTGGTGCTGAAACCGATTTTGATGGTAAATATTCTCTAAATGCTAAAGAGGGAGATGTATTAACTTTCAGATATCTTGGTTACAAAACTATTTCTAAAACTATTGGAGCATCTAGCACACTAAATGTTATTCTAGAAGAAGGCGGTGAAATTTTAGATGAAGTTGTTGTAACGGCTTTCGGTATTAAGAGAGAAGAAAAAGCTTTAGGTTATTCTGTTCAAAGTATTAAAGGAGAGGCAATGACAGAAGCGAGAGAAAGCAATATTACAAATGCAATTAGTGGTAAAGTTGCCGGGGTACAAGTAACTGGTACTTCTGGTAGTGTTGGTTCATCTTCAAGAATTGTATTAAGAGGTAATTCCTCTATTACAGGAAACAACGAACCTTTATATGTTGTAGATGGTGTACCTATTAACAACAGTACTTTTGGTAGTGCTGGTTCTGGTGGTGGTGTGGATTTACCAAATGGTGCTTCAGATATCAATCCAGATGACATTGAGTCTTTAACAGTATTAAAAGGACCTAATGCAGCAGCTCTATACGGATTAAGAGCAGGTAACGGGGTTATTGTTATTACTACAAAAAGAGGTAATCCAAACAAAAAATTTGGAGTGTCTATCAACACAAACATAACTTTCTCTAACCCTTTACTTTTACCAGATTATCAAAACTCTTATGGTCAAGGTGGTGATACTAACTTCTTTAACTATGTAGATGGTGCAAGTGGTGGTGTTGGTGATGGTGTTGATGAAAGCTGGGGACCTGCATTAGATGCTGGACTAAGTTTTGTACAGTGGGATTCACAATTAACTAATAATGGTAACCCAACTCCATGGGTATCGCATCCAGATAATGTTAAAGATTTTTTAAATACAGGTGTAAACATCTCTAACAATGTTTCTATTACAAGTGGTGCTTTTAGGTTATCAATTGGTAATAGTGAAGAAAAAGGAATGGTGCCATTTACTGAATTAAAGAAAATATCTGTAGGTGTTAGTGGCCGTTTAGATATTGGAGATAAAATTCAAGCAGGAGTATCATTAAACTACTTTAACACTGATAGTGACAATATACCTATTAGTGGTTACAACAATGAGAATCCTTTCCAACAATTTATCTGGTCAGCTAGACAAGTTAATTTTACTGACTTAAGAGATTGGAGAAATTTCCCAAATGCTCCTGAAGGTACAGCAGCAGCTGGAACACCGCTTAACTGGAATCACAACTTCCAAAACAATCCTTATTGGGTTTTAGAAACGAATACTAATACTCTTGAAAAAGATCGTATTATTGGTAATGTTGATTTAACATCACAATTAACAGATGATTTAACATTATCTACGAAGTTAGGTTTAGATTCATTTAACCAGCGTACTACTAACAGACAAGCAGTCGGTAGTAACAACGCTCAAAATGGTTCTTACACAGAAAGAATTAGAAGGTTTGAAGAAATCAATGCTAGCTTTTTGTTAAATTACAACAAAAGTTTAACAGAAGATTTTGGACTGTCATTGAGTTTAGGTGGAAACCACATGAACAGAACATTAGATAATGTTCGTGGTTCTTTACCGAACTTAGAATTGCCAAATTTATACAGCTTATCTAACCTACAAACAGGTTCTACCGCGGTATTATCTAATTACCATACTGATCAACAGATTAATAGTTTTTATGGATATGGACAATTCTCTTACAAAGAAATGTTATTCTTAGATTTTACAGCAAGAAAAGATTGGTCTAGTATTTTACCTGTAGATAATAATTCTTTCTTTTACCCATCTGTAACTGCGTCAGTTTTATTATCAGATGTATTTGAAGGTCTTAAAGAAAATAACGTAAACTTCTTAAAAATAAGAGGTGGTTGGTCTGAAGTAGGTAGTACGGGTGCGCTAGGTGCATATTCTTTAAACCAAACTTTTGGATTAAGCAATTCTGGTTTTGGAAACCAAGCGAGCGTACCAAACACGCAGTATAATCCAAATTTAAAAGCAGAAACAGTTACTGGAGTTGAATTTGGTATTGATGCGAAAATGTTTAACAACAGGTTAAGATTTAGTGCAACATACTACGACCAGCAAAGTAACGATTTACTAGTACCAATTCAGGTATCAGCAGCAACAGGTTTTACAAGTGTTTGGGATAACATCGCAGACATGAGTAACAAAGGTTATGAGATTCAATTGGGAGGTACTATTATAAAAAAGCAAGATTTTGCCTTTGATATTGATGTGAATTTTGCTCAAAACACAAATGAGGTAACTTCATTAGGAGGATTAGATTCTTACATTCTAGGAGGACAATGGGGTATTAGTTTAGAGGCAAGACCAGGTCAGCCATATGGTAGTTTGATTGGTAGAGATTTCGAGAGAACTACAAGCGGCGATGTTATATATGAAAATGGTTTACCTAAAATATCTGACGACCAAGTAGCTCTTGGAAATATTGCACCAGATTGGACGGGGGGAGTCAATTTCTCTGTAAACTACAAAGACTTTAGTTTATCAACTCTAGTAGATGCTAAAATTGGTGGAGATGTGCACAGTATGACATACTCTTGGGGTAGATATGCTGGAACATTATCAGAAACAATTCAAGGTCGTGAAACTGGTATTATTGGAAATGGAGTAATGTCTGATGGAAACGGTGGGTACGTAGAGAACAATGTACTTGTTTCTGCAAAATCTTTCAACCAAGCATCATATTCTAACTCAATTGAATCAAGTGCTATCTTTGATGCTTCTTACGTAAAACTGAGACAAGTATCTATCGGATATACCTTACCTAATAGATTCTTAAATAATTCAATTATTCAATCATTAAAATTCTCTGTAGTAGGTAGAAACTTAGCTATTCTTTACAAAAACGCACCACATATTGATCCTGAAACAGGATTTAGTAGTTCAAATAGTAACCAAGGTCAAGAATTTGGTCAGTACCCTTCAGCTAGAAATATTGGTTTCAATATTAACATGAGATTTTAAATAAAGCAAATAGAAACATTATGAAAAAATTAAATATAATTATATATACTTTTTTAAGCTTTATCCTAATGACAGGATGTGATAGAGGCTTTGAAGAGTTAAATTTGGATCCAAATGCCTCCACTGCAGTGCCGGCACACTTATTGTTGGGAGGGCCACAAAGAATATACATGAACACAATGTACGGTGCACAACAGGGTGGCGACATGGGAGCATGCTGGGCTCAGCACTGGTCAAAAGTTCAGTATAATGATGAAGCACGTTATGTACCAAGGAGAGGAGTTATTGATGGTATCTGGAGTAGTATGTATGCTAGTGTTATTTCAGAATCTAAAGCTATGTATGATTTAGCGGAAGCCGAAGGTAACAATAGCCTTAAAGGTGCAGGATTAGTTATGCAAGCCGTAGGATACCAAACGTTGGTAGATTTGTACGGACCAATACCTTTTACAGAAAGTATTGATGGAAATATTCTACAACCTGCATACGACAGCGAAACTGTTGTTTATGAGGGAATCATTCAAATGCTAACCGAAGCATCTGCATTATTAGCTTCTGGTACTGGAACCATCACAAGTTCTTCAGACTTATTTTATGGAGGAGATGCCTCTAAATGGGTTAAGTTAGCGAATTCACTAAAATTTAGAGCATTGATGAGAATTTCATCTACAAGAAACGTGGGTGCAGAATTACAGGCATTAATGGGTAAAATGTTTACCTCTAATGCAGACAGTGCACAACTTACTTATCTAGAGGCTGCACCTGATGCAAACCCTATTTGGGAAACAATTGTTGATGGAAACAGAGCAGAATATAAAATAAATTCGGTTTTGGTAGACGCAATGACAGCATTAAATGATGAAAGATTAGCAGTATATGCAGGAGAAAACGCTTCTGGTGCTATTGTTGGTAAACCTTCTGGTTTCGGAGCTCAAACCACTTTACCAAATGAAGGTCTGGGATATACATACGCGAATATTTCTCCATTAGGTGAAAAATATTTAACAGCAACACTGCCTGGAGTATTAATGTCATATTCTCAATTATCATTTTTAATTGCACAAGCAGCTAATGAAGGCTATATTTCTGGAGGAATTACTTCAGCACAAGACTGGTATACTGAAGGAATAAAAGCGAGTTTTGAATTTAATGGTATTAGTTCTACTGATTATTTAGCTCAAGGAAGTATTGGATTTAGTACACAAGCCGATGGTAGAACAAAAATAGCAACACAAGAGTGGATTGCTTTATTTGGTCAAGGTTTTGAAAGCTGGACAGAATGGAGAAGAAATAAAATTCCGGTTCTAGCACCAGCTGCAGAGAGCCTTTTAGATCGAGTGCCATCTCGTTTATTCTACCCTACAACGGAGCCATCTCTTAACAAAACAAGTTATGACACTGCAGTTCAAACATTGGGTGGCGATAATTTAGTAGCACCTTTATTTTGGCAATAATTAATTTAAAAAACATAAAAATGAAAAAAATAAAAATATTATCAATATTCTTTCTATCACTCGCGTTTGCATTCACATCCTGTGACGATAGTAAAGAGGAATTAGACGTTGATTACAACACGAATACAGAGGGGGTTATTACCACTTTAGCTGGTACTTCTGGAAAGTTGTTAGGTAATGCAACAAACCCGTCAGATTTAGCAAATTCAGAGGTAGTTCTTGAAGATTCTAATGCAGAATTAGACATAAAATTATCTATACAACCTGGAAGTTTTGCAAAAAATGTGACTAAATATGAAATAGTAAAAATGTTCAATGGTGCAAATGAAGTTGTAGTTGCAGAAACGACGAGTTTACCTTACATGATTTCATATACAACAGTTGCGGAATTTATGGAAGGATTTGGTCTTAGTGATTCTGCCTTAAGAATTGGAGATCAAATAAACTTTAGAATAAAAGTGTATACAGCTTCTGGAAATGTTTTTTACCAAGGTCTTGGTAGCAGTAAATATGATGTAACTATCAATTGTGCGTCAGATTTAGCCGGTGCTTATAGTTTAGTTGTACAAAGAGACAACGGACCTGATGTTATATTTGCTAATGAACTTATAACTGAAGTTAGTCCAGGTTACTATAAAACTACATCGATTTACAGATGGGCAGTAGGTTCGATAGCTCCAGACCAAGGTTTTAACTTTAATGATGTTTGTGGAACATTAAATGCTCCAGAACAAGGTTTGGCTCAAGGTTATTACTCAAACAAAGTCTATAGTTTTGAGGATGGATCTGCAGATCCAGCTACGGGTACTCTAGTAATCAAATATATCGTAGAATTTGGTAGTGGACCAGTTGAAAACATTGCAACATATACTAAACTTTAAAAACAGAAAAAAATGAAAAATATTATAAAATACATGTGTCTTAGCTTGTCATTTGGAATGCTATTAACATCATGTGACGATAATGAAGATTACACTGGTGGTTCTGTATTAGAATATAATTCTTCAGCCATAACAGTTACAAGTTCAGAAGCGTCTTACACAATTAATGAAGCGGATATAGATGAAGATGAACCTTCAACTTACACCGTAACATTATCAGCAAGTATTCCAGAGCCTACATCTGTAGATGCTTTTGTCACTTTTTCACAAACTGATGGAACTGCAGATGGAAATGACTATTCAGTTGGTTCAATTAAAATTCCTGCAGGATCTACCACAGGTTCAACAGCGGTTGAGGTAAACTACACAGGTGACATAGAAGGAAGCGAAAGTTTTACTCTTATGGCAAATACCAATGGTAACTTTACAATGGCTAGTAATTTTAGCGTAACCATTAACATTGAAGATAAAGTAAATGATGTGTTAGAATTTTCTACAACTTGGGCTGGTTCAAAAACTGTGAATCTTATTGGTGTAGCGGGAGCAGAATTAGATTTTTGTACTATAGATATAGATGTTCTATTGTTCGATAGTACAGGAACTCAAATTGATTATCTTGGGGCATCCTCAAGTTGTACCGAAGAAGGATCAATGTCTGACGTACCAGATGGTGAATATTATGTTGTTTTGGAGGTATATGAAAATGATTTGGCAGCTTATGCGTTAACAGATACAGTGCCGGTAACAATTACTTATAATCAAGAAAATTTTATATCTGGTAGTATTATTAACACAGAAATTAACATGAGCTCTCCAACAGGACTGACTACGGTGGCCATAGTTACTAAAAGTGGATACGACTACACAGTGGTTCCTTTTTAATAAAGTAATAATTAAAAGATTACTTAATAAATAATAATACCTCTGTATATGCATGCAGAGGTGTTTTTATTAAAAAATTTTATGATGAAAAAAATAATATCAGCAATAACTATATTAGCTTTAAGCCTATACTTACTGCATAATTTTAGCAAAGATAATAGAACAAGTTCTATTGATACTATTAAGAAAACTCACAAAAAAAATATAGATAATAATCCGTTTAAAGAAACTTTAAAATTATCTAAAAGTGAAAGAAAAAGTTTAGGATTAACTCCGAATAAATATAATGAGGAGCAATGGATTCTTAAAATGAATCCTCAATTAGGTAGGCCTACTCCCATAAAAGTAGCCGAACTACAAAAAGAATTAAGACAAAAATACAATTATCAATCAAGAACTCCAGGGGATAGGAATGATAATATGTGGATAAACAGAGGACCAAGTAATGTTGGAGGTAGAACAAGAGCTATGATGTTTGACCCAAATGATACCAGCGATAATACTGTGTTTTCAGGAAGTGTTAGTGGAGGTTTATGGAAAAATAGTAATATTTCGGACGAAAACTCCACTTGGGAACGAGTAGACATCCCAGAGAATTTAGCAATATCAACAATAACTTTTGATCCTAATGATAAAAAAACTTTTTATGTAGGAACGGGAGAATCTTATGTTGGCCATACCGATGGTTCTGTAAATGGTGATGGAGTATGGAAATCTACAGATGGTGGAAGTACGTGGAATAACGTATTTGGTGGAAACACAGGTGTTAGTTATTTTGTCTCCTCATCTAGTATTTCTGTCAATTATTCTGATGCTACAACGCAATACTCATCCTTTCCGACGACAAATTTTGGACCAACAATTGAAACAACAATTACAGGTGATTTTGTTTTAGCAAATGATAGCTCTGGCACTGCAACAGAAGCATGTAACTCTTTTGGCGCAGATGCTACAGGCAAAATTGCTTTAATTCGTAGAGGAGATTGCCCGTTTGTACAAAAAGTTAAAAATGCACAAGATGCAGGAGCTATCGGTGTAATAATGATGAATAATGTTACTGGAGAACCTATACCCATGGGAGGAGAAGATGCGTCTATAACAATTCCCGCTGTAATGATTTCAAAAAGAGATGGAGATATCATAGAAGCAGCTATGGCTTCAAGTGCAATCAGTGGGTCTTTAAATCCAACAGCTGGTAATTTTACCGCAACTGTTGTACCTGGTATACAGCATATAAATGATATTAAAATTAGGAATAATAATGGAGTATCAGAAATATATGTGGCCGTTGCTGATGCAAAATATGGTACATCGAATGCTGCGACTACAATAGGTGGCTTATCTTATGGCTTATATAAATCCTTAGATTCGGGTGTTTCGTGGTCAGAAATCTCTATGCCTTTAACAGAAAATGGTAATAAGCATTGCCCAAATGATATTGAAATTGGTTCGGATGGACAAATTTGGGTATCAACAACAGAAAGTAAACTTTTTAACGATGGAGGTGGAGAAATATTTTCTTCAATGGATGGTACTAATTTTGAAAAAAAATATACTGTAAATGATGGAGGTAGAACACAAATAGCCATCTCATCTACAGATCCTAAAAAAATATATGTTTTAGCCGAATTAAATGACAATGGATCGGTAGTCATAAAGAAAACAACAGATGCCTTTAAACTTGCTTTCTTAGTTAGAAACAAAACGTTACCAAATGACGCTGATACAGGTATACCGGCAGGGGATTTTACGAGAGGTCAAGCTTTTTATGATTTACTATTAGAAGTAGATCCTAATAATGACGAAGTTGTTTATACTGGTGGAATAGATTTGTTCAAATCTGGAAATGGTGCTTCTAAATGGACACAGCTTTCTCATTGGTATGGCGGATTTAATTTCCAAGAAGTACATGCCGATCAACATATTGCAGCCTTTGGACATAATGATTCGAATAAAGTTATATTTGGTAATGACGGAGGTGTTGCCTATTCTGCTGATGGAGGTGAAACGATAGAAGTGAGAACTAATGGACTAATAACCTCTCAATTTTACACAGTGGCTGTAGCACCCACCTCAGCATTTGATGGAGACTATTTCGCCGGAGGGTTGCAAGATAACGGTACACAATTGATTGAAGATGCGAGTACAAATTCTCCTGACAACTCCACTGAAATACAAGGTGGAGACGGTGCTTATACATTTTTTGATCAAGATGGTACAGATAGATATGTAATAGGTAACTATGTATATAATGGGAATATAAACCTTTATAACTTTGATGGAGACAATGTTAATATTAATAATGAAGATGGCAGTAATGGCTCTTTTATAAATCCGCAAGCCTTAGATTCTAATTTAGATATTTTATATTCTAATTATTCTGCAGGTGGAACATCTATTATAAAAAGATATGCAGGTATTAAATCGAGCAGCACATTAACCAAAACAGATCTAGTGGATGATCTTTTAACAACTTCTCCTACCGCACTTACCGTTTCTACTCATACAAAAAACTCTTCAACATTGCTAGTTGGCACAGTACTAGGGGATGTTCTATTAATAGAAAATGCAGAAAGTGCAACACCAACATGGACAGGATTAGATCAAAATATGTTAGTAGGTAGTGTATCTGATATAGAATTCGGGCAAACGGAAAATGACATCTTTGTAACCATGCATAACTACGGTGTTAATAATATATGGTATAGTAACGATAAAGGAAATACTTGGAACGCAAAAGATGGTAATTTACCTGACTTACCAGTGAAAACAATCTTACAAAACCCACTAAATTTAGAGGAAGTAATTATTGGTACAGAATTAGGTGTTTGGTATACGGCCAACTTCTCTAGTGAAAATCCAACATGGGAAACATCCTACAACGGTATGAGTAATGTTAAAGTATTAGACTTAGATTTGAGAGATGACAACATGGTATTTGCAGCTACCCACGGTAGAGGAGTTTTTTCTGGGCAATTTACCGCAGGATCACTTAGTTTAGATACCAACGCATATACTGCTTCTGACATCAAAGTATTTCCAACAGTTTCAAATGGAGAAATATTTATAACTTCAGCAAATAATATTGAAAAAACTGAATTAAATGTATTCAATATAACTGGACAAAATGTTTATTCTAAAAAAGTAAATATTTCAAATGATAAAACAGTTCTAAATTTAACTAGTTTAAAATCTGGAATCTATTTTATTCAGATTGGAAAAGAAAACCAAAAAAAATCTCATAAAATTATTATCGAGTAATTAGTTTTCTCAATTTCACAATAGAAAACCACCAAGAGAAATCTCTTTTGGTGGTTTTTTTATGGCCATTATTTAGCATACCTTTGCCGCATGACAACAGAAACAACAAATATTTTTGGACTAAGAGCAATTATTGAGGCAATTGAAAGTGGTTCTACAATCAATAAAATATACTTACAAAAAGGACTAAGAGGTGAATTATTTTATGAACTTAATAAATTAATTAAAACTGAAAACCTTACAACAAGTATGGTGCCTGTTGAAAAATTAGATAGATTATCTAAAAACAGTAACCATCAAGGTGCGGTTGCACAAATATCACCCGTTGAATTCTATGATTTGGAAGAACTGATTGAGAAAACAATAGAGAGTGGTGCAACTCCTTTGTTTTTGCTTTTAGATCAATTATCTGATGTTCGTAATTTTGGAGCTATTATTAGAACTGCAGAGTGTACAGGTGTTCATGGAATCATTATTCAAAAAAATGGAAGTGCACCTGTAAACGCTGAAACCATAAAAACTTCTGCAGGTGCAGCTTTTAAAATACCAATTTGTAAAGTAGACCATATAAAAGACGCTTTGTTCTTATTGCAAGCTTCAGACATTAAAACTGTTGCTGCCACAGAAAAAACAGAAGACTCAATTTATGATGTCAGTTTAAATCAGCCTATTGCTATCGTCATGGGATCTGAACACAGAGGTGTAAACCCGTCTATACTTAAAATGGTAGATTACAAGGCAAAATTACCATTGTTAGGTGACATCGCATCTTTAAATGTTTCCGTAGCTTGTGGCGTATTCTTGTATGATACCGTTAGGCAGAGAATCAATTAAACCTCGTTTTCTATCTTTTCAACTATTTCTGGTGGGGAAAAGTTTCCGTTTTCATCAAATAAATCGTCAAATTCTGTTTGCGTAAATTGATGTTCCTCTTTTACAATTCCTCTATTTCTGTATCGAATTGCAAAATATAATCCCACCAAAAATCCGCATAAATGTCCTTCCCAAGAGATACCGTCTTTAATTGGTAACACATACCAAATCATACTTCCATAAAGAAATATGATTATCAGAGATAGCGCAACTAACCTGTAGTGCTTTTTTATTATCCCACTAAAAAAAACAAAACTAAAAAGTAAATAAACAATACCACTTGCGCCAATATGATAAGATTCTCTTGCTATACACCAAGTAAAAAAGCCAGTACAAATACCTCCAAATAAAAGCACTTTATAAGCAACATCTCTGTAAAAATAAAATAGACTACTTAACAGCACAAATAAGGGTATGGAATTATTAAATAGATGACTTGTATTACTATGTATAAAATGTGTTAAAAAAACACCTCTAAAGCCTATAAGTGTTCTCGGAAAAACCCCATACTTATTAAAGTTGAAGTTAAAATTTATTTCAACCCAATAAATGAACCATATTGCGATTACATAGGTTATTGGAATTAAAAAAATTGATTTCGATTTTTCTAGTTGTTTATCATCTTTCATCTGACCTAAAAATAACAAAAATAGAACCAAATACAATTAAAACAATTATTGACAGAAATCTTTATTATTTTTACGAGATGAATGAACCTTTGGCAGAAAGAATAAGACCTAAAACACTTGAAGACTATATTAGTCAACAACATTTAGTTGGTAAAAATGGTGTCTTAACTAATTTAATTAAAAAAGGTATTATTCCCTCTTTAATTTTATGGGGTCCTCCAGGTATTGGTAAAACAACTTTGGCAAATATTATTGCAAAAGAATCTGGCAGACCATTTTATACCTTAAGTGCCATTAGCTCTGGAGTAAAAGATGTTAGAGAAATTATTGAAAAAGCCAAAAAAGGCGGTGGTTTATTCACGGCAAAAAATCCTATTTTATTTATTGATGAAATTCATAGGTTTAGCAAATCACAGCAAGATTCTCTTTTAGGTGCTGTAGAAAAAGGTTGGGTTACTTTAATTGGTGCAACCACAGAAAACCCTAGTTTTGAAGTGATACCTGCCCTACTCTCTCGCTGTCAAGTATATATTTTAAATTCTTTTGATAAAAACGATTTGATTGCCCTACTGAATCGTGCCATGAAAAAGGATGTATTTTTATCAACTAAAAAGATAACCTTAAAAGAAACTGATGCCTTATTGCAAGTGTCTAGTGGAGATGCTAGAAAGCTTTTAAACATTTTTGAATTATTAGTTTCTACGGATGATGCTATTGAAGTTACAAATGCTTTAGTTTTAGAAAAAATACAGAAGAATACTGTAAGATATGATAAAACAGGAGAGCAACATTATGACATAATTTCTGCCTTTATCAAGTCTATTAGAGGCGGCGACCCCAATGGTGCTGTATATTGGTTAGCTAGAATGATTGAAGGAGGTGAAGATGTTAAATTTATTGCGCGAAGATTACTGATTGCTGCTTCGGAAGACATCGGAAATGCAAATCCCACAGCTTTAATATTGGCAAACAATACCTTTCAGGCTGTATCTGTAATCGGCAACCCTGAATCTAGAATTATTTTAAGTCAATGTGCTGTCTACTTGGCAAACTCTCCTAAAAGTAACGCATCCTACATGGCAATAAATAAAGCAATTGGATTAGTAAAATCTACTGGTGATTTATCAATACCATTGCATTTAAGAAACGCCCCAACAAAATTGATGCAGGATCTGGATTATGGTAAAAACTATAAATACGCCCATAATTATGAAAATAATTTTGTAGATCAAGAGTTTTTACCTGATGAGATTTCGGGCACAAAATTATATGAACCTGGCAATAATGTTAGGGAAAATAACTTTAGAAAAACCTTGAAAAACAATTGGAAAAACAGGTACGGTTATTAAAATTTAATAGCAAACTGCTTTACCACTAATTGATCATTCTCATAATATTCAGCAATCCAAGTATTTTTGCTTTTATACATAATTCCGTTTTTACCTCTAATTATAAATATATCAATTAAATTAGTTTTTAAAACTTCAAAAACAATTGCAGGCTTTGTATTTACTAATTGAAACCCATTCGGTTTTACTTGGGCATATAACGTTTCGATAGGATTTGAACCAAGCTTTTTAACCACAACAGGCTCTTTTATCTCAGGAATAACTTTTGTTTGAATAGTTTTCTTTATTGGCAGCTCTACTACACTCTCACTATTTTCATTGACCAAAACATCTTTTGCCTCTGGGTTGTATGTGTAATCTATATCAGACATTGTGTTGCATGCATTCCTAATAGCCTCGTGATATCCTTTTTTATAATCTTTCTCCTTGCTTTTACCCTCCTCTGACGAATAGACAACCTTACCATAACAGTCTTCTAATTCTATTTTATTTTTTACAACAAACAAACTAGAGGTCGATTGAACAACTGCAGTTAACGCTAAACACCTATTTTCTGACAACTCTGCAGGAAATTGTTCATTACTTAAAAAAACTGTAAACCCTTTTTTTTGTAATAAAAACTTGGTCAGAGAACTTGTTTGATATTGATCTTGTTCTTTTAAAAAATCAAATCTGTCTTTAACAATTATATATTTATAATTATTGATTTCTGTATTTTGACTGTAAGCAGACATCGCTAGAACAAGTAAAAAGCTAAATACTATTTTTTTTATCATTTTAATTGAATATTATATTGATTCCTAATTGCAAAGAAATACTATTTGCCGACGCAATATCGCTAAATTGCGCGATATTATCTATCATACCATAAAAATTTATTTTTCCTATTTGGGCAGATAGAGCAGCCCCTAAATTGTAGAACGAATAATCATCTATAGTGTAGGTAACTTTTGCTTGTAATTTTTCTGAAAATGATTTTTCAAAGAAGCCCGTTAATGCCAATTGAGAAACCAAAGGCCTAAACACAGAGTAGAGTTGCACTCCTATTGCATTTCTGTAAAAATCTTTATAGCTATTATCATAACAACGTTTACTTCTTTTTTGACCAAAACTATATTTTACAGAGGTATTTAGTTTGGTAGGTCTCCATGAAATATATGAATCCTGATTCTCTCCATTAGGCACTTTTGCGGTAAAATCGTTTTCTAGATCACTCCAATAGTTTATTGAATTATCTGGGTTATAACCAAACTCAATACCATCAAAATTATAACTTCCTTTTATTGAATAATTTTTAACATTTTTTTTATGATTCATAAAACCAAAATCTACAATACTTCCTGTAAATTCTAATTGATCTGAAAGATGCGCGGTAAATCCAACATCAATACCAATACCTAAATTAGAACCTAAAAAAGTATTTCCGATATACGTTTTTGGAGTATCTATATATTCATCATTAGCAACTAAACCTGAGGTTCTTAAATTTATATCTAGATTATCCAAATAATGAGCATAAATATTATCAGCTCCATTTACAGTCGTAAAGGTTCCTGAATTATTTGTGCTTTCTATATTTAATGCTGAAGAGTAAATTTTAAATCTTGCGCCAAAAGTAAACCTATCGCTAACTTGCCTCGTTATTCCTAGATGAAGAACTCCTAAAGCATCTGCTCTAAATAATATTTGAGACACATCGAAATTTTTGTTTAAATACCTTGAATTCCCGTCTATTATTAAACTTAATGGATCTTTGGGAATATATGCAATGGCATCAATTTCCTGATAGAAACCAAAACTAACGTAGTTTTTATCGTTAGCTCTAAAACCGGCATTTAAAATTTCTATTTGAGTATTGAGCCTAATGTTGTCTTTTGTTGTTAATTTATTTAAAACTGCAGAAACCTTATCGTTAATAGATCTATTATCAACAGCAAACAAATCTGAGACCGTAAAACCCATCGCACCAAATTCCGAGGAAAAACCGGATAATAAAGGAAGTCCAACATGAAATTTATAATTTGTTTCAGCTCCTGGGTTTAAAAGTAAAGTTTGCGGAAGCTCAGCAAAATCATATAATAATTGTTTGTTTTGGCTTAAAGTTTTAAAGGCCAAAACAATAAAAAATAAAAGGAGTAATCTTTTTATATTAAACATTCATATAAATTTTTACTGAAGATTTAAATTCAAACTCGGTTTTAGCTGAAACATCTAGAGGTCCCGCAGAGTTATCTAATATTACTACTTTAATCTTTGTTGTGGTTTTTATATTTGGATTTGTGCTAACTTCTATCGTTTCATCAAACTTGTAGTTCAAATTATTAGCATTCACTTTAAGATCATCAAAACGATGCGTTATATTCATATTATCATCTAAAAATAATATTTGTATTGTTAAATCTCTATCAAACTCATTCTTTATTTCAACATTAAACTCTAATTTCAGTAATTTATCTCTTGCATAACTATTTTCAAAACCTCTAAAATCGGTTATATCTGATATTTCCGGTAGTTGTGCACCAGCCCCATTAAAGAACTCTGGAGGTGAAATTGTAAAATAAGTCAGGGAAACCGTATATTCTGGTGAAATACTATAATCTTCTATCTGCGAGAAATCTAAATCATTTACACAAGATGTTATTGCAAAAAAACAAAACAACATTGCACTTAATTTCTTCATTACCATGTGAATTACATTTTTCTTTTAACAATATAAGCCGGGATAAAGGAGGAGGATTAGAGTTTAAAGATATTGTTTTATTTCGATAAGAGAGGTAACAGAAATGAAGTTTTTGCTTTTTATTAATTGATTTTCGAAATTACAATGAATGGCTTTCATACCAACTGTTAATGCTCCGTTAATATCAGCCTCTACATTATCTCCAATCATAATTGAATTTTCTTTACAAGCTTTAGCTGCGTCTAAAGCAAAATTAAAAACTTTAGCATTTGGTTTTTTTACACCCACCGATTCAGATGTAATTACTTCGTCGAAATAATGATGGATTTTAGAATTTATCATTTTTTTACTCTGAATTTCTTCAAAACCATTGGTGATAATATGCAGTTTGTATTTATCTTTTAAATAATCTAAAATTTCAAATGTGCCATCAAAAAGATGATTAAAATCTGCTAAAAATTCTATGTATTGATTTGCAATTAACCCAATCATTTCATCCGAAATAACATAATTAATAACATCAAATGTCTTTTTTAATCTACCGTACCTCAGCGCTTCTTTTGTTACTTTTTCTTCTCTATACAATTTCCAATACTCAAAATTTATAGGCTTATATACTTCTAAAAAAGAAGCTAAATCGATATCTATATTATTTAATAAAAATACTTTTTGAAAAGTTAAATCAGAATTTTTTTCAAAATCCCATAAAGTATGATCTAAGTCAAAGAAGACGTGCTGTATCTGTTTCATTTACATTATATTTGAAGTCATAAGAATAGAACCTTAATATGCAACTAATTTCTTTTTTAAAAAAAGACTTTGTAAAAAATGTATCAACATTAATTACAGGATCATTTATTAGTCAAGCAATTTTTTTTTTAATTCTACCTGTATTAACTAGATTATTCGATAAAGATACTTTTGGTATTTTTCTACTTTTCACCTCTAGTTTGTATATTTTAAGACCACTTACATCTTTAAGTTTAGAACTTGTTATTCTCATTCCTAAAAGAAATAAAGATGCTGTTAACCTATTATTTACAAGCATTTTTATTGGTTTTATTCTGAATTCTTTATTATTGGTTGTTATCTATTTTTTAAAAGACTTTATTCTCTCTTATTTCAATTTAAAAACTTTAGCATCCTTAATCTATTTAATCCCTTTAGGTTTATTTTTTTTAAATACGATTGAGGTTTTAAACTATTGGAATAATCGTAAACATTTTTTTAAACATATAGCTCTTGGTAACATCGAAAAGTCAATTGTTATAAATTCGTTCCAAGTTTATACCGGATTAAGTAGTTTTAAAAGTATCGGTTTAATTCCGGGTTATTTGTTAGGTCTGGGTGCACAATTTGTAACACTTCTTCTGTTATCTTATAAATCCGTAGTACAATATTTTAAACATGTTAATTGTTTAAGAATGCTTTATTTATTAAAAAAACATAAAGACATTCCTATTTATAATAGTTTACTAAGTTTTTCTGATAGGCTATCGGCAGAATTACCCATAATTCTCATTGCAATTTATTTTGGAGTTGATGAAGTTGCGTTATATGGGTTAGCAGTAAAGTTTCTAAAAATACCTCCTGGCTTTATAGGTGAACCTTTAAGCCAAGTATTTTTTAACAAAGCTAGCGATACATTTATTAAGAAAGAAAATTTATTTAAGCTTGTCGTAAAAACCTATAAGAATATCTTTATGATGGGGTTAATCATCTTTTCAATAATATTCGTCTTATCTTTCTTTTTAACTGATATTTTAGGTGAGAACTGGAAAAATACAGGTATTTTTGTTCGTATTTTACTACCTCTTATATTTCTGTCATTTCTTAACGCTCCGATATCGCCAATAATAACAATCTTAAAAAAACAGAAAAATATTTTAAGCTTAGATATTTTAAAACTATTGTTGCGTTTCTGCGGAATATATATTGGATATAAATTTTACAACAGTATGACAATAGCTATTTTATTATTCTCTTTTATCGGCATAGCTTATAATCTATTTCTAATGTTTTATTTTTTAAGTATCTCGAAAAAAATAACGCAACAATAACTCTTTTATGATTCAGTTTATTCCTAATAAGAACAATGGCTTTAAATGGCATACCGATAATAAAGGTATTTACTTTAAAGGTTTTTTTTATGATGCTCAAAATAAAAAGATTGAAGCGCAAAGTGCAATTGATTTTTTAAGCACTATAAATTCTAAACAAGAATTTGAAAAAACATGTACCTCTTTAAATGGCATGTTTACTATCGTCATTATTAAAAGCGGCCATTGTTATGTAACCTCAGATTCAACAAGAGTATTTCCTGTTTTTTATAAAAAAAATAAAGATTCATTTTTTTTAAGTGATGATATTAACCTTCTAATACCAGAGGTAGAAATTAAATATGACCTGGTTGCAGAAAGAGAATTTAAAAGTTTTGGCTGCTGTTTAGGTAATAAAACACTTATTAAAGATGTTTATCAAATCCAATCTAGCGAATACATTATTTTTAGTGAAGATCGAATTATTAAGAAAGGGTTTATTTTTTCATCAGCAACAGCAAAATACGAGAACAAAGAATATAATTATCTTAAGAAAACACTATTTTCAAACTTTAAAAATTCGTTTGAAAGATTAATAAATTCTTTAGATGGAAAAATCGTTGTTCTTCCTTTAAGTGGCGGATTTGATTCCAGATTAATAGCTTCTTTTTTAAAATACTACAATTATAACAACGTTATCTGTTATACCTATGGGAAGAAAGGAAATATTGATATGGAGATATCCAAAAAAGTTGCTAATAAATTAAACTTTAAGTGGCATTTTGTAGAATATACCGATGAATTGATTGACGGATTTTTAGAAACATCCATGTTTAAATCATACTGTAAATCTAATTTTCATCACTCTTCAATGCTTTTCTTGCAAGAATACTTTGCCGTAAAATACTTAAAAGAAAACAATTTAATTCCAGAAAATGCTGTGTTTATTCCGGGGCACGATGGCGGAGCATTAGCTGGAGGATACCTTGTAAAATTAATTCCTGAAAAAATCAGAAATAATCGAATTATTGCCAAAGATATTTATAGAAAATTTTTCGACAAAAAAAACAAAACAGAAAAATCTTGTTTAGATGTTATCAGCAGTAATCTTTCCGAATTTAATACCAATTTCCTTGAATTAAAACCCTGTAGTGTTTATGAAGATTTTATTTTTAAAGAAATTTCTACAAAAGTTATATTTAATTCTGCAAATGTTTATGACTTTTTCGGATATCAATACAGATTACCGTTTTGGGATAAAGAGTTATTAAATTCGTTTAAGCTTCTTGAACCAAAATTAAAAATTAATAAAAAAATCTATGTGGATATTATAAGCGATTTTTTTAAAAATTTTGATTTAAATTTTGAAACTGAAATGCAACCTTTGCTGTTAACCGTAAAAATACAAAATATTAAAAATGCCTTAAAACCATTTTTACCTTATGTTGTTACAAAGAAAAAAATGCAAAAAAATGACTGGTTAAATGCAGAAAAAATGGTGCATGATTTAGAAGAAAGTTTAAAACAAAACAACCTAAAATACAATGATAAAATTAGGTATCACAATGATATTAATAAAGAATGGTATCTTTACTATTGTAAGAATCAAATAGAATAAATGTTTAAAAAATTAGATTTTTTCTTTTTTGGGTGGATCATTAATCTCTGCTACCCTGAGTACTACAGACCAAAATATGGCTACCAGAGATATTATATTTTATTTTTCCATTATTTAATTCCTCAAAAATTATTTAGATTAAACCCAAAAGTAAATTGGCCTATTCATTTTACCTCTAAAGTTTTATCACCAGAAAATATTACAAAAGGTGTTTTATGCGATCCTGGTGATAATCTAAACAACTACATACAAGCCAGTAACGGAATTATTTTTGGGTCGAACATAGAACTTGGCCCTGGAGTTTCGATTATCTCATCTAACCATAAGCATGATAATTTAAGAGAACATGAAAAGGGAAAACCAATAACGATTGGAAATAATGTTTGGATTGGATCTAATGCTACCGTTTTACCAGAAGTAAATATTGGTAATAATGTTATTATTGGTGCAAACTCTGTTGTTACTAAAGACATCCCTTCTAATACTATCGCAGTAGGAAACCCTTGTAAAGTAATTAAAGAAAAAGGAAGGTATAACGAAGATTTTTCAAAGATAATTTTTAATAAAAAGCCTCCTAAAAACTACTTTTTATAAAAAATAATAAACAACAAATTGAATCGTAATTAATTCCGATTAGTGAGGTGTTTTTTAAATATTTTTTTAAACAAATAGTACAAAAGTTCTCCTTTTACAATCGTTTCTGCACTATAAACAGCAGATTTATATTCCATTGGAATTCTTTGAAAATGATTGTCTAAATCTTCATCTTTTAAACCCGATGTTCCAAAAGTTATAATACTCTGATCTTTAATTTTATAAAAAAACTCTTTTACTACCCCGTCATCCGAAAAAGGGAAAGAAAACAAGCTTCTTTTCGGATTGAATTGTTTTTTTACCTCTCTTACACTCTCTAAAGTTTCGGCGAGTTGCTCCTCCAAACTTATTTGAGAATAACGAGGATGATTTTTACTATGAGCCCCAAAAGAAAACCCTTTAGAGTGCAATTCTTCTAACTGTTGATGGGTCAGATAAGGCGACTTCATTTTTAAATAATCTTCAAAAGAAAACTCAAGTATTTTTGCAATTTTATTTAAAATTAATTCTTCTTTTATACTTGCATTCTTTAAAAATGAAAACATTTTTTTGTCAGTATAATTTGGAATCCCTAATAGCATTTGCAATGCTCTTATTTGCAAATTTGTTAGCTCTTCTTTTTGAATTTTGTCTATCAACAAATTAACTTTATACCTGTAAAACAAGCCCTTATTATCAATAAAATTAGAATTTAAAAAATTAATTGCCAATATATTTTTCTTAATTAAAATGGGAGCAACCACCTCATAAAAATTAGCCAAACCATCATCAAATGATATCAAAACTCCTTTTCCTCCGTTATTATGTGTTAAATCTGATTCTGAAAAAACATCAAAATGCTTTTTAAAAAAGCAAATATCTTCTGTAAACTGACTCTTTGTTTTAGCCTTATACAAATGCCCTATTAAATCGTTTTCTGTATCGATAACAAAGTGATAAAAAACATGTATTAATTTTTTATTAGAAATTTTCATTAAAATGCCTAAAGGAATAAGCTTGTATAAAAACGATAGCTTAAAAAAATATTCTTTTAATTGCATGAGTTTGATAATTATAATACGTTGTTTTTACACTTCCAAAACTTTTATAAAAACTAGCTACATTTGGTATTGACGACCCTTCAAAATCGAACACAATCTTTTCCATACTATATTCTTTTATCACTGAATCTATTAAAAAAGTAGTTGCTCCATATTGTTTTCCTAATTTTGACGAAGCACTAAACAAATAATATATTCTAGATTGGTATTGTATAAAAAAGCCAACACAAACTAGGTTTTCACGATAAAAAACATTTCGCACAAAACCCAAATCATTTTGTAAACAAAAATCCATTACCTGTTTTATTGTGTTAAAATATTTTTCAGAATGCTGTACATATCCAAAAACCTCTTTGTACAAATCTATTAATTGAACCTGATTATCAAAGTCTTGAAAGTAAAGCTCCGCCAAACTTGCTTTTTTTAAGCTTTTTATCCTGTCTTTTCTGTAATTTTTATATATCTGATTGTAATCTTGCTCCAAATCTAATTCATAGTTTGTTTTTTTAGTAGAACTTGATAGGCCAACATTTACATTTAGATTCAAAAAGAGAATAGATTTAGGTATTTTTTGAAAAAACAAATTAACACTACTTTGCTTTAATTGCTTTTTACCTGAATAAATTCCTATTTGCTGACAAAAAAAAGACTGAAGGGCATACTTTATAAAATATTTTCTATTCCAAGGAATTGGCATTACCGCTTTGTAATCATCCAAGACTAAAACATCCCAATTTTCTGCTACAATATCTAGATACCAAGAGAAAGCATACACCTTAGATTGCAGAGAGTTTTCTATACAAGCATCGTATTTTTCAACCTCTAAATCTTTTCTTTTTATGTATTTAATCATATTAAGAAATCGCTATTTTAATCATCGAATCATACAATCTTTTCCAACCTTTCCATCGATCATAATCACTTAAACTTTCGTTATGAAACAGCGTAATAAAACTTCCATTTACGGCTCTTACTTCATTCTTAAGATCTCTTATTCTTCCCAAAGATTGTCTTGGGGTAAGCTTCATATAGTCATTTAAAGTAGTATCCATCAAAGCAAATGGAAATACTTTAAGCGGTGTCTGAATTTCAAAATCTAAATCGTAAAAATAAAAAGGGGTACAAGTACCGGCTCTAAATCCTACATTACTAGCATAGCCCATAGAATAATCTTCTTCTATTTCTAAATCTATTAAGTTTTGATATGTTTCTGGCAAACTAAATCTTAAATAATGCTGTCTAGATCTCTGAATAGGCATATTAATAATACCCTCTAATCGTAATTTTTCTTTTTTTAATAAAGAAGCATTGGTCATTGTAAAGTAAGATGGATGTAAACCCACTAAGGCATAATCTACCATCTCTTTAATTAACAATCTAAATTTATTTTTTGATGCAGAAACATTTGTATCAAAAGTGGTATAATCGCCAATTAAAAAAAAGAAAATAGTTTTAATGTTTTTTTCTTTTCTGATGTTTATAATTTGCTCAAAAGTATCAAAAGGATCTCTCTTAATATTTAATGCAACGGCAAATCGATTCCATACATTTACAAGTTTAAAAAACAATAAATCCTTAAAAAAACCACCCACTCTTCTTACAAAACTTTTGTATTTGTATGCATAGGCATTGTCTATATCTACAGTAGAAATAAATTCATATTTCCGTTGTTTATATTCATAATCAGGAAACCTTTCTTTTAAAGCCTCTAACAATTTATATGCCCAAATATCTACCACTGGTTTTTCTAAGAAACGGTATTTAAATGCCAAACTCTGCTCTGCTGTATAGCGACCATGTTTGTCTTTTACATGAGGTAGATATTCTTCGTATCTAGAAATCAGATAAAAACTTGCCGCAAAAATATCGAATGGAATGGCTGATTTTCCTCCTGCTTTAAAAAAACAAGGAATATCATCCCAGTTCTGAATCACCATTTCCATATCGTTTACACCTTGCTCAAATAATAAGTCGTTACTTTTTACAAAAAACTCATTGCCCAATGGTGTTTTAGTATACGTCATTTTAGGACCGTTATGCGCAACAAACTCCTCTATCTTAGAGGTGAAATCTACAGAAATTAATAAGGTTCTTGTAAAAATATGCTTAAAGATATAACGAACTCGCGGTGTAATTTTATGTGAATAAATTAATAGCATATCATGAATTATGTGTTTACAGCTTGGGCTTTAAAATTGTTATAAAACACCATCATCCGCAAAGCTAAAATACACTTTTTCGGTAATTATTAAATGATCTAATAGTTTTATATCTAAAGTGCAACCTGCTTCTTTAATTTTTTGAGTAAGTTGCTTGTCTGCAGTACTTGGCTGTAATTTTCCGGATGGATGATTATGGCACACAATTATTCCCACAGAAGCTAGTTCTAATGCTCTTTTAAACAACAATCTAACATCAACAATAGTGGCTGTTAAACCCCCTTTACTTATCTGACTTTTTGCCAATACTTTGTTTGAATTGTTTAAAAATAACACCCAAAATTCTTCATGTTCTAAATCGCCAATAACGGGTTGCATTAAATTAAAAACATCTTTACTACTGGTAATTCTTGGTTTCTCTAAAGCAATTTCTAACTGACGTCTTTTTCCGATCTCTAAAGCCGTAATGATAGCAATTGCTTTTGCAGCTCCAATACCTTTAAAAGTTATTAATTTTTCTACGGATAACTTAGCAAGTTCATTTATGTTACCGCTTACAGATTGTAAAATTCTTTTAGAAAGTGCAACTGCACTTTCTTGTCTGTTACCAGAACCAATAAGAATTGCAATTAATTCTGCATCAGAAAGCGATGTTTTGCCCTTTGCCAACAACTTTTCTCTTGGCCTATCATCTTGCGCCCAAGCCTTAATAGTTAACTTTTCCATTTTCTTTTTTTTCTAAAAATACGAAAATGGAAATTAACTATTTAATTGTTTATAGCACTGATTTAAAGTTCATAAAAACGTTTCCCTTTTATATCTAAAAGTGAAAAAAAAAGTCATTTAAAAATAGCTATAATTGGTTTAAAAAATCTCTATACTGTTCGTTGTTTGGATACAAATCAATTAAACGATATACAATATTCTTTGCTTTTTCTTTTTGTGCTGTTTTATTGTATACATAAGCTAAAACATATAATAGCCCTTCATTATCAGGTGCTACTTTTAATCCAGAAATAATAACTTTTTCTGCGTTTTTATAATCTTGTTTTTTATCATAAAGTAACCCTAAATTATAATATACACGTATATTTTCTGGCATTATTTTCACTGCTTTATTTAACTGAGCTATTGCATCATCAATTCTATTTAATTCTGCATACATTAAGGCAAGTGAATAAAAAGCAGGCCCATATTGTGGCTCTTGATCAATTACAATTTTAAATGTTTCTTCTGCTTTTACATATTGCTTATTATTATAATATAAAGTAGCTAAATTTACTCTTACTTGATTGTTATTATTATCAATAGTTAAAGCACTCTCATAACTTTCAATTCCTTTTTTAAGATTACCAGTTTTAATAGCGTAATTACCTTTTTTAATTCTTGTTCCTACAAAATCAGCATTTGTTTTTAAATGTAAGAAAAATTCTTTTTTTACATTTTGATAACTCTCTTTATAAACTTCAGGAATTTCAGTTTCAGGCATTCCTCCTAAACCAAAAAATGCTTTTACTCGAATACTTCTTTTTGGGTCTTCTAATAGTGGTAAAAAATAAGAAGTATAATCTGTAGAGTTTACGCCACTTAAAATATCTACACTAGCTCCTCTTACCAAAGCAGATTCATCACTTAAAAGTGATATATATTGTTCTACAAAATTCTGAGCATTGTAATTTGATAATATTTTAGTTGCAGAAGCTCTAACAATTTCTGGTTGATGTTTATCATTCATTAATTCAATTAACCCCTCATGTCCATTTGGTTGCATTGTAATACCTGGCGCTAACTTTTCTGAGAAATGAATAGAATCTACCTCACCAAATAATTTTGTAAAATTCTTTGCTGCCCAAACATCATCTTTATCTTTATGACAACCTGCACATGCATTTGGCGTACCATATTTTAAGCTTAAATCTGGTCTTGGCACCCTAAAACTATGATCTCTTCTAAAATCATTACCCATATAAATTCTTCCTGGCATATGACAGTTTATACATTTTGAAGACGCTGTATTTTGTGGATGAAAATGATGTTTTGGAGTATCGTATTTTTCTGGAACATGACATTGTGCACACAATTTATTTCCATCAAACTTTAGTTTTAATGAATGTGCATCATGACAATTGGTGCAAGTAACACCATTTTGATACATTTTACTTTGTACAAAAGAACCATAAACATAAACCTCATCTAAAATTTGTCCATCCGCTTGATATAATCTCTCCTCTAATAATTGAGGATAATAATGATCTAACATTGTTCCTTCAAAATTAAAAGCCTCAGAAAACTGTTCTCTTCTCATGTGACAACGCGCACATTGATCTACCAATTCTTTTGGTTTTGTTTTTGTTGTCATTTGAAAACTACCATTTGCAACATACTTCACCCCCATTTCTTCTACATCTGTAACGTGTTGTTTTCCAGAACCATGACATGCTTCGCAATTCACATTAATAATAGCAAACTTTGTATTATAACTATGCGTTTTCTCATCATAATTCTTTCTAACATTTGTAGAATGACAATCTGCACACATGTTATTCCAATTCAAACCTCCTCTAGACCAATGCAACCATTCTGAATGCACAACTTTAAAATCTGAATACAAATCAAACCATTTATTTTTAACAGAATCCCAGGCAGTTCTTAAACATTGGTAATGGCCGTCGGGAAACTGAACAATGTATTGTTGCAAAGGCGTTATTCCAAAAACATAAATAATTTTATAACTATGATTGTTACCATCAGGTCCTTCTGTATTTACATAAAAATCTTTTCCTTGTTTATAAAAACGCGAAGTAATACCTTGACTTGTAAATTTTTTATTATTAAAATTTGCTAAAACAGAAATACTATCAGCAATTTGCATTGCCTTGTCATGGTGAGAACCTTTCCATCTTTTAAATTCATCTTGATGGCATTCTTTACACTTTTGATCCCCTAAAAAATGACTGTCAGGAATTTTATCTCCCGAAAGAAAAACGCTTTTTTCTTGCTCTACCTCTATGTATTTAAGTTTTTTATTACATGAACAAAAAGAAATAATTAAGGTAAAAAGAACTAAAAATAATCGTTTTTTTAAAAAGCCAGAAGTGCATATATTTTTTAATTTCACGAAATGTGTTTTTTGTATAAATTTTAGCAGTAAAACTAAAGTTTCTTTTAACCATAAAAAAAGAAATAAAATTATTTTTTATCCTTTAGCACAAACTGAAAACTTCCTTTTATTTTCATTTCCATCAAAACTCTTTATATATTTGTTAGGTATTATTATATATCTAACTTATGAAAATTATCATAGCTGGCGCAGGAGACGTTGGCTTTCACTTGGCTAAACTGCTTTCTTACGAATCTCAAGACACGTATGTCATAGATTTTGATGGTGAAAAACTAGACTATATTAATAATCATTTAGATGTTATTACCAAAAAAGGAGATGCTACCTCTATAAAATTACTAAAAGAAATAGGCGTAGATACAGCAGATTTATTAATAGCTGTTACCGATAGTCAAAACACTAATTTTACGATTTCTGTGATTGGCAAATCTTTAGGAGTTAAAAAAACAATTGCAAGAATAGACAATTCTGAATTTTTAAATGAATGTGAAGTTGATTTTAAACAATTTGGATTAGACTTTATGATTTCTCCTCAAGAGTTGGCTGCTAACGAAATTAAAATGCTATTAGATCAATCTTCGTTTAATGATACTGTAGCTTTTGAAAGTGGTGTTTTTAATGTAATGGGAACTCCTTTAACTTATAAATCTCCAATTTTAAATTTAACTGTAAAAGAGGCTTCAAAACGTTTTAGCGATATAGATTTTGTAACCATCGCAATAAAAAGACAAGGTGTTTCTCAAACTATTATTCCTAGAGGAGACACTATCTACCAGCTAGATGATCAAGTCTATTTTTGTGTACCCAACTATAGTATGCAAGACCTCTACCCTATTTTAGGTATCAAACAAATCAATATTAAAAATGTAATGATTCTTGGTGGTAGTAGTATCGGACAAAAAACAGCGCATAATCTTTGTAAAAATAATTTTAAAGTTAAATTAATAGAACAAAACAGAGAAAAAGCAGAACTTTTAGCGGAACAATTAAATGATACGTTGGTAATACATGGTGACGGAAGAGATTTAGAACTTTTAGAAGAAGAGAATATTAGAGAAACAGACGCTTTTATTGCGGTTACAGGAAATACCGAAGCGAATATAATGTCTTGTCTTGTGGCAAAATCTAAGGGTGTAAAAAAGACAGTTGCCTTGGTAGAAAACATGGATTATATTGATATTTCTCAAACAATCGGAATTCAATCTTTAATCAATAAAAAATTGATTGCTGCAAGTAATATTTTTAGACACATTAGAAAAGGTGCTGTTTTAGCCTTAGCAAATTTGCACAATATTGATGCTGAAGTTTTTGAATATGAAGTACAAAAAGGTGCAAAAGTAACAGAAAAACCAATAAAAGATTTGCGTTTTCCTAGAGAAGCCGTTTTTGGTGGTATTATTAGAAATGAAAAAGCAATAATGCCATCTGGAGATGTACAAATTGCAACGGGTGATAAAGTTATTATTTTCTGCCTGCCAGAAATAATAAGCACTGTTGAAAGATTATTTAAATAACAAAATGACTCCTTTAAACACCAAAATAATATTTAGATTTTTAGGTATTACAGCAATATTAAACAGCTTTTTTATGTTTATTGCGTATCCTTTTAGTGTTTATAACAATGAAAAGGCAAAATGGGGTATTTTAGGTGCCGGTATTGTTACTTTAATTATTGGGCTGCTACTTTATTTGTTTAACAAACCTAAAAGCACATATATCCATAAAAAGGAAGGGTACTTAATTGTAACTTTAGGTTGGTTAATCCTCTCTTTTACAGGCATGCTTCCCTATCTACTTTCTGGTACGATACCCGATATAAATAATGCTTTTTTCGAGACCATTTCTGGATATTCAACAACAGGGTCGTCCATACTAACAGATATCGAATCCATGCCAAAAGGAATTTTATTTTGGCGAAGTGCAACGCATTGGATTGGTGGTATGGGAATTATTGTTCTTACCATTGCAATTCTTCCTCTTTTAGGTATTGGAGGTATGCAGCTTTTTATGGCAGAAGCTCCAGGGCCATCTGCAGATAAATTACACCCAAGAATTACAGACACTGCTAAACGCTTGTATTTAATATACGTTACCCTAACATTTGCACAGTTTTTATTATTAAAGGTTGCGGGCATGACTTGGTTTGATGCCATAAACCATGCAATGGCAACCATGAGTACAGGAGGTTTTTCAACAAAAAACAACAGTGTAGCTTTCTATAACAACTTACCTTTTGTGCAATATATTATCATCTTTTTTATGTTAGTTGCAGGAACAAATTTTGTGTTAACTTATTTTGCCTTAAAAGGAAAAATCCAAAAAGTGTTTCAGAGTGAAGAGTTTAAGTATTACCTTTTCGGTATTATTATTGTAGCCTCCATAATTACATCAGTTGTTTATATCTATCAAGATCCAAACTTACATACTACCATTGCGCACCCTATGGTTTTTGGAAAATTAGAAAGTGCCATTAGACACTCACTCTTTATGGTAACTTCGGTGGTTACTACTACAGGTTTTGTTTCGGCAGATTTTACAATGTGGCATTTTTTTGCTACCGGTATTTTCTTTGCTTTATTTTTTACTGGTGGCTCTGCGGGTTCTACAAGTGGTGGTGTAAAAGTAGTAAGACATATTGTAATGCTTAAAAATAGTTTTTTAGAGTTTAAAAAAGCATTGCACCCTAACGCAATTATACCGGTAAGATATGATGGTAAGGCGGTAAATAAAACCATTGTTTTTAACATCCTTTCTTTCTTTATTATTTACATGCTTATTTTTGTATTGGCCTCTGTAATACTCACTTTTTTAGGACTAGATTTTGTATCTGCTTTAGGTGCAGCAGCCTCTTCGTTAGGTAATATTGGCCCTGCCATTGGTTCCGTGAGCCCGGTAGACAATTATGCTCATTTAAGTAATGCAGCAAAATGGTTCTGTTCCTTTTTAATGCTCATTGGCCGTTTAGAACTTTTTACAGTTCTTATTTTGTTTACGCCTTTCTTTTGGCGAAAGAACTAACAACCTAACCTACTTTTAAGCTGACAAACTTCACAATTTGTAAAAACTATATGTAGCCAAACCGCAGCTATTTTTTAGTGCATCAGTATTGTTTTTATATAAAGATAGTTATCAATTAAATAACGGGTACGCATGCAGTGTAAATTTATTGTACAATAAATACAAAAAAATTGTACAATTTTTTATAAAAAGTTGTACAATAAAATTTTAAAAGTTGTACAATTATTTTTTCCTTAATAAGGATGTAGTTATCTTTAAACCATTACTAAAATAAAAACCTTACATATCAGACATGGCCTTACGTTATAGAATTACAAAAAGAAGCAACAACATTGGCAACAAACAAAACTCTTATATTTTGCAAGCCGTTAATACAGGTACAATAGATATAGACACATTAAGTGAGCACATTAGCAGTGAGTGTACCTTGCACACTGTAGATGTAAAAGCAGTGTTAATGGCATTGGGTAAAAAGTTAGATTTTTATTTACAAGAAGGTAAAATTGTAGATATGGGCGATGTAGGTAAATTTAAAATGGGGTTTAAAGGCAGTGCAGCAGAAAAACCAGAATTATTAAGTGTTAAAAACATAAAAAAATTTCATATTAACTACCAACCGTCTTTAAAACTAAAAAGAAAATTAAAAGGACATATTGATGTGTTTAAAGAGGAACAAAAATAAACACACAAGCTAAAATAATATTGGGCTAGCTATTAGCACTGCATGCCACTAAAATCATTTTAAACATTGAACCAATAAATCTAAATAGTGTTATATTTCTGTAATACAATTTGGCAAATAGAAACTTTTACTCTTTTTATTTTATTTCTGCCACTCTTCTGGCCAGGTTGTACTACATATTTTTTGACCTACTTTTATTGGACTTAGCAAATTTAATTTCTAAATTTTACAGAAACGTAAAAATATTATTTAATTTTTAAGAATACATTATATTTCTGTTAAGTAGTATTTTAAGTTTTTTATTTATTAATTTATTTTGTAGATTTAGAACTTCAAAAAATTTAACAATCTAACAATGAAACAAAAAAACTTTTTTAAAATTGCTCTTTGCTTTTTACTAATTTCTACTCTTAGTTATGGACAAGACTGGACAGAAGATTTTGAAACACAAACCAGTAGTTCTTACGGCACATCTTCAATAACAATAAATGGTAGAGACTGGACCAGGAATTTTGCAGGTAATTTCAGTTATCCAGTTGGTAAAGGTATTTCACGAGGTTTCACAATTAACGATGATAAACCGAACGCACATATCACAACACCTGTATTAAATACTTGTGGTACAGTTTCTTTTAAATATGCTTATATAAATGGAAGTTCAGCTAATGTTTTTCAGTTGCAGATTTCTACTGATGGTTTAAATTTTAGCACTTTAGATACGCATACGCTAGGAGCTTCTGCAAATGAAAATTATATTAATTATTCTTACGATGTAAATAACTTATCCAGCACAGTTTTCATAAGAATCCTGAGTGATGATCAGAATGCACACCTAGTTATTGATGATTTTTCAGTAACTAGCTATAGTACGACAGCTGCAGGAATTTCTTTAGGATCAGTCTCAGGAAATACTAATGAATCTGGAACAACTGCAACATTTACAGCTGTTTTGTTAAATGTGGCACCTACTACCGATGTTGTTTTAAATATTTCTAGTAGTGACAATGGAGAGGTAACTATCTCACCATCAACACTTACTTTTACAAATGGTGATTGGGATACCCCACAAACAATAACTGCAACCGGTATAGATGATGCTATTGAAGATGGTGATATAAATGTTGTTATAACAGCTTCTGTTGTTGATGCCTCATCAGACGATACTTATGATAGTGTTGATGATGTTACAACTACAGTTACTAATGAAGACGATGATTTACCGCAAATTATGATTTCTGAAATTATGTACAATACACCAAGCACTGATGACGAATGGATAGAAATTTACAATGGAAATGGATCTGATGTTGATATTTCTGGCTGGATGTTAGCATACAATGGAAAAACATTTACATTTCCAGCATCCACGACAATAACTAATGGTGATTATTTAACAATTGCTGTAGGAAGTAACGGAGATGGTACTTACAATAATGACAGTCCGTTTACACCAGACTTTCATAATTTAAGTGGTGCGACTTCTAATGCCGATGTTAAAACCACTAATGATAGTAATAATTTAAGTAATACTGGTGGAACAATTACTTTACAGAACAGCAGTGGATCAACTATTGACACTGTAAACTACAATAAAAGCGATAATCCAGATACAAATGGAAAAGGTCCTAGTTTTGAAATTGAAGAAACTATACTAGACAATTCTGTTACAAGTAGCAACTGGCGATCAAGTGTTGCAGATGGAGGATCTCCTGGAAGAATAAGCTCAACGGTTTGGTCTGGTGCTACCGACACTGATTGGAACAAGGCTTCCAACTGGATTTATGATAATATTCCAGTTGCCACGCAAGATGTAGCAATACCTAAAGATTTAACTAATTACCCGATAGCCTCAAATGCGGTCACTGTTAATTCAGTTACAATACTCTCAGGAGCATCTTTAATTGCACAATCTACTTTTTCTGGAACGATTATCTGCAACCGAAGGGTACAAAAAAATCAATGGCATTTAGTATCAAGCCCAGTTTCCGGTGAAACATACGACGATGCTTATGTTGCTGCAAATCTTTTAGCCGTTAATGGCACAAATAACGCTATTAGCACTTATGTATCTGCAAATGACAGCTGGTCTTATATGCAAACTGGCGATGCCGCTGCTAATTTTAATGCAGGTCAAGGATATTCTCTGCGTAGAATAACAGATCAAAGTGCAGGAAACGTCTCTTTTACAGGAACTCTAAATACCGAAAGTGTGGAGACTTCTTCTCTTGCAGCTGGGTTTAATTTATTAGGTAATCCTTATACATCTTTTGTAAATAGCGCAACGTTTTTAGGAGCTACAACTAGTTCTAATCTAGATCAATCTCAAATTTGGTTATGGAATGGAGCTACTGGTATGTATGAGGTTAAAACATCTGGAGATGCTTGGGTATTGTCTCCTGGACAAGGTTTCTTTGTAAATGCTACTTCAGCAGGAACAGTTACTTTTGATGAAAGTAATCAAGCTGCAACAGGTGATTCTTTTAAAAAGAGTGAAAAAACTGAAGTGAAGTTACTATTATCAGATGGTGAAAACAATCGTTTTGCAAAACTTAATTTTGGTGATAATTTTAACAAGGGTTATGACTATGGTTGGGAAGGAGAAACCTTCGGAGGAATTCCAAACTCTTTATCAATTTTTACATCTTTAGTAGATGATAATGTTGGTAAAAGATACCAAGTACAATCTTTACCAAACTCAGATTATGAAAGTATGATTGTTCCTATGGGTATTACTGCAGATGCGGGTAAAGAAATTACTTTTTCTGCTGAAGCTATGAATTTACCTGACGGTATTAAAGTATTTTTAGAAGA
>ENA-UZWV01001799-UZWV01001799.1-metagenome-genome-assembly--contig:-Day-3-1m-contig-1799_pt1 | contig 88527 bp, 65 predicted proteins | sample MGYA00260342_ERZ794902 | MGnify/ENA metagenome assembly ERZ794902
GCATTAAAAGCTAATTTTTCTTCTTGTTTTTTTGCTACTTCTAACAATGCCATCCTTCTATGAGCATAATTGTCTGCATTTTTTAACTGAAAAACATAATCACTAAGCACTTTGTTTTCAGATATTTCACACAATAAAACACCATCTGCATTTATCTGAATTAAAGTTGGTTGTTCTTGATATGAAAATGTAAAGGAGGCATCAACACCATCTACAAAAACATTGTGTCTTGTTTTCTTTTCATTTTCATAAATATCAATTGCTAAAGGAAATTCAAACTCAGTAGCATTTAATTGTTGAAGATTTACTGTTACTCTTTTCTGAATTGTATTGTAATCATAAGAGACATCTATTTTTGGATGACCTGCACTAAAATACCATTGATTGAAGAACCAATTTAAATCTTTTCCTGTTATCCTTTCGAACACTAACCTTAATTGATGTACTTCTGCTGCTTTGTATTTATTCTCTAATAAATAGGTCTTTAATCCAAGAAAAAAAGCTTCATCACCAACATAATTTCGCAACATGTGTAAAATAGCACCACCTTTATTATAGCTCACTAAATCGAACATATCCTCCTTGTCTGAATAATTAAAACGAACTAAATGTTTATCACTATTCTGCCCGTTTTTATAGGCTTCAATATCCTCAAACAAATGCATATCTGCATCTAATTTACCATATTTATGCTCTCTCCATAAATATTCGCTATAATTCGCAAATGATTCGTTTAAAGTAATGTTAGACCAACTTTCTGAAGTTACTAAATCTCCAAACCAATGATGAAATAATTCATGTGCTATCGTGTTTTCTTGTAAATTTTTATCAATTAATTGACCAGGGGCTTGATATGCCTTTTCCCCATGAATTACAGCTGTTGTATTTTCCATTGCGCCAGAAACAAAGTCTCTAGCAACAATTTGATGGTATTTATCCCAAGGATATTCTACTCCTAAAATATCAGAAAAAAAACCCATCATTTCTGGTGTTAATCCAAAAATATCTTTTGCATAGGGAGCATATTCTTTTTCTACATAATAATTTACTGGAATGTTTTTATAAGAATCTTCAATAATTTCATACTCCCCTATTCCCATAAAAACCAAATACGGAGCATGCTTTTGATCCATTTTCCAATAATCAGTTCTACTGGTTCCGTTTTTAATTTGACTTACTAATTTGCCGTTAGATAGTGTTTGAAATTTATCAGGAACTGTAATGTAAATTTCCTGAGTTGTTTTCTGATTTGGACTATCTATTGTAGGAAACCAACAACTGTTTGCTTCTGTTGCTCCTTGTGTCCAAATTTGAGTTGATTTATCTTTATAAAAACCATCTGCGTTTATAAAATATAATCCTTTAGCATCTGTTATTGCTGCGGAACCTTTTTGTTTTACTTTTTCTGGTCGTGCGGTATACCTAATATATACAGTAAACTCCTCCTTTTTTGTGTATTTTTTTGGTAAATCTATGATTATCTGTTTATCATCATAATTATACTCTAATTCCTGTGCATCTAAAGAAACTTCACGAATAATCATTGCTTTTGCATCTAAAGTAAATTTGTTTGTTGCATAAAAATGAGGTTTCGCAGTTACCCAAGCTTCACCGTTTAATTGTTTTTCTTTAAAATTAAAATCGACTTTTAATTTTGTGTGGATTAAATCATGAATTTTCTCTCTTTCTGGTTTATAACTTTTATAATTTTGAGAAAAAGTGAACAAGCTCAATAGCACTAGAGCAAAAAATAGTCTTTTTTTAACCAACATAAATATATTATCCATAAGTCTCAAAAGTAAGAAATATTCACACTTTTTATACTAATGACTAGTTAATATTCTGTTATCTATTTTTAAAAAGAATTAAATCAGTTAAAAGACAATGTAAAATTGATTTTCGATTAAATTTTAATTACTAACGGCTTACATCAATTTGTCATTAAAATAATTACTACTTCTTATTTTAAACAAAAAAAACTGCAACCTTTAAAAATTGCAGTTCAAAATGAATCATATACTGTCTATTTTTTTTTGAAATACTGTTTTAAATTGTTTAAGATTGATATTATCAGGATCAATTTTTATACTATTCATCATCTCTATGATTTTTGCTGGTTTCATATTAGACCCTAACAATCTTGCAACTCCTACTCCTACTTTTTTACCATAACCAAAAGCAATCACTTCATTTATAGCCTCTGTATCACCAGAATAATAAAGTTTTACATTCATTCCTTTAGCTTTCATAGACATCAAAGTTTTGTATTCATTATTATCTTTAAATAATTCTTTTAAAGTAGTTTTTTCATCCTCATATGCAGATTCATTTCCCTCAAAGGGCAATGCAACTAAATTTACTTTACGAATACTTTCTAAAGTAACTTTTACATCTTCAGAAACATCCTGAGATTTTAATTTTAAAAAACTTGTAGGAATATCAAGCGTAATAAACTCTTTTTTTTCTTGACTTTCTAAAAGATATGCTTGTAAAGATTTTTCATTTTTACATGATGCTGTAATTAATAAGAGGAACAACAAAAGCAAAGGTGTTTTAATTATATTTTTCATTTTATTTTTGTTTTAAACGATAAAATTAAACTTACAAAAATCATATTTTACTTTACGTTACCACTAGCAAAAGTATCTGCAATTTTCGACATTTTATTAATATCAATATTCCCCGTTAAAGACACAACTACTGCTTCAGAATAACCTTGTGTCTTTTTATCAAGCCCTTTTATTAACATTAACACTTCACTTACAAAATCTTTATTTTTTGTAGTTTTTACATAAATCTTTATGCGAGATTTATCTTCTTTAATTCGCATTAACTCAGTTAATCTTTTTTTCTTAATTGCTTTTTTAAATAAAGCATCCATTTCATTTGCAATGCCGGCATCTTCCGAAGAAAACATTTTAAACTCTTTTAATTCTTGAATCATTTGAAAGACTTTTAAGCCTTCGTTGTCATTTGTACTAATATTTTTAAATTTTGATATTAATTCGAAAGCATCTTTGGTAACAACTACCATATCTACTCCATCCATATCTTCTAATGTATCAAAAAATGACTGTGCGCTTGTTACCATAGGTGTAACTATTAACGCTATTAATATTGCTATTTTTTTCATAATTTCTAAATTTACTTGGTTTTACTGTTTTACTTGGTTATTTTAATATTTTATTTACTGTGTTTTCATAAATATGCAAGGAGGCTAAAGCCTTTTCTCCTTTTTTAAGATTTGACGACAAAAGCATTAAACCTTTACTAATTTGAGCAAATTGTTTTTTTGCTTGATACCTCTCATATTCATGTTTACCAATAAATACGCTTAGCAATAAGACTATTGACGCTGCTACAGACAACCATTTTAAGTTTCTCTTTTTAGATTTCTTAGGTTCTAACTCAATGGTTCTTGTATAAGTTTCGTCTTTACTATTCGCAAAATAATTAAACATGTACTCATATTCCTGCAAGTGTGGTGCAACATTACCTCCTGTAAAATAGTTTCTTAAGGTTGTTTCCTCTTGCAAAGAAGTCTCTGCTTTTTCGTATTTTTCTAATAATATTTCTATGTTAGCTAACTCCATAGTTGTGTTTTTTAATTAATGCCTCTCTTATTGTTTTTCTTGCTCTAGATAAAGCCACTCTCACAGCTGTTGGCTTCATATCTACCATTTTGCAAATCTCATCAAAATCATATTGCTCAACATCTCTTAATTGAATAATAATCTTTTGTTGTTCAGGTAAATCTTTTATCAATTCGTGCACTTGGTTTACACTATCTTGATGCTCTATTTTCTTATCTAAACTTGTCTCTTTTTCTTTATAGTTGGTGTGTACTAATGTTAAATTATTTGCTTGTTTCGATTTTAATCGATCATAACAATAGTTTTTAGTCATTGTCATTGCAAAGGCTTCAACGTTTTTGTAATCAGCAATCTTTTCTTTACTTTTCCATAATTTAAATAATAATTCTTGCGTAGCATCTTCAGCTTCTTCCGTAGATACTAAAAGTCTTTTTGCTAAGCGGAATACCTTATCTTTAAATGGTAAAACAACTTTTAAAAAGTCTGACTGTTTCATGTTATTTTGTTAGTTTATAAAGTAAACACCTCATAAATATTAAGCTTTATAAGCAGGTTTACATAATTAAGACGATGAACTATATATTTTGTTACAAGATTTCTTTAAAATAATAATTCGCTTTAAGTTACGTTTTGTTTTACCTAAAGAATTTTAATTTACATTGATGAGAATCTTCTTATAATTTATTTGTTTTCTTTTTTCTTTAACTAATTCGTTTAAATTATATTTGTTTCATTCTAATATAGATATACCAGAATTTGTTTGGAAAGATTTAATTGTCTACTAATTAAACAAAGAGCAATCAACAGACGTAATTTGAATTCATTTTAAATCTGACTAATAATTAGACCCTTATTATAGTTTTTTCCAAGACAAAAATTATTTGTTTTCGCATTTCATAGTATCTTGTAATATTAAATTAAAAAAAACTAAAAGTTAACATGAGAAAAATTATAAAATTAAGTCTATTATCTTTTATACTTTTTGTATCCTCTTGCTCTAAAGGTGATGACATCATTATAGAGCCTAATATAAATGATGATATAAATTATTTTATATGGAAAGGAATGAATGCTTTTTACTTTTGGCAGAGTGAGGTTCCTAATTTAGCAAACAATCGTTTTTCTAATTTAAATGAATTGTATAATCACTTTAAAGATTACTCTTCACCAGAAAATTCTTTTAATAGTCTAATATATCAGAAGGGGGTTTCTGATCGTTTTTCATGGATTGTTGATGATTATGTTGCCTTAGAAAACTCTTTCCGAGGAATTAACCAAAGTACAGGAATGGAATTTGGATTGATACGATACAGCAATAACAATAAAAATGTTTTTGGATATGTACGATATGTAATTCCAAATACAGATGCTGCTTTAAAAGGTATAATGCGCGGTATGATTTTTAATACAATTGACGGAAATCAAATAACAGATAGTAATTATACAAATCTATTATTTAGCGATGCTAGTAGCCTAAATATAGGCTTTGCCGATCATAATAATGGAAACCCTATATCTAACGGTTCAACTACTAATTTAACAAAACAACAAGTTTTCGAGAACCCAGTTGCAATTACTAAAGTAATAAATGAAGGCTCTAAAAAAGTGGGCTATTTATTATACAATCAGTTTTCAAGTTCTTATGACGGACAATTAAATGCTGCTTTTAATTCTTTTAAAACACAAGGGGTAAATGATTTAATTATCGATTTACGATATAATGGCGGTGGATCTGTGAAAACAGCAACCTATTTAGGAAGTATGATTACTGGCCAATTTAATGGAGAACTTTATTCGAAAGAAGTTTGGAATGATAAAGTGCAGGCTGCTGTCAGTCCTGATCGATTTTTAAACTATTTTACTGATAAAATTAACATAACAGATCAAAATGGAAATATCGTGCTTCAAGAAACTGTTAATAGTTTAAATTTTTCTAAAGTTTATTTCATTATTTCTGGCAGTACAGCATCTGCATCAGAATTAGTTATTAATTCTTTAAGAGCTTATATCGACGTGAAAATAGTGGGAACAACAACTGTTGGAAAACAAGTTGGCTCTATTACATTATATGATTCTGATAATTTATTCAGAGATGGAGAAAACTTAAATTCAGAACATTCCTATGCAATGCAACCGATTGTTTTACAAATATCAAACAAAGATGACCTCAATGAATCGGGAGGTTTTATTCCAGGAATAACACTACCTGGAGTAAAATTAGCAGAGGATTATGGAAATTTAGGAGTTTTAGGAGAACGTTCAGATCCATTACTGGTAAGAACTTTAAATTTTATAACAACAGGATCAAAAGGGAATTTTAAAAATGAAACACAGAAATATTCTGAGATATATAACTCAAAATTAGCCACTCCCGCAGGTAATAATATGTATTCAGACTATAGGAGATAATAGCTCACTATTTCTCGGCAAATTCCTCTATTTCTTGATCTGTTAATGTATCAGGTCTGAACTCACTCATTATGTCTTCACACTTAGATTTTGCATATTTATATCCCGATTTCCACCATTTACGCATTAAAACCTTATCAAAAACCAGAGAATTCGTCGTTAGCACAGTTGGTGTGTAATAAAGATTTAATTTTATGTCTTTATTATTTGCAGCTAACTTTCCAATAGTAATATTGTGACTTTCTACATGCCTTAGCATAAACTCAAATACATCAAATAGCAGTGAAAATGGATTTTTTGCGGGTAATTTATTAAATTGAGTGACCTCTGTTTCTAAAATAATTGCATCAATTTCTGTGGCACCTCTTAAAATAGCCTCTCTAATTGGAACTAAAGAACCAAAACCACCATCTGCATATTGACAATTATCCTTTTCCAACAAACTCATAAAAGGTACATAATTACAGGACCCCCAAATCCAATCACAAAAATCAACGTAATTGCAATCTTTTATAGATTTATATTCAATTTGGTTTTTAGTTAAATTAGAAACAGTAACCACAACCTCTTTATTATTGGCTCTAATTTCATGGTACATTTCTTCTGAAATATTATTCTTAATTAAATTTCTGAGGTTTTTACTTTCTCCAAAAGTTTTTCTTCCGTTTAAAAAGTTCCAAAGCGTATTTAAGTGACGAATACTAACTACTTTTTCCCCTGCAACTTTTTTAATTTTAAAAGGATTATTACTAAAAATAGTTTTCTGATTTACATTCGTGTATATCTTCTTTAAACTATCCAATTTTCCTAAGGCCAAATGAGAGACCATTAAACTACCTGTAGAAGTACCTATAAATATATCGTAATCTTTTTGTTCATTCTTCATTAAATATTGAGCAACTCCACCTCCAAATGCCCCTTTACTTCCGCCTCCAGAAATTACTAACGCTTTTTTCATTGTATAAAAATGATTTGTTTATTTTAGTGATATAAATGTATCAAAAATGAAAAGAATATCTATACTTATTTTCTTGTTTTTAACCTGTTGTAAAGAAGATTATAAACCAAGAGAAATCGATACAATTAATATACAAGAGTTTAAAATTGATAGTATTAGCATACGCGCAATTACAGCTATAGACCCTCATAAAGTAATTTACGCAGGTTCCAATGGAGATGTTGGTTTTTTTTCTGATAAAGAGATAAATACAGTAGCACCAATAAAAATTACGTATCAAGATTCAATACAACCAAATTTTAGAAGTATTGCTTCAAATAGTAAAGCTGTTTTCGCCTTGAGTATTTCTAATCCGGCATTGTTGTATCGTATTTCTAATGGTAAATTTGAATTAAAATACTCAGAAAATCATGAAAAAGTTTTCTACAATTCTATGCATTTTTTTGATGACAATTTGCATGGAATTGCAGTTGGAGATCCAATACAGGATTGTGCCTCAATTATTTTAACTTCTGATGGAGGGAATACTTGGAATAAAATTCCATGCTCGAAATTACCTAAATTCGAAAAAAATGAAGCTTTTTTTGCTGCAAGTAATACTAACATTAAAACAATTGGCCGTACTGTTTGGATTGGATCGGGAGGGAAAAAAGCACGGATTTTAAAATCTGATGATTTTGGAGATACTTGGGAAATTTTTGAAAGTCCTATTATTCAGGGAGAAAGCCCTCAAGGAATTTATTCTTTAGATTTTGCAGACAAAAATAATGGAATTGCAATAGGAGGAGATTATTCTAAACCTGAAGAAAATAAAAGAAATAAAGCAATTACAAGTGATGGTGGGAAAACTTGGTTAATAGTTGCTGATGGACAAAATCCTAATTACAAAAGTTGTGTACAATACGTGCCAAACACAAATGGTAAAGAAGTCTTTGCTGTAGGTGTAACAGGAATATCATTCTCTAATAACGGTGGAATTATATGGAAAGAAGTTTCTAAAGACTCCTATTATAGTATTCAGTTTGTAGATAGAAACATAGCTTGGTTATCGGGTAATAATAAATTAGGTAAATTAGTTTTAAAATAAAATGAAAAAACTCATCATATTAATTGGAGCTTCACTCCTATTCTTTTACTGTTCGCAACCTTCTGAAATTAGTAAAGATTTTAATTGTAAAACTATAGCTTATAAAAATTTAGAGGAGGTAATAGATGTTAAAGATCTATTTTCAATTCAAATTCCTAGATCTTGGAAAACAAACTTGTTTTATGATAACATTCAATCCTCTATTTACACTGCAGATACAACAAAACAATTAACAGAAACTTTACTTTTAGATATTACTTTCATCAACAAAAACATTAAATTTGACATTCCATTTAAATTGAAAAAGGAACACGAGAATTTAACTAAAAATCTCATTAAAGTAAAATCTAAAGAAACCTTAATAATCAACAAACCGGTTTATTATTCTATCTCTAAAGGAAAAAAAGGGAATTATAATTATCAAGTTTGCCATTTTTTCATCAAAGTAAATGAACAAAATTTTATTCTTGCAAAAGCAGAAGTATACGGAGATTCACTCGTCAAAAAAAGATTTTGTAAAGCTTTCGATTTAATACAAAAAATTAAAATAAATGATAGAAAAAAAACACATTACAAATAGATTCATAAAATATATTAAGATAGACACCGAATCAGATCCTAATAATCCTGCGTTTCCTAGTTCAGATAAACAATGGGATTTAGCTAAGTTACTAGTAGAAGAACTTGAACAAATCGGAATGCAAGATATAGATCTAGATGAAAATTGTTACATCATGGCAACGCTACCTAGTAATATCGATTATGAAGTACCAACAATAGGATTTGTTTCTCATATTGATACCAGTCCGGATTTCACAGGTAAAAATGTTAATCCTCAGGTTATTGACAATTACGATGGAAAAGACATCGTGTTAAATAAAGAAAAAAATATAATATTATCTTCCTCTTATTTTGACGATTTATTACAATATAAAGGTCAAACAATTATCACTACAGATGGAACGACTCTTTTAGGTGCAGATGACAAGGCTGGTATCACAGAAATAGTTACCGCGATGGAATATTTAATTCAGCATCCAGAAATTAAACATGGTAAAATTAGAATTTGTTTTACGCCAGACGAAGAAGTTGGAAAAGGAGCTCATTTATTTGATGTTGCAAAGTTCGGAGCAGATTGGGCTTACACAATGGATGGAAGTCAAATTGGTGAGTTAGAGTACGAAAACTTTAATGCAGCATCTGCAAAAGTTACATTGACGGGTAAAATTGTACATCCAGGATATGCAAAAGGAAAAATGATTAATTCTATGTTAATCGCAAACGAATTTATTGCGACACTTCCGGTACAAGAAGTACCTGAAAAAACAGAAGGTTATGAAGGTTTTTTTCATTTACATGACATCAAGGGTAATGTTGAGGAAACTGTTTTAGATTATATTATAAGAGATCATGATTTAGAATTGTTTAAAAAAAGAAAAAAATTAATGCAAAAAATTGCAAATGATTTTAACAATAAATACAATCAAGAAATAATTAAAGTTGAAATTAAAAATCAATACTTTAATATGAAAGAAAAAATTACTCCGGTAATGCATATTGTTGATATGGCAGAGGAGGTAATGAAAGATTTAGGTATAACTCCTTTAATTAAAGCAATACGCGGTGGAACCGATGGTTCTCAATTATCTTACAAAGGATTACCTTGTCCTAATATATTTGCCGGTGGACATAATTTTCATGGACGCTTTGAATATGTACCAGTAGAATCTATGATTAAAGCTACTAAAGTAATTATTGGTATTGCAAAAAAGGTTACCAAGAAATAAAAATAATCACAAAAAAAGTCTCCAGTAAACTGGAGACTTAATATAGTATAAAACTATCATGTAAATTCATTTAAAATAAAGCCCCTAATCTCTATTCTAATGTTTTATTTACTGTGCAAAACTAGTGTTTTTTTATTATATCTATAATAAAATTAAAATAATTCTGGATTTTTCCCTTTTACATTTTTAAAAAAGGTAGAAAAATAGTCAAAATCTTTATCTTTATCGTCTGTTGTATAATATGGCTCAGATATTTTTATTTTTTTGTTACCAAAATCTAAGGTTGCCATTACGATAGGAACATTGGCTCCTTTGGCAATGTAATAAAAACCAGTTTTCCATTTATCTACCTTTTGCCTTGTTCCCTCCGGCGATAAGGCAAGAATAAATTTTTCATTAGCATTAAAAATATCAATAACTGAATCAACTAGTTTGTTATTCTTTGTTCTATCTACAGGTTTGCCTCCTAAAGCTCTAAAAAAGAAACCAAAAGGAGGCCTAAACAAAGAATCTTTTCCTATAAAATGAATCATTGTACCCGACACCATTCTAGATAAAATTGCAATAGGGAAATCGACCCAACTCGTATGTGGAGCTGCTATTACGACATATTTTAAAGTTTTTTTTGGAAAATCATTTTCCAGCTTCCAACCTAAAATTTTAAATAAAATAAATTTTGCAAATGTTTTCATTAGTTATTTAGAAATGAGTGTTTATAAAATCAATAAATAAAAATTCTATTTTTTGTATAAAAATGATAAATTTAAGAACTAAAATTGAAATGATGAACGAATTAATTATTTACTTATTAATTGCACTATTTTTTAGCTTTATAGGTTTTTTTATTGGTAAAATCTTAAGTAGATTAAACTATGAAAAAAGGAAAATAAGCATTGAAAAAGAAAAGTTAGCCCTTGAAATGAATATTTCAAAGATAAATGAAACATTAAGAAACTCAGAGAATAACATTATAGATTTACAAGGTGAATTAAAATTTATTCAAAAAGAAAAAGAGAATTTGATTTCTGATAAAACGCGTTTAGAAACTGAATTTAAAAATACAACTGAAAAACTTGAATCAAATAAAACTGAAGTACAAAAACTTCAAGAAAAGTTCGCAAATGATTTTGAAGTGCTAGCAAACAAAATATTAGAAGAAAAATCATCTAAATTTACTCAACAAAATAAAGAAAACTTAAAAATTATTTTAAATCCACTTCAAGAAAAAATTAAAGTTTTTGAGGATAAAGTAGATCAAACACACAAAGTAAGTATTGATTATCATGCAGCTTTGCGTCAACAAATTATAGGTTTAAAAGAATTAAACCAGCAAATGAGTAAAGAAACGTTAAACCTTACAAAAGCATTAAAAGGGGATAATAAAATACAAGGAAACTGGGGAGAATTAGTTTTAGAGCGTGTTTTAGAAAAATCCGGATTAGAAAAGGATAGAGAATATTTTGTACAAAAAAGTTATACAAACAATGCGGGTAAAAGAGTTTTACCTGATGTTGTAATTCATCTACCAGACAATAAAAAAATGATTGTAGATTCTAAGGTTTCATTAACTGCTTATGAACAATTTGTAAATGAAGATGATGAAACTTTAAAAGCACAATTTTTAAAAGACCATGTAGCTTCACTTAATAGACATGTAGTGCAATTAAATGAAAAAAAGTATGAAGATATTTATAAAATTGATTCCCCAGATTTTGTACTATTATTTATCCCAATAGAACCCGCTTTTGCTTTTGCTATAAATACCGATAACCATTTATACAATAAAGCATTCGAAAAGAATATAGTTATCGTTACACCATCTACCTTACTAGCTACATTAAGAACTATTGATTCTTTGTGGAATAATGAAAAGCAGCAAAAAAATGCAATCGAAATTGCAAGACAAGCGGGCGCATTATATGATAAATTTCAAGGTCTTTTGAGTGATTTAATGAATATTGGTAAACGAATTGACGATAGTAAAAAAGAATACTCTAATGCCATGAATAAACTTTTTGATGGTCGAGGAAACTTAATCAATAGTGTTGAGAAGTTGAAAAAAATGGGTGCAAAAGCAAAAAAAGAGATTCCCGAAAATATTATTGATAGAGCAAGTGAGGATTAAAAAATAGAGTTTGTAATTTTTATCAAAAAAACATAAAAAAAGCATCAAAGATTAACTTGATGCTTTTTTTATTCACATAAGTAAAGCACATTTAAACGAATGGTTACATTACAAATAATCTTCTCGCACCCATCATTTCAGAAACGCGCTCACCTATCTCATGTAAAACCTCTTCATTTTCAGAGTTTTGTATTGCCTCATCAATAAAATTAACAACAGCTTTCATATCGTTTTCTTCTAAACCACGAGTAGTTATAGCGGAAGTTCCAATACGTATTCCTGAAGTTACAAATGGGCTTTTATCATCAAATGGAACCATATTTTTATTTACAGTAATATCCGCTTTGCCGAGCGCTATTTCTGCATCTTTACCGGAAATATCTTTATTACGTAAATCGATTAAAATACAATGATTGTCTGTTCCTCCAGATATAATATCATACCCTTTTGCAACAAATTCTTTTGCCATTGCGGCAGCATTTTCTTTAACTTGGATCTGATATTCTAAAAATTCATCAGTTAAAGCTTCGCCAAAAGCTATAGCTTTGGCAGCAATAACGTGCTCTAAAGGTCCACCTTGGTTTCCTGGAAAAACGGAAGAATTAATTAGAGTAGACATTTTCTTTAATTTTCCTGATTTTAATTTTAATCCAAAAGGATTTTCAAAATCTTTGCCAATCATGATCATACCACCTCTAGGTCCACGTAACGTTTTGTGGGTTGTAGTAGTAACAATATGGCAGTGAGGTAACGGATCATTTAAAATTCCTTTCGCAATTAAACCTGCCGGATGAGAAATGTCTGCCATTAAAATAGCACCAACACTATCAGCAATCTCTCTAAATTTTTTATAATCTATATCTCTAGAATATGCCGAAGCTCCAGCAATAATCAATTTTGGTTTATTTTCTTGCGCTTGTTTTGCTAAATGATCATAATCTATTCTTCCAGTAACTTTATCTACACCATAAAAAACAGGATTATATAATTTACCGGAAAAATTTACAGGAGAACCGTGAGTCAAATGACCACCATGAGATAAATCGAAGCCTAAAATAGTGTCCCCCGGCTTTAGACATGCAAAAAACACAGCAGTATTGGCTTGAGAACCAGAATGTGGTTGCACATTTACGTATTCAGCACCAAATAGTTCTTTAGCTCTGTCTATTGCAATTTGCTCTATAACATCAACTATTTCACAACCTCCATAATATCTTTTACCAGGATATCCTTCAGCATATTTATTGGTTAAAATAGAACCTTGTGCTCTCATCACATCATCACTTACAAAATTTTCTGAAGCGATTAATTCTAAACCATTTAATTGTCTTTCTCTTTCCTCCTGAATAAGGTCAAAAATTTGATTATCTAACTGCATTGTTGTTGTTTTTTAATACATGACAAAAATAACGAATTCATTTTTGTAAAAAACATGTTTTAGGTATATTTTATTGTTTATTATATTTTTAAGAATTTAGTAGTGTTAAAAATACATTTTTCGTGATTTTTTTATTTTAAAATGTAAAAATATTATGTAGGTTTGATAAAAAATAAATTAAATTAAAATGATCATAACAGCAAATAATCCTAACAGAAAATCTTGGTTAAAGGTGGCTAAAGATTCAGACTTTCCAATACAGAATATTCCTTTTGGTGTTTTTATCACTAGAGATGACATCATAACTATAGGAAGTAGAATTGGAGATTTTGCGATAGATCTGGGTGCGTTTCATCAATTGGGCTATTTTGAGGGGATTCCTCTTACAGATGATATTTTTTTACAAGACAATCTAAATGATTTTATTGCTGATGGACGTAAAACTTGGCGATTAGTTAGAAATAGAATTGCTGAAGTTTTTGACGTTACTAATGGTGACTTAAGAGACAATGCAAATCATAAAGATAAAATCATCTTTAGAATGGAAGAGGTAGAAATGTTGTTACCTATCGCTGTGGGAGACTATACAGATTTCTATGCAAGTAAAGAACACGCAACAAATGTAGGCTCTTTATTTAGGGATCCTGAAAATGCTTTATTACCAAATTGGTTACATGTCCCTATTGGTTATCACGGTAGAAGTTCTTCAATTATTCCTTCCGGAACACCTATTAAAAGACCTTACGGACAAATAAAACCTGCAGAGGGAAGCAATACCCCTGGATTTGGCCCTACGAAATTATTAGATTTTGAATTAGAAATGGCTTTTATAACGACTGATGCCAATGTTTTAGGCGATAGAATTCCGATTAAGGAAACTGAAGAATATATTTTTGGTTTAGTACAATTTAATGATTGGTCAGCAAGAGATATTCAAGCTTGGGAATATGTGCCTTTAGGACCTTTTTTAGGGAAAAGTTTTGCTTCAACAATTTCCTCTTGGATTGTAACTTTAGACGCTTTAGAACCATTTAGAGTAGACAACCCAAAACAAGTTCATGAACCTTTACCATATTTAAAACAAGAAGGAAAAGGGAGTTATGATATTCATTTACAGGTTGGTCTTAAACCAGAAAATGGTAAAGAAAAAATACTTGCCAATTCTAATTTTAAATATATGTATTGGACGATGGCACAACAATTAGCTCATCACACTGTGAATGGTTGCCCGGTTGAAGCTGGAGATTTAATGGGATCTGGAACAATTTCTGGCCCAACAAAAGATAGTTATGGTTCCATGCTAGAGTTAACTTGGCGTGGTCAAAACCCAATTAAATTAAATGACGGTACAGAACGTAAGTTTATAAATGATAATGATACTATAATTATGCGTGCACATTGCAAAAATGATAAAGTTCGTATCGGTTTTGGCGAATGTATTGGTAAAATATTGCCAGCAAAATAAATTTTATAACTTTAAATTAGAAAACAAAATAACCTCACAAACAAGTGAGGTTATTTTTTTGTGACAAATACTACTTTATAATTTTATTTAATATACCAAATACTTTTTTTTCAATTAAATCAACAGACCCATCAGCAAAAAAAACATTTTTTATATCTTTTAATAATGTTTCTTTTTCCTCTTGATTTAGTTCATTCTCAGTAATATATTGCTGAATTTTATTCAAATTATCTTCATCAGAATCGACAACGACTTCTGTATGAATTTTATGAAATGTTACTTTATCTACTTTAGAAAGAATATATTCTTCTTCTTCCTTAGTTTCAAAATTATTACAATGAGCAGCATATAAAAGCACATATGCTTCAAATTCTCTTCTAGTCCAATTTAGTATTTTCATCTTATTTTTCTATTGGTAAACTCTCTGTGCTCGCCCACTCCGTCCAAGAACCATCATACACAGAATTTTTTTTTATTCCTAAAATTTCTGCACCCAAAGCTAATACTGAAGCCGTAATTCCCGTTCCACAAGTAAAGATAAGTTCTTTGTTTTCTGGATTAATCTCACTAAAAATTACTTTTAAATCATCTTCCGTTTTTAACATTCCTTTATCTAGAATTTCAGAAAATGGCAAACTTTTAGAATTAGGAATATGACCTCTTTTTAAACCATTTCTTGGTTCTGGCTCAGTTGAGTTAAAACGTCCTTTAGAACGGGCGTCTACAATAAAAACCCCGTCATTTTCTATTGCAGAAAAGACATCCTCAGTATATTTTATTTTTTGTAACTGATAATTAACTCTGAAATTACCTTTTACAAATATTTTTTTTTGATGTTTTTCAACAGGATATTTATTTTCTTCCCATTTTGGAAAACCTCCATCTAAAACAACAATATTCTCAAAACCCATTAGTTTAAACATCCACCAAACTCTTGGTGAAGAATAGATTCCTAAATCATCATAACAAACAATAGTACTGTCGATATATATGCCTAAATTTTGACATCTTTTTTCAAACTCTTGTGGTGATAAAATTGTATTCGGGTATAAAGCATTTACATCAGAAAATGTCTTTTTAATATCAAAAAAGATAGCGCCTTTAATTTGTTTTTTATCCTCAAATATTACTGTATTAGATTTAACCAATACTTTAGGCATTGTACAATCTAAAATAATCAGCTTTTCATTACCTAAATTAGATTGCAACCAATCTACAGAAACTATCGGTTTAGTTATTTTTAAAGACATTTTTAATGTTCATTATTTTACGGCTTCATAATTATCATCCCATTCTTTAGGTTTAGGTTCATGCAATTTGCCTAAAAATTTTGCGATAATCATAGAAACGGTAGCATCGCCTGTAACATTTACAGTTGTTCTCATCATATCTAAAGGCCTATCTACAGCAAAAATTAAAGCCAAACCAATTGGTAATAATTCCTCTGGAAAGCCAATAGATTCTAATACAATTACTAACATGACCATACCAGCACTTGGTACAGCTGCAGAACCAATAGACGCCAATAAAGCGGTAGCTACAATTATTAATTGATTAGAAAAAGTCAGTCCTTCTGGCCAAATAACCTGCATAATAAAAACAGCTGCAATTGCTTGGTACAAGCTTGTACCGTCCATATTTATAGTCGCTCCCACTGGTAACACAAAACCAGAAACCTCTTTATCCACACCTAAATGTTCTTCTACTCTTTCCATAGTGACTGGTAAAGTTGCAGCACTCGAGCTTGTCGAAAATGCTAGTAGTTGCGCTGGGCTAATGTTTTTCAAAAACCATAGAGGTGATTTTTTCACATAAATGCTTACCAAAATTAAATAGAAACTAATCATTAATAGCAAACCTGCGACTACACAGAGTGCATAGACTAAAAGTTTTAAAAGGATTTCAGTATCATCAAAAGCAATTATAACATTTGCGAGTAGTGCAAAAACTGCATATGGTGCAAATAGCATAATTAAATCTACCATTTTCATAACTACCTCATTTAATGAGTCAAAAAAATCCATTAAGGGTTTTGCTTTTTTCTCAGGAATTAATAGTAAAGAAATTCCTACAAATAATGCAAAAAAGATAATTTGAAGCATACTTGCGTTACCTAAGGACTTAAAAATATTACTTGGAAATATATCTACAAGTGCCTGTAAAGGACCAGATTCATTCTGTGCAGATGCTTTTGCTAATTTATCTACTACACCAGAAGAGGTCTCATATTTAGACTTTATTTTTTCAATGGTTGCTGCTGACATACCTACTCCTGGTTTTACAGCATTTACAATTCCTAAACCAATAACTATTGCAACAACGGTTGTTAGCATATAAATGACCATGGTTCTAAAACCCATTGTTTTAATTTTAGAAATGTCTTTTAAATCAGAAATACCTTTAATTAGAGAGGCTAATATTAAGGGAACTGCAATCAATTTTAATAAATTTATGAAGATGGTTCCAAATGGTTTAACCCAATCCGTAACAACCTCTTTACCTCCATCAATGGTATTCATTAAAAACCCAAAAACAATTCCGAGAATCATTCCTATTAAAATTTTCCAGTGTAATGCTAATTTTTTCATTAAAAAGTTTAAAATATTAAGAATTTGAAAGGTAAATAAAATATTTATATGCTGATGTTACTTTATTTTATTTTTGGTAAATAAAAATTCTAAATCTTAGACATAAAAAAAGCTTATAAAAATTTGAAATTTTCATTTTCTTGCCCTAGTTTTTATAACAAGATTTATATATTTTCTCATAAACTGGAAGAATATTTTCTAGTGAAAATCTTTTTGCATGATCTCTTACTTTCTCTTTAAAATTTTCTAATGTTTTATCATCTTTTAAAATAGAAATTGCATTTTTGGCCATGTCATTCACATCTCCCAAATCACTTAAATACCCCGTAACCCCGTGTATGTTTACTTCGGGTAATCCTCCAGTATTAGTAGAAATCACAGCTGTTTTGGCTGCCATAGCCTCTAATGCGGCTAAACCAAAACTTTCTGTTTGAGATGGTAATAAAAAAATATCGGAATAACAAAGTACTTTTGTTACCTCAGAACTATTCCCTAAAAACAAAACATTATCAGAAATTTTTAATTTATTAACTAGTTTTTCCGCTTTTGTGCGATCTGGACCTTCACCAATCAACAGCATTTTAGACGGAATTTCTTTTTGGACTTTATAAAAAATCTGAATTACATCTTCTACTCTTTTAACAGGTCTAAAATTACTAATATGTGTTAAAATACGTTCATTGGGTTTTGCAATTGCTATTCTATTACACTTTTGGTCATGCGTATTATCGTACTTTTCCACATCAATAAAATTATATATGACCTTGATATCTTTTGTTATTTTGAAGAGTCTATTAGTTGTTTTTTTCAAATCATTTGATACTGCTGTTACCACATCAGAATTATTAATGCTAAATTCTACAGCTGTTTTATAAGTTGGATGACTACCTACCAAAGTAATGTCTGTGCCATGCAAAGTAGTAACTACTTTTACGGAAAGACCCTTTTCTTTTAGCATTTGCTTTGCCATATAAGCTGCATATGCATGAGGAATTGCATAATGTACATGTAAAACTTCTAATTGATGTTTCTCTACAATTTCAACTATTTTACTTGATAAAGCCAACTCATAAGGCTGATATTCAAAAAGTGGATACTCTTCTACAACTACTTGATGAAAATGTAAGTGATGTGATAAAAAATCTAGACGGACAGGTTGATTGTAAGTAATAAAGTGTATTTCATGACCTTTATCTGCCAATGCCATTCCTAATTCTGTAGCTACTACTCCACTTCCTCCAAATGTTGGATAACAAACAATTCCTATTTTCATAAAATATTGAACAGATTAAATGATTTAAAGTAATTCTATAATTTTTATTTTAGTTCTGTATAGTAAAGATAAAGGTATTATTGCATTCGAATTCTAAATAAAAGTATAAAAAAAGAGTTTTTCATAAACATGAAAAACTCTTTAATATTTTAATTTTTTAAAAATCTAATACAATTTTCTAATAATCACCTAAAGTTTCTGGGTTTTGAGATAAAGCAATTTCTAGCTGCTCATCATTAGGAGCTTTACCATGCCATGCATGTGTATGCATCATAAAATCAACTCCATTACCCATTTCTGTATATAATAAAATACAAACTGGATTTCCTTTTCCTGTTAGCGATTTTGCCTCCGCTAAACCGGCTAAAATTGCATCAACATCATTTCCTTTTTTCACCTCTAAAACATTCCAATCAAAAGCTTCAAATTTTGCTTTAATGTTTCCCATTGCTAAAACTTCATCAGTGGTGCCGTCTATTTGCTTTTCATTTAAATCGATTGTACAAATAATATTATCAACTTTTTTTGCTGATGCATACATAATTGCCTCCCAGTTTTGTCCTTCTTGTAATTCACCATCACCATGTAAAGTATATATTATTTTATCGTCTCCATTTAATTTTTTAGCCTGTGCAGCTCCAATAGCAACTGACATTCCTTGACCTAAAGATCCAGAAGCCATTCTTACACCAGGTAAACCTTCATGTGTAGTTGGATGTCCTTGTAAACGAGAGTTTAATAATCTAAATGTGTTTAACTCTTCTACCGGAAAAAACCCGCTGTGAGCCAATACACTGTAAAATACGGGAGAAATATGTCCGTTAGAAAGAAAGAATAAATCTTCATTGTTACCATCCATATTAAATTTAGTAGAATACTCCATTACTTCTTGATACAAGCATGTAATAAATTCTGCACACCCTAAAGAACCTCCTGGGTGACCTGAATTTACTTTATGTACCATACGTAATATATCTCTACGAACCTGTTGTGTAAAATCTTGTAATTGTTGTGTTGTTGGCATTTTGTTATTTTGATTTAATGACAAAAGTAATTTTTTTAGTTCCAACTAACAAGATTATTTCTGATCAAAAAACGGGGTTATTAACAATTGTATAAGATGTATTATTAAAAGATTCACTTTTTTCGTAGATCTTAGTAAGTATTTTTTGATTTCATCAACGTTCTATACAGATTAAAAACACATATTTAAGCGAACAAATCTAGGTTTTTTGCTTTTTCTTTTTAGCCGCAGGAAACAAAACATTATTCAAAATTAAACGATAGCCTGGCGATGTTGGATGCAAATCTAATTCGGTTTTAGGATCTCCGACTCGATGCTGATAATCTTCAGGATCATGACCGCCGTAAAAGGTAAACATTCCTTTTCCTTTTGTCCCATGTATATAACGTGCTTCTCTATTTGTTTTGTTTTCACCTAAAACCAATACATTTGTTTTTACATTATTTCTATTAAAAGAAGTTGTCTGTCCCATAAATCCTTTAACTAGAGTTGTATGGTTTTGAGTTAACATCGTGGGTACAGGATCCCATTTTGCCGAAAACTCTACTAAAGAAAAGTAATCTAATGTTTTTTTAATTTTCCGTTTACGAGTCATATCAATCGTAGAAAATTCATATGTAGTTGGGTTTCTAACTAACTGAAAATCTTTAAATGCAAATGTTTTATTGTAATTAATTTTAGATTGATAATTAGGTTCAGATGCATCTCCATCGAACATAGCTTCAGCAATATCAACACCGTCTGCAGACAAAGCAATATCAAAACTATCTGTTGCAGAACACATGGCAAACATAAATCCTCCACCAATTACAAAATCTCTTATTTTTTTGGCAACCGCTAGTTTTTCTTGTGATACTTTAGAGTAATCTAATTCAGCTGCCAATTTTTCTGCTCTTTGTTTCCCTTTAATATACCAAGGTGCAGTTCGAAAAGAACCATAAAAACGTCCATATTGTCCTGTAAAATCTTCGTGATGCAAATGTAACCACTCGTATATAAGCAGCTTATCTGCTAGAACATCTTTGTCATAGATAACATCAAAAGGTATTTCTGCATAAGTTAAAACCATAGTTACAGCATCATCCCAAGGCATTTTATCTTTTGGAGAGTACACGGCTATTTTTGGACCTTTTTCTAAAGTTACAGCATCTTGATTAGAAGATGGAGAAGAAATTTCTTGTAATATAATCTGCGCTTTTGCATCAGAAATTACTTGATAAGAAACGCCACGTATTTTGCACTCGTTTTCTACAATTTTGTTGTTTTCTATTAAAAAAGCACCTCCATCATAATTTAATAACCATTTCGATTTTAAGCCTGTTTCTAGTGAAAAAAAGACAATTCCGTAAGCTTTTAAATGATTTCTTTGATTATCATGATTCATTGGTACATATATAAAAGATGCACAAACTGATTTAGATAGTAGAAGAAACGTAAGTATTGCTGAAATTTTTTTCATTTTAAAAATAAAATACACGATTACCCTGAAGCAATTGTGCATTTTTACATTTTTATAATTTTTAAAAAGGAACATCATCGCCAAAAGCATCTTTTGGTTCAATTCTCTGATCCGGAAAAACGTCTTCTGGAAAATCTGCATTCATTGAAGATTGGAACTCTGAACTAAAACCTTCCTCCAAATCTGAGAATTTTGCTAAATGGCCTGTAAATTTCAAACGAATATTATCTAAACCTCCATTTCTGTGTTTTGCAACAATAAATTCTCCTTGCCCTTCACACGGTGAGTGCTCATCATCATCCCATTCTGTCATTCCATAATATTCTGGCCTGAAAATAAAGGACACAATATCTGCATCTTGCTCAATTGCACCAGATTCACGTAAATCAGAAAGTAAAGGTCTTTTTGATCCTCCACGCGTTTCTACAGCACGAGATAATTGAGAAAGTGCGATTACAGGAACTTCTAATTCTTTTGCTAATGCTTTTAAATTTCTAGAAATCATAGAAATTTCTTGTTCACGATTTCCCCCTGCTTTTCCCCCTGCTGTCATTAATTGTAAATAATCAATTACAAGAATTTTAACATTATGCTGGGATACCAACCTTCGAGCTTTTGCTCGTAAATCAAAAACAGAAAGTGATGGTGTATCATCAATAAAAATAGGTGCATCAGATAATTTTTTAACTTTTACATTTAGTTGTTCCCATTCGTGTGCTTCTAGATTTCCTTTTCTTAATTTTTCTGATGTTAGGCCTGTTTCTGAAGAAATCATACGTGTGATTAATTGTACAGATGACATCTCTAGAGAGAATACCGCAACTCCATGACCAAAATCGATAGCCATGTTTTTTGCCATGGAAATAACAAACGCCGTTTTCCCCATACCAGGACGCGCAGCTATAATTACTAAATCTGAAGATTGCCATCCAGAAGTTAAGGCATCTAATTTCGTAAAACCTGTTTCTAAACCAGACATTCCCTCGGAATTACCAATCTCCTGAATCTTTTTTAATGCTTGCTTTACAAGTGAACCTGCAGCTTCTGAACTTTTCTTTAAATTCCCTTGGGTAACCTCAAAAAGTTTTGCTTCGGCATCATCTAATAACTCAAAAACATCCGAACTTTCATCATAAGCATTTTCTATAATTTCTGAGGAAATTGAGATTAGTTTACGTTGAATATATTTCTGTAAAATTATTCTGGCATGAAACTCAATATGGGCCGAAGAGGCTACTTTTTGAGTTAATCGAATTAAAGAAAAATCGCCACCCACAAACTCTAACTTTCCATTCTTTTTTAACAAGTTTGATACTGTTAATAGGTCTATAGGTTCAGAGTTTTGGAACAATTCATAAATTGCTGCATAAATTTCTTGGTGTTTCTGATCATAGAAAGCATCAGAACTTAAGACATCGATAACATCATCAATTCCTTTCTTATCAATCATCATGGCACCTAACACTGCCTCCTCCAATTCCACCGCTTGAGGTGGAATCTTTCCTTTTTCAAGATTAATGAGCCTTGATTTATCTATTTTTTTTCCTGAAACAGGCGTCGCTTTTTCCATGATAACAAATGTACTTTTTTTACCTGTGAAATTGTACTTTGAAGCACAATTTTCTTTGTTCACAAAAATGAATAAGTTTTGTTATTAATATGTTAATAACTCCTTAATTTCCAAAATGAAACATTATTTTTACCTTCATGAAATGGAATAAGGCTCATTTACTTTTAACAATTTTTCTACCAATACAAATGCTATTAATGAAATTGGTTGCGAAAAATCCGTCATTTATTGAGCATTATTATTCAAACGGTATTTACCCAATTATTTCGTCCTTTTTTAGAATCCTTTTAGGATGGATTCCCTTTTCTATTGGGGATTTATTATTATTTTTTGGTCTATTTATATTTATTCGTTTTTTGTTTCGATTAATAAAAACTAGATTCAAAAATTTTATTCCTAAAATCATTCATTTCACTGCAATATTTTCTGTTATTTATTTTTGCTTTTATCTATTTTGGGGCTTAAATTACTACAGAGAACCTTTGTCTAAAAACTTAAACTATCAAAAACAAGAATATACAACATTAAAGCTTAAAAAAATTACTCAACACATTATTAAAAACTTGAATCACTATCAATTTGAAATCACAAAAAACGATACTTTAAAAGTCGAAAATCCATATTCAGACAAAGAAATGTATAATATTGCACTCTCAGGCTATGATCATTTATCTGAAGATTTTCCTCAGTTAAAATATCAATATCCATCAATAAAAAGCTCTTTAATGAGTTTGTTGCAAACTTATAATGGAACTGGTGGGTATTTAAATCCATTAACTGGTGAAGCGCATGTGAATAGTAAAATTCCTAAAACAAGTTACCCAACAACTACCTGCCATGAAATGGCACATCAAATTGGGTTTGCTGCAGAAAATGAAGCAAATTTTATTGGTTTTTTAGCTGCTAACTATAATGATAATATTTATTTTAAATATGCAAGTTATAGGATGGCTTTTGGATATTGCATTTCTGAGTTACGAGAACGTGATAAAAATTTATCGAAGGAACTTTGGAAAACTATAAATTCAGGAATTTATAAAGATTTTAATGCTAGTTATCAGTTTTGGCGAGCATATAAAAACCCTTTTGAACCTATTGTAAAAAAAGGGTATAATGCTTATTTAAAAGCAAATAAACAAGACAAAGGCTTGCAGTCTTACAATTATGTTGTGGATTTATTTATAAGTTATTTTGAAACTTTATCTAAAATTTAAATGATTCGATGTATATTTTCTTTACAAATTGATTCGTCTATTTAACCGTAAAACATTGTCATAATTTACTTTTTATCGATACCCACAAATAGTTATATTTGCTATAAATGAAAGAAATCAACAGCATTCAAAATTCGTACATTAAAAACTTGTTAAAACTGCAAGAAAAGGCTCGTGAAAGAAAAAAACAAGGCTTATTTATTATTGAAGGAAAACGAGAAATTACCCTAGCTATATCTGCTGGTTATAAGTTTGATACCATTTTATTTTTTCCGAATTTAATCTCAGAAGATAAAGTATTACATCTTTTTAACGCCAACGTAAATAGAATAGAAATTTCTAAAGAAGTTTATCATAAATTGGCTTACAGAGGTTCTACAGAGGGAATTATAGCCGTTACAAAAGCAAAAAATAATTCTTTAGAAAATATTAAATTTAACTCTAAAAAACCATTGCTTTTAATTGCTGAAGGTTTAGAAAAACCAGGAAATATTGGTGCATTGTTAAGAACTGCAGATGCAGCGAATGTAGACGCAGTATTAATAGCAAACCCTAAAAGTGATTTATACAATTCAAACATTATTAGATCAAGTATTGGCTGTATTTTTACAAATCAAATTGCAACAGGAACGTCCGAAGAAATAATTGCTTTTCTGCAAAAAAATAATATTAGTATATACGCAGCAACCTTGCAAAATTCAAATGAATATTATAAAGAAAATTACATGGAGAGTTCAGCTATCGTTGTTGGCACAGAGGCAACAGGTTTAACGGATATTTGGCGAGAAGCTGCGAACCAAAACGTAAATATTCCTATGCAAGGACAAATAGATTCGATGAATGTTTCTGTTTCCGCTGCCATCATTTTATTTGAAGCAAAAAGGCAAAGGAAATTCAAAAAATAAAAAATGAAAATATTAGGAATCGACATTGGAGGATCAGGAATTAAAGCTGCAATCGTAAACACAGAGAACGGGGAATTACTTACGGAAAGACATAGAATTAAAACTCCAAAACCCGCAACACCAAATGCTGTGTCAAAAGTTGTAAAAGAAATGATAAAATATTTTGATTGGAAAGGAGCTGTTGGTTGTTGTTTTCCTACGATTATTGTGGATGGACAATGTAAACATCATGGTAATTTAAGTAAAGAGTGGCTAGGTGTAAAAGTAAATGAAATTTTTGAAAAGGAATGTGAGGAAAATCCTTTTTATATTAGTAATGATGCTGATTTGGCAGGTATTGCAGAAATAAACTTAGGTGCCGGAAAAGAGGTAAAAGGAAAGGTTATTGTTATTACGTTGGGTACAGGAATTGGCTCTGGTCTTTTTTATGATGGTAAATTAATTCCGAATTTAGAATTAGGACATATTTACCACACGAACGGAGAGATAATAGAAAAATTCGCTGCAGATTCTACAAGAAAAAGAGAAAATTTATCGTTAGAAGAATGGGCAAAAAGATTGGATATATTTTTAAGACATGTTAAAATTTTACATACACCAACAATGTATATTTTAGGTGGAGGAATTAGTAAAAAATACAATGAATTTAAAAATCACTTAACAGTAGATGTTCCTATAGAAGTCGCTAAATTTAAGAACAATGCTGGTATTATTGGCGCTGCTATATTTGCCAGTAAGAAAGGTGAGAAATAGTTAGCTTTTATATAATTTGGTTATCACCCAATAAAAAACACAAAAACGATTTCTTAATAAATTAATGAACACCCCCGTAAACAAATGAATTCAACAATTTTATTCTATATTATTATTGCAATTTTAATCATAAGTTTTATTGCTGATAAAATTTTAGACACATTAAACGAGCAACATTTTGATGACGAAATACCTAACAAGTTAAAGGATGTTTATGATGCCAATGAATACAAAAAATCTCAATCTTATAAAAAGACAAATGCTAAGTTTTCTAACATAACCTCATTTGTAACGACCGGTATAACTTTAGTTTTCTTTTTATTAGACGGATTTAAATATTTAGATCGTTTTGCTAGAACGTTTACTGAAAATCCTATTTTAGTAGCTTTAATTTTCTTTGGGGTTATTATTTTAGGTTCAGAAATAGTCTCTACTCCTATCTCATACTATAGCACATTTGTAATTGAAGAAAAATTCGGTTTTAATAAATCAACAAAAAAAATATTTTGGTTAGACAAGATTAAGGGATTAGTAATAAGTCTTTTATTAGGTATTGGAATTTTATCTTTGTTTGTATGGTTTTATCAATTAACAGGTAAAAATTTCTGGATATATGCTTGGGTATCATTAGCAGTATTTTCTTTGTTTATGAATATGTTTTATGCTAAATTGATAGTTCCTTTGTTTAATAAACAGAGTCCATTAGAAGATGGGGAATTAAAATCAGCCATCGAAAAATATGCAAAAAATGTAGGATTTACTATTAATAATATTTTTGTAATTGATGGCTCTAAGCGCTCTACAAAAGCAAATGCGTATTTTTCTGGCTTTGGTTCTCAAAAAAGAATCACTTTATACGATACTTTAATTAACGATTTAGAAGTTGAAGAAATTGTAGCTGTTTTAGCACATGAAGTTGGTCACTATAAGAGAAAACATACTATTTTTAACTTAATTTCATCGATATTAATTACTGGGTTGACCCTATATATATTATCATTATTTGTCAACTCTAATGCTCTCTCAGAAGCTTTAGGAGTTTCTATACCAAGTTTTCATATTGGTTTAGTTGCCTTTGGAGTTTTGTATTCTCCAATTTCAGAAGTTACTGGATTATTTATGAATTATATTTCTAGGAAATTCGAGTATCAGGCAGATAATTTTGCAAAGGAAACTTTTGAAGCAAGAGCTTTAGTTAACTCACTAAAAAAATTATCTAAAAATAGTTTGACTAATTTAACGCCTCATCCTGCTTTTGTTTTTATGAATTATTCACATCCTACTTTATTACAAAGAATTAATAATTTAGAATCTTAATTTCTTGTTTCTTATAATTCTTATTCCTAAATTCACTTATAAGTTTATAACTTAATTTGCAACCTAAGTTTGGAATATACAGCAACAATAGAAGAAGAAAACAAAGAAATAGCAAAACGATACAAAAATTTGCTAAAAGGAACTTATGAAGTTTTATCTAAGACAGATAAAAACCTCATTAGAAAAGCTTTTGATATTGCTGTAGATGCACATTCCAAACAACGGAGAAGATCAGGAGAACCCTATATTTATCATCCAATTGCAGTCGCAAAAATTGTTGCTTATGAAATTGGTTTAGATGCGGTTTCCATTGCCGCGGCCCTCTTGCATGATGTTGTAGAAGACACAGAATATACCACAGAAGACATGGAACATCTTTTTGGTGAAACCATTGCAAGAATTGTAAACGGACTAACTAAAATATCTCGGTTAAATAAGGAGCAAGATGCTTCTATACAGGCAGAAAATTTCAGAAAGATGCTCTTAACACTAAATGATGATGTTAGAGTTATATTGATAAAAATTGCAGACAGACTCCATAATATGCAAACTATGGATTCAATGCCTGCTCATAAACAAGTTAAAATAGCTTCAGAAACATTATATATTTATGCACCTTTGGCCCACAGGTTAGGTTTATACAACCTTAAAACTGAGTTAGAAGACCTAGGTTTAAAATATACCGAACCAGAATCGTATGAAGGAATTTTAAATAAAATAAAAGAAAGCAAAGAAGATCAGCAAAGTTATTTAAACCGATTCGAAGAAACTCTAAAGGCAGGTTTAGATAAAGAAAACTTTGATTACGAAATAAAAGGACGTTTTAAATCCATTTATTCCATTCGAAAAAAAATGATTAATCAAAATGTAACTTTTGATGAAGTCTATGATAAATATGCAATTAGAATTATTTATAATCCTAATTCTAACGACGACAAGTTTGATGCTTGGAAAATATACACAATTGTTACCGATTATTTCAAACCAAACCCCACACGTTTAAGAGATTGGATTTCTCAACCAAAGTCTACAGGTTATGAGGCCTTGCATATCACAGTTGTTGGACCAGATTCTAAATGGGTAGAAGTGCAAATTCGTTCGAGTAGAATGAATGAAATTGCAGAAAAAGGATATGCAGCACATTTTAAATATAAAGAAGGAGAAGCCAAAGATAGTGGTCTAGAGGGTTGGTTAAATAAGTTGAAAGAAACGTTAGAAACCCAAAATTTAAATGCTGTAGATTTTGTAGAAAATTTCAAATTAAATTTATACTCAAAAGAAATTTATGTTTTTACACCAAAAGGAGATTTAAAATCACTTCCCAAAAATGCAACTGCTTTAGATTTTGCTTTTTCGATACATACAGATGTTGGCTTAAAATGTAGAGGTGCAAAAGTAAATGGAAAGTTAATGCCATTAAGTCATCAACTAAAAAGTGGAGACCAAATTGAGGTAATTACAACAACTAATAACAAACCAAATTCTCGTTGGTTGGACTTTGTTATTACGGCAAGAGCTAAAGCCAAAATTAGAGCGGCACTAAATGAAGAAGAAAAAGCGATTGCTGCAGAAGGAAAGGCTATTTTGACGAGGAAATTACGTCATTTAAAAATTAATTTCAATGAAAAATCTGTAAATCAATTAGTCAATTTTTTTAAACTTAAAACTAGTTTTGATTTATTTTTTAGAATTGGTAATGGAGCAATAGATAACACTCAATTAAAAGCTTTCGTATCTCAAAGAAATAGCAAAATTTTGAACTTCTTTAAAACAAAAATAAGGAGAAATACATCAGAAAAAGAGCATGAAGAGGTCTCTGAAGTAACTGAAAATTATGATGCCTTAGTTTTTACAAAAGAAGAGCAAAAGTTAGAATATAAACTTTCTAAATGCTGTAATCCCATAGCTGGAGATAAAGTTTTTGGTTTCTTAACAATTAATGAAGGCATAAAAGTTCATAAAATGAACTGCCCAAATTCTATCTCATTGCAATCTAACTATGCATATAGAATTATGCAGGCTAAATGGATAGACTCAACAAAACAAGATTTTAAAGTAATTCTTGAAATATCAGGAGTAGACAATAAAGGAATGGCAAATGAGGTAACTCGTATTATTTCCAACAATATGGATGTTTTTATCAACAGTATAAATATTAAAGGAAACGAGGGCATGTTTAATGGAAACCTCTCTTTAAGTGTTAAAAATAGTGCACAATTAGATAAATTAATCAAAAAGCTAATAAAAATAGAAGGAATTAAAAAAGTAGAGCGTGTTAATACTTTGTAAATATCCTTTGACTAAAAGTATTTTTTATTGAGAAATAACTGTAAATTTGTCTTTTAAAAAAATTATTCTCATATGAGCAATTCTCTGGAAAATCAAGAAATAGTAAAAAAAGTTTTCACTTCATATTTGGGAGAAAAAAAGCATAGAAAAACTCCAGAGCGGTATGCTATACTGCAAGAAATATATACAGCTGATGAACATTTTGATATAGAATCTTTATATATTAAAATGAAAAACAAAAACTACAGAGTGAGCAGAGCTACACTTTACAATACCATAGAATTACTTTTAGATTGTGGTTTGGTCAGAAAACATCAGTTTGATGGACAGTCTATGGCTAGATATGAGAAAAGTTATTTTGATAAAAATCACGACCATGTTATTTTTACTGATTCTGGAGAAGTAAAAGAGTTTTGTGATCCAAGAATACAAATCATAAAAAAAACAATAGAAGAAGTTTTCGATATCGAAATACAGAATCACTCACTTTATTTTTATGGTACAAAAAAGAACAAATCTTAAACAAAATACAACAACAAAACAACTAATTAACAAACTATAATGGCTGTAGATTTATTACTGGGATTACAATGGGGAGATGAAGGAAAAGGTAAGATTGTCGATGTACTTACTAAAAACTATGATATTATTGCACGTTTTCAAGGAGGACCAAACGCAGGACATACTTTAATTTTTGATGGGCATAAGCACGTATTGCATACAATTCCATCCGGAATTTTCCATAAAACAGCCTTGAATGTTGTTGGAAATGGAGTTGTAATAGACCCTGTTATTTTTCAAAAGGAATTAGAAAATCTTGATAAACACGATATAGACTATACATCTAAATTATTAATTTCTAGAAAAGCTCATTTAATCTTGCCAACACATAGGCTTTTGGATGCTGCATCAGAAACGTCTAAAGGAAAAGCTAAAATTGGCTCCACATTAAAAGGAATTGGTCCAACTTATATGGATAAGACTGGACGAAACGGAATGAGAGTTGGAGATCTAGAATTAGAAAACTGGAAAGAAAAGTATGACGCCTTAACAGCAAAGCATATTAAAATGTTAAAATTCTTCGATGTTCAGATTGAATATGATTTACAAGAATTAGAGGCAGAGTTTTGCAGAGGGATTGACAAATTAAGGACCTTAGCTTTTATTGATAGTGAGGAGTTTTTAAATCAAGCAATAAAAGATAAAAAAACAATCTTAGCAGAAGGAGCTCAAGGTTCTTTGTTAGATATTGATTTTGGCACCTATCCTTTTGTAACATCCTCGAATACCACAGCCGCTGGGGCGTGTACAGGTTTAGGAGTTGCTCCCAATAGAATTGGTGAAGTTTTTGGAATATTTAAAGCTTATACAACTCGTGTTGGTTCAGGACCTTTTCCTACTGAATTATTTGATAAAGATGGTGAAGATATGGCTAGGATTGGTCATGAATTTGGGGCAACAACAGGAAGAGCGAGACGCTGTGGTTGGTTAGATCTCGTGGCATTAAAATATGCTGTAGATGTAAATGGAGTTACAAAACTAATGATGATGAAAGGTGACGTTTTATCTGGATTTGATACTTTAAAAGTTTGTACTTCTTATAATTATAAAGGGAAAAAAATTAGTCACTTACCTTACAACATTGAACCAGAAAACGTTTCTGTTAATTATTCTGAGTTTAAAGGATGGGAAGATGATTTAACACAAATGACTTCAGCTGGTCAATTGCCTCAAAATTTACTAGACTATGTTGCTTTTATCGAAAAAGAAACCGGAGTTGAGGTGGCTATTGTGTCTGTTGGACCTGATAGAAAACAAACAATTGTGAGATAATCATATATAATTCATAAAAAAAAAGCATCTTTCATTTTGAAAGATGCTTTTTTTTTAAGTACACAACCTATATAAGTTTTTTAACTAAATATAATTTATTGATTTTATACTTTCATCAATATATATATATAAAAGGTTTTTGCAAATAACAAATATCCTCAGCAATCTTAATGGTTGCTATATTTAAGTAGTTATTTTTGAGTTAACGCATATCATCATGATAACGTATGTTTGATTGTAATTTTAAAACTACTTTTCCATCTCTAAAAAAATCTCTTTAGCAAATTCCTCACATTGATCGAGAGTATCTTTAACATGTTTTAAAGTTGTCTTCGGATTGATTAAACACATTCTAATAACTACTTGGTTTTGCAATATAGTGGTTACCAAAAGAGCTTCTTTAGACGCTACCACTCTTGAAGAAATTTCTTGATTTAATTTATCCAATTCTTTTTCAGTTAAATTTTTATCTAGAGGATTAAATCTAAAATTAATTATTGCTAATGTTGCTGGAGAAACAATTTCCCAGTTTTTACTTTTTCTAAGAATATCCTCTGTTTCTTCTGCTAAATTTATATTATAAGTAATCGCCTTTTTAAAAGCATTTAATCCATAGGTTTTTATAGACATATAGAATTTTAAGGCTCTAAACCTTCTTGTTAATTGAATACCATAGTCATAAAAATTAATTTCAGATTTATTACCTTCTATATCCCTTAAATACTCCGGCTTTTCACTAAAAGTATTACTCAACCAAGAAGCATCTTTTACCAACAAACAACCAATTTCATAAGGTTGAAAAAACCATTTATGAGGATCTACAGTTAAAGAATCAGCTCGCTCAATACCACGTAAAATTTTACTTCCTTTTTTGGATAAGATGGAAGCCCCTCCGTAAGCAGCATCTATATGAAACCAAAGGTTTTCTTTTTCACATATATCTGCTAATATATCTAGCGGGTCTACAGTTCCTGTATTTGTTGTTCCGGCAGAAGCTATTATGCAAAACGGTTTCTTGCCTTTTAATCTATCTCTTGCTATTTCGTTTTTCAGTTTATTTATACTGAACTTAAACTCTAAATCTGTGGGTATTATTTTTACCTGTTCTTCTTTAAAACCTATAACTCTAATTGCTTTAATATTTGAAGAATGTGCTTGATCTGATAAATAAATAACTGCATCAGAGAAATCAGACCCACACTTTATTCTTCTTGCAGTAACTAAAGCGGTTAAATTTGCCATTGAACCACCACTTGTAAAAATACCTCCCCCTTTTGTTACGGGAAAATTAAACATTTTTAATAACCAATTTAAAGTAACAATTTCTAATTCTGCGGCTGCAGGAGAAACAATCCATCCGCCAGAAAAAATATTAAATCCTGTAGCTAAAGAATCTGCCATTGTGCTAACAAAATTACTTGGCCCGGGTACAAATGAAAAAGATTTAGGATGTGATGATATATTACTGTTCGGTAATACATTTTTTGTAACAAAATCTAAAACTTCATCTGCAGGGGTAGCATTATCTGGTGCTTCACTCAAAAATATTGAATCCATTTCCTCTCTAGAAGCCTTCATAACAGGTTTTTTGCTTTCCTCATCTGTATAATGGTCTACAATAGTATCAACAATTTTATATCCATAAGATTGCATTTCTTTTTTCGATAAATAAAAGGGAGATTTCATTAAGTTCTAATTTTTGCACAAAACTACAAGAAGTTACAATAATATTGATAATAAAAAGTGTGTTTTATGACTACAGCTAATAAAAAAACACTTTGAAGGAAATGAAGTTATTTCTAAATATGTTTATAATGCGTTAAAAATTATTGACTTTTTATGGATTGACATGATATTAAGTTATTTCAGATTTATGGTTATTTAAATCGTAATAATCATTATCGATAATATTAAAAAATAGAAAAACTCATAATTAATTATAAACCATTTATAATAGATTATTTAATTGATTAGAGTATTACAAAAAACAATATTTAATTTCCAAAGGATACAAAAGTTAGAAAAATCATTTTACAAAATTTCGTAACATGCATAAAAGTTAAATTTCACTTTTCTTTAATAGGTTGCTATATTCTTTTCATTATTTTTGCTACAAATACATCATTTTGAAAAATATATTATTTTTGTTTTTTCTATTAATCTATTCATTTGTTTATTCACAAACAAAAAAAATAAATTATGAAGCTGAAATTCAAGAAGCCAATGAAAAGAAATATCCTGGGGCTAGTATACTAATTGGTAATGTAAAGATGATTCACGATGGAATCATTTTAACAAGTCAACAAGCATTATTTTACAAAGAAAAAAACTTCTTTAAAGCTATTGGAAATGTTCATATTCAGCAGGGAGATACAATTACACAGACAAGTAATTATACCGATTATGATGCAAATTCGAAACAGGCGTTATCTTGGGGAAATGTGGTTTTAAAAGACCCAACTATGACTTTAACTGCGGATACACTGCATTTTGATCGATTAAATCAAAAATTATATTACAAAAGTTATGGAACGATAAAAGACTCAACAAATACTCTAAAAAGTAAAAATGGGAACTTCTATTTAGAAACTAAAAAATTTACAGCAACCACGAAAGTTACAGTTATAAATCCCGAACACCATTTAGCATCGAATCATTTAGATTATTACACAAATTCAGGACTTACTTATTTATACGGACCTACTACAATTACAAATACTGAAAACCAGAATAAATTATATTGTGAAAGAGGGTTTTATAATACAAAAACAGATATCTCTCACTTTGTAAAAAAAGCAAAACTCTATTTAAAGGAGAGAACCGTTGAGGGAGATAGCTTATATTATGATAAAAAGAAAGGTTTTGCTTCTGCAACCAATAATATTCAGGTTATTGATACTATTCAGAATTTTATCACGAAAGGAAACTACGCAGAAATTTTTGAATTAAAAGATTCACTTTTTATGGTTAAAAAAGCAGTTGCTATTTCAATTGTAGAAAAAGACTCTATGTTTATTCACGGTGATACTATATTGATAACAGGTAAACCCAAGAAGAGAATTGTTAGAACGTTTAATAATGTTAAAATTTTTAAATCCGACTTACAAGGAAAATGTGACTCTATTCACACAAATCAAACTAATGGTTTGACTAAAATGTTTAAAAACCCAATTATTTGGTCAGAACAAAATCAAATAACTGGGGATACAATTCATTTAATCTCTAATGTGGAAACGGAAAAATTAGATTCTTTAAAAGTGTTAAATAATTCATTTATTATTACAAAAGATACTGTTTCTAATAAGGATTTTAATCAAATACGAGGTAGAAACATGTTTGGGAAATTTAAAAATAATAAACTTCAATTTCTTACAGTAAAAGGAAATGCAGAATCCGTTTACTTCAATAGAAATGAAGAAACGCAGGTTTTAGAAACAATTACGAAAGAAATTTCGAGTAATATAGAATTTACCTTAGACAATGGGCAAATAGAAACAATTAAGTATTTAAAGAAATCTGATGGCAATACTTATCCGCCAACTCAACTACCTGATGATGTGAGACAATTAAAAGGTTTTATTTGGCGAGAAGATGAGCAACCTAAAAAAAAGGAAGATATTTTTATTAAAAATGATAAAACTTAAAATAGTTCCAAATTTAAGAAAGCAGGCTATTTTCTATAAAAAACAATTATCTTGAAAAAAGATTTCCTTAAATATCAAGCACAAACCACTTCTCATCCTCTTGCTATTGAAATTTCAAAAGCAAAAGGAAGTTACATCTATGATACTTCTGGTAAAAAATATTTAGACTTTGTGGCTGGTGTTTCTGCAAATAGTGTAGGCCATAATAATCCAGAAGTTACGGCAGCTATTAAAAATCAACTAGATTCATATGCACATGTAATGGTTTACGGTGAGTTCATTCAGCGACCACAAGTTGAATTATGTAAATTATTAGTGAAAAATTCACCCAAAAACCTAGATGCTGTTTACATTACTAATTCTGGTACAGAAGCTACAGAGGGCGCATTAAAATTAGCAAAAAGAGTTACAGGTAGATGGGAAATAATAGCGGCTAAAAACTCATATCATGGAAATACAATGGGATCCATGAGTGTTTCCGGTGTTGAAAAGCAAAATTCAGCTTTTAGACCTTTAATCCCTGGTACAAAATTTATTTCCTTTAATAATGCAAATGAACTTCCCAAAATTACAACTAAAACTGCAGCCGTAATATTAGAAACAATACAAGGTGGTGCTGGTTTTATAGAATCGAAAAATGAATTTTTATTAAAAGTAAAGCAACGCTGTTTAGAAGTAGGAGCTTTATTAATTTTAGATGAAATACAAACGGGTATTGGAAGGACAGGTACTTTTTGGGGGTTTGAGAACTATAAAGTTCTCCCAGATATTATAATTACGGGGAAAGGTTTAGGTGGTGGAATGCCAATTGGTGCTTTTATTTCATCATTTGAAAACATGAGTTTATTAAAAGAAAATCCTACATTAGGTCATATTTCTACGTTTGCAGGTCATCCCGTAATATCTGCAGCTGGGGTTGCGACTATTAAAGAAATTACAACTAAAAATTTAATTTCATCCTCTTTAAAAAAAGAAGAATTAATAAGAAAATATTTAATTCATTCCTCAATAATAGAGATTAGAGGAAAAGGCTTAATGTTAACAGCACTTTTAGAAACACCTGAATTGGCTGCCAAAGTGATTCATAAATGTTTAGAAAACGGATTAATTCTGTTTTTCTTATTATTTGAGGGAAGAGCGATGAGGATTACTCCTCCACTCACAATTTCCAATGAAGAAATTATAGAGGGTTGTAAAATTATTTTAAAATCTATTGATGAAGTTAACGACTAATCAGCTTTTTTATTTAATCTAAAACACTATTAGTAAAAACCAGTATTTCTGCTGTTGACATTAGTTTATCGTTAATTTTTCTTGAAATACTGCAGAAAATAACTCGATAAAATATTAATAAAAAACTTATCATTTAAATTGGTAATTTTAATAATAAATTTGGGTTAGGACAATTTCTACTATAGAATTCTATATTTTCTTCGGATGAAACTCCAGGGTAATCTCCATAATTATTTTCTAAATCTTTAATTATTTGAAAATGTAAATGTGGTGCATAATCTCCATTTATTAAAGAATTACCCAAATAACCAATTACACTCCCTTTTAAAATGAAATCACCAACCTTTAAGTTTTCTATTGATAATAAGGATAAATGCCCATATAAAGTATAAAAAACCTCTTCTTTTATTTTATGCTTTAAAATAATTGTTGGTCCATAATCACCATAGTGATTATTGTTTTTAAAGCTATGAATTTCTCCATCTAAAACAGCCAATACTTTTGTTCCTTCTTTACACCAAAAATCGATTCCTAAGTGAATATTTCTTCTCTTATTCTCTGCCAAACATTTAAAATATTTACTTCTATCGTAAATATTCCTTTTTTCTAAATAACCACCAAAAGCAATTTTAACATTTTTATCTTCTAAAAATAAGTTGATATATTTTTCCCATTCTAAAGAAGAATAAATGTCAAAATTTGATAAGTCTATATTTTTATCTGAGATAACTAAAGGAGCATACCTATCATAAGAAATTTTAGAGTCAATTACTTTTAAAGGATATTCTGAAAGTTGATTCAAAAATTGATTAAATTTTGCTGTACTCATATCATGATGTTATAAATTACACTTCAATTTTAAGCATTTAATTTTTAAATTAAATTTAGGCAAAATATTGAAAATAGCAATCTATTAGCCTTAGAATAAAGAATATAAGATTTATGAATATAAAAAACCTAAGTATAAATAATACTCAGGCTTTTAAATTTAAATATTTTTAAAAATTAACTTACTAATTTTTTAGTTGATGGTTTGAACTTCGTTAATACAATACCATCAACAGCAGCCTCATATTCTGCCATAGTAGGAGTCCTTCCTAAAATAGTTGATAAAACTACTACAGGAGTCGATGATAATAAGGATTCTCCTTTTTTATCACCTGTATCTTTTACAACTCTACCCTGAAATAAACGTGTAGAAGTCGCCATTACCGTATCTCCTGGCTCTGCCTTTTCTTGATTCCCCATACAAAGGTTACATCCCGGTCGCTCTAAATATAACATGTTTTCGTATTTAGTTCTTGCTAAACCTTTTGGCGCATTATCATCGAATTCAAATCCTGAATATTTTACTAAAATTTCCCAATCACCTTCTTCTTTTAACTCATCAACAATATTATATGTTGGGGGAGCAACTACTAAAGGAGCCTTAAACTCAACCTTACCATGTTGCGCCTCAATATTTTTTAACATTTGAGCTAAAATCTGCATATCTCCTTTATGAATCATACATGATCCAATAAATCCTAAATCTACTTTTTTATTACCACCATAGTAAGATAAAGGTCTAATGTTATCATGAGTATAACGCTTAGATACGTCATCATTATTTACATCAGGATCGGCAATCATTGGTTCAGCTATTTTATCTAAATCAACCACTACTTCTGCAAAATAGTTTGCATCTGCATCTGGTTTTAAAGCTGGCTTAATGCCTGTTTTTAACTCAATAATTCGAGTATTTGCCTTGTCTACTAAACCTTTTAACATTTGCTTTTCATTATCCATTCCCTTATCGATCATGATTTGGATACGATCTCTCGCAATTTCTAAAGATTCAATTAAAGTTCCTTCCTCTGAAATACAGATAGATGCTTTCGCTTTCATTTCTGCGGTCCAGTCTGTAAATGTAAACGCTTGGTCCGCTGTAAGTGTTCCAATATGAACCTCTATAATTCTACCCTGAAAGACGTTATCTCCTCCAAATTTATTTAACATTTGCTCTTGAGTTGCGTGAACTACATCACGAAAATCCATAAAACCTTTCATCTCTCCCTTAAAGGTAACTTTTACTGATTCCGGAATTGGCATAGTAGCTTCACCCGTAGCCAATGCTAAAGCCACTGTTCCTGAATCTGCTCCAAAAGCAACACCTTTTGACATTCGGGTATGTGAATCTCCACCAATAATAATATCCCAATCCCCCACTGTAATATCATTTAATACTTTATGAATTACATCGGTCATTGCATGGTAATTTCCTTTAGGATCACGTGCCGTAATTAAACCAAAGTCATTCATAAACTTCATTAACCTTGGAATGTTAGCTTTAGATTTATCATCCCAAACAGAAGCAGTATGGCAACCTGATTGGTAACCTGCATTTACAATAGGAGATATGATGGTAGCTGCCATCATCTCTAACTCTTGAGAAGTCATTAAACCTGTAGTATCCTGAGAACCTACAATATTTACTTCTACTCTTACATTAGAACCCGCATGTAGTGTTTTACCTGGTGTGTTTCCTACAGCATTTTTATTGAATATTTTTTCAACTGCCGTTAATCCCTGACCATCGACAGAAACCTCTTTTGAAGCAGCGTATACTTTTGGAATATCCATTCCTAAGATTTTACACGCTATTGTTTGTAATTTTTTTCCAAAAACTACGGCATAAGAACCTCCTGCTCTGATAAATTCCATTTTTGGTGGTGTTAATGCAGCAGAAATATCTTTTAATTCTTTGTCTCCTTTGTATAATTTTTTTGTTTTAGTGTTAATTGTCAATACAGTACCTGTTTCTACAGAGTAGGTTTGCTTTAATACCGGTTCACCATCTTTATCTAGAACTGTATTTCCTTGAGCATCTTTTTGCTTTACCCAATTTTTTAAATCGATACCAATACCACCAGTCACCCCAACAGTTGTCAGGAAAATGGGCGCAATACCATTCGTACCAGCAATAACAGGGGCAAAATTAATAAATGGTACATATGGGCTAAAAGGGACACCTGTCCATAATGCTACATTATTTACACCAGACATTCTAGAAGAACCAACTCCCATTGTTCCTTTCTCAGCAATTAACATTACTCGCTTATCAGGATGTTGCGCTTTTAAAGCTGATAATTCATTTTGCATATCTTTATTATGCTCAAACATACATTGCCCGTGTAATTCACGATCTGATCTGGAATGTGCATCTGCTCCTGGAGATAATAAATCTGTTGAGATATCCCCAACGCCAGCAATATAAGTTACAACTTCTATTTTTTCTTCAACCTCTGGGAGTTTCGTAAAAAATTCAGCTTGTGCATAACTCTCTAATAATTCTTTAGCTATTTGATTGCCTGATTTAAAGGCAGTTTCAAGAAGTTCCATATCTGCTTCATACAAAAACACTTGTGTTTTTAACACTTTTGCGGCATCTCTCGCAATAGCAGCGTCTTTCCCTAAAGCTAAATCAAGTAGGACTTCAATTGAAGGCCCTCCTTTCATATGCGATAATTGTTCAAACGCAAAAGCTGGAGTAATTTCTTTTAATACTGATTCCCCTGTGATGATTTCTTTTAAGAACTTAGCTTTTAAACCTGCAGCGCTTGTCGTTCCCGGTAAAACATTATATATAAAAAATTGAAGAGAATCGTCCCTATATTTGCTATCTGAATCTTTTATTTGATCAATAATTTTGCCAAGTAAATCAGCACTATCAATTGGTTGTGGATGAAGTCCATGCTCTTTTCGCTCTTCTATCTGCTTTAGGTAATCTATATAAATGCTCATGAAAGAAATCTTTTGTAACAGTTTGCCCATTGATCATATAACACCAAAAGTTTGACTGTATAAGTTTTTGTTAATTTAGTGTCACAAACTTACATTTTTTATATGAAAATTAAAAGATAAATCATAGATAGCTATAATTAATTAATAAGAAAAAGTTATTATCAATCAGACTTTACTCAAGCCAAAAAAAAGAAATATTTTAACGGATAAATGGATATTTAATAAAAATAAAGAAAATGCAGACTAATAAGCCGAATCCTGTTCCTTAAAATGGCTCTTATCATTTATCTAGTTCTAAAATTACTCTTAGAATCTAACTGCCTACCCTTTAGAATTGGACGAGTAGCCCTCAAGTTCTAATTTACATGGCATTGCACCTCATAGAGTTTACCTGGTTTCACTACAGCCGAACTGTACATTCTTTCTGTTGCACTGGTCCTCAACTCACGTTGGACGGATGTTATCCGCTATGATTACTCTCTGGTGTCCGGACTTTCCTACTTGTCAAAACAAGTCGATAAGATAAGTCTGCAATTTCCTAAATTATTTTATATTCGTTCTTAAATAGTAAAAAAAACCCACTCATAAATGAGTGGGAAAAATTGCTATGAAAAAGAAAAAGTGTTATCGATTTCTCAATAACACTGCAAATATATATTAAATTATATTACAAAAAAATGTTTTTGTATTAAAAATTATTTTTTTCGTAATAAGATATCATATCTAAGAAAACATATCCTTTACTTTCTCAAAAAATGATTTATCTAATTTATTCGGATTAGGCTTAAAATTTTCGTTATCAGACATTTTATCAAAAAATTGTTTTTGTTCTTTGTCCAATTCTTGTGGTGTCCAAACATTAATATGGATTAGGAAATCCCCTGTTCCGTAGCGCTCTATACTTGGCAAACCTTTTCCTTTTAATCTCAAAATTTTTCCAGATTGAGTACCCGCTTCAATTTTAATTTTAACTTTACCTGTAACAGTTTCAACTTCCCTATTTGTCCCTAAAACTGCCTCAGAGAAATTAACATATAAATCATAATGAATATTTGTTCCTTCTCTTTTTAAAGTTTCATGAGGAATTTCTTCAATTAATACCAATAAATCACCCGCAATTGAGCTATCTCCTGGAGCTTCATTACCTTTACCTCCTACTTTTAATTGAACTCCCTCTGTAACTCCCTCTGGTATATTAATAGAAACAGTTTCTTCTCTAGTAATTAATCCTTGTGCATCTGATCCATTTGGTTTACTGCTAATAATTTCTCCTGCTCCAGAACACGTATTACAGGTAGTTGCAGTTTGCATTCTTCCCAATATGGTATTAGTTACTCGCATTTGCTGACCAGAACCATTACAAGTTGGACAAGTTTTATAAGTAACTCCTTCAGCTTTAACCTTACGTCTAACTTTTACTTTTTTCTCCACCCCTGTAGCTATCTCTTCTAAGGTAAGCTTTACACGAATTCGCATATTGCTTCCTTTAACTCTTGCTTGACGTTGGCGTCCTCCACCACCAAAACCACCAAAGCCACCTCCGCCGCCGAAGATATCTCCAAACTGACTAAATATGTCATCCATATTCATTCCTGAACCTCCAAAACCGCCACCGCCTTGAGGACCTTCAAATGCCTGGTGACCATACTGATCGTATCTTGCTTTTTTGTTTTCGTCACTTAAAACCTCATAAGCTTCTGCTGCTTTTTTAAAGTTCTCTTCAGCCGTTCTATCATCTGGATTTTTGTCTGGATGATATTTAATGGCCATTTTTCTATAACCTTTTTTTATCTCTGCCTGAGTAGCTGACTTTGAAAGTCCTAATATTTCGTAAAAATCTTGTTTTGCCATTTTTATTATTGAAGAATTAAAAATCTTAAGTTATTAATTCGTAATTAATAATTTTTTTTACTGTCCGATAACCACTTTTGGGTAACGAATAATTTTGTCTCCTAACTTATAACCTGTTTCTACACAATCTATCACTTTTCCTTTTAAGTCGTCAGATGGAGCAGGTATTTGTGTAATTGCTTCATGGAACTCAGCATCAAAAACGTCACCAGATTTAGTTTCTATTTTTGACAATCCCTTTAATTCTAGTGTATTGTATAACTTTTGATAAATTAATAAAACACCTTTTCTTAATTCTTCTGCCTCCTTGTCTTCTTCAATATGTGTCAGCGCACGCTCAAAATCATCAATAATTGGCAGTAAAGATGTCATTAGTTCTTGTCCAGCAGTTTTGAATAATTCTATTCTTTCTCTAGATGTTCTTTTTTTATAGTTTTCGAACTCAGCAAATAAACGTAAAAACTTATCTTTTTCTGCTTGAATTAACTCTTCGGCCGTAGGTTCCTCTTTTACAACTTCAGGATTAACCTCTTGATTTTCTTCTGTTTGAACCGTTTCTTGTTCATTGATTAATTCCTCTTCCTTAATCTTATCTTTTGTACTCATTTGTTTAATTACCTTTAAATATTATATATTATTTTGCAAAAACGTTGCCAACAAAAAAATAGTGTCAATCTGACACTATTTTTTTGTTTTTAATATTTTTTCATGTCTCAGTTTTAGCTAGACTCAATTACAAATATATTTACTTATTTGAAGCAGCAACACGTGTTAACTTCCTTGATATTCTTGTTATTTTATTTCTCAAACACTTTTTTCTTAGTTTATCTTTCCTCGTCGAAACCTTAATTTAATTTTCTATTCTTTCAATTTTCGCTCCAATAGATTTTAGACGAGCTTCAATATTTTCATAACCCCTATCTATTTGTTCTATGTTGTTAATAATACTTGTACCTGTTGCAGATAACGCTGCTATTAACAAAGAAATTCCAGCTCTAATGTCAGGAGAAGTCATTTTGGTGGCTTTTAATGAGCTTTCAAAATTCATTCCAATGACTGTAGCTCTGTGAGGATCACATAAAATAACTTTTGCTCCCATATCTATCAATTTATCAACAAAAAACAAACGACTTTCAAACATTTTTTGATGTATTAAAACAGTTCCTTTTGCTTGTGTAGCAATTACCAAAATAATACTCAATAAATCAGGTGTAAAACCGGGCCAAGGAGCATCTGCAACTGTTAAAACAGAACCATCTATGTAGTTCTGAATTTCGTAAGACTCTTGCACAGGAATATAAATATCATCTCCTCTATTCTCTAATTGAATTCCTAATTTTCTAAACACATTTGGAATTTGTCCAAGGTTTTCCCAACTAACATTTTTAATTGTTAACTCTGATCGTGTCATAACTGCAACACCAATCCAAGAGCCAATTTCAATCATATCTGGTAAAACAGTATGCTCACAACCCAAAAGAGAATCTACTCCCTCAATAATTAATAAGTTAGAACCAACTCCTGATATTTTTGCCCCCATAGAATTCAACATTTTACTTAATTGTTGGATGTAAGGTTCACAAGCTGCATTGTAAATTTTTGTAGTTCCTTTTGCTAACACGGAGGCCATTAAAATATTTGCAGTTCCTGTTACAGAGGCCTCATCCAATAACATATCTACTCCATATAATTCATGGGCTTCTACTCCATAAAAATGTTCTTCTTCATTATATCTAAACTTTGCGCCTAATCTAATAAAACCCTCAAAATGCGTATCCAAACGCCTGCGACCTATTTTATCGCCACCAGGACGCGGAATGTATCCTTTTCCAAACCGAGCTAAAAGTGGCCCAACAATCATAATTGAACCGCGTAAAGAACTTCCATCTCTTTTAAAATTTTCTGATTCTAAATAATCAAGATTAATTTCATCTGCTTGAAACGAGTATGACTTTTTATTTAATTTCTCAACCTTTACGCCTAACTCTCCAAGAATAAAAATTAATTTATTTACATCAATAATATCAGGAACATTATTTATCACAACTCTTTCAGGTGTCAGCAAAACTGCACAAAGTATTTGTAAAACCTCGTTTTTTGCTCCTTGTGGCGTAATTGTTCCGTTTAATTTATGTCCGCCTTCAATTTTAAATGATGCCATAGATTAATATCTTTTTCTGCCTTTATTTTGATTATTATGATGTGATTTCTTGTAGTTGCTTTTAGAGGTATTTTGACCTTGACCTTGTGTACGTGATTTTCTTAATAGATTTTTACTATCAGAGAGTGCTTCTTCTGTTTCTCTAAAATCTATTTTCTTATCAGATAAATCATACAAATGCTTAAAAATAACTGCATCATCAACTGTATCTTTATTCCAATTTAAATAACACTTTTTCATGTGATTTGCAATGGTAAATACCAATGCTTCTTTTTTATCACCATCTTCCCAACTCAAAGCAATATCTATCATTGTCTGAATATTATTACCGTAATAACGATATCTTGATGCCGATTTTGGATAAGCCAATCCCTCAGGTTTCTCTTGTAATTCTTCTTTTGAAGGCTTAGGATAAGGAGATTCTACATCTAGTTTAAAGTCTGACATTATATATAATTGATCCCAAAGTTTGTGTTTAAAATCTGGAACATCCCTTAAATGTGGCTGTAAATTACCCATTACATCTACAATAGCTTTTGCCATTTTATCCCGCTCATCTTTAGTTTCTAATGCCAAGCAATGGTCTACTAGTTTCTGAATATGTCTACCGTATTCCGGTATTATCATTAATGGTCTTTCCGAATTGTACTCTAAATCGAATGTCATTTATTTATTTTTGTGAAGTGTTCTGCATACCTATTTTTTTCATCATCTAAAATCAGAAAAAACACTAGAACTAACAGTTTATAATTTTGTAGCTATTTGTGGCTGCAAAGTAGTAATTTATTTTTAGTTTTATGACTGATTTTTAACCAATCACTTTTAATTTTGCAAATTGCAATAACAATTTCTTTTTTCCGATTGTACCAAATTTAATTTCTGCTTTTTTATTTGGACCATTTCCCTCTAAAGCAATTACTTCTCCCATACCAAATCTATTGTGTTCAATGATGTTACCAATAGCAATATTGGTATCAAACAAATTCGCCTTTGTAGTTGCTTGGGATACTTTCTTTAAATTTTTAGGGATAATAATTTCTTTTTTCTTCACGAGATCACGCTCAGCTTTTTTGCGTTGAATAGGTTTTTGAAAGCGAATTCCTTTTGGTACATCATCAAAAATACTTTTATCAAGAAAATTATTTATGGTTGGGTTTGTTGATTTAGGGGTGATATAATTTAAATACTTGTCATCTATTTCCTCTAAAAATCTACTTGGCTCTGCATCTACCAATTTACCCCATCTGTAGCGTGTTTGTGCATATGATAAATAAGCAACTTTTTCCGCTCTTGTTATTGCTACATAAAATAATCTACGTTCTTCTTCTAGCTCACTTCTTGTACTCATACTCATTGCTGAAGGAAATAAGTTTTCTTCTAAACCAACAATATAAACATACCTGTATTCTAATCCTTTAGATTGATGTATTGTCATTAAAGATACACTTGGCTTGCCGTCATCTTTTTTAGTATCAAAATCTGTTGCTAACGCAACATCCTCTAAAAACGAAGTTAACGAAGCATCCTCACCTTCTTCAATCTTATCTGTAATAAAATCTTTAATTCCGTTAAGTAATTCTTGAACATTTTCGACCTTACTCACCGCTTCTGGAGTTCCGTCTTTTTCTAAATCTTTAATTAATTGAGTCTTTTTAACAACTATTTCTGCTATTTCAAAAGCATTTTTCGTTTGTGCTTCTATTTGTAAACTTTGCACCATTGTCAAAAAATTCTGAAGCTTATTTTTTGTTCCAGAATTTATTTTTAAATCAATTTTGTCAATATATCTCAATATCTCAAAAATAGATCTTTTATAGTGATTTGCAGCGATTGTCAACTTATCAATAGTTGTTGCTCCAATACCTCGAGCCGGGTAATTTATAATTCTTTTTAAAGCCTCCTCATCATTTGGATTAATCAAAATGCGTAAGTAAGACAAAATATCTTTAATTTCTTTTCTTTGATAAAAAGACATTCCGCCATAAATTTTATAGACTATCCCTTTTTTACGCAAGGAATCTTCGATAGCTCTAGATTGCGAATTTGTTCTGTACAATACACAAAAATCATCAGATGTTAATTGATGATTCATTTGATTCTCCCAAATAGATTGTGCTACAAACCTACCTTCTTCTCCATCGGAAATTGTGCGCATTACATTTATTGGCTCCCCAGCATCATTAGAAGTCCAAACTTCTTTATCTAACTTAGTTTTATTTTTTTCAATTACAGAATTTGCTGCATTTACAATATTACTTGTTGAACGATAATTTTGTTCTAATTTAAACGTTTTTACGTCAGGATAATCTTTCTGAAAGTTTAAAATATTTTTAATATTTGCCCCCCTGAAACTATAAATACTTTGAGAATCATCACCAACCACACAAATATTTCCAAATTTATCTGCTAGAGCTCTGACAATTATATATTGTGAATGGTTCGTATCTTGATACTCATCAACCATAATATATCTAAAACGATCTTGATATTTTGCTAAAACCTCAGGAAAACGAGCCAGTAACTCATTAGTTCTTAACAACAAATCATCAAAATCCATTGCTCCTGATTTAAAACATCTCTCAACATACATTTTATAAATATCCCCTACTTTTGGTCTACTTGCTTCGGTATCTTGTTTCAAATATTCAGGGTTATTTCTGTAAGCCTTTACAGTTATCAAACTGTTTTTAAAAGAAGAAATTCTACCCAAGACCTGCTTTGGTTTATAGCGATCTTTGTCTAAATTCATTTCTTTAATTATTGAAGATATCAGACGAACTGAATCTTGTGAATCGTAAATTGTAAAATTGGTTGGAAAACCTAATTTATCTGCTTCTGATCGTAAAATTCTTGCAAAAACGGAATGAAAAGTTCCCATCCATAAATTTTTTGATTCACTATTACCAACAACACCAGCAATCCTAGCCTTCATTTCTTTTGCTGCTTTGTTCGTAAATGTAAGTGATAGAATATTGAAGGCATCTATTCCTTGCTGCATTAAATGGGCAATCCTATATGTTAATACGCGTGTTTTACCCGAGCCAGCTCCTGCAATAATTATCATCGGTCCATCTTTTTGCAAGACAGCTCGCTTTTGTGCATCGTTTAAAGAATCTAAATATGTATTCAAAAGTTTATTTTAAATGAATTTATAAATGTGAAATTAAGAAATCTATGCGTTGTTAAGAGTTGGTTATCATTTTTTTTATTCACAAATTTTTCACTTTAAAAAAGTACATTTGCAATAAGAAAAGTGAGTTATGGAATATAAAATTTTAGAAAGTATTGGATATACTTTACCTGCAGCAATAACAGGTTTAGTTACCTACTATATGTTTAACGGATTTGTAAAACAACAGAATTCTGAAAAAAGTTTAGAACTTTTAGCACAGAAAAAGAGAGAATCTCTGCCTATAAAGCTGCAAGCTTATGAACGGATGTTATTGTTTTGTGAGCGTATTACACCCTCTAAAATGTTAGTTAGAGTTAAACCTCTTTCAGATAACACACATGAATATTTACAATTATTAATTGCAAGTTTAGAGCAAGAATTTGAACACAATTTAGTACAACAAATTTATATTTCTGATGATTCTTGGACGGCTATTTTAGCTACTAAAAATACTATTATAAACAAATTAAAACAGCTTTCAGAAACATCTAATTCCGCGAACGAATTAAGAGAAAACGTTATTATATTTTATTCCAAATCGTTACCACCAACAGATACTGCTATATCATTTATTAAAAATGATGTGAAAAATTTATTATAATTAAAAAAGCTCTCTTTTTTATAGAGAAGGCTTTTCTATTGCAAACTAAGTTATAATAATGTTGAGAAAATTTATAATTTAATTAATTAAAATAAACTTTACTAGGTATTAAACCAACAGTGAATTCTTTTAATTGATCACCTGTAGCTTTATCAAAAATGGTTAAAGTTCCGTTTGATACATAATCTTTAACATCTGTTACATAAATTTCACCATCATTTACAGACATTGCACTAATAGTTGTAGAAATAATTGGTGAAATAGGTATTTCTGTAGCACTTTCACTCATTGTATAAATATCTGATGATGTTGATAAATAAATAGTCGTATCACTTAAAACTAAATTATTAGGATGAAATCCGGCAACATAATCTAATGTTGTACTAACTGTATTCGAACTTGTATTTACGGTAACTAAACTACCTAAAAGCTCTGGAGTACTCCATTTACTACCTTCACAAGAAACTAATAAATTTCCACTATTATCAATTATCATTTCATCAGGAACATTACCCACATTAATTGCAGATATTAAAGTATCTGTAGATGTATCTATTACAGAAACTGTATTACCAGAACCCCACCCACCTTTATGAGAAACATACAAGGTATTACCATTTGCAACAACTTGTTCAGGACCTTCAGCTACAGAAATTGTAGTAGAAATAATGTTAGAGGCTAAATCGATAACTGCAATATAATCATCAGTGGTATCTATACCTTCTCCCCAATTTGTAACATAACCTTTTCCGTTAGCAAAGGCAATATATCTTGGGTTACTTAAACCATCTGTAATCTCTGTAATTTTTTCCATGGTATATCTATCAGCCATAGAAATTTTATTACCAACATTTGCTATTAAATACGCATCATCTCCATTAAAACCAATGGATTGTAAAACTGTTCCTATGTTTTCTCCGTTTACATTACTATAAATACTAGATTCCTCTGTTAAGTAATCATCAGAAATATAATCTACAGTTCCTGTTCCTCCAGAGAAAGCACCTTCATTGGTTATTAAAATGCCGTTCTCGTAATCTCCTTTGGGTAAATCTATATCATTATTATTATTACAAGACGTGAATAAAACTCCTGATAAAGCCACTAAAAAAATTGTTTTTATGATATTCATTGTTTAAAAATTTAAAATTGTTGTTATTTGAAAATTGATTCCAGGCATTGGCCTACTTAAAGCACTTTGATAATAAGAATTGTAAATATTATTGATCTTAAAACCAACATTTGGTTTGTTTTTTATGTTTGAAAATTGAAAATTAAAGCCTAAATTAGAAACGGAGTAAGCCGGAATTGTATCCACTAAAAAATAAACTTCATCATTCATTAACATTTGATAATACACGTTAAAATTGACGTATTTATAGTCAAAAAGAAAATTTGCACGATTTTTTGGCACATAAATCAACTGTGTATCTGTTTCTAAATCTTTTGCACTGACATAAGAATAATTTGCGTTAATTTCTAGATAGTGATTTTTAAAAGACGTTTTATAATTCGAAGAAAACTCTAATCCTACATTTTTAGTATTACTTATATTTTGCGGACTCCAAAATCCAAAATCATTAGGTGTCCACTGAATTAAATTGGTCGATTTTATGTAAAATCCATTCAATTGAAAATTAAAATTCTTAAAATTAATTGCATTTCCTAATTCAAATTGATAAGAATTTTCTAATTCTAAATCAGGATTTCCACCTGGATTCCAATATAAATCATTAAAAGTTGGTGTTCTAAAATTCTTAGAAGTATTAAATGATAAAGTATAATTTTCATTGACTTCCTGCTCAATTCCCAGAGAGTACAAGAAAGGAGAATTGATTTCTTTTTGCCACTCTTTTCTAAATTGTACAACATAACTTAAACGATTTGTTAGTTGTTGATTTAAAGAAAGTACAGCTGAAAATATATTTCTTTCATGAGTTAAAAAACTAGTTCCTTCTGCCTTTGCAGACTCAAAACCTAAAATTCCATTCACCTCAATTTTTCTAGAAAAACGATTGTTATAATCTATTTGTACTATCTTTCTTTTTGTGCTTCCTACAGAAAAATAATCTAATTTTTCTTTGTTATCGTAATATTTAAATTCATCAAAAAGGTAAGAGACTCTTGAAGTAATAATTTCTTTTGATGAAAAAAAATGATTCCATTCTATCAAGTTTTTCAGACTGATATCTTTATAAGTATCATTTGAAGGTGCATTTAAAGTTCTAGACAAATCTCTTTGAGCTAAAAAATTATTACTGTATAATTTTAATTGATTTTTAGCATTAATTTTATATCCATAATTTACATCAAAATTATAATTATAAAAAGCTCCGTTTTCGTTTGATAAACTAGAATTTAAATATTTATAATCGTTGTCCGAAGCATTGTAACCTAAACCAATATTAAGATAAATTTTATCTGTAGATTTCACAAAATCATAATTAACATGTTGCGTATTAAAACTACCATGTTTTAAAACAATACTATTTTTCTGAGATTTTTTAAAAGTAATTTCGTTATTTAAATTTACTGATCCGCCAATTGCACCACTACCAAATAACACACTTCCACCTCCGCTTCTAACCGCAATATTATTATAAGAATTGACAGAAACAATATTAAAATCTGTTTGTCCGTTTAATTGAGAGTTGATATTTATTCCGTTCCAAATAACTGCTGTTTGCGAAGCATTTGTTCCTCTAAAAGAAGGAGAAGAAACCATTCCTAATCCATTTTCTTTAAAATAAATAAAAGAATTAAACCTTAAAACATCTGTTAACGAATGGATGTTTTTGTTTGCTAAACTATCAGATATTAAAATACTGCTGTAACCCTTAGAAAAATCTCTCACCTTTACAATGGACATTGAAAAAGCATCTAGCTCAAGGGTAATAGTATCTTTTTGAGCCTGTAATTTACAAACTACAAAAAACCAGCAAACAATAAATAATACCTGTTTTAACTTCATATTTTATCAAATCTTTATCCCGAAGATTAAATTAAAATTATGATAAGGGCAGGTCTCCTGACTTGTCTTAATGTTATTCACCTTCCCAACGTTTAATTGTCAGTGGCATAAGAAATAATAACATCCTCTAAAGAGGTATTGAATTAAATTCAATAATAAACTTACAGTTGCGGGTACAGTTCTAGATTTTAACTAGATTCCCTTTTAATTTGATGTAAAATAATTTCTACATCAAAACCAAAATCAGTACAAATGTAGTTTATAAATTGTGAATACAAAACAATTTTGTAATCTTGTAATAAAATTATCGTTGATGAAAAAACATTTTTATTTTACCTTATTAACTTTACTTTTTTTATGTAATTTTTCTTGTAAGAAAGAAGTTCTAAATGTCGATAAAAACACTCGACCGATAAGTGCTATTAAATACGCCAAAGGGTTTGACATCATTAATGATAACGGTGTAAAAAAACTAATAATCAAAGCTGCTTATCAGAATTCTGATAAAGTTTTTGAGTATGAAATTTACAATAAAAACTCTATCAAGAAAAATAAACACCGAAACATCAACATTCCAATAAAAAAAATAGTGGTAACCTCAACAACACATATTCCCATGGTTGAGTTATTAAATGAGGAAAAATCAATCATTGGTTTTCCATATTCTAAATATATATCTTCAGAAAAAACAAGAGCTTTAATTGATAAAGGAAATATTACAGAAATTGGAAAAGAAAGTTCTTTAAATACAGAAATCTTGTTGGACTTACAACCAGAATTGGTTGTTGGTTATAGTGTTTCATCATCAGACAAATCTTTAAGTACAATTGAAAAAGCAGGAATTAATGTAATATATAACGGAGATTGGTTAGAAGAAACTCCATTGGGAAGAGCAGAATGGATTAAGTTTTTTGGGATTTTGTTTGATAAAGAAAAAAAAGCTGACAGTATTTTTAATGTAATTGAGAAAAACTATTTAGACGCTAAAAAAATTGCTTTAAATGCACCAAAAAGACCAAGTGTTTTATCTGGCGCAATTATGTCTAAAGATATTTGGAATTTGCCTGCAGGTGAAAGTTTTGTTGCTCAATTTTTAAAAGACGCTAACCTTAATTACTTATGGAAATATTCTAAAGGAAAAGGAAGTTTGTCTTTAAGTTTTGAAAGTGTTTTTGACAAAGCTAAAAATGCTAATTTTTGGTTTACCCCAGGATACTTTTCATCAAAAGAAGAATTACTACAAAGCAATCAAATCTATACTCAATTTGATGCTTTTAAGAATGACCAAATTTATACTCCCATTAATAAAAAAGGAAGAACTGGAGGAGTTATTTATTATGAACTAGCCTCTACAAGACCCGATTTAGTTTTAAAAGATATTATTAAAATTACGAACCCAGACCTGCTAGCTGATTACAAGTTCACTTTCTTTGAAAAAATGAAATAAACTTATATTGTAAATAACCGAAATATGGTTTACCGTATTATAATACAAAACACAACCTTTATAATATTCTCTTCCATAGATTTCTAAAGCATCAAATAAATAAGAAGAAAAATTAGTATCTAAAAAAATATAATTTACATTTTAATATTTGTCTCATAAAAAAGCAACTTAAGTAGGATTCTTTTTAAATTCGCTTTCTTTCATGCTTTTAATTATTTTTTTAGAATAACTTCGTTTGATTTTCATCATCCCTTTTCTTCTCTTCTGCCTTCTTTTTTGCTAAAGCTTTTTGCAATGCAATATTAGCTTTTTCTTCAGCAGAAAGATCTTCTAAAATAGGCTCAATATTTTCTATCAAAGGAATATCTAAAGGTATTTTTTCTACTATAATTTCTTCATCTACAACTTCAATTTCTTCAGTATTTTCCTGTAGACACTCTTCAAAAGGTAAAGATTCTAATAAATTAACTTGTTTTATTTTATCTTTAGTTAGTTGATTTCCTTGCGCTTTAATTCCTTTAACAGAAATAAATTCCTCAAAATTAATCTCTTGATTTTCTTGATTCCTCTTTGAAAATTGAATTTCAGCAATAGGTCTATAATCTGTTGCTACAATCTCTAATTGTGATTTTAGATGGTCAGAAATGAAAACCTCATCTTTATCTGTAACTTCTATTAAGAAACGTTTTACATAATAGCGCTCTTTTTCTCCATCAAAATAAATAGCAGAAATAGGTTTATTAGGTTTCCATTTTTCTAACACAATCATATCATCTTCAAAATGCATTGCTAAATCTGGTTTTACTGCTTTAGCTTTTGCAGATTGTGTGATAATCAATAATTTATCCTCTGCCCTAAACTCTCCTAACAACTCACCTCTTCCGTCAACATTTAAGCGTTGCACAGCATCATCGAACCAAATTTTACGAGGTTTTAAAGTAGAAACTCCCTCAGATTTAAAATCTACAGATTTAATTGTATGCTTGCTTATTAAATTTCCTCTTACAGCTCTACCTTTAACTGTTAAATCTGCGAAATCAATATCCCATTTCAATTTTTTAACACTACCAACTGAACGTAAGTTTATAGTTACAACTTCTGCTTCTCCATTCAAATTTGCTGTAAAATATAAAACTTTCGAACTTTTATTTCCGTTTGTTAAATCGTATTCTTTGTCTCTAGTTACAGAAGTAACATTAAACCTCTTCATGTAAGAAGGGCCTTTTACACCATCCTTGTACATAAAATTATAAACCGTTCTTTTATCCTTCTTTTTAAAGACAGCAACATGAATTATATCTTTACCTACAAACGTTTTAGCACCAATTTTTGTTACGGTCATTACACCATCTCTTCTGAATACAATAATATCATCAATATCAGAACAATCTGTCACAAACTCATCTCTTTTTAAGGACGTGCCTATAAAACCTTCTGCTCTATTTACATAAAGTTTTGAATTATTCATTGCAACTTTTGAAGCTACAATGTCATCAAAAACTCTAATCTCTGTTTTACGTTCTTTTCCTTTTCCATAGGTTGCTTTTAAGCGTTTAAAATAATCAATGGCATACTCTATTAAATGCGATAAATAATCTTTTACAACATCTATTTTATCTTCTAAATCTGCTATAAATTGTTTCGCTTTCTCTATATCAAATTTTGATATTTTTTTAATTCTAATTTCTGTTAAACGTGTAATATCATCAACAGTAATTGCCCTTTTTAAATGTTTTATATGTGGTTTTAAACCTTTATCAATTGCTTCAATTACACCATCCCACGTTTCTTCCTCCTCAATATCTCGATAAACTCTATTTTCAATAAAAATTCTTTCTAAAGATGAAAAATGCCATTGTTCTTCTAATTCGTTTAACTGAATTTCTAATTCTTGCTTCAACAAATCAACCGTTAAGTCTGTTGAATGTTTTAGCATTTCGGAAACGCCTATAAAAACGGGCTTATTATCTTCTATAGTACAAGACAAAGGAGAAATAGATATTTCACAATTTGTAAAAGCATATAAGGCGTCTATAGATTTATCAGGCGAAACATTTGGTGGTAAATGCACTAATATTTCTACTTCTGCAGCAGTATTATCTTCAATTTTCTTTATCTTGATCTTACCTTTATCGTTCGCTTTTAAAATACTATCTATTAATGTCGTTGTTGTTGTAGAAAAGGGAATTTCAGAAATAACCAATGTTTTTTTATCTAGTTGGGCAATTTTAGCACGAACACGTACCTTTCCTCCTCGAACTCCATCGTTATAATTAGTAACGTCTGCAATTCCGCCAGTTAAAAAATCAGGTAATATTTTATAACTTCTTCCTTTTAGATATTTAATAGAAGCGTCAATAAGTTCAATGAAATTATGAGGCAATACTTTTGTTGATAAACCAACTGCAATTCCCTCAACTCCTTGCACCAATAGTAAAGGAAATTTTACAGGTAAATCAATTGGTTCTTTTCTTCGTCCATCATAAGACATTTTCCAATCCGTAGTTTTTGGATTAAAAACAACATCTAAGGCAAATTTTGATAAACGTGCCTCTATATAACGGGAAGCCGCTGCGCGATCTCCTGTTAAGATGTTACCCCAATTTCCTTGCATATCAATCAGTAATTCTTTCTGACCAATTTGCACCATAGCATCAGCTATAGAGGCATCACCATGTGGATGATATTGCATTGTATGACCTACAATATTTGCTACCTTATTGTAACGGCCATCATCTAAATCTTTCATTGAATGCATTATTCTTCGCTGAACGGGTTTTAATCCGTCCTCAAGAGAAGGTACTGCTCTTTCTAAAATTACATAAGAAGCATAATCTAAAAACCACTCCTTGTACATCCCAGTAACTTTTGTAATGGTTTCCATAGAATCTGTCTGCTCAAGCTGAGCCTCAGATTGTTCGCCGGCTTTATTTAATTCTTCTTCGTGTTCGTTTTCGTTTATTTCTTCACTCATTCTTTTTAAACGTTTAATTGTTTAATCGTTTAACTTTATATCTGTTATTAGGAGCCTTAAAAAAAGTAAGGTTTATCTGTTTTAAAAAAATCCTTTCTCAATACCTCGCGTAAACTGATTTATTACACAACTTCATCTTCTATAGCATCTAACTCAACTTTTAAGTTTTCAATAATAAATTTCTGTCTATTTGGAGTATTTTTACCCATGTAAAACTCTAACATTTGTTCTATCGACATTTCTTTGTCTAGCATTACAGGATCTAAACGAATATCATCACCAATAAAATGCACGAATTCATTTGGCGAAATCTCACCCAAACCTTTAAAACGAGTTATTTCTGGTTTACCTCTTAACTTTTCTATAGCTATTCTTTTTTCTTCGTCAGAATAACAATAGAAAGTTTGTTTTTTATTTCGGACTCTAAACAACGGTGTTTCTAAAATATATAAATGCCCTTCTTTTATCAACTCTGGGAAAAATTGTAAGAAAAACGTAATTAACAGCAAACGGATGTGCATTCCGTCGACATCGGCATCAGTAGCGATTACAATATTGTTGTAGCGCAAATCTTGTAAACCGTCTTCAATATTTAAGGCTGCTTGTAAAAGATTAAACTCTTCATTTTCGTATACAATTTTCTTACTTAAACCATAAGAATTTAGTGGCTTACCTTTTAAACTAAAAACGGCTTGTGTATTAACATTTCTTGATTTGGTTATCGAACCAGAAGCTGAATCTCCCTCCGTTATAAATAAAGTAGATTCTAAATAGTTGTTTTTTTTGATATCCCCCAGATGTACTCTACAATCTCTTAATTTCTTATTATGTAAACTCGATTTCTTTGCTCTGTCTTTTGCTAATTTTCGAATACCAGAAAGTTCTTTCCGTTCTTTCTCTGCCTGAATAATTTTTCTAACAAGACTATCTGCAACATCGGGGTTTCTGTGCAGGTAATTATCAAGTTTTGTTTTTATAAAATCATTAATATATATTCTTACGGTTGGCAAATCCCCTCCCATTTCTGTTGAACCTAACTTTGTTTTTGTCTGACTTTCAAAAACGGGTTCCATTACTTTAATTGCGATTGCAGAAATAATAGATTTTCTAATATCCGAAGCTTCAAAGCTTTTGCCATAAAATTCACGAATCGTTTTTACAATAGATTCCCTAAATGCTGCTTGATGAGTTCCTCCCTGGGTTGTATGTTGCCCGTTTACAAAAGAATGGTATTCCTCTGAATATTGCGTTTTACTGTGGGTCATAGCAACTTCAATATCATTTCCTTTTAAATGGATTATTGGATACAACATATCGTCTTTATTGTTGTTGTCTTGCAATAAATCTTTTAATCCATTTTCTGAGAAGAATTTTTCGCCATTAAAAATAATGGTCAATCCAGGATTTAAATAGACATAGTATTTTAGCATTTTTGCTACATACTCATTTCTATACTTATAATTCTTAAAAATAGTTTCATCTGGAATGAAAGAAACTTTAGTTCCTTTTCTTCTTGATGACTCCTCCAAAAATTCTTGATTTTCTAAATTTCCTTGACTAAATTCTGCAGAAGCTGATTTGCCATCTCTTGAGGATTCTACTCTAAAAAATGACGAAAGTGCATTTACTGCTTTTGTACCAACTCCATTTAAACCTACAGACTTTTTAAACGCTTTAGAGTCATATTTACCTCCGGTATTCATTTTAGAAACCACATCAACTACTTTCCCAAGAGGTATTCCTCTACCGTAATCTCTAACAATAACTTTACTTCCTTGAATAGAAATTTCAATCGTTTTACCTGCTCCCATAACATATTCATCGATGGAATTATCTAAAACTTCTTTTAGTAAAATGTAAATTCCATCATCTGCAGAAGACCCATCGCCCAATTTACCAATGTACATTCCTGGACGCATTCTAATATGCTCTTTCCAATCTAAAGACCTTATATTATCTTCTGTATATTTTGTTTCTTGACTCATGAAATCTGATAGTATTATTAGGTTTGAAGCCTTGCTAAAATAATATTAAACAAGCAAAAACAAAATAGTAGTCATAATTAGTTATCAACATTATTTCAACGATTTTTTAAAAATGTTAATACGGAAAAATCACAAAAAAAAACAATATGTTGTATTTTTAAACATTTAATTGTTTGCCCAGCAAATTTGTTACTTTTGTTTTAAGTTAAAACAAAATAAATTGGAAAAATCACAACTTACAGCGTTATCAGCCAAATACGGAAGTCCCTTATATGTTTATGATACGGATAAAATAGAGTCACAATACAAGAGATTAACAGATGCTTTCAGTGGCGTTAAGAGTTTAAAGCTAAATTATGCTGTTAAAGCTCTTTCTAATATCAATATTTTAAATTTTTTTAAAAGTTTAGGTTCTGGATTAGACACTGTTTCATACCAAGAAGTTCAATTGTGCTTAACAACCGGTATTGCCCCACATGACATTATCTATACACCAAATGGAGTGTCTCTGACAGAAATTGAAGAAGTAGCTAAATTGGGAGTTCAAATTAATATTGATAACCTTTCAATATTAGAACAGTTTGGGCAGAAACATCCAAATATACCTGTTTGCGTTAGAATAAATCCACACATCATGGCGGGTGGTAATTCTAAAATTTCTGTTGGACATATAGACTCTAAATTCGGAATTTCAATTCACCAAGTACCGCATATTAAACGTGTTGTAGAAAACACAAGTATGAATATTAATGGAATCCACATGCACACAGGATCTGACATCTTAGATATTGATACTTTTTTACGGGCATCGGATATACTATTTGGTGTTGCTAAACAATTCAAAAATATCGATTTTATCGATTTTGGAAGTGGATTTAAAGTACCCTACAAAGAAGGCGATATCTCTACAGATATTGAACAGTTAGGTTTGCAGTTATCGGAGAGGTTTAACGAGTTTTGCACAGAATACGGCAAGGATATTACATTAATGTTTGAACCCGGTAAATTTTTGGTATCTGAAGCAGGGTCGTTTCTTGCAAAAGTAAATGTTGTTAAACAAACAACGTCAACGGTTTTTGCACACGTAGATTCAGGTTTTAACCACTTGGTAAGACCAATGATGTATGATTCTTATCATCATATTACAAACATATCTAATCCAACAGGAAGAGACCGCTATTATTCGGTTGTTGGTTACATTTGCGAAACAGATACGTTTGCATCTAATCGTAGAATTGCAGAAATTTCTGAAGAAGATATTTTATGTTTCCATAATGCTGGTGCCTATTGTTTTTCTATGGCTTCTAATTATAACTCACGTTATATACCTGCAGAAGTTATGGTGCATAAAGGAACAGATTATCTAATTAGAAAAAGACAAACAATTGAGGATATTTTACATAATCAAGTAGTTGTTGATTTACCTCAAAAAAAAGTATTAGAAAAGGTTTCAGAAAAAGAATTAACAGAAGCTTAAAAAAAATATGCACTCAACTTTAAACCACCAAAAATAATTTATTTTGGGTGGTTTTTTTTTTATTTTACCTGTAGATTTAAAATATATTAAAAAATGAAAATATGAGGTATTGGAAGTAATTACGATACTGATTTAAAAGATATAGAAGAAGAAAAGAAAAACAAAAAAGTAATACAGCTTTTATGATTCATGATTGTGCTGATATTATTGTTTTTATTTTTGAATATATGACATTGCAACCTGGAGATTTAATTTTTACTGGAATAACAGCCTTGGGCAAAGGAGATCATCTACAATGCTCTATTGCAATAAATTGCTAATAGATTTTAAAATGATATAATTTTTTTATGACAATCCGACTTTCTAAAACTGAGGACATTCCTGATATTATGATTATTATTGATGATGCTAAAACATATTTGGCCTCTCAAAATATCGATCAATGGCAAAATGGCTATCCAAATACTGAGCAGGTTAAAAATGATATTTTAAAAGATGAGAGTTATGTTGTCATAAATGACGAAAATCAAATTATAGCAACTTCCATGTTTACCACAAATTCAGAGCCAACTTACAAAATTATTGATGGAAATTGGATTATTGATGAATCTCATAAATATGGCGTTATCCACAGAATGGCAATCAAAAAAGAGTTCAGAAAATTTGGTCTAGCAACTTTTATGTTTCATGAATTTCACTCAATATTGTTAAAGAAAAATATAGAAAGCTTAAAGATTGATACACATGAAGACAATCTGGGAATGCAATCTTTAATTAAAAAATTAGGTTACAAATATTGTGGCGTAATTTACACAAGTTACAACGCTAAGAGATTGGCTTTTGAGAAAGTAATTTCTAAATAAATTAATATATAAAGTATATTTACCACCTCATAAATTCATTTTTATGAGGTTTCTTTTTTCTGATAAAATTCAAATAAAAAAATGCAATTACTTCAATATATAACTCAACAAACACAATTTCTAGAAAAATCTGTAGCAAATACAATTTCATTATTAAATGAAGACGCAACAATTCCTTTCATATCCAGATACAGAAAGGAAATGACAGGTAATTTAGATGAAGTTCAAATTGGAGAAATTGTTAAACTTAAAGAGCTTTTTGAGGCTATAGAAAAACGAAAAAAGACCATTTTAAAAGCATTAGAAGAGCGAAATGTTTTAACGGATGAATTAACTCAAAAAGTAAAGAATTGCAGGAATTTAACGGCTTTGGAGGATTTGTACTTACCTTTTAAAAAGAAGCGCAAAACTAAAGCAGAAACTGCACGTTTACATGGTTTAGAACCGTTGGCAAAAATGATTATGAGTCAGCGAGTAAATAACTTAAACCATACTTCATCTAAATATACATCCAAAGAGGTTGAAACCGCTGAAGAAGCTTTAGAAGGTGCTCGATTTATTATTGCAGAATGGATTAATGAAAGGACCGATATTAGAAATATGATTCGCCATCAACTTGGGCGTTTTGGTAGAATTTCATCAACAATTATTAAAACAAAAAAAGATGATGAAAAAGCACAAAAATTTAAAGATTATTTTGACTGGGAAGAATCTTTAAATAAAATTCAATCACATAGATTATTAGCCATTTTAAGAGCTGAAAAAGAAGGATTTGTTCGTATTAAAATTGATATTGATAAAGACAGAATAATTCAAAAAATGGAGGAAAGAATTATTCGCTCACAAAACGAATGTGTACCCCAAATAAAATTAACAATTCAAGATACTTTTAAACGTTTGTTATTTCCATCTTTATCGAGTGAAGCGCTATCTCTTGCAAAAGAAAAAGCAGATGAGTCAGCTATTAAGGTTTTTTCAAAAAATCTCAAGCAATTGCTCTTGGGTGCACCTTTAGGTGAAAAAAGAATTTTGGCAATCGATCCAGGATTTAGATCAGGTTGTAAAGTTGTATGCTTAAGCAAACAAGGTGAATTAGAGCATAATGAAACAATTTTTCCGCATGCACCACAAAATCAAACTATCGAGGCGATAAAAAAAATATGTTCTTTAGCTGAATCTTACAAAATTGAAGCTATCGCTATTGGAAACGGAACTGCATCAAGAGAAACGGAACAATTGGTGCAAAAAATTCAGTTTAAAAATAAAGTTGATGTTTTTGTGGTAAGTGAAGCTGGTGCTTCTATTTATTCGGCGTCTAAAATTGCGAGAGATGAATTCCCAAATTACGATGTTACCGTTCGTGGTTCGATTTCTATTGGAAGAAGATTGCAAGATCCTTTAGCTGAATTGGTGAAAATTGATGCAAAATCTATTGGTGTTGGGCAATATCAGCATGATGTGGATCAAACAAAACTCAAAAAATCTTTAGATACCAGCGTAGAAAGTTGTGTAAATACTATTGGTGTAAATATAAATACGGCTAGTAAATCTTTGTTGAGTTATGTTTCTGGAATTGGACCAAAATTAGCAGAAAACATAGTAAATTATAGAAACGAAAATGGTTCTTTCACATCAATAAGCACTATTAAAAAGGTGCCTCGTTTGGGTGGAAAAGCATATGAACAAGCTGCAGGTTTTTTACGAATTAAAAATGGCAAAAACCCATTAGACGATTCTGGAGTTCACCCTGAAAGTTATGCTTTGGTTAACAAAATAGCCAAAGACAATAAAAAAAAGATTACTGAATTTATTGGAAATTCTTTACTAATTCAGGAAATAAATCTAAAAAAATATATCACAGAAACTATTGGTCTACCTACTTTAGAGGGCATTGTTAAAGAATTAGAAAAACCAGGTTTAGATCCGAGAGAAAAAGCAAAAGTATTTTCTTTTGATAAAAACATAAAAACAATTTCCGATTTAAGAGTTGGTCAAATTTTACCCGGAATTGTAAATAATATCACCAATTTTGGCTGTTTTGTTGATATCGGAATAAAAGAAAGTGGATTGATTCATGTTTCTAATTTATCAGATACTTTTGTAAAAGATGTAAACGCCATTGTTACTTTGCAACAACAAATTATTGTAAAAGTTCTAGAAGTTGATATTGTTAGAAAACGAATTCAATTGGCTTTGAAATAAGAGAATTAAAGATTCTTGTTTTATCATTTAATTTTAGTCCAAAATAGCCTCAACAAAAACAAGTTTGACAAAACTGAATTTTAGAGTTTTGAAAAAATTAGATTTTACAATGATTTACTATGTTCAAGATTTTTAAACATTATGGTTTTACTTTTCACATATTTTTACTTATAATTTTCTTACTTTCGAATTCATAAAAAATAATTAATGAAAGTCTGTATTGCCGAAAAACCGAGTGTAGCAAGAGAAATTGCTAGTATTCTGGGAGCCAACACAAAACGTGATGGTTTTTACGAGGGAAACGGATATGCAGTTACTTATACATTTGGACATTTATGCACACTGTTAGAACCTAAAGATTATAAATCACATTGGAAAAGTTGGGATTTAAACAACTTACCAATGTTACCAGAACGTTTTGACACGAAAGTTACTGGTGATGCAGGAATTAAAAAACAATTTAATATTGTAAAATCTTTATTCGAAAAAGCTGACGTCATTATCAACTGTGGTGATGCGGGAACAGAAGGAGAACTTATTCAGCGTTGGGTAATTAACCAATGTAATTACAAAGGTGAAGTGCAACGTTTATGGATTTCATCACTTACTGAGGAAGCCATAAAAGAAGGTTTTAAAAATTTAAAACCAGCTAAACAATACGATAACTTATATTACGCGGGATTCTCTCGAGCAATTGGAGATTGGCTTTTAGGATTAAATGCTACACGTTTATATACTGTAAAATATGGTGGTTTTAAACAAGTTTTATCCGTTGGTAGAGTGCAAACCCCTACCCTTGCAATGTTGGTTAATCGTTTTAAAGAAATTCAAGATTTTAAACCGCAACCATACTGGGAATTACAAACAAAATACAGAAATACGCTATTTAATTATGAAGATGGGCGCTTTTTAAAACAAGAAGATGGTCAAGTTTTAGCCAATAAGGTAAAGGAATCTGATTTTGAGATTGTTTCTGTTATCAAAAAAAAGGGAAAGGAATACGCTCCAAAACTATTTGATTTAACAGGTTTACAAGTCTATTGCAATAATAAATTTGGATTTTCTGCAGATGAAACTTTAAAAATTGTCCAGAAATTATATGAAATGAAAGTAGTCACTTACCCCAGAGTAGATACTACTTTTTTACCAAATGATTTGTATCCAAAAATACATGGAATTTTATCAAAACTAACAAATTATAGCGATGTTATACAATCTCTTTTAGGAAACAAAATAAAAAAAACCAAACGTATTTTTGATGATAAAAAAGTAACCGATCACCACGCTATTATTCCAACAGGAATTCAAGGAAACTTACAATACAATCAGCAACAAGTATATGACATTATTACACGTAGGTTTATTGGTAATTTTTATCCAGATTCTGATGTATCAAATACTTCTGTAATTGGTCAAGCTAGTGAAGTACCTTTTAAAACAACTGGTAAAGAAATAATTAACAAAGGCTGGCGTGTTGTTTTTGAAACAGAAGAAAGCAAGATTAAAAAGGAATTAAATCAACAGTTAACATTACCTTCTTTTGTAAAAGGTGAAAAAGGACCTCATGAACCTTCGTTTTTAGAAAAGGAAACAAAACCACCTAGAAACTATACAGAAGCAAGTTTATTACGCGCCATGGAAACTGCCGGAAAGCAAGTAGATGATGATGATTTGCGGGAATTAATGAAAGAAAATGGCATTGGAAGACCGTCTACCAGAGCAAGTATTATTGAGACATTATTTCGAAGAAAATATATTGAGCGTAAAAAGAAATTAGTCTTACCAACCCAAACAGGTATTGATCTCATTAATATTATTGATAATGAATTGTTAAAATCTGCTGAATTAACCGGACGTTGGGAAAAACGTTTAAAAGAAATTGAAAGAGGAGAATTCAATGCAGGGACTTTTATCAATAATATGAAGAAAATGGTTGATGAATTGGTTTATGAGGTTAGATCTAATACTTCTAAAAAAAGAATTTCTTCAAACATCATTCCTAATAAAATTGAGCAATCTTTTAGCGAAAAAACTAAGCTGAAAAAAACTTTAGCTGGCAAAACCTGTCCGAAATGTAAAAAAGGCAAAATGATAAAAGGTTCTGCTGCTTATGGTTGTACTGAATATAAAAACAATTGCGATTTAAAAATTCCATTTGAAATTTACGGTAAGAAAGTTTCTGAAAATCAATTAATACGACTGATTTACAAAGGTTTCACAACCAATCTAAAAGGATTTAAAACAAAAAGTGGTAAAGTTGAAGGTTTAATCCGGTTTGATGAAAATTTTAATCTAAAAATAGAGCCAAAACAAACTGTCAAAGCGAATTTAGTTAAAAACCCTTCTGACAAAATTATATGTCCAAAATGTAAAAAAGGAACTATTTTAAAAGGTAAAACTGCTTATGGGTGCTCTAATTATAATAATGGATGTAATTTTGTTTTTACTTTTGAGAACATAAAAAAAATAGCAAATGGGAAACCATTGACAAAAGAATTGGTTCTTGATATAATCGCCAGATAAATTTAATACTTTATCATTTTGGTTAAAATAGCAACAGAAGCTTAAAAACTAATTCTTATAATCAAATTACTAGCTGATTTATAAAGAAAGTATTCGAATATATAAAAGATTTTTAGCAAAAAAGCTGTCAGTAAGTGTAATAAATAGCTATTGAAAAAATTAGTCAATCATATTCTTTAAATAAAAGTTCTCAACTTTTTCTCTTGCCCAAGGTGTTGTTCTTAAAAATTTTAAACTCGATTTATATGTCGGGTTATTTTTAAACGCATTTATATTTAAAGTATGGCCTAATTCCTCCCAACCATATTCTAGAAACAATTGCTCTAAAATCGTGGCTAATTTTATTCCGTGTAACGGGTTATTTGGTTGTTCTTTGCTCATTATTTTTACTTAAATGGTAACGAATTCAAATGTAATATTAATATTTTTTTTATTCGTTAATTTTTACAATTATTAGCGATTGTTTATTGTATATTTTTCAATAATTTAGCTGAAATTATAAGAAATACATAAATGAAAAACATTGCTTTAAATGACATTCACGTCGCCTTAGGTGCTAAGATGGTTCCGTTTGCGGGTTACAATATGCCTGTACAATATGAAGGAGTTACTGCAGAACATATTGCCGTTAGAGAAGCTGTTGGCGTTTTTGACGTCAGTCATATGGGAGAATTTTTGGTAGAAGGCGAAAATGCTTTGGCTTTAATACAAAAGATTACCTCTAATAACGCCTCTAATTTAGAAATTGGTGACGCACAATACAGTTGTTTTCCTAATGAAGATAACGGTATTGTAGATGATTTAATTTGTTATAGAGTTAAAGAAAATACTTATTTACTCGTTGTAAATGCTTCAAATATTAAGAAAGATTGGAATTGGGTATCGAAATTCAATAAAGGTTTTAACGCTAATCTAAGAGATGTATCTGAAGAATATTCTTTACTAGCCATTCAAGGGCCAAAAGCTGTTGAAGCAATGCAATCTTTATCTTCTTTAAATTTAGCTGAAATTCCTTTTTACAAATTTAAAATAGGTGATTTTGCAGGTATTGAAAATGTAATTATTTCTGCGACTGGATACACTGGTTCTGGCGGATTTGAAATTTACTGTAAAAATGAAGAAGCGACACAAATTTGGAACAAAGTTTTTGAAGCTGGTGCAGATTATGGGATAAAACCAATTGGTTTAGCCGCAAGAGATACACTTCGCTTAGAAATGGGCTATTGTCTATATGGTAATGATATTGATGAGACAACATCACCAATTGAGGCGGGTTTAAGTTGGATCACAAAATTTACGAAAGAGTTTGTAAATGCAGAGGCTTTGGCAAAAGAAAAAGAACACAAACCAGAGAGACGATTAATTGCCTTTGAATTGAATGAAAGAGGAGTTCCTAGACAAGGTTATGATATTGTTGATGAAAGCGGAAAAGTGATTGGTAATGTAACATCTGGCACAATGAGTCCTTGTTTACAGAAAGGAATTGGAATGGGTTATGTACCACAAGTATTCTCTAAATCTGGATCAAAAATTTATATTCAGGTCCGTAAAAAAGCGATTTCTGCCACTATTGTAAAATTGCCTTTTTACAAAGGATAAATTAAACACCATAAAATTTAAGATTTATAAAACGGTACATTCAAAACTTTGATTGTGCCGTTTTTAACATAAAATAAGGTATTTTTGCCCGCTAAATACTACATAAAATATAACTATGAATTGTTTATTAACCGGTGGATCCGGAATTGTTGGTAGCCACATTATTTTTGAATGGCTGCATAAGGCCATTGTTGAGAAAACAGTAAACCATCTCTATATCGTTTTAAGAGATAATGAAAAAACTGCAGAACAACGTTTATTAGCTATTTTACAAAATGAATCTCGTCCAATATTTTTAAATGCTTTTACTTTAGAAGCTTGTTTGGAAAAAATTACTGTAATTTCTAATGACTTATCTACGATTACAAAATCGACTTTAGAAAAATTTGATTTCGATACCATCATACATTGTGCAGGTTCTACAAATTTATCTAGTACAGACGATTCTAAAGAAAAGGTACACTCTCAAAATTACCTGGTTACAAAACAAATTTTAGAACATTTACCAGATGCTGTAAATCGTTTCTTATACATTAGCACAGCGTATTCTTTTGGTATACAAGATAAAAAAGTAGATGATTCTATTGAAAACTTTAAGGTTACCAATTTTAGAAATCCATACGAACAATCTAAATATGAGAGTGAATTTTATGTTAAAAAAACATGCAAGCTTAAAAATATTGATTTTCAGATATTAAGACCTAGTATTATTTGTGGTCGATTAATAGATAAACCTTTATATGAAACACCAAAATTTGATGTTTTCTATTCTTGGGCTATTTTTTTAGCGAAATACTCAACTAAATCTAAAGACCAATTTAGAATTTGGATAGACAAAGAAAGTGGTTTAAATATTGTGCCGGTAGATTTTGTTTCTAAAGCAATTTTACACGCTTTTTTAAACCCAACTATTAAGGAGCTAAATATTGTGAATCCTATGCAAATTTTACACAAAAATTATGTTGGTGATGTTTTAGACTCTTTTAACGTAAATTCATACAAATACGTAAATGAAAAGCCTGTAAATTTAAATACGTTTGAAAAACTTTATTACAAAACGATTGGAGATATTTTTGAAAATTATATTTCTATTCCTGATTTGCAATTTCAATCAGGTTTAATTTTAAAGCTTATAGAAAAGTTAAAATTAGATATAACTTTGGGAGTTCACGAAAATTTTATGAACTTAATTAATTTTGCAGTGGAAAAAAAATTTCGAAAAAGTTACTAATCAAAATAAAGAATTTTATAATCATTTAAAAATTGGATTCATTAACGCAAATTATTTTAGGTGCCGCAGTTGGCGAGGCTGTTCTCGGTAAAAAAATTGGTAATAAAGCAATGCTATATGGGGCAATTGCTGGCACAATTCCTGATTTAGACGTGCTTTCTGGTTTTTTTACGGACAAAGTTACAGCTCTAGAAATACACAGAGGTTTTACACATTCTATCCTATTCTCAGTGCTCTTTGCTCCTATTTTAGCGTTGATAGTTATTAAGTTTGAAAAACACAAAAACGTTAAGGATTGGTCTTGGCTTTTCTTTTGGACTTTTGTTACACATCCCATTTTAGACGCACAAACAACTTGGGGAACACAACTATTTTGGCCATTGGATATTCGATTGGCTTTCAAGAATGTTTTTGTTGTTGATCCTTTATATACAATTCCGTTTTTAATATTTTTACTGTTAGCAATTCGACAAAAAAAAGAGTACAAAAAAAGACGCTTCTATAACAATTTAGGAATCATTATTAGTAGTTCATATCTATTACTAACAATTGTTTTAAAAGGTATTTCATATAAGAAATTTATAAAGGAATTAGCAGAAAAAAATATTGTTTATACGGATATAAAAACAAAACCAACTCCTTTAAATACTGTTTTATGGACAGCAAATGTAGCAACAGAAAATACTTATTTAATGGGTCATTCTTCTTTTTTTGACACAAAACCAATAAATTTTTCCAGCTATCCTAAAAATCATCATTTATTAGGTGATTTGGTAAAGCACCCAAAAGTTAAAAGAATGATTGACATTTCTAAAGGTTGGTTCACTATTAATAAAAAAAATGATGTTTTGTATTTTAATGATTTACGATTTGGTACTTTAAGCCTAAAACCAAATGCTGAAAATTTTGTTTTTAAATACAAAATTGAACTGAATGCAGAAGGAACTCCTATTTTTAGAGAAGAGCCCAAAGAAAAAATCGATGCTAAAAAAATGTTATTAGAGCTTTGGATGAGAATTAAAGGGAATTAAAAAATAAAGTTATTTTAGCAGGAAATTAGCCTTTACTAATTATAGACATACTTTGTAAATTAATTAAATAATGCAAACAACGAAACTCAGCACTCAGAGTTTATTGCCACTCACCTGCTCAAGATCAGGAACTTGTTGTTTTGGGAAAGAAGTAATGCTAAATCCTTGGGAATTATTAAGTTTTAGTAGAGAAAAAAAAATTACCCCGATAGAATTCCGTGATTTGTATTGTGATTTTGGTGGTATTCGGCTAACTTTCAATGGAAAAGAAGATAAAAAAGGTCAAAAGTCTTGCAGCCAATATATTGATGATTTTGGATGCAGCGTTCACTCTGGTCGCCCGCTAGCTTGCAGATTATATCCTTTAGGACGTCAAATACAATCTAATAAAGCACATTATATTTTCGAAGGTAAACAATTTCCTTGTTTGACAGATTGTAATGAAGTTTTAGAATTACCAAAACTTAGCGTTGGTGATTATATAAAGGGACAAGGTGCTAGTCTATTTGAAACCGCGCAAGATGAATATTTAATTATAATGCAAAATATTTCTAATATCGCTTTTGAATTATTACTCGATTCTGGTTTAGCTGCCTCTGGTGATCAAAAAACATTGGCAAGCTGGAGAGAAATGGGAAACGAACTTCCTGATGTTTTGTCAAAAAGAATTGGTAACGAGTGGATAGACTGTTTAATGGTTCCTGAAATTATAGATGACTTAGATAACCCGGTTTTGTTTGCAAAACAGCACAATAATTTAATCCTTTTAAAAGCACAAGAACAATTTGGAAGCATACAAACTATTCCGGAACTTCAAGAAGCTTCTACTTTGTTAATGGGTTTAGCATTATATTTATCGAGAGCTATAGGAGCAGACACAAAGGGAATTTCTGAACTTTGGATAGAAACAGCAAAAAGCTATGGAGCTAAAGAATAGTTTTTAAATAGAATTATTTTTTATTCAATTTAAATGAAATTATTTTTTCTATTTTAATTTCTGAAATTATTTTGAGTAATAATTAATTTTAGTCGATCTTTTAAATCCTGACCAGCGTCATAAATCATTTGTTCGCTTGTTGGAAAAGGAACAGTACGAAGTCTAATTAAATCTAAAAACGACGATTCTAAAGCTCTTTTATCGCCTCTGTAATTTGCATAAATATGCTGAAAAATAAATTCACTCGCTATAGGATACGTTTCTATTGTTTGCCTTGAGTATAAATCGACATACTTTACTCGCCCTATTACCTTTGCTGACTTAAGTTGTGTAAATTGATATAATTCACAACGCACTCTAACCATTTTATCTATTTTAATTTTATTTCCTTCTTTATCTAAGACCTGATTTCCTTTATCATCTAAAAGATATGTAAAACCATCTTTCACCTCTTTTTCTCTAATAATTTCCTTTTCTCTTAATTGTTCTGGAGAAACTTGAATTTCTCTCAAGTTTAATTCTAAACCAAAATCGTATTTAATATTTAGATCTTTGTTACCATGATAAACAGTCCAAAAATCATTTAAACCATAGGTATCAAAATTTAATAAATCTTGCTGCAATCTTTTAGGAATCACTTTTTGTGTTTGATTTTTCATCGAAACAATCACAAAGTCCAAACCTCTGTTATGTGCAATAGTCATTAAATTACGAACATCTTTAAAGTTAGGATTTATCTTTTCTATATATTCCAAATCGTTATATGCAGTTCTATAATTTAATTTATTATTAGTATTAAAAATTATTTTTACCTTTCGATACAAATAATCTGATAATTTGTTTTTAGAAGCTATAATCTCATCATTATAATTACTAAACTTAAAATTAGCATTTCTACCTTTACTCAATATTGACAATGGCAGCAGTGGTTTTATCCTTTCTTGTCTATTTTTTAAATTTTGGTATAAGACAAATATATTCTCTAGATTTTCAGGATTTTGATCTTTTTTCAAATAAGAAATTCTCTCTAAATCTCTCAAAGTTGCCTTTACAAAAGCTTCTTCAAGCATTAAAACATATGGCTGATTTCCTTTTTTAGTTTTATTCCTTTTTAAGTTATTGATAGCAATATCAATTGCTCTCTCATAATTTCCGGTGCTTATAGCTTCTTGTGTGTTTTTTATTGAACTACAAGAAATAAGGACTAAAAAAGATAAAATAACAAGTAATTGTTTCTTCATAATAATTTGTTTCTATTTGTTTCGCAATATGTGTGCCAAAAATATCATTTTTAAAATTTAAAATTGAATTAAAATGATAACTTTTAGTCTGTAAATTAAGTAATATTGGGCAATAAATAATTTACGTTTTAGAATGATAAAATAGCACTTCTAATGATTACTCTTCTTTAATAAATATGGAAACTTCATTTTAAACTTGTTTAACCTTGGCAAAGAAACCGATTTTACATAACCGTTATTTGGATTTCTACGCTCAAAATCTTGATGGTATTCTTCCGCTTTATAAAACTTTTTAAGATTAGTCACTTCAGTTACAATGTTGTTATTAAAAACCTCTTTGTTTAATTTAGCTATGGTAGCATCAATAATTAACTTTTCTGCATCTGAATTATAAAAGGCAATAGATCTGTATTGTGAGCCATAATCAGGGTGTTGTCCGTTTTTTGTAGTTGGGTTGTGCGAACCAAAAAACACGGTCACTAGGGTTTTAAAAGAAACCTCTTTTGGATTATAATAGACCGCCACTGTTTCTGAATGCCCGGTTGTGCCTGTTCCAATTGTACTATATGTTGGGATTAAAGTGTGCCCACCCGCATAACCAGAAACAGCCTCTTCAACGCCATGTAAACTCTCAAAGATAGCCTCTACACACCAAAAACAGCCACTAGCAAAATATGCAACTTTGGTATTTTGTGTATTATTAAAAGTTTCCTTTGATTTTATTTCTTCTTTATTTGTAAAACCAAAACAGGATATTAAAAGAATTAATAAACTAAAAACGGCTGCAGAATTTAATATTTTCATGAATAAATAATTAGTTTTTTTTATAAAAAATTTGACTAAAAACAATATGTATCTTTCTAATAAAATTTTAAAAGTTTTTATAAAAAAATAAATTTCAATTAAAATTATAGTCACTGCAAAATACAACTATTTACAAGTTGTTTACAACTTTAGTGTTTTCTTATCAAACTGCCTTGTAAAAAAAGAAGCAGATACTTACTTTTGTTTAGGGATTTGTTATTTAAAACGAGCATATCACCCCAAGCGCAGTCGAAAGGTTATTTAAAATGCTTTACTGCGCTAAAACAAAAATTAATAGTAGACAATACAGATCAATAAATGGAGCATTTTATAGTTTCAGCGCGTAAATACCGCCCTCAAAATTTTGCGGATGTTATTGGGCAACAATCCATTACGAACACACTAGAAAAGGCTATAGAAAATAACCATTTGGCACAAGCATTGTTGTTTACAGGTCCGCGTGGAGTTGGTAAAACATCATGTGCAAGAATATTAGCGAAAAATATTAATCAGCAAGATGCAGAATTTTCTTCAGACGAAGATTTTGCTTTTAATATTTTTGAATTAGATGCTGCTTCTAATAATTCTGTTGATGATATCAGAAGTTTAACAGATCAAGTTCGTATTCCACCTCAAACCGGTAAATACAAAGTATATATTATTGATGAGGTACACATGTTATCGCAATCAGCTTTCAATGCTTTTTTAAAAACCTTAGAAGAACCGCCTGCGCATGCTATTTTTATTTTAGCAACTACTGAAAAACATAAAATTATTCCAACAATTTTATCGCGTTGTCAGATTTTCGATTTTAAAAGAATTGGTGTTTTAGATGCCAAAAATTATTTGAAAGTAATTTGTGAAAAAGAAAACATTATAGCGGATGATGATGCTTTGCATATTATCGCTCAAAAAGCGGATGGCGCAATGCGTGATGCGTTGTCTATTTTTGATAGAGTTATTAGTTTTTCTGGAAATACATTAACACGAGAAGCTGTAGCCGAAAACCTAAATGTATTAGATTACGAAACATATTTTAATATGACCGATTTAATGCTATCTAATAAAATACCACAGGTATTAAATGCATTTAATGTAGTTTTAGGTAAAGGGTTTGAAGGACATAATTTTATAAACGGATTAGCAAGTCATTTCAGAGATTTATTAGTTGCCAAAGACAAAGTAACATTAGAATTATTAGAGGTTGGTGATGCTGCTAAAAAGAAATATTTAGAACAAGCCTCAAAAGCAAGTATTCCTTTTTTAATGCAAGCCATTAATAAAGCAAACGATTGCGATCTAAATTATAAAGCAAGTAAAAATCAACGATTGCTTGTCGAATTAATCTTAATGCAAATTGCCTCTATCACTTTTGATGGAGAAAAAAAAAAATCAGCTAACTACATAATTCCTGCCACATTTTTTCAATCGCTTTCTCCTGCCGTAAAAGAGATTGCGAAACTAAGTCAAGAAAAGACTGCTATTGTGAAGCCTAAAGAAGTAAAGGATTCAGGGCAAAACCTAAAAACTCCTATTTTAAAATCTGCACAAAGAAGAAACTCCTCTTTAACTCTAAAAAGTGTTCATGAGGAAAAAGTGGTGAAAAAAGTAGCTGAAGAAGAAAATTTTGATAATCACCCGAAAGACATATTTACTCAAGAAATTTTACAAAAACTTTGGAAGGAGTATGTTACATCATTAATTTCAAAAGGAGAGCGAAGCATGGCTTCTATCCTAGCAACAGATATCCCAAAATTAGGGCAAGACTTTGAAATCAGTTTTATAGTACCTAATAAGCTAATGGAGGATCAGTTTAGAAAAGGAAGACCAAAACTAATGAACTTTTTAAGAGAAAAACTAAATAACTACGGAATTCAAATTCTTGTTGTCTTAAATGAAACTTTAGAAAAAAAGTTTGCTTATACCCCACAAGAAAAATATAATAAAATGAAAGAAATAAACCCTCTTTTAGCAAAATTACGAAACGCTTTTGAGCTTGACATGTAAAATTCTTGTATTACACGAGTATTAATTAAACTCTGGTATTTAAAACTATAGTAAAAAAAAACTGAAGATAACAGTCACTTTTTCCTCTACAAAATAAAACCAGGAAAACTTGAGACTAGAAATGCTATTAAAATTCTAGACTTGTATAAATATCCTTCAGAAATAATTAAAGAAGCAAAAAAAATAGAGTCTAGTTATTTTTCTTAAATTACTCTTAAACATTTTCACCCAAGTAGATTAATTTGCAATTATCTTTACTCCCTTCAAATTTATCAAATTCTGGCAGTAAGAATAATTTATCATCTTTTTTAACAAATAAGGGCACTGACTTCACTAAATCAAATGTTTTAGAAATCATTGTTTTGTAATCCTCTCCTGATGCTATTGGTACTTCATTAATTTTTGGGTTATTTCTATAAGCCTCGCTTAAATTCATGTAATCATCTTTATGCGTAAAAACATTATTTAAAGGTTCTTTAGTACTAATAATTTCATCAGAAGTTGACAATCTGTATGAACCATGTTCCCCAAAAGATGTTGAAAAATTATCTAATACATATTGGTTTACCGATTCACTACTCGTCATTGCTAATAAATAACCAACATCATTTAATTCTATATTGTCAGATAAGTCTTCATTATAAATATCAATTCTAAAGGCCTCTAATTCCGATTTAACGGCTTTATCAACATAATCACTATTTGCATCAATCAAAATAACTCTTTTACCATTTTCTTTTAAATATTTAGCAATTAATCTGGCAGGACTTGAAGCTCCAATAATTAAAATTGCATTCGAGCTTTTAAGAAAAACCCCCACCATTTTCGCAAATAATCTTGCAGTTGTTGCATTGAATAAAACAGTTCCTAAAACAATCATAAAAACCAACGGTGTAATGTACTCTGCTCCTTCTACTCCTTGTTTCATTAGCTTGCTTCCGAATAACGAAGCAATCCCTGCCGCCACAATACCACGGGGTCCAACCCAACTTATAAACAACTTTTCGTTTACTTTTAACTTTGAGTTTCGTGTACTTGCAAATACTGCTAATGGTCTAATTACAAATACGACTATTGCAAAAAGTGATGCCGTTTTCCATGTATACAGCAGCATTAAATCTTCAATATTTATATTTGCTGATAATAAGATGAAAAGCATGGAAATCAATAGAATACTTAAAGATTCTTTAAAATATAAAAGTTCTTTTAGATTTTCTAACTTACCATTTCCTAAAACCATTCCCATTACAACGACTGCCAATAAACCGGATTCATGCGCAAATATTTCGGATAACACAAAAACTAATAAGACAGCAGATAAAGAGACTACGTTTAATAAATAATGAGGAATTAATTTTTTATTGGTAGAAAAAGCCAATGCATGTGCAAACGTAAAACCGAAAGTTGTACCAAATAATAGGATTTTACCAAACTCCATTAAAGCCACTTTTGTAAAACCACTTCCACCGCCAACACTTATAAATTCAAAAACTAATACAGCCACTAACGCCCCAATAGGATCTATTAAAATTCCTTCCCACTTTAAAACAGTTGAAACATCTTTTTTCAATGGAATATTTCTTAAAATTGGAGTAATTACTGTAGGTCCGGTAACAATAATTAATCCTGAAAACAGAAAAGAAAGATCCAAGCTTAAATTAAATATATAATGAGCAACAATTCCTGCACCAAAAAAAGTAATGGCAGAACCCAATGTTATTAACTTTGTAATAACTGGACCCACAGTTTTAATTTCACTCCTTTTTAGTGTTAAACCACCTTCAAAAAGAACAATACTAATAGCAAGAGAAACGAAATAATACAAACCATCACCAGGAAAAAGTCCATTCTTCCCATTCCATATTGGTTCTATCCATTTCGTACCGTCATTACTTAAAAATTCAGCAGCAATTGGTCCAACTAACAATCCAATTAAAATAAGAGGTAGAATTGCTGGTATTTTAAATTTCCATGCAAACCATTGTGCTATTATTCCTAAAATAATTATTCCTGCTAATTCTAACATAAGCCAAATCTTGAGTTTAAAAAGTAAATTTAAGAATGTTTAAGCATCATAAAAATAAAAACATTGTTTTTTTATTTCTTTTAAAGTTCATTATATTGGCCTCTCATAAAAAATTTTAAAACACTTTCTTGCATAAAAATTATAAAATTTTAATTGGTATTGCATTTTCTCCAAACTTAAAGTCAAATATATTTGAAGCCACAAGACTTGCAAACATGTTTGATGCTGAATTAGTGGGAGTTCACGTTGGCAAAAAATCTGAGAAAAAAAAATCTGATTTGAAAGCACTTTTATCAGAAGCTGATTCTCTAAATAGACCCTTTAAAACTATCTGGAAAGTAGGTAAACCTGTAGATGTAATTCTAGAGACTTGTTCTGAACAAAATATAAACCTACTTATTCTTGGAGCAATTCAAAAAGAAAATTTATTAAAATATTATGTAGGTTCAATTGCCCGAAAAATTACAAGAAAATCTCCTTGCTCTGTGCTATTACTTATCAAACCCTCTCTAATACGAGTTGCTTGTAAACACATTGTAGTAAATGGTTTAAAAGACGATAGAACAGAGGAAACTATAAAAACAGCATTCGTTTTTTCCGAAAATTTAAGTTGTAATAAAATTACAATTGTAGAAGAAGTTAGTCAACATGAGTTACACGTAAAAGTAAATGATGATAAAACATTGCGCAAAGCAAATATTGCAAGAGAGAGATTAACTACGAGGGAGAATCAACGTGTGAAAAATATTTTAGATGACATAAATCAAAAACAAATTACAGTAAAAACACAAAGTATTTTTGGAAAAAGAGGGTATTCTATAGGGCATTATGCAAAAGTGAAAAGAGCAGATTTACTAATCATGAATGCTCCTGGCAAACTCGGTTTCTTCGACCGAATATTTCCCCATGATATTGAGTATATTTTATCTGAGTTACCAACCGATGTTTTAATTGTAAAATAGATGCAAAATCAACATATTTATAAAAATTTTGTAAGTGACATACCAAAAAATCTGTTTTCTGGTTTTGTGGTCTCATTAATTGCACTTCCGCTTGGTTTAGGTTTGGCATTAGCCTCAGGTGCACCTCCTATCTCTGGCATTATTGCTGCCATTGTTGGTGGTATTGTTGTTGCCTTTATTGGAGGTTCTAATGTAACTATTACCGGTCCTGGAAATGGTTTAGTCGTTGTTATTTTGGCGGCAATAACTACTTTAGGTGAAGGTAATATGCAACAAGGTTTTCTATATACATTGGCGGCAATTGTTATCTCAGGAGTGATCATGGTTATTCTTGGATTTTTAAGATTAGGCTCTTTAGGCGATTTCTTTCCTGGATCTGCAATACAAGGAATGTTAGCAGCTATCGGAATTGGTATTTTTGCGAAACAGATTCATGTTATGTTTGGAAATCTTGAAGCCAAAGGAAGCATAATAGAACTATTAATTCAAATTCCTGAAGGAATTAGAGTCTTAATTAACACAGACAATTCAAGCATGTTTTATGGTGGTTTAGTGGGAGTTGGAAGTCTACTAATTATGATTTTTTATAGTAAAATAAGAAATCGATATTTTCAGTTAATTCCTGCACCGATGTGGATAGTTGTTTTAAGTGTGGGAATGTATTATTATTTTGAATTGGTCTCTTCATCAACATATCCTATTGATAAAAGCTTATTAATTGCTTTACCTAACGACATTTTATCAAACTTTGCTTTTCCTGATTTTGGAAAAGTTTATCACGTAGATTTTATAAACGCTGTAATTGCGATTACTTTAATTGCAAGTATAGAAAGTTTGTTAAGCATAAAAGCCGTTGATAAATTGGATCCGTTAAAAAGAAGATCTAATATAAATAAAGATATTCGTGCCCTCGGTCTAGCAACAGTAATTAGTGGTTTCCTTGGGGGATTAAATGTAGTTACTGTAATTGCGAGAAGTTCTGTAAATGTCAATAATAAAGGTACAAATAGGTCTGCAAACCTTTTTCATGCAACATTTTTAATTGCTTTTATATTATTATTTGCTACTGAATTGCGTAAAATTCCATTACCAGCTTTAGCCGCTATTTTAGTCTATACTGGATATAAATTAGCATCTCCAGAAAATCTGAAAAAAGTATTTAGCATTGGATCTGAGCAATTAATTATATTTTTGGTTACCCTACTAACAACCATTACAACGAGTTTAATTACAGGAATAATTGTTGGTATTTTAATTACATTTCTTATTCATGTTATCATAAACAAAAGCATTCTTTTATTTTTAAAAAACATGTTAAAACCAAATGTTTTAATGTTTAAAGAAGAAGAAAAATACTATGTGAGTGTAAAGAATTTTTCTAGTTTCTTAAATTATACAAAATTAAAGTCTAAACTAGATCAAATTCCAGAGACAGAAGAGGCCATCATTGATTTTTCCTTATGCGATTTTGTGGATCATTCCGTAATGGAAAATATGAGTAACTACTCAGCTTCTTTCAATAGAAAAGGTGGGCACTTTGAAGTAATTGGTTTAGATGATTCTAAATCTGGAAGTGAACATCCATTCGCCTTGCGTAAAATATTACCAAGACAAATTATTCCTAAAGATGGAGTTTTAACTAAAAGACAAAAATTGATTCAAGATGTTAGTGAAGAAATGAATTGGAAGTACGAAGCTTTTTCCGCACAAGAAATGGAAGAATTACCAACTTTCGGTTATTTTAAAACTCGTAAAATAGATAAAGTTTCTAATGTGCTTTCAAATAAAGACTGTTCTATTTTTGATGTCAAGTTTAGTGAAGGTGAAATGATTGCAAAACAAGTCATCAAAGCCACCATGCTTCACATTCGTACTTTAAAACCAATTCCTAATTTTACTTTAGATAGGGAGGGTATTTTTGAATACATTTTAGATTTTGCCGGTTACAATGATATTAATATTGATGCTCATCCTGATTTTAGAAAGCGGTTTTATTTAGCTGGAAAAAATGAAGAAAAAATTAGAGCATTTTTTACAGATGAATTAATTTTGTTTTTCGAAAGCAATAAGCAATACCATATTGAATCAAATCAAAACGGACTTTTAATAATTGGTCATGAACGTTTATCTAGTGTAAAAGAAATTAAAGCACTTGCCTATTTTGGTATGGGATTACAAAAACAAATCTAATTAGTATGTTAGGATTACAATTTGAAACAGAAACTTCTTGGGCAGATATTGCCAAAGACAACTTACAACAGATACTTACAGATCATGCCTTTTTAGAGCAAAAAGCAGCCTCTAATGCTGTTTCAATAATTATTAATTATTCTGAAGAAACAGAACTTGTAAAAGAGATGAGCAATATTGCTATTGAAGAAATGCAACATTTTAAAATGGTTCATTTATTAATGGTAAAACGTGGAATGGTTTTAGGAAGAGAGCAAAAGAATGACTACGCAATTAAATTACAAAAATTCTTTAATAAGACAAAAGACAGAACAAATGCCTTAGTGCAACGTTTACTGGTAGCGGCCTTAATTGAAGCGAGAAGTTGTGAACGTTTTAAAATATTCTCTGAAAACATGGAAGACGAAGAATTGTGTAAGTTTTACAATAATTTAATGGTCTCAGAAGCCGGACATTATACTACTTTTTTAAAGTTTGCTAGAGAATACCAAGACAAAGAAATTGTAGATAAAAAATGGAATGCTTTGTTGGCTTTTGAAGCAGAATTAATGCGTGAACGCGGAAATGTCGCTAAAATTCATGGATAATTATATATCCAAAAGAGAAAACAATACAGCCTTGAAATCAATAATAGAATATGTTCTCTAAAGAAGAATCTGCAAAATTACGGAAGGAATTTTGGACTAGCTTTGGAAAATCTTTTCCAAGGAAATGGTTATTGTACAATACAAAAATAAAAGGTTTCTCATTTAAATTTGTTGCAGACAGGAAGAAAGCAATGGTTTGTTTGGATATTGAAAATCCTGAAGAATTAATAAACCTTCTCTATTTTGATAAAATGACATCTTTAAAATCATTGTTAGAAAATGAGCTTCCTAAAATAATTTTTAATGATGATTATGAATTAGAAAGTGGAAAAAAAATTCATCGAATTTATGTTCCTTTTGAAGGGAAATTTAGTGTTTATAATAAAAATACTTGGAGAGATTGTTTTGAATTCTTTATGGAAACAATGCCGAAATTTGAAACTTTTTTCTTCGAATATGAAGATGTTATAAAAAATATATAAATATTGATATTTTAAAGTTAAACATTGGTTTATCGCTAACACCCTGCCAAATACTCTGTCTTTACTAATTAAGCACAAAATTAAAGCAATAATAAAACCTCCTTTACCACAGAGCAAATCTAATAATTGATTTATTATTTAACTGCTAATAACCGCTTGTATAACTTTGTGGTTCTAGTTTAGGTTTTGACTTTGTATTTGCATAATAATCAAAATGTTAATTTGTAGAAAAAATATAATTCACGTAAGTTTAAATAGTAAATCACCTGATAATTTTAAGATAAAAATGGTATTTCGAATTAATTAAGCTGTGTATATTTGCAATATGATTAAAAACGATACTATTATTGCTTTGGCAACTCCTGCAGGTGTTGGAGCTATTTCTGTAATTAGACTTTCTGGTAAAAATTCTATTGATATTGTTGATTCTTTTTTTAAATCTGTTAAAAAAGGTAAATCAATAAAAAACCAGAAAACTCATACGATACATTTAGGCCATATCGTACAAAACGATATTGTTTTAGATGAGGTTTTAGTGTCAGTTTTTAAAAATCCTAATTCTTACACTGGTGAAAACATTGTTGAAATCTCTTGTCATGGTTCAAGTTTTATTCAACAAGAAATTATTCAATTATTTTTACAAAACGGGTGTAGAATGGCTGATAATGGTGAGTTTACCATGCGAGCGTTTTTAAATGGTAAAATGGATTTGAGCCAGGCAGAAGCTGTTGCCGATGTTATTGCTTCTAACTCTGCCGCAAGTCACCAAATGGCAATTCAGCAAATGCGCGGTGGTATTGCGAATGAATTAAAAGAGTTACGTGTCCAATTATTAGATTTTGCTGCTTTAATTGAATTGGAACTAGATTTTTCAGGAGAAGATGTTGAGTTTGCAGACAGAACGAAATTTAAAGAATTGGTAGTAAAAATTACATTTGTATTAAAACGTTTAATTGATTCTTTTTCTTTCGGTAATGCGATGAAATATGGGATTCCTGTTGCGATTATAGGAGAACCAAATGTTGGGAAATCTACGTTATTAAATGCGCTTTTAAACGAAGAAAAAGCAATTGTCTCTGATATTGCAGGTACAACTAGAGATGCTATCGAAGATGAAATTATCATTAAAGGGGTTTCATTCCGGTTTATAGATACCGCAGGAATTCGAGAAACTGAAGATATTATAGAAAATATTGGAATTAAAAAAGCGTACGAGAGAGCGGATAATGCACAGCTAATTATTTTCTTAATTGATGCTAATAAATTTATTTATAATAGTGCAAATTTTTTACAAGAAATAGAAACAATAAAAAAGCGTTTCCCGAACAAACGCTTATTAGTAATTGCAAACAAAATTGATACGTTATCTTGTCATGATACTTCTATTTTAGAATCTGAAATTGACAATTTAATTTTGCTCTCTGCTAAAAATAAAACAGGTATTGAAGCTTTAAAAGCTGAATTAACCTCTTTAGTTAATATTGGTGCTTTGAGTAATAACGAAACAATTGTTACCAATTCACGTCATTTTGAAGCTTTGAATAATGCATTAACAGCGATTTCTTCTGTTCAAAGAGGTATTGACTTAGAAATTGGCACAGATTTATTTTCTATCGATATTAGAGAATGTTTGCGTCATTTGGGTAACATTACGGGTGAGTATGATGTTGATAAAGATATTTTAGGCCATATTTTTGGTAATTTCTGTATTGGTAAATAAATGCCAAGAACAACTAAATAAACGGAAACTTTAAACATAAAAAAACGCTCAAAAGTTAATTTGAGCGTTTAAAATTAGAATAATTAAATTCTTTTTATTGTTTTACAAACTTAGCAGTACCTATAGTACCATTAACACTGTATTTAACTAAATAAATACCTGTAGCCAAATTAGTTACATCTATTGATGCTTTTCTGTTATTTACTTTAACATTCATCACATTTTTACCTAATACATTAAAAATCTGTGTGTCTTGAATAGTTTCTTTTGCAGAGATATTTAACATGTTAGAAGTAGGATTTGGATACATAGAAAAATCTAAAACACTATTGTTTTTTATACTAAGTACAGTTGCACCTAATGTTATATTGTCTACAATATAAGTACCTGACATAGCACTAGTATCTATACCATTTACATTCGGTGTTGCCTTTATAGAACCTAAATCTCCGACATCTGTAAAAATTACGAACTTTTTACTTGTTCCCAATCCTGCCTCGAAATCTAATTCAATATTTGCAACTTCTTTTCCTGTAGTCTGAAAATTAACTTCATAACTTCCACCGGCTCCATTTGCGGTCTCTTGAAAACTAATTCCATGTTGGTGTACCTCTCCATCTTCAGCAGTTGTTGATTGGAAAGTAAATCTTAACGTGTTATTATCATCATCTGAAAGATCAACAGGAGAAGTAAAAATTACTTGAGCATTATCCCATTTACCACCATTACCAACTATTTCTAGTTCACCATTATCACTTACTGATACTGTAGAGCCGTCTCCAGTCCAATCTGTAGAAGATCCTTCGAAATCAAAAGGAAATATTACAGGATATTTAAATGAAATTGTGTATGTTTTTTTAGTTGTACCATCTGCAGCGGTTACCTCTATTGTTGTATCACCTGGCAAAGAAGTAGCTGTTGTAATAACTGCAGTTGCATCTATATCATTCCTCTGGGCGCTCACTACTGGAACTTGAGTAGTACCTTCTGCTACTTCCACAGTGTAATTAATTGTATTTGGGTCAAATCCAGTTATTGTTGTGCCATCAACTAGTAAATCGATTAACGTAGCATCTGTTCCACCAACAGTAGCTCCAATACTAATATCATCTACTAAATAAGTATCTGAAACACCTGCATTGGCATCTCCTGAATCAACAAAGAAAATTAGAGTTGGGTATGTACCTAATCCACTAGGAAAATCTAGGGTAATTGTTTGCCACTCTGTTCCAGTAGTGGTGTATGCAAGTTCTGTTGCAGCAGGACCTCCTGTACCACCTTCAAACTTAAATAAATGATTTCCACTACCAGTACCATTTACTGGCTTAATTTTAAATGTAATGGTATTCGCAGCATCATCAGACAAATCTACGTTATCTTTAAATTCGAATTTCGCATGATCCCAAGCGTGATTCGCTCCAACAATTTGTAAAACATCGTTATCACCATCTTTTACAATACTTGATGTAGCCCCATCACCAGTTGTTCCTGCTTGGTTTGCTGTGGAAAAATCAAGTGGTAAATTCGGTTTTTCAGCTGGCGCAATTAATGTACCTCCAGCGATATCGTCTACCCAATAAGTGTCTGAAACTCCTGCATTGGCATCTCCAGAGTCAGTAAATAATATCAAGGATGAGTAATTTCCTAAACCAGCACCAAAATCCAATGAAATGGTTTGCCACTCTGTTCCAGTAGTTGTAAATGGAAGTTCTGTTGCTGCAGGACCTCCTGTACCACCTTCAAACTTTAATAAATGGCTTCCATTACCCGTATCATTTACTGGCTTAATTTTAAAAGTGATGGTATTGTTCGCATCATCAGATAAATCTACGTTTTGAGTAAAAGTAAATTTTGCATGATCCCAAGCGTGATTCGCTCCAACAATTTGTAAAACATCGTTGGCACCATCTTTTACAATACTTGATACAGCTCCATCTCCATTCGTGCCTAATTGATCTGCTGTAGAAAAATCAAGTGGTAAATTCTGTGAATAACCGATAGAGGTTATAAACAGAGCTAATAAAAAAGTAATTTTCTTCATGTTAAATTTGTTATTAATTAATAAATATTTTTTTTTGATGCACAATATTGACACATCTAAATTAAGATATTGCTAATTTAAAACATAAATAAGTTAATCTAGTATATGTACACCACAACAAAAAACATACAAGTCTATAATTATTATAATTTTTTAAAAAGGTAGTTATAGCTATGTTAAGAGAATTTACAATACAAAAAAGTCTTTGCTATTCATTAAAAAAAATTAAATTGTATTGGTAATGTTGTACTCTAATTTTTAGAAGAAGTATTAAAATTGCTAAAATATTTCCGTACTCAATTTATTTACGAAAAATTTACTGCTCATATTTTAAAACAGTAACTGCTTCATTGTTATTCGTAATCAAATAAAATTTATCTTTTTTATTAGTATTTATTGCAGATATAGAGCGTGTGTCTTGAGAAAGGTAAACGCCTGTTTTTCTTGATGATGAATATGTAAACCTATTCTTGCCATTACCAAGAAATATAGCTCCATAACCTGCATCATATCTCGTTGTTTCAATTTCTACACCATAATGATTGCCAACTACCATAATATCTTTAAAACCATCCTTATTAAAATCATCTACAACAGAACCTTTAATAGGACTGATTTGAGCCTCCATAGGTAAAGGTTGTGCAACTAGTTTTCCATTATTATTAATTAAAACAATACTCTTAAAATTACTAATTTCATAAACAACTGCATTTTCAACTTCTTTCTCTGGTAAGATATCTATGAGTTTTGATGACGCAAAACTGTGATAATCTTTAAATTTTTCACCAACATAAGGCATTTGTTGGGTGGTGCATTCTTTTCCCCTCATAGGGACATAATCATCTTTATAATATTTTGCTAATACAACGTCATTGGTTCCATTTCCATCAAAGTCGTTTGCATAAACTTTAAACGGGTGCTCTTTTGTTGCTTTAAATTTATTGTTTTTCCCCAGATTTCCTATGATGTAGTCATCATCACCATCGTTATCAATGTCATTGGCAGTAATCGACCACCAAATACCCCTGGTATCATTTTTAATACCAAATTTTTGGGAACTATCTTTAAAAATACCTCCAGTATTTTCTAATACTTTAATTTCCATCCACTCACCAACAATAAGTAAGTCTTCATCTCCATCTGAATCTATATCTGAAAAAGCTGCGTCAGTTACCATTCCTAAATTTTGCAATACGGGAGCTGACTTTGTTGATGCTTTCTTAAAAACTCCATTTTCATTTATTAGTAAATAGCTTGAAGCAGGATACGTATATTTTCCTGAAATGAGCCTCGTACCTATAAATAAATCTAAATCTCCATCTCCATCGATATCAGAAGACTTCACAGTTTGTGTACTTCTATAAATATTTGGAAGTGCTTTTGTATCTTTTGTAAAATTACCGAAACCATCGTTTACATAAATTCTATCTTTTAGTAATTTATTTCCTGTTTTAAATTCACTACCTCCACTCGTAACGTATAAGTCTTTGTCACCATCTGCATCGATATCAAAGAAAAGAGCTCCCAAATCTTCAGAATTTTTATCCTTTGACCACGGATGCGAAAGACTTTTTTCAAACTTACCTTCTTGTACTTGAATGAAAAGAACACCTTCTTGTTTTGCTGCACCGCCGATAAAAACATCTTCCAAACCATCTCCATTAACATCTGCTACTGCAGAAAATGGACCATCGGTAGACAACTTGTGGGGTAACAAAACCTCTTCTTTAAAATCATCAAAGTCATTTTCTCTGTGAGTGAAATCAATACCTATGTCTTTTGCTGCAACTTTGGAAAAAATAGATTTATAATTTTTAGATTCTAAAGGTTTCTTTATAGCTCTTGAGTAATTTGCAGTAATTGTGTTATTAACATCTAAATCCCTAAATGATTGGATTTTACCATCAGGCCACATTACCTTTAAGCTATCTATTTTTTTATCTTTACCCAGACCAAAAAATAAATTTGGCTCTTTAGAAGACAAATAACCTCTCGTAACTGTATTTTCTGATGTTTGAATTTTACCATTATTGTAAATAAATACTTTCGTTCCAAAACCAAATGTATTTGAAATTGGGCCTTCAAATTCAACCTTTAGGTAATTTCCTGAAGTCGTATTTTTATAAATAGAAGCCTCAGATTCCATATTATTCGTAACAATATCTAAATCACCATCGTTATCTAAATCTGCGTAAGATAACCCATGTGAAAACGAAGGAATATCAAAGCCCCATTTTTGGGTAACATTTTCAAATTCTAAACCATTTTTATTTTGATACACGTAATTGGGCATTGGATTTGATGGAGCCAATTTAGCCATACTATAAAAATCTTGTGAATTAGTTTTTAGCTTTTCATAAAGACCTGTTAAAAAATCATTATTTCTTACGTCTTTTTTAACACCATTACTAATAATAATATCTTTTAATCCATCGTTATTTAAATCAACTAATAATCCTCCCCAACTCCAATCTGTTTTAGCTATTCCGGCTAAATTTGCAATATCTGAAAACTCTCCATATCCATTATTTAACTGAAGGGTATTAAACATGTACTGGTGATGATCTCCTTTGTCTATCATTTTTTCAAATTCTTTGGTGCTCATCGATTTCATGTTTGTTTTGGATCTGTAGTGGTCTTCCGCAGCCATGTCTAAAGTAAGTAGATCAACAAAACCATCATTATTAATATCTCCTGTATCAGTACCCATACTAAATCTAGAAATATGTTTTACTTTATCAATAATAACATTTTTAAAAGTTCCATCTCCATTATTATAATACATAAAGTCGGGTTCATCGTAATCGTTTGCCACATACAAATCTGTCCAACCATCATTATTTAAATCTGAAGCACTTACACTTAATCCATAAGTATATCTGTCTATCAATCCGGCTTCTTTCGTAATTTCTTTAAATTTCCCCCCTACGTTTTTGTAAAGTTTATCTTTATATAATTGATACCTTTTTTTGGGAATATTTTTATATCTCTTGAATAAACGAGAATCTGGAAGTTGATTTACCTGGTACATATCTAAATCACCATCATTATCTAAATCAAAAAAAACAGCCTGTGAAGAAAACCCCTTATCTGCAATTCCATAAGCTGATGCAGATTCTGTGAATGTTAAATCTTTATTATTTATAAAAAGTTTATTCGCTCTATCTTTAGGGTCCATAGACTCCCCATTTCTACTTACATAAATATCTAAATAACCATCTGCATTCACATCTGCCATGGTAACTCCCCAGGTCCATCCAGGACTTCTAGATATTTTCGATTCTTTTGAAATATCTTCAAATTTAAAATTTCCTTTATTTAAGTATAATTTATCTGATACCTGGTTTCCTCCAAAATATATATCAGGTAATCCATCATTATTAAGATCACCAATTCCAACACCGGCTCCACTATAAATTTGATTATAATATATGTGATTTACGGTTTCAGATTCTTGAATAGCATTATTGAAGGTAATTCCAGTATTCTCTGAGGATAATAACTCAAGACCTACAGAATTTTCTCGACTGTTTTTATCTCTTGTATTATTACTACAGGAAAAAATTAAAAAATTAAAAAGTATAAAAAAAGTATATTTATATATTCTCATAGTAAGTTGATAATAGCGTTTTTATAAAGATAAATTTAAAGAAAATTGTTTTATCAAAAATATCATATTTTAAAGATAAATCATAAATTTTAAAGTTAAAAAAAGGCCTCCGAAACCAGAAACCTAAATAATTTTATTTTTAAAAATCTTAATTAAGTATTATTAAAATTTTAATTTTTCGTTTTTATCCCACAATCCCCAGTAAGCTCCTACATCACCTTCAGCTCCCACTTTCCAAGATTCATCAAAAGAGGAGAAATAAAATATTTCTATATTATCTTTTGAAGACCATTCTTGGGTACTTATAAAATACTTCATTGCGTTTTCATCAGAAGAGTCGGCTCCTCCTTCACTTCCGCCCAAGTTTGGCCAACCAGTTTCAGTGATAATTACCTTTTTTCCTTGACTAACACCAACAGCTTGATTGTACATTTTTTGCATATGACTTATAGAATAGTCTATCGGACAACCCTCCCAAAATGGATAACAATTTGATAAAATAACATCACATGCTTCAACTAATTCTGGATATTTTGAAAATTTATAATAAGCGTCTACATAACCCACTTGAACATGAGGTAATGCTTCTTTTACTCTATTTAAATATAAAATTAATTGTTCTATTGATAATTCATCTCGATACAATACTTCATTACCAACAGCAGCAATATCTACAAATCCTTGATTTCCTAATTGAATTAAAGCTTCTATTTCTTCTTCATTTTTATCTAAATCACTCCCTAACCAAGCTCCAACCATTGTTTTTAAACCATGATTTTTAGCAATTTTAGGTATATGTTCATTTCCTTCAATGCATGAAAAAGAACGAATCCATTTTGTATGTGGTTTGAGTATTTTAATCCTTTTTTCTACTTGAACTTCAGTTACGATATCTCCGGGCTTTTGTCCCTCTTCATACATGCTAAAACAAATTCCGTGCATGCCTTTGTTTAAAGTATCTCTCCAAATTGATTTTAACTGATCAATTGAATACTCACTGTAATCTAATTTTGAGGTATTAAAGTCAGTGGTGACCTTTAAATTTTGATGCTGCTCTTTTCTGAATGACATAATTTAACTTTATATACTAATTATTTTTAATGTGTTGTAATGCTATTTCTTTTTAGAAAAATTAGAAATAGTCTTGATAAAAAGAGTTTACTACTCGTTGTTTTTAGTTTCTTTTTGTATTGCTAGCTGTGATCTTATTTCCAAAGCGCGCTCCTCCGTAATACTATAGTTGCGCATAATAAGCATTGCTAAAATAGTGCCGACCATTGGAAAGAAACAAAAGAACGCGTGCAAGCCGTCTACTGCAGCTTGTTGGTCTGTTGTTGCTAGATCTGAGTTAAAACCTACTACAGTAATTATTACACCACTAAGTGCTCCAGCTATTCCATAGCCTACTTTTACCATCCACCAGTAAATAGCACCAAAAATACCTTCTCTTCGCTTTCCCGTATTCATTTCATCAATATCAATAACATCTGCAGTCATAGACATCATAATGGTAAACAAGCTTCCTATACCAAAAGAGAAGAAAGGTAATGCAATAATATACATCCATGGTTTTCCTGGGATAAATAAGAAATATAGCATAATATATCCTAACAACGAAATTGATTGTGATAACATAAAAGCTTTTTTCTTTCCTAGTTTTTTTGACATCCAAGCAACAGCCGGAATCACAATAAAAGTAGTTCCTAATGCACCTAAACATCCAAACATAGAAACCCATATTCCGCTGGCACCTGCATCTCCATTAAATAATTTATATACAATTACAAAAAAAGTAAGGGCGGCTACTGTGTTAAAGGCATTAAAGATTAAAAAAGTTGCCCCACATAATTTTCGGAATTCTTTGATTTTAAATGCAGCCACAAAACTTTCAAATATTTTCATTAAACTATTCCCAATATTTGCTGAGTTTAAAGGCTCATAGTCTTCGTTTAATGTTGAGTTACTTTTTATGAAAATTGCGGGCACCATAGCACAAATTGCACAAGGTATGGCAACCCAAATTGCCAATTCTTTTACTGCAACATCTGCAGATGGAAACCAGCTTTCATCATACATAATAATCCAAAACAAAGGGGCAATTACCCATGCCCATTGCCCAATAAATTGGGCTATTGCCATAATGTT